>Ga0255347_1000614_pt1 | contig 63261 bp, 53 predicted proteins | sample wastewater_treat_2_FD_192479 | JGI IMG/M metagenome (GOLD analysis project Ga0255347, IMG submission 192479) | Wastewater microbial communities from Lulu Island WWTP, Vancouver, Canada - plant24 | ecosystem: Engineered > WWTP > Wastewater > Unclassified | place: Canada: Vancouver, British...
CCACTCCTTTTTGTGTTTATTTTTAATTATACTGTATATAAATACATGTCAAAAGATAATTTTCTTCTTTTAGTGTTTATATTGAGAAAAAATAAAAGGGCGTCTGAATCCTTAATTGTTAATAATCTATAAGTTTTTTTCTACCATTGTCCGGGGGGTAAGTTCGGTTATAGAAGGGCTTAGTTTGCGTAAGGAACCTGATATATTGTTGTTCCAGGGTCTTAATCCTGTTTCTGACTGAGGATTTCTTTTACCTCTTTTTTTATTTTTTCATCAAATAGAAAGTTATTTTTTTTATATATTTCATAAACCCTTTTGACAGTGGAGTAATAATTTGAGTCTTTATTTTCTTCTATAAATTTTTCGTAACTCATTTTCACTTTATCTTTTATCTTTTTTGTTTCCAGACAGTACACTCTGGAATTATCTATACCAAAGAGGTAAACGTCAAGCATATGTCTTATTCCAGGAATAACATCTTCACCTGTTTCCTTCAAAAAAGGATGTCGTTTGGAAAAAAATTCCCATCTGAGTATTCTTTCGCGTAATTCTTCCCATGTTATACATAATCCCGCATCTTCCGCAATCTCAGGATGCCTATTTTGTTCTTCAACCAGAAATTCAATATATCTCTTAAGAGGAAAATCATAATTTTTCAACACTTTATCCAATAAAAACCGGTTATTTTCTACAAGATACCAATCTCCCTCGTTGAGTTCAAAAAAAATGCCATTTTTACTGTAGATATCAAGTTCGGCTATTTCTTTCTTAAGTTTATCCCTTATAGTTCTGGTATGCGGAGAAACATATGATTGAAATTTCTGCCATATAAATATATCTGCAATATGTGTTTCCTTTTCCTCAGAGCGTACAAATTCGGCAATTTCATTAAGGACATTCTGGAGATTGTTTTTCTCATAAAAGTTTCTATCGCAAGAACGAATAACTTTTTTATAAAATCCTCGCAATAAACGAAACCCTTCTTCTGCATCTGGTACATCATAAGGAAAAATTGTTTGATACATTTTAACAGCAGAATTAATAGATTCTGGTTCTGTAATATCCAGGGTCTCTATGGCTTTAAGAAGTCGGTCAATTTTTTCATTGTCTGAAGTAGATTTAACATCTCCGGCTAAAATGCCCGGTATGGTTTGAAAAGTAGCGCCCTTACAATACATATCTACTTTTATTTGTTCATATACAGGATAATTATATTCAGGGGAAAAAGGAATTCTGTTTGTATTTGTAGGGACTTGTTTGATATTAACCCTGCCCCCAATTATAGCAACATCTCGAAGCACTTCTGCGGATACAGTAGATAAGACCAATAGCAATGAGAAAAGAGAGATATATATGAAGCCATTGAATCTTTGTGTCTTGTTCATAACAATAGTTTTATCTCCTGATCAAAGAATAAAAAACATAAGATATCCGTTCGTCTCATTTTTCCAGATGATAAATATAAATGTACTAAATCAATCAAATCTCTATCGGACACAGCGAAATTATCCTTTTTGCAATATTTCTCTCTCTTCATAGGGTTTCTTCTTTATCTCTGTCTAAATTTTTGTCTTCTTCTCAATCTCAGATGCAGCATACTCATCATGGGTTATCAGTTCATCTTCTAAGTGTGTTCCCACACTTGTTCCCCATTCAACAACCCATTTTTTTTGATCAAGAATATCCTTTCTTAAAATCCTTCCCTTTTCAAGAGTATTGCGACGATAAACGATATCTCCAACCTTAAATCTTGCTTTTTTTCTGAATAGCATTGCCACCTCCTTTCAATAAAAAGAAAAACCCTTTTCCTTAAAAAGTTTAATACAAATTCCCACAATATTCCTATCAAAAAGAATATCACTTTTATTCCTTACTTCTTCAAGCGCGTTATCTACACCAAAAGATGGCCTGTATGGCCTGTCATAAGCCATCGCTTCAACCACATCTGCAATAGCAATGATCTTTGCCTCAAGTAAAATATCCTGTTCTTTTAAACCATCAGGATATCCGGAACCATTCAATCTTTCATGGTGCTGAAGCACAATCCGTGATACAGGCCAGGGAAATGGAATCTGATTAAGTATTTCATATCCTATCAATGAATGCAACTTAATAATACTGAATTCATCATCAGTAAGTTTTGTTGGTTTTACAAGTATCTCAACAGGTACATTTACCTTACCTATGTCATGCAGAATTGCAGAAAATCTTAATCCCTGTATAACAGTATCAGAAAGTCCCATTTCTTTTGCAATTGCCGTTGAAAGCAGGGCAACCCGTTTCTGATGGCCTGCTGTGTATGGGTCTCGATTTTCAACCACCTTGGCAATTGCAGACACAATTCCCTCAATGGTATTCTGCAATCTTATAAAACTTTGTTCAAGTTTTTCAGCAGATTTTTTCTCTTCCTGTCGCATCCTTGTCATTGATATGCCATAACAAATATTCTGGCTTATTGCCTGTAATACATCTATCTCCTCTTTATCCCTGAATCTGTTTTTTTCTTTCGAGTACATACTCAAACTTCCAATCTGGTTTGTTCCAATAAAAACAGGTAAACAAATTGCAGAATGAAGGTTTTCGGTCAGATTTACACTCTTCCAGTTATCAGAGTAACCACTGATGTCAATATCATTAACAATAACTGGTTTTCCTTCAATCATTGCCTGAATTTCAGGCGTTTTTTCGTTTATATCAGTAAAAACTTTTTGCAATTCAGAAACAAAACGCCCGCTTTTATGTGAACTACAAACAATCTGAAGAATAGAATCTGATTTCAGAGCAAATATTGATTCTTCAAAAAGAGCGTCGTCTTTAATTATCCTGCAAATATCAAAAAGCATCTGTTCTTCATCGCTTACCCTGATAATAACATTATTAACAAAGGCAAGGGTTCTCAGTACTCTTTGAATTCTTTCAATTCTATGAATATAATTAATCTTTTCAGTAATATCTGTTAGTACTATTGCAACAAATCTTTTGTTTGCAACATGATCAAAAATTAGATGTCCAGAAACACGTCCCCATACAACAAATCCATCCTTTCTGACATATCTTCTTTCGCATTCATAAGAATTAATAATTCCCTCTTTAAGTTTGTAATAGGTATTTTCAACAATTTCTATTTCTTCTGGATGAACCATATCTTTAATCCGCATCTGCATAAGTTCCTGCATTGAATATCCGAGAAAATCGCAAAGACTATTATTCAGCATAACAGGCCTCTGATCAAGATCAAACAAAGCCATTCCGGCAGATAATGAACTAAAAAATCCATTAAACCTTTCAATGTCTGATTTTATGATTCTCTCTGTTTTCACACGTTCTGTTATATCAATAATTGACACAATAATATAGGATAATCCTTGAAACCCAGAAACAGAAGATGTTGTTAGAAGTATATTTTTTTCTATACCTGACGATGTTTTAATTGCTGATTCAAACTGGACAGGTGTTTTGTTTTCAAATAAACCTTTTATTATAACAGGATTAAAAATGATTTCTGAAAGATTTTCTTCAATTCTTCCAGAATCTTGTGTTTCAAATAATGTATACATCTGTTCATTTATTTGACGTATTCTTAACAACTTCTTATAGGTACCATTTGATTTTAAGTTTTCAAGATATGATTCAATATTACCAGGATGATTTTTATAAACCGGAGAAATTATCTTTTTCAGTGCTGAATAGTCAATCTCTGCAAGAGCAAGTGGAGATTGATCATAAAGAATACGCATGTGGGCTTCATTTTCTTTCAGGTGCTGTTCTGCTGTTGTTCTTTGTTGTTCAGCAATAAGTCGTTCAAGACAATACCCAATATATGTCGCAACATCAACCAAAAGTTGTTTTACCTCTTTACTGAAGAAAAATGGCCTATCAGAATACAGGTTCAATACCCCGAGCACACCCCAATCAACCTTTATTGGCACAGAGGCAGATGAACAAAAGCCATATTTTATAGCGTTTTGTTTCCATGGTTTCATCCTTGGATCTTTCAAAATATTATTACATATACAACATCTACCAGTTCTTATTGCTCTTCCTGCTGGTCCTTTTCCTTCTGGTTTTTCAGGGTTTAAGGAAATAGAAATGTTCTTTAGATAGCCGGCTTTCGCTTTTGAGTATGCCACAGGAATAACTATTTGTTTTTCATAGTCAGCGATCCCTATCCACGCCATCACAAATCTACCAACATTTGTAACGATGTCGCATACATTTTCGAAAATCTGCTGTCTGTCCTTTGCTTTTGTTAAGGTCTTGGTTATCTGACATAACATCGAATACATCCATAAAAGATTTTCTACCCTTTCTGCTGATTGTTGTGCCTCTGTAATATCCCTGATAAATGCACCAACTCCAATTTCATTGGTTCCAAGTTTCACAGGAAATTTTCTTGTTTCGTAGGTTCTTTCATCAATAACTTCTTTGTTTATAACAAGTTTATTCTCTTTTATTGCCTGAATATCTGTTTGCCTGTTTTGTCTTGCTGCTGAATATTTCATTAAATCAAAATCAGTTTTACCAATAATTTCTCGTACAGGTTTGTTGAAGAATTTTGCGTAATGTTTATTTAACTGAATGTATCTGAATTTTGAGTACTTAATAAATGTCATATCATCTGTGGCATTGGTAAAGGCATTATAATTTTTATTTGCCTCTTTAAGCGCCTCAAAATTCCTGCATCTATGTATTCCAGTAGAAATATCCTTTGCAACTACTTCGAGGAACCCAGTCGTTTCCTGAGAAAAAATTACCTCTTTTCTATCTATACAAACAAGTCCTCCAATCAATTCATCATGTACCCTTAAAGGAACACAGAAACAAAATACCTTCCTTCCGTTTTTCTTTGTTTCCATAACAATACTGCCTGAACCTGTGTATTGAACGTGCAATGGTTTTTTACATTTGAGGGAAGATAAAACAATTGTTTCAATACTATCTTTTTTCTTATTATCCCGGGTGTTTCCATCCTTAAGTATGATAAATACATTTTCTAATCTGAGTTTTTTTTTCAAAACATCAGGAATACTGGAAGTAATTGTTGATGTACTGGTTGTAGAATTCAAAAGAGATATTATTTTTAGATGTGTCTGTTGAAAAACTTCTTTCATTCTGCGCTGGGTGCTATCCTGAAAAATAATACGCAATATTTGTTGTTGCCTGGAAGTTTGTACAAGGCAGTAAACATCAATAGAATTCCTATTTTTGTCTATTATTTTTAATCTAGATACAACTGTATTTTCAGAATTTTTTAGTTTAGCAACCAGGGAATCAAAATTTTTTCTATACTGGACCGGTAAAAATTTCTTTAACTGAATTCCAATAACTTCTTCTCTTTTATATCCTGTAAGATTAAAAAACATCTGATCAACATCAATAATTGTACCTCTAATATCACACGCAATATATCCTAATTGTGTGTTTTCAAGAAATGCCTTAAATCTTTCTTCTCCTTTATCTTCCTTCGCTTTACTTATATCTTCGCCCAGGTATAATACTCCTGCAATATCTCCATTGTCATCCTTCAAAACAGTATTGTGCCATAATATTAAGTAGTCATCTTTTTTTGTAATCAGTGGACATACAAAATCTTTTCTCGCATAATCTTCATCAGAAATAAGTCGTTTAAAGGTTGATTTCATACCATATCTGAATACTTCTGGAATAAAGATATCAAAATAGTTTTTACCTATTATTTTCGCAGGAGGATACCCAAGAATCTCACTCGCTTTTTTGTTAATCTTAACAACACGCTGATCTTTTCCAACAACAACAATTATGATATCTACAAATTCAAAGTACAAATCAAGATTTTCAGATGTGCTTTTTAATATGTTTTCTCTGGTAGAACATCTTTTCTCTGTTTTTTTCAGGATGGCATACTCTTTTTTTTCAGGACTGGCGCCTTGGTGAATAGATTTTATTTTCTTGACAGCCTCTTTCATTTTCCCTCCACTCTAATATATCATACCTTTTATTAAGTTGAGGGTCAATACAGACAAAAACAATACTCGTCTAATTTACATATGTAAAGATTCCCTGTAAAATTTATATTAAAAAATTGCCAGTAATAAACCATATGAAACCGAGAATCTTATTAATAACTGTTGGGCTGATAATATTAACACTGTTAATTTCTTTGTGCTTATTTGTATATTTAAGAATTTCACTTCCAGTTTCAAACTTGAGGAAAGAAGCATCTAAACTAAATATGTACAAAGATACTTTTGCGAATCTAAAGATATTTATGACAGGAGAAGAAATAAAACAACTGCGAACAATGGTAAATGACTATCATGTGGAAATGGCTAAAAAATTTGGGGTAGATGGACTTGTTGATGATCAGGCAGTACACAGAGAAGTAAAAAATGGTCGTCTTGTCTCAATCAGTGATAGCAGATTCTGGAGGATAAAAGAACTTGAGGATTCCCTGCCATTCATAACAAAGGATAATCTGAAATTCCTGCAGATTTTAGGAAAAAGATTCCATGAAAATCTGAAGAAACAAAATCTTCCTCTGTACAGATTTACGATAAGTTCTTTATTACGCACTGAACAAACGCAACAACGCCTTACAAGAAAAAACCAAAATGCCACAAAAGGAATATCAAGCCATCAATTTGGAACAACTGTAGATATACTTTTTAAGGACTTTGAATACACAGGTGAAGACCAGTTCACATATTTTTATTTAATAAAAAATGCGAATAATCCAGAATTTAAAAAGGCAGATTTTGATAAACTCGGCGAACAGTATAGCCAATATTTAAAAACAATACTCGCAGAAACTCTTCTTCAATTACAGAAAGAGGGAAAGTGTCTTGTGATTTACGAAAAAAGACAACCTGTTTTTCATGTAACAATTGCCCGGAAATTTTAGCATCAAAAAAGCCCAGGTGCTTCAAGACATACATATCTTATTCCACCAATACCTTGCTCTATACACCAGAAAACAACCAGAAGTATTCTATCACCGAGTAAAATAACATGCGGCTCTCCAAAACTAAAATTTGTCCAATCATCATGAGATGTTGCTGAAAATCTTGTTGCTGGTTTTTCTACACTATAAACAATCTCGTCAGTATCAATCCCAAAATCAACATCACACGGGTTTGCTATTGCAAGTCGCACTCCATATGAAGGATGCTTTCTCTGATTATAAATAAAAAGCAATCTACCATCAGGAAGAGGTGCAAGCGCTGTTGATTGACCCATTATACCTGTTGATTTTGAGGGTGTCCATGTATTACCATCGTCAAATGAAATAGTATAAGGATTAGGAAAATCAGATCCATCTTTTTGATTAATTTTCCAGCAGGTACCAACCAATCGTCCATCAGAAAGTTCAATAATCCATGCCTCTGCCGCTGTTTCATATTTTTGCTCAAAATGAAACATTTGTCTGTATAACCAGGTTTTACCTTTGTCCCTACTTGTTAAAAGAACAACCTGGTTTCTCTCAACAGAAAGATTCGGATCAAATGTGTTGTAGGGTGAATAACAAACGTGCCATGACCCATTTTTTGTTATACACATTGCGCCAGGTGCCTCTGCAGCACCTGAAATCGGTTTTGGAATTTCGAATAATTCTGACCAGGTATAACCTTCATCAGAAGAATATGCATACACAAGTCCATTTTCCTTCATTCCCTGTGTTGTCTCTGACCAGAATAACTCGCAGGGATTATCGATTACTGTACGCGCGCCAAAGAAAAATATCTGCCCATCATAACTTTTGCTTATTGAACCAAATATGCTGTACTTGCTTGAAAGATGCATCCATGGCATGGTAAAACCACTCCACGTGCGACAATTATGTGAACGAACTATAACAGGCCTGAAATTATTTACACCGAGTGCTGTCTGAACCATAAATGAGCAAATAACCTCGCCTTTATCTGTTACAATGCATCTTGGTCCAGATGCAATCTTATACCTGGTATTTTTTCTGGCATACCATATAAATCCCTTGTCAACTACCTGAAAAAAAGTATTCTTCATAAATCACTGGTACAAAAACTTATTTTTCAAACGTATCTTTAATGGCTTTGATGGGTGTGATTGCTTTCCATCCTTATCTGTATAAACAACAAAAAGATAAAAATCAGAATCTGGTTTTAACCCCTGAATAAGTGATCCTGATTTTGTTATACCTGATGCAATCTTTATTGCACCTCTTCCATCAGGATATGCACTTGCCCATATATCATAACCTTTTACATTTTCATACTCTTCAAAAAACACATGGCATCTCGTACCATCTGGCATTTGCTCGGGGTCCTCTACCTTTAAAAGTTTTACAGGCGGAAGAACACCTGTTTCATCAAGTTTAAGAATAGGATTTTTAAGTTCTGGTATCTGTTGTGGTACTGGCATCCTCAGCCGCGAAATAGATACTGCCTTTTCTGTCATATCAAAACTATTCTCATACTCAGCATATAGATCTCCAAAAAGTACATCATCATCTTTTGCTGGTACAAGTTGGTTTCCATATATTACTGAGGAACGTCTTTCTACAATAATTTTCTCGAGGGTAAGAGGTAAATCCACAATTCCATCTCCACCATAACTTCCCCACCAGGATGTTCCCCTTTCCCTATAACAGTCATAAGGTGAATTCGATGGCATCTGAAATCTTAAATATCTCCAGCCATCAAAACAAAAGGAACTCATTGTTCTTATATCATCACTATTCCAGTCGTCTTTTGTACCAACACTTATCCATTTCTCACCTTTTGCATCTCTTAAACTGTAAACAATCCTGCCCCAGTCACTCGATGCATGCACCCATATTCCGATATAACTCGATTTCCCAGGTATGAAAACTGGCTTTTCAGGTAAAAGTATTGTGTAGTATGGCATCACCTTTCTGTCTATATCCTGTTTTTCAAGTTTTAATGCAAGTGCCCGAGCACCATATTTTTTGTCAACCTTTAGAGGATATATGCTCATTTTCCCTGGAAATCTTTCTATCTGCAGACGGTTTGTATTCTCGTACTCAGAATCCCGACCATTAAAGATTTTCCAATTATTGCTGAGGTTTGCAATCTTTTTAGAAAACTTCGATGGTTGAGAATCACTATGATCTGGCTCTCCGAGAACAAAACTAATCTCATTCTCAAGACCTTCAAGATAAACAGGAGATTGACCTATAACAAAATTTACAGATCCATTTTTCTCTTTTAGAATTATCGGATTATCATTGATATCATATACCTGTAATGTTTGACCCTGAGAAACATTAACAGAAACAGGCCTTTTCCCTCTAATTGTCCATAGGACATAAACAAGTTTTCCTGTTTTGTAATGTCTATATTCCTGACAGTATGTTGAGGTGCTTCCTGTTGGCACATATCTTGTAAAATTACATCTATTGATATGTCTTGTGAGTGTGGCATAAGACACATAGGCAAGTTTTGGCATCGCAAGTGGTAAACGAGTGCAATAACCACCTCCATAATGGTTTTCTCCCCAGTAATTGGCACAATCAAAAGGAGCATTTGAACTTTCATGGTTGTTTATCCCATATCCAATAAGAACCAGAAAGTTCCTCGTTGCTATGTTGGCTTGATCCTCATAACTTGTATCATAGTCAGCAGAAGAAATACATGTCCCTTCAACAACAACAAGATATGGATTCGGTTTATACTTTTTTACATCTTGAAGAACAGGATAAAGTCGGTTTAATACAACCTGATTAATCTGTTGTTCAGGAGTTCTTTCAAAACCAGGGAGGTCAAGTCCAATACCATCTATCAGTTCTCTTGCCTCAGAACTTCTCCTTAAAAAAATTGCTGTATAATGAGGGTCCCCATGGGGAAGAAGAATCTTAACATCAGGCCATTGTTTCCTAACAGCCCTTGCACCGAGAAGAAATTTTTCAAGTTGCATCTGAAATGATTTTTCTTCCTCTTCTGAGAATTTATAGTCAGGCTCCCCATAATGTGTTGGCCAGATACCATATGTAATCGGGCCAATTCCTGGTTCAGGAAAAAACAGTATGTACTCTGGCTTATTAATCGGACTTTTCTCAACCATGTATTTTTTCAATTCCTCAATCAACCATTTCTGGGTTTCTTCTGGTTTTGTTGGGTCATAGTATTTTGCATTTGCATATGCAAAACTATTCACATATATAACAGCCCCATCAAATGCCTTATAAGAAACATAACCAAGTTTTTCAGCAAGTTCCCTTATCTCTGGGCTTGCCTTTCTATAAGTTGAAAGATTTGTTTCCGCGCCTGCCTGCGCCATTACAATAAGTTCTGTCTTAAAATCAGGGGTATCGTGAGCTCCGGACCAGTTCCAATATCCAAAAATTGGACCTTTTCCCTCACTCCAATTTCCGCGTTCTCTCGTATCAGGATGCAGATAGGCAAAATTTCTTGAACAGGAATAGGTTTCATTTCCTGATGTACAAATAACACTAAGATAATGCAGTCCATACCTTTTTGGATTAAGAGGAACTTTTATATTTACATCTTTTTTTGCTGGAAGATTTACAGTTTGCTTCTGCACAGATTTATCTATGCCATCATAATCAGATGTTGTAATTGTCAGATTAACGGTTCTTGGTGAATTTGTCCTGTTAGCAAGGATTATTGAATATCCTGGTTTAGCAGGAGAAGTCCATACATGTCCAACTGCCTCTGGTTGAAGGTCAATATCTGTTTCCACTGATTCAAGTGTCGCAGCATAAACATGTACTCCACTTGGAAGACCTGCTGAATGCCAGCTGTATTCAAGAGGATCAGGATAAGCCCTATATGGTTTAACCTCTTTTGTCAGTTCAAGCCCAACCCTGCTGAGGTCAGAAAACCAGTCCATTTTTCCAGGATCAATTGGAATTATAATATGGAATAGATTTATTGTCTGCCCATTTTTAAGTTTCACTGGATAGGATTGAATATTTTTTGGCTTTGCAGAATAAATAGGCACTGTCCCGGAAAAATTCATTGGATGGCCGGCATTGGGTCTATAAAATTGAGCAGTAATAACAGGAACATTATTTGTTTCTCCATCAAAAGTTCCTATGATATGAAGCGCCTTATACCTCGCATATGGGACATACATACAAAATCTTACAGGGTCTATTCTATCTGCGGAAATCCACCTTCCACCGAATGTACCAAAATTCGCAGCAATATATCCCTTGATAGCGCCAAATCTCGTCCAGCTTGGACCAATATCAAGATGATCATTTCCCTTTTCATCAGAAACAGGAAGAACAAAAGGTATCTTTTGTTTTTTTAGAGATTGTTTGAGAATATCAATCTGACCTTTTGCGAGTGAAGCGCCCTTTGTAATAATAGAGTTATTAACAAATCCAGTTAGTTCAACAGGAAAAAACCTTTCATCTATATCTTCAATCTTCTTTGCCTGCATACTCAAAAGTTTTGTTCCATAATACATCATTACATTTACTGTACCCTTTTTCTGAATATCCTTTCCAACAGGTATCCTGGCAACAAACCTTCCATCAACATAAACACTAAATTTATCTTTTCCAACAGTAAGACGCAGTGTATGGAGTTTTTCCTGTATCTTTGGAGCAGAGGCAATCTGATATTCAATATTTTTTCGCATTTCCTCTGGCCAGTTCAAACTAATATCAGAAACTGCCTGGAAATATATCTTTCCATTAATAGGTTTAGCGGTCTGGGGTTGAACATTACAACTATAGTTTATAACTTCTGCTTCAGAAGTAGCACTAACAGAAGCACTGAATGCCTGCTTGCTTTTATCAGGAAGTTCTGCGCAACCAACTGAAACACTAATGCTTGATGCATACGGTTTTGCTGGTTTAAGATAAAACATAAATGTATACTCTGCTGGTACATCGTAAAACTCTTTTCCTGAAAGTGTAACATAACCTGTAGAATCAGTAGAAAGAACCAGATTCCCGTTTTCAATATTAGTCGAGTATTTGACACCTGAAATACTCCATTTATCCATGCCCGAGCCGAGAATCTTTTCAATGTCTGTGTTTCCATCTCCATAAGAACCCTGAATCATACAAAATAATACCGCTAAAAACAACAGACCTGCTACTTTTCCCTTCATAATTTTCCTCCATTAAAAAGGAACAAATTTTTAATTTCACTATAAGCCAATCTAATATCATTATAAAACTTTGTCAAGTATATAAATCGAAACTTTGTTAAATCAATGCAGGATAATCTGCTGAGATTTTTTACCCTACATGCTTCTTATGCATTGTAAATCCCATCCTCGCTATCTTACAAATAACTCAACATGAACAAGTTTAACAATATTCAAATAAATTTTTGACGGACACTATGAATAGCACAAAGTATTGTCTATACGCCAGGGTTACACGCATCTAATTTGCAATTTTTTCTCTAATATGATAAACAATAATTGTGAACCAGAAAAAAGGATTTACCTTACCTGAAGTTGTCGCCTTTATTTTTATTCTTATGGTGGTAGCAGGTATTAGTTTCCGTCTTGTTTACTCTGTAAACCAGAAAGCAAAGATTGTCGTTGCTAAAACAGAAATAAGCCAGTTTGCCGTTGCACTTGAAGATATGAAAGATGATACAGGGTATTATCCTGTACATCTTGGAGCAATCTTTGCTGAATCCGCGCCAGCAGGAATGGAAAGAAACTGGCATGGCCCGTATGCAACAAAAATGAGGGATATGATCAATGCTGATACACCAGTTGACCCATGGGGTAATCCCTATTTTTATGAGATACCCCTGACAGATGTTCCGCCAGAAACATATCTTCAAACACCTGAAATTGGAAGGTCTGCTGGTCCTCCAACAACATATAACCATACATTCACAGCACCAGCAGGACCAGGAGTTATCATAGTAACAAACTATGGTATTACATCAGGAGAGATCCGCCTTAATGGTACTGTGGTTGTCTCTTCAAGTGAATTTAAGAATCATCCACGACCCCAGATTATTACAAAAAATGTTACGCTTATTGGAGGAATAAATACTCTATCCGCGTGGCTTGCAAGCACTCCAAACGATTATTACATTGTCTCAGTCGGAAAATCTGCAACAAAAACTGCGCTCCCTACATCAGATTATTTTATCATCAAAAGTTATGGCAGAGATAAAAAAAGCGGTGGCACAGGTTTTAACAGAGACATAATCTTTAATTCGAAGATGTATCCTAATTTTCAGTGAGGGGTATAATGATAAAATTCAGAAGAAGAAAATATCTTATTAACAAACCCATCCAGTTTGGATATTTTGGCTTAACCGCATGGTTTATATGTCTGGGAGTACTGCTTGTCGGAAGTTTAACATATTATTTTACATTGAATACAATCATTGGACAGATACAGATATCTACTCAGGGCTTTGATACACTTGAAACAATCAATAAGATTAATCTTTTACTACAAAAAAAACTCGCGCTTATCTTTATTTTCCTTGTAATAATTGCTGCAGCAATTGTTATTTTTTACCTCCACAGAGTTGTTGGACCAATATACAGAATTGAAAAAACATTAAAAGAGATTATCGAAGGTAAACCGTTTCAAACTATTCATCTCAGGAAAAATGATAATTTCAAGACACTTGCAGATACAATAAATACATTCGTACAATATTACGATAACCGTTTTCAACAGATAAGAAAAATATTAGAAAAGCAAGGAATATCTGATTTTGACAAGATTGATAAAATCAGGCAAATTTTTAAGGATTGACCCTATCAGCATCAGCCCAGAGTTTTTCGAGATTATAGAACTCTCTTACTGACGGAAGAAAAATATGGATAATAACCTCGCCGTAGTCAAGAAGTATCCAGTTGGTTTCAAATCCTTCAATAGAAAAAGGAGGATTATCAAATTTTTCAATCATTCCTTCTGCAATGGCACGTATCTGCACATTTGTTTCGCCTGATGCAATCACAAGAAAATCAGTAATCCAGGTAAGTTTGCCTACGTAAAGAATAGTGATATTATTTGCCTTTTTTTCTTCAAGAATCGCGCATATTTTTCTTAACTTCTCGTTTATGATATCCCTCCTTTATATTTATTATACCAGAATTAACCCTTTAACTGAAAAAAATACAAATCTTAGATAAGAAATTCATAATCTCTCATTCCCAGGGACAATCATCCATTTTTCGTAAAAAAGGGTGGAAGAGATTTTATTTTCAATTCAAAATGCAAAATAAAAGTTGCAAAAAGTCAAAATGAAATACTTTCAAATTGTTAATTTTATATTTTTTATTCTAAGATTTGCAATTTGTAATTAGATTATCCTGTTGTACTTGAAAATCCAACTCTCCCCCCTTTTTCAAAGGGAAAACTTGGCTGGGTAAAGGAGTGCGTCTGGTAATTTCTGCAACAATCAGATTTTTATTAGGCACTATAAAAATTTGTTTAGAAATACACATAAACAGGATTAAAATTTTTCAAATTCATTCATCAAACTTAAGTACCTTTCTCCTGTATCAGGGAAAATCACAATAATCCTCTGTGTTTTTTTGAACCTCGGCAGAACTTTTATAGCCGCAGCACACGCAGCCCCAGAAGAAATACCAGCAAAAATACCCTCACATTGAGCAAGTTTTTTTGAGGTCTGGTAGGCAAGATTATCATTAATTGTTATTACTTCATCAATGATATCACGATTCAAAACCTTCGGGATAAAACCTGCTCCAATACCCATAATTTTGTGCTGACCTGGTTTACCCCCTGATAATACAGGAGAACCTTCTGGTTCAACTGCAAAAATCTTTATTGAAGGGTTTGCCTTTTTCAAGACCTCACCAACACCTGTAATTGTTCCACCTGTTCCAACTCCTGCAATAAATCCATCAATATTGTTTCCAAGTACATCAATTATTTCTCTTGCAGTTGTCCTTCTATGTGCCTCGGGATTTACTGGATTTTCAAACTGCATTGGCATAAAGGAATTAGGTGTTTTTTTACATATTTTCTGCGCCTCAGATATAGATCCCTGCATTCCAGTTGATGCAGGTGTAAGAATAACCTCTGCTCCGAGGAATTTAAGTATTGATATTCTTTCTACACTCATTGATTCTGGCATTGTCAGAATACACCTGTATTTTCTTGAAGAACAAACCATAGCAAGACCAATGCCGGTATTTCCGCTTGTTGGCTCAATCACAACGCCACCTGCTTTTAAAATACCATTTTTCTCTGCATTCTCTATCATTGCCAGTGCTATTCTATCTTTAATACTTCCACAGGGATTAAACATCTCGAGTTTTGCAAATATTTCAGGAGAACCTTCTGGAATAATGTTATTAAGTCGTACAATAGGGGTGCTTCCAATACAGGAAAGGATATCTTGAAAAAACAGACCTGATTTTATGTTTTGTTCTCTCATTTGATTATTCGAACCTCCTTGATTTAATCTCTAAATATCGTGTTAAAGGTAATTTTTCTTAAATCTTAGAATATACTATAATATAAAAGGATGAAAATTTCCATTACAAAGGAGGTTAGAATGAAGTGGACAAAGATTGTTTCGGTTTTATGTGCTGTGCTTTTCTTTGCTGGTTGTGCAATGGTAACAATATATGTAACATTTCCTGAAGAAAAAATAAAGAAAGCAGCAGAGGATATAGAAAAGATGATGGAATCACAAAGTGAAAATATCCTTTATCAACTATGTACTTTTTTTACATCTCCTGTTTTTGCTCAGGAAAATTCAGCTTCTTCCAGTATAAAAACAGATTCACCAAAAATAAAAGAGGCAATAAACCAGATAAAATCATGGTCTGATGAACTTGCTTCTTATAAAAAAGATGGTTATATTGGAGAAACAAACGACTATCAGGTTGCGATTATCAATCAACCAAAAGATCCAGAGCTTTCAAAAAAGGTTAAAGAAATAGTCCAGAAAGAAAATCAGCAAAGAAACATTATTCTTGAAGAATTATTTAGATTGAACAATGTTTCTCCTGACCAGAGAAAAGCATTTAGAGAAATCTTTGCAAAAACCAGACAGAAAAATGCAAAACCAGGAGAATATATTCAAAACCCTGATGGATCGTGGACACAAAAGAAATGAAGATAAAACTTCTAAATGGGTGCGAGGCCTCTGCAGAGGGCGCAATATCAGCTGGCTGTAAATTCTACGCAGGTTATCCCATAACACCTCAAAATAGATATCCAGAATATATGAGCGAAAGAATGGAAGAAATCGGCGGAATATTTATCCAGGCAGAAAGCGAAACATCTTCCATAAATATGGTTTTTGGTGCAGCCGCCGCTGGTTTCAGGAGTATGACATCATCATCAAGTCCGGGTATATCCCTTATGCAAGAAGGAATATCTTACCTCTCAGGATGCGAACTACCTGCTGTTATAGTTAATATGAATAGAGGTGGCCCTGGTCTTGGAGATGTTACACCAAGCCAGGCAGATTATTTTCAATCAACAAGAGGTGGTGGGCACGGTGATTATAGAACAATTGTACTTGCTCCATGGTCGTGCCAGGAAATCCACGATTATACCTATCTGGCTTTTGATCTTGCAGATAGATATCGTAATCCAACACTTGTTCTCGGTGATGGACTTATTGCTCAGATGTATGAAACAGTGAGGATTAAGCCGCAAAAAAGAAGGTTTGCAAAAAAACCCTGGGCAATTAATGGATGCTCTGGCAGAAAACCAAATTCGTTGAAATCTCTTTTCCTCACCCCGGGAGTTCTTGAAGCACATAACTGGAAACTCGCATCAAAGTTCGCAAAGATTGAAAAAAGAGAAATTAGATTTGAACAATATTGGTGCAGTGATTCATCGTATATCCTTGTGAGTTATGGCACATGCGCAAGGATCGCAAAAGAAGCAGTCCAAAGGGCAAGAGAAGAAGGAATAGATATAGGACTTTTCAGACCAATAACCCTCTGGCCATTCCCTTATGCGCAACTTAGAGAATATATTAAAAATGCAAAAAAAATACTCGTTGTTGAAATGAACCTCGGTCAGATGATAGATGATGTAAAAATTGCTGCAGCAAATTCTTCAGCGCGGATATTTTTTTATGGCAGGCCTGGTGGAGGAATTCCAGACCCTGACGAAATATACAGAGAGATAAAGAAAAAATGAAGATTATTTATCAAAGACCAGAAAGTTTAACACCAGCAACCAATACTTATTGCCCTGGCTGTGGACACGGCATTATCCAAAAACTCATTGCAGAGGTAATCGATGAACTTGAACTCAGAACAAAAACAATAGCAATAGCACCTGTTGGATGTGCAGTTTTATCATATAACTATTTTAATTTTGATGTAACAGAAGCAGCCCATGGAAGAGCCCCTGCAGTTGCAACCGCAATAAAACGCCTTCTTCCAAACAGAATTGTCTTCACATATCAGGGAGATGGAGATTTAGCAGCAATCGGAACAGCAGAAATAATACACGCTGCGGCGCGGGGCGAAAACATTTCGGTTTTTTTTGTCAATAATGCAGTTTATGGGATGACAAAAGGGCAGATGGCTCCAACAACTATTCCAGGACAAAAAACCACAACAACGATAAACGGAAGAATACCAGAAATACACGGGTATCCTTTAAGGATATGCGAACTTTTATCGTCCCTTGATGGAGTGGTCTACCTCGAAAGAACAACAACATCGGATATCTCTGGAATTTTATCAACAAAAAAAGCAATAAAAAAAGCATTTTTACAGCAGATGGAAAATAAAGGAATGTCATTTGTTGAAATTTTGGCGACCTGCCCAACAAACTGGAAGAAAAACCCATTAGAATCAATGAAATGGGTTAAAGAGGTTATGGAAAAATACTATCCTGTAAAAGTTTATAAAAATCCCTCAGGTACAGAGAAATGATTTTTTTGTTTCCACTCTCATTACTTCTTTTCTTTCTTTTTTTTCTTATTCTTATTTTTCTGCTTTTTGTGATAATTCCAATTCAGGCAGTAAGAATTGCTTTTGAAAAACTCGGATTATCACCTGCTGCTGCATTTTTTGTTCTTTTAGCATCATTAATAGGGAGTTTTATCAATATACCTCTTGCGGTAAAAACAAATGCTGGCTTTGTTTCTGCATTTTCCTATTTTTCAGGTTTCCTATATGAAGCCCCAGAACAGGCACAGGTTATAGCCCTTAACCTTGGAGGCGCGCTTATCCCAATATGTCTATGCTTTTATCTTTTCCGTAAAGCTCCTGCACTCCCTACAATTTTTGCTACAATAATCTCCACAACCATATGCTATAAACTGGCTGTTGTTGTGCCAGGGGTAGGGGTAACCCTTCCTGCATTTATCCCGCCGATTGTTTCTGTATTACTGGCTTTTCTTTTCAGCCGGGATAATAAGATACCCGTTGCCTATATCAGTGGGGTACTCGGGGTACTTATTGGCGCAGATCTTTTAAACCTTCCAAATCTCGGTAATTTTCAGGGTATGATGAGTATCGGAGGCGCAGGTGTATATGACGGTATTTTTCTTGTTGGAATTTTTTCCGCGCTGCTTGCCTGATTGTCCACTGTAAACCTGGTTAATCACTATACCTGCATAATAAGAAACATTCTTTAATTCAAAAATTCAAAGGCAAAATTGTTAAAGGAACGCACCGAAGAAAGTTGCATACCACATTTTTATAATCTATATTTTTTTCATGGTTATATAGAAAAATTTCATTTACTGCTAATCAGATATTAAGGTATCCCTGCGAAAATTTTCATAGAAATCTTTCTTCATTTTTTCAAGTTTTTCAAACTGCAGGGAAGCCAAAATGTGTTTCCATCTATTACAGATTGACGGTAATTCTCCGAGATAATCTAAAAAATCAAGTTGGTTTTTTCCCATAGATACAGCCCATCTGTCAAAAACAAAACCTTCAGACCAATTTTCCATCTTCCCGCCTGATTTCCAGACACCCTCAATTACACTTCCAAGTTTTCTATTTCCTCTTGAAAGAAAACATTCTATCTTACTCATTTCATACGGGTGAAATTTAATATGAACAAACCTGTTTCTCGAGAATCTTTTTTTCAACCGATTCTTTATCTGACTATAGTATTCAAACTCAGGGAATTTTTCCCACTGAAAAGGAGTGTGTGGTTTTGGAATAAATGTATTGAATGAGCATTTTACAGAAATAATCCTTGAAATTTTGTCTATCAGTTCTTCAATTTCTGAAATTGTCCTTTCAGTTTCACAGGGAAGTCCAATCATAAAATAAAGTTTCATCTGCCTCCATCCAGATTTTTTTGCTTCTTCTGCAAGAACAAGCAATTTTTCATCTAAAATGTTTTTCCCAATATGTTTTCTAAGGGACTGACCTGTTTCAGGCGCAAAGGTCAAGCCTGTTCTCCTGACCTGGCTTATTTTATTTGCAAGATAAAAGGAAAAACTATCAATTCTCAAGGATGGGAAAGAAATCGCAACATTAAAATCAGATGTTTTTTCCACAAGTCCTCCAACAATTTTTTCTATCTCAGGATGATCCGCCGAAGAAAAAGAAAGAAGCGAAATCTCTTCATATCCTGTATTCCTGTATGTTTCGAGCCCTAATTCAATAACCTTTTTCGAACTTTTTTTTCTCACAGGCCTCCAGCAAAATCCGCCCTGGCAAAAAAGACAATTTTGAGGACATCCCCTCATTATTTCAAGAGAAATTCTGTCGTGTATGATATCGCAGGATGGAACAATCCATCTTGTGGGAAAAATAGAATTTTCAAAATCGATAATAACACGCCTTTGAATAACATCAGGAACCCTGTTTGTAATAGGTATAAGGGTTTCATCTGCCATAGCAGAGTAAAACATCGGCGCATATACACCTTTTATTTCTGTAAGAGATTTTATGACATCAAATCTTTTCAGTCCTTTAAGATTTCTGTATGCCTCAATAAGTTCAACAATTGCCTCTTCTGCTTCACCAACAATCCACAAATCAATAAAGTCAGATAAAGGTTCAGGGTGAAATGAGCAGTTCCCACCAGCAAGAATAATAGGGTCGCTTTCATCCCGTTCAACAGAATGTAAAGGAATTTTTGAAAGAGACAAAAGATTAATAAGATTGGTGTAATTGAGTTCTGAGGATATGCTAAATCCAATAATATCAAATTCTTTCAAAGGTCTTTTTGATTCGAGAGTAAAAAAAGGTGTATCTGTTTTTCTCAGAATATTTTCAAGGTCATAGCCAGGCGCAAAGAATCTTTCACATGTTACCCCATCAAGATTATTCAGGATATGATAGAGTATTCTTACACCAAGGTTTGACATTCCAACTTCATAGAGATCTGGATATCCGAGAGCAAATTTTATTTCAGAATTCTCTGTATCAGGATGAAAACAGTTTATCTCTCCACCAAGATATGTAATGGGTTTTTGAATATTTCTGATTATCTTATCAAAATTGAACATAAATCAAAAAAGGGCTGTATTCTTATGAAGGTTATATACTGTTGCAAGAGAAATAAAACAAACCAAAAGAGCAGAACCACCATAGCTTAGAAAAGGCAAAGGTATCCCGGCAACAGGTAAAAGGCCACAGGCCATTCCAATGTTTACAAATATCTGAATAAGAAACATAACCATTACACCCATCCCAATTAATCTTCCAAAAGGATCCTGGGTGGTCATGCTTATCTTCCATATCTGGGTTAAGAATACATAATAAAGGAATAAAAGGACAAGAACTCCAACAAGTCCAAATTCTTCAGCAAGTAAACAAAATATAAAGTCAGTATGGTATTCAGGTAAAAATGCAAGTTTTGTCTGTGTTCCTCTTAAAAATCCTTTACCAATAATCCCGCCAGAACCAATTGTAATCTTTGACTGAAGTATATTATAGCCCTTGCCGAGAGGATCCTTCCAAGGGTTCACAAAAACCATGAGCCGTTGTTTCTGATAATCCTTAAGCCCCATCCATAAAAATGGACTCATCAATATTCCAATTATAATAAGTATCAAAAGATGATTTTTCCTTGCTCCTGCAAGATAAGCCATTGTAAAAAATATCACGATAAGCAAAAACGCAGTTCCAAGATTCGGCTGAATAAGAATAAGCAAAAATGGTATGCCAGTAATTATTATCCCTCCAAGTAGAGTAGAAAACTTTTCTATATCCTTTGTTGAAAAGTATCTCGCAAGAAGAATAATAAGAACAAACTTTGTGAATTCTGATGGCTGAAAATTAAGCCATCCGATTTTAATCCACCGACCTGCTCTTCCTGTACCAGTCGCAAGAACTATTAACAATAGAATGAAACAAACAAAGTATAGAATACCCGCAATTTTATTCCAGTGTCTGTAGTCAAAGTTCTTTAACCAGATAAATAATAAAGAACCTAAAAATACCCATATCATCTGTTTAATATATACAGGAAGACCCGTACGAGCGGATGTTATTCCTTTTGATGCACTAAAAAGAAGCATTACTCCGAGCCCAGTAAGTATAAAACTTACAATCAACAGAATTTTACCTGCGTTGCTTTTATTCTCCATTTATTCAAAACCTTCGCTTCCAGATAGCAGCGGCTGTAATTCTTCAGTTTCACTGATAGTTGTCTCACTTGTTGTTTCTTCTGACGTAAATACCTTTTTTATTATAGAGCCGGCTATTCTGGCTGCCTGACCAGAACTACCTTCATCAAGGAAAACAACCATAGCGATATTCGGGCTATCAGAGGGTGCATAGCACGCAAACGCACCTCTGGTTGGTAAACCAAGTTCCCTCTGTGCAATTTGTGCTGTTCCTGTTTTACCTGAAATCTCAATCCCTGGGATATTTGCACCTGCTCCTGTGCCAAACTTAACAACATTTCTCAGTCCTCTTCTTAAGATTGTTAATGTCTCATCTGAAATAAATATTGTTTTTTTAACAACAGGTTGAAATTCTTTAATAATTTTTCCATCAGGCGACTGGATTTTCTTCACAAGATATGGTCTCCACAGATTTCCACCATTTGCAATAGATGAAATCATTACACACAACTGAATCGGTGTTACTGCCAGGGCACCCTGGCCTATTGCAAGGTTTATTGCCCCTCCTGATTGATAAGAAGATGGCAAATTACCCGATTTTTCGCCAGGAATATCAATACCGGTTGGCTTCCCAAAATCAAAAAGTCCCGCGTACTCAAGAATCTTTTCAGTCCCGAGTTTTGACCCCACTGTACCAAAAAATATATTGCAGGAAAAAGGTAAAGCCATATTTATATCCACCCATCCATGGCCTTCTTCCTTCCAGCAATGAAAAATTCTATCTCCGACATTCATTGCGCCTGTGCATTCAATGCGATCATGCTCTCCTATTTCTCCTGTTTCGAGCGCAGCAATTTCAGTAATAATCTTAAAGATAGACCCTGGCGCATATTGTCCAGCAATTACACGGTTAAGAAAAGGTGTTTTATTGCTGTAAGGGGGCTTTAGATACTTTGCCACATTTGAAGGATCAAAAGATGGATTATTTACAAGTCCGAGAACTTCTCCATTTCTCGGGTTCATTACAATAATACTGCCCTGTTTATCTCCAAGCACATCCCTGCACGCCTCCTGAATACTTTGATCAAGGGTTAAAACAATATTATTCCCTGGAATCATTGCTATTTCTTTTAATATCTTTCTTTGATGTCCATGGGCATCAACCTCAATCTGATATCCACCTGATTTACCCCTTAGAAATTCATCATACTGTTTTTCTATTCCATATCTTCCTATACAATGACCTGGCTTTAACCCCTGGTCTCGCATAATATCTAATTCATCCTGATTTATTTCTCCCACATAACCAAGAACATGGCAGGTGCCTTCTTTGAGTGTGTATTGCCTGTTCAGTCCTGTCTGAACAAAAACGCCTGGAAGTTTAAAAGCATATTCAGAAACAGCAGCAATCTCTGACTGGGTTAGATTATACTTTAACACTATTCTTTCAAAAGGATCCGAGGAAGATTTATTAAATTGTTGGAGGAGATCTTTTTTGTTAAATCCAAAAATATCTGAAAGGATTGAGGCAACCTCCTGTGGGTTTTTGATATCATAGGGAACATATACAAGATTAAAACATATCTTATCCTCTGCAAGAACCCGACCATTTCTATCGTAAATCTTTCCTCTCGGAATTCCGAGGTCTATTGTTCTTATGCAATTTTTCTCTGATAGACCTCTGTAGTAGTTAAAATGTAAAATCTGTAGATTAATACACTGTAAAAGTATTATTCCAAATAAAATTTTTACGAGGTGAAAAAATGTTTTTAATCGTTCTTCCATTGAAATCAGAAACCTGGTATTTGCCTTCTTACAAAATTATCCCTTATTACAAACAAAATTAAACTAATCACAACACTTATAAGAACAAAATAAACAGAAAAAAATACAATCATAGAAGGATTCCACGCACATCCTGCTGGGCTGATACAGAGTTTCACAACAAGATAAAGCAAACAGCCAATAATGATATTAACAAGGTTCGATATCAGGTTGCTGTTTTCCCAGAAGGAAACATAAAAATACCACACAAGACCGAGTGCAATAATTTCAGCGCCAATATTTTCAAGTGTCACTAATGAATATATTATACCCCAGAAAAAAATCATAAAGAAATAGACAAATAATCTCTCAGTAAAAGCAAGATAAAAAATTGTGAGGAGAAAAAAGTCCACCCACATATGTGGAAATAAGAATTGAAGAATAGATGGAACAATCAAAAAGGTTAGAAATTCTTTTCTATTCAACAAGAATTGCTGTTTTGATGTTTTCATTTGTAAAAAATGGCTTTATGAAACCCTGCACAACTGGTTCGCTTTTTGAAGGGCAGATTTTTACTATTGTACCCACCTTTACTGAAGATGAAAACAATTTTGTAAGGCCGCTTGTTTCGACTGTATCTCCTTCAGATGCCTTGCATTGCGGTGGAAGAAACCTTATTCTTAGATATGGATATGAAACCGATAAAGAAATTCCTTCAACAATAGCCAGTTCTCCTGTTCTCGGAATAATAACGCTAACCTTGTTATCTGGATGATAAAGCGTAATACAGGAAGATGATTGTTCCTCTGCAGAAACCACCCTGCCTATCAGAGAACCATTACCACTTATCACTGACATTCCTATTTTAACGCCGTCTTTTGCTCCCTTATCAAATACAATCTGTGATGGAAAAACCCATGGTGAAATACTTTTTGCATTAGCGTATATTATCTTTGAAAAACCTCTTTTCTGTTTTAATCCCATCATTTTTCTTAGGTTTTCATTTTCAAGAATAATATCCTCGACAGACGGTTGAATGGCTTTCTCAATAGATGCATTCCTTGAAGAAAAGATCTTAAAAACCGCATTGTGCTTTATAAAAAATATCCCTGTAATAACAAATACGAAGAAAATAATTTCACGACGAAATCTCCACAACATTCAACCACCTATTCTGAAGGAAACATTTTGAAGTATCTTTCTTCATCAAGCATTTTGCCTGCACCAGTCACCACGGCAAGCAGAGGATTTTCTGCAATAACAACAGGAAGTTTTGTCTCCTGGGAGATTAATTTATCGATATTACGGAGTAAGGCACCTCCTCCTGCGATAACAAGGCCATTTTCAACAAGATCGCTTGAAAGTTCCGGTGGGGTCTCTTCAAGGATATCTCTAACTGCACTAACAATCGCCATTAAAGTATCCCTAAGTGCATCTCGTATTTCTTCTGAACGAACCTTTATCATCTTTGGAAGACCTTCAACAAGATCCCGACCATGAACCTCTATGGTAAGTTCTTCTTCGAGAGGAAAAGCCGACCCAATCTGAATTTTTATGTCCTCTGCTGTCTTTTCTCCAATCAAAAGGTTGTACTTCTTCTTAAGGTAGTTAGAAATTGCCTCATCCATCTCATTACCAGCAATTCTTAAACTTTTCGTAAGAACAAGACCTCCAAGAGAAATTACTGCCATTTCAGTAGTTCCGCCTCCAATATCAAGTATAAAACTGCCACAGGGCTCTTCAACTGGAAGACCAACTCCAATCGCAGAAGCCATGGGTTCTTCGACAAGTCGAACAATTCTGGCACCTGCCTTAAGGGCTGTTTCCCTCACTGCCCTTCTCTCAACGCTGGTAATACCCGAAGGTACTGCGATAACCATCCTCGGTGGCATAACAAATTTGTGCCTCGGCGACCTTACTCTATTTATAAAATATCTTAACATTGCCTCACAGGCATCAAAATCAGCAATGACTCCATCCTTCATTGGTTTCATAGCGATAATATTCGCAGGAGTTTTCCCGAGCATCTTTTTTGCTTCTGTCCCAACTGCAAGAACCTGCTTCGTATTATGGTTTATCGCCACAATTGAAGGTTCCATCAGAACAACCCCTTTGCCCCTCAGATAAACAGCAGTATTTGCAGTTCCAAGATCAATGCCAAGATCATTTGATAACAATCTAAAAAGTTTTACCATAAATACTCCCTGTCTTGAATTGTTATAGTGTTTTTGAATTCTTCAGCACACTTATTAACGCCCTTACGATATTTTCATCAAACTGCTCACCTGCATTTTTTTCAAGTTCTTTAATTGCCTCGTCAATTTTCATCTTCTTACGGTATGGCCTTTCTGAAATCATTGCGCTTAAAGAATCTGCAACAGCAAGAATTCTTGCCATCAGTGGAATCTGTTCTCCTTTAAGTCCATAAGGATATCCTTTACCGTTGATCATTTCGTGATGAAAAAAGCATGCATCCATTTCTTCTTTTCTGATTCTTAATGGCTTAAGAATTTCTTTTGTAATAATAGGATGTCTTTTTATGATTTCAAATTCTTTTTCAGATAAAGACGACTCTTTTTGAATAATTTCATCCCTGATGCCGAGTTTCCCAATATCATGAAGATATCCAGCATTACGCAAACTCTCCAGTGCATGGCTATCAAGCCCAAGAACCTTACCGATAGCAACAGAATAATACGCAACCTGCTCAGAATGTCCCTTTGTATAAGCATCTCTTGCCTCGAGAGAATTCACAAGAGACCTTATCGCACTGATATATGATTCCTTTAACTGCTGGAGGAGACTGGCATTCTCAATAGCAATACCAATTTGAGTTCCGAGAACTGATAGAAACTTAAGTTCTCTATTATCCATAGACCTTTCATTTGAATAAAGTCGCAGTATTCCTACAATATCTTTTTTACCATAGAGATTTACCTCAAAAAATCCATCATCTGTCCTTCGTGCAATATCTATGGTTCCCTTTTCAAAACCTTTTATATCGGACGCGGATAAAACCAGCAATGGGGTAAAATTGGATAATCTACCCTTTACTCTACGCAGAAAGAACCTTTCTGTATCCTCTTCTTTGAGGTAAAAAAGTGCAATATCAGGTCTGATAAAATTATATACAAGATCAATAACGCGTGTGGATAATTCCTCTGTATCCGTGATTGAAATTATTATTCTGTTGAGTTCAAGAATCAAACGAACCATTTCTATATCTGAAATCTTGCCGGTAATTTGACTGATTTTTATATTTCTTTCTATGGTTGAAATTAACCCTTCAATTGTAAACGGCTTTGTTATAAAATCACTCGCACCCTTTTTTATTGCGTCAACTGCGTTCTCGATAGATGCCATACCGGTGCATACAACAACTGGCGGAAGATTTTTATCAATGCCCGTCATTTTTTCAAGAAACGCGATTCCGTTTTCATCAGGGAGTTGCAAATCAAGAATTACAAGGTCAAATTCTTCTTTTTCTACTGCCTCAAGTGCAGATGAAACATCTATCTTTATAGTTGGTTGATACCCATTTCTCCGGAGAATCTCACGATAAAGATTTTGAACGCCATTATTATCTTCAACAATCAATACTTTGTTGTTTATCTTTTCTGATCTCATATTTTTCAATCTTATAACTCAACATCCTTCGACTTATTTTTAGATATTGTGCTGCTTTTGATCTGTTCCACCCAGATTTTTCCATTGCATCAATAATCAATTGCCTTTCAAATGCAATAACCTTATCAATAAATGAACCATTTTCAGACACACCCGGCATCCCGGAAGATCTAATATCTTCTGGCAAATCGTAAATATTTATTATATCCTTATTTCCCTTCAAAACCAAAATCCGTTCAACAACATTTTTTAATTCCCTTATATTCCCGGGCCAATCATAAGCCAATAAACATTTTTCTGCTGAAGGTGAAAAGGACTTTGTTTTTATACCCATCTGCACAGCAAAATTCGCAAGAAAATGATATGCAATAAGAAGAATATCATCCTTTCTATCCTTTAATGGTGGAATTTCAATTGGGATAACACTTAATCTATAAAAAAGATCCTCACGAAATCTACCAGATTTTATTTCGTTTTTCAAATCCTTCGAGGTTGCCGCAAGAACCCTGGCTTCCATTTTTATTGATTCGTTGGAACCAATCCGCGAAAATTCGTGTTCTTGAAGAACCCTCAAAAGTTTTGTTTGAAGAGAAATTGGCATTTCACCAATTTCATCAAAAAAAATAGTTCCGCTTCCTGCAATCTCAATCTTGCCTGGCTTGCTTTTAAACGCACCAGTGAATGCACCTTTCTCATACCCAAAAACTTCGCTTTCAAAAAGCGTTTCGGGAATTGCCGCACAGTGAATAGGAATAAATGCCTCCTGCTTTCTTTGGCTCTCTTTATGAATAAACCTTGCAAGAAGTTCCTTACCAGTACCTGTTTGCCCTGTAATAAGAATAGATGAATCATGTGGTGCTGCTTTTCTCGCAAGATTTATAATATTCTCCATTAATTGACTTTTAAATATAATCGTTCCACTGGTTTTTTCAATTTCGTCAGAGAGAATTTCAATGTTTTGTCTGATTTTGAGATCCTGACATATTTTGTCAACCAGTATACGAATTTCATCAATTTCAAATGGCTTGGTAATATAGTCATATGCCCCAAGTTTCATTGCCTCGACAGCAGTGGAAATATTCGATATAGCAGTTAACATAATAACAATAATATTCTCGTTGTTTTTCTTTATTTCACGTAAAACATTTATTCCATCAATGTCAGGCATTAATATATCAAGAAAAACAATATCAATATCCCTGGTTGATATCACATCAAGACCCTCTTTCCCGGAACCACAAGTAAAAACCTTGTACTTATTGGAAAATAGGATTCTCAGAGATTCCTGAACACTTTTTTCATCATCAATAACAAGAATTTTTCTCATTGACTCTCCAGGGGAAACATAATTGTAAATCGCTTTTTCCCTTCAGGAAAAATCTCTGCAGAAATACTGCCCGAATGATTCTCTATAATCTTACGGCATATTGCAAGATTAAGTGAAACAAGCCCATCAAGGTAATCAGAAAATGGCACGAATATATCCTGGCCAATATCCAGTTTAAGGTGATTCCCTTTTTCTTCAACAACTATTTCCATAAAAGATGCCTTTTCAGCAATGGATACATTTACGGTTCCATCCTCACCTATGTCTTTACAACAAAAATCAAACAGGAATTCCAGTGCTTCCTGAATTTTGCCTGCGTCAATATTTATAGTAGTATTAATACCATTCTTCGAGACGGGTATTTTTACGATTGGAAACTTCTTCGCTGTCTTTTGTAAAACATCAAAACAATCAACCTTATTCAACACAAGACCTTCTTTTTCTGAAAGACGGGCAATTTTATCGACAAGATGTGTTAATCTTTCAATTTCGGCATTAACAATTTTGTAAAATTCTGTTCTAAACGTCTCTTCTTCAAACTTCTCAGGTAAAAGACAAGCAAAGGTTTTTATGGCAACAAGTGGATTTTTTATCTCATGGGAAAGACGACTTGCGACTTTCTCCCAGTACTGGTTCTGCTCAATCTTTTTTTGTTCCTGTTCCATTTCTTTATAAAATGTAATATCCTGAAAGATAATTATCACCCAGTTAATTTCTCCCTGCTGGTATACAAAATTACAACTCATCCCAAACCATTTTTTGAATTGTCTGATAAAAACCTCTTCCCTGAATATCGCTCTTTTGCTACTGATTGCTTCTCTTACCTTTGAAGCCATTTCTACACCAATACTTTCTATGGAATTATCCATAACTTCTGAGGCATTCTTACCGAGTATAGATCCTGCCTGATTATTAAAAATCTTTATATTACAGTTTTTATCGAGGACAATGATTCCAGTTGGAACATTTTCAAGTATAATTTTCTGGAATTCCTTCTGGAAAATATTTTCCTGAAACAAAAAAGAATCCTCAAGCAGTATACTGAAATAACTACTGATATCACTTAAAAATTTAACAATATCACAGGAAAATGTTTCTCCAGTTAATCTTTTTCCGAGAGCAAAAAAACCAAGGACCTCACCATCTCTGCTCATAAGAGGAAGGATAATCTCTGCTTTTAAAAGTTCAATTTCTGAGAGAAGATGCATATCATCAATCTTATTTTTTTGCAGTATACTTCTTGCGGATATAATTCTGAGATAAAGAGAACTTTTTTCAGAAAACCTTAAATTTTTTAGAAACGTCCTATCAACGTTCACCCCATCATAAAAACGAAATTTATTTGATTCTTTTAGAAAAAAAGATGCGTCAGATAAAGAAAGATGATTTTTAATCAGTTTAACAACAGCCGGAATTAACCTCGATGGCTCTGAAAAATTCTCAGCCAGAAGTTCACTTAGCCTCTGAAAAAAAATATTTTCAGAAATATCAGATGATGGTCTATCTTCAGAAAATTGCACCACTGGCAGTTTTTTAACCTGCTCGGCTTCTGTATACAGGGACGCACGGTTAAGTGCGTACATAAATTTTTCAGGATCAAATGGTTTTTCAACAAGTTCATAAACTCCAAGATTCATCAGACGTCTTGCCACAGGACCAAAAGATTCAACAAGTGCAATAATTGGAACATCAGGCACAAGTTTTCTAATCTGCTCAACCAAAACCTGCAGTGGAATTTTTTTATACAAAAAATCAATAATAATAATATCGGGTTTCCTCTGGATAATTGACTCACCAACGCAAGATGGATCAACAACCACAGGTAAAAAATTATCCCTTAAAAGAAAACTCAGGGTGCTCGCAAGCCCTTTTTCTTCAACAACAATCATAACATATTTCATTGAAATACCCCTGTATTAAGTGGGAGGTATATTATAACTCTGGTTCCTTGGCCATCCTGGCTTTCTATATATATTCTTCCATTATGTTGAGCAATAATTTCATTAACTATTGAAAGCCCAAGTCCTGTTCCATATGGTTTTGTTGTGAATAATGGGTCAAAAATTTTGTTTATATTTTCAGAGGAAATACCCGAACCATTGTCCATAATTTCAATAATAGATTTTCCTTCATTTTCAGAAACAGAAATATTTATCACGCCACCCTTTTTGTCTATTGCTTCAGCAGCATTAAACAATAGATTAAGAAGTGCCTGCTTTATTTTTTCAGAATCTGCCCTGATTTTTATACCCTTACTGTTAAAATTGGTCTGGATGTTAATGTTGCGAAATTTTTCCTGGTTAGAAACAAGCAATATCGTTGATTCTATCACTGAAATCAAATCGAACTCTTCCATTCTGGGCGGCCTTGGCTTTGCAAAAACAAGCAATTGTTCAATGAGATGATTTATTCTATCTATTTCAGGTATGACAACCTTTAAATAATCTGACCTGAATTTATCATCAGCAAATCTTTCAGGAAGAAGTTGCGAAAATGTCTTAAGGGCAACAAGCGGATTTCTTATCTCATGAGCAATACCGCCCGCAAGTATTCCGAGAGAAGCAAGCCGCTCATTCCTTTCAGCCTGGTACTGAAGCATCTTCAGTTGAGAAATATCAGAAAAGATCACCTGTGCGCCAAGTAAACTTCCATCAATTGAATAAAATCTTGAACCACTTATTCTTAATGGAATTGCATTCCCATTTTTAGATAGTATCAAGTCCTTATTATTAATTTCAATGTTCTGTTTCAAAAGTTCTGCGAATAATCCTCTAAAAGATTCAGGGATAACTGTCTCAAAATTCCCACCAATAACATCTTTTTTTTTGATTCCTGATATTTTTTCTGCTGCCTGATTAAAAACAATTACACTACCCTGATTATTAACAGCAATAACTCCGCTTGGAAGATTTTCAAGTAAAAAATGTTGATACATCTGGCTTTCTTTAAGATTTGTTGTAAGTTGCATGGTCTCGATAAAAATACCTATATAAATAGAAAATGTATCAAGAATTTTTTTGTCCAGTTCTAAAAAAGACAATCCCCCTTGCTTACCTCCAAGAAGCACACCCCCCATAAGTTTATTGCGTACTACAAGTGGAATTATAACACTGCTATCGTATACATTCATTTCAGAAATTGCATTCCCCATCAGAGGTTTGCTTGCAAACCTCAGCAACTCATCCTTGTAGTGAATACAAGGCTCGGATTCGAGCAACTTCAAAATAGGACATTCTTTTTTAAATTCAACCTGCCACTGTTTGCTTCTCTGGAGAATAGAAAAAGCCCTTTTTATTGAAACATCATCCGTGTTGATTATAAAAACAGGTTCCTTTTCCAAATCAATTTCTTTTTGTAGAACCTCTATCATTGCTGAGATCCCTTCTTCAAGGTTAGAAAATCTATCTGTTAGAAACCTCATTTGCAATGTAATCTTATCAAGGTTATATTGCTGGTGAAATATTTTTGTCCTTGCCAAATTGGTAATAAACTCCTTTAATGGTGAAAAGGATACTGCAATAATAAAGGAACTAATAATTACGGGTATCATTGATCCAGAAGAACTAAAAACCCTGACAAAATTGTTCAAAAACAATAGTAAAAATAGATAGATAACTATCAGCGCAGTTGTAAGAGATCCAAAAACAAACATTTTCTCCACTACAACTGATATATTCATAATCTTGTATCGCGCAATCGCATAGGCAATAATTGAACACATTATTATTGAAGAAAAAGGACCGAATCTCGAATATGTTGTATTTCCAAAAAGCGGTGGTATTATTACTGTTCCAATAGCAAAAATCGTTCCAGCAAAAATTGAAAAAAATATATATTGAATCTCAACTTTTTCTGCACCGGTTTTTTTTCTCATCAACCTGTACAGATATCTCAAGCCAAAAAACATTGAAAAAATGATAATCCCTGAGAACACAAAAAAGGGCCAGCCATATACGACATCAGGACCCGGAAGATTATTCAATATTTTTTCTCGTACAATAACCTTTTCTATAAATTCAGGTTGTAAAACACAAAGAGATGCAATTAGTGCTGAAATAAAAAACAATAACTGCATTTTTTTTAATTGTTCGGGTTCTTTCCCATCAGAAGGCACCTCAAAACCAGAAGCAAAAAATATGAAAGAAGAAGGAAGGAAAGCCCCAAAAACTGAAGCAACCCTAATGAAGAAGACCGAGTACACAATATTATTAGAAGCCATTACGAGGATAACCGATATAGACCAGAGGATAAGGTTAAGAGCAAAAATTGGAAATCTTCTATTTAGCGGCCTGAATTTGTTGCGACTATACACCACCCAGGCAAGCACACCCACAACAATAATTGTTGTAAAAATACTGGCTATCCAGTAGTTCATGCCTTATACCTTTTACATAATATTGAAGAACATGTACCACCCAGCCCACCGCAATTGAGTAAAACAGTGTCTACAACAAGTTTATGTGTTTTGTTTGGAACATAGTACAAATCACAGTCAGGATCAGGATACTGATAATTGATTGTTGGAGTAATGATATTTTTTTCAAACCATAGCATTGCTGCAATAGTTTGAAATGCACCAGCACATCCAAGTGGATTTCCAACCATTGATTTTATAGAACTAATTGGTATTTCGTATGCACGGCTACCAAAAATTTCTTTGATAATAGATGTTTCAACCTTATCTATGAGCGGATCAGAAGGAGCATGCGCACTTATGGCATCAACTGAATTAAAAGAAATGCCTGAATCCTCGAATGCTCTTCTTATTGCATTTCTCAGTCCTGATGAAGGACTTTCTTCAGAAAGTTCTCCGGATGTACCATACCCAATAATCTCTCCATATATCTTTGCACCCCGGCTCACCGCATGATTAAATTCTTCAAGCACCACTATACCACAACCCTCTGAAACAATTCCACCACAGCGCAACATATCAAATGGTCTGCTTGCTGTTTCAGGTGCTTCATTAAATTCAGGAGTTAATCCAGCAGATGACAGTCCTGCCATAATTAAAGGCGTTATTGCTGCATCAGCAGCACCTGAGATGGAAAATATAACATCACCGTCTCTTATTTTTTGAAAAGCCGATCCAATGGCGTCAGTTCCAGAAGCACACGCTGAAGCAAGAAGAATTGTTTGTGTTTTCCATTTTAATTGTTCTACAATTTCTCCTATTACACTATGAGGAGTTGCAGCAATGATTCCATAGGGTATAACCCTTTTCGCACCATGTTTTAAAAAAATCTGATGCTGGCTTTCTATTAAATCCATGGCGCTCGTACTAACACCAAAGGTAATCAAACCATCATCAGGCCGTATTTTACGTACATCAATACAAGCATCAGCAAGAGCCATCTTAGTTCCGCACACAGCAAACTGCGAAAACCTTGCCATCCTTCTTGCGGTTTTCCTATCAATAAATTCATCAGGTCTAAAGTCAGGTATTTCACCGGCAATCTGACACGGAAGCCCTGATGGATCAAATCTCGATATTTTTTTGATACCACTTTTACCATTCTCAAGTGCATTCCAGAAGTTTTCTTTTCCAATCCCATTTGGCGCAATCACTCCTATACCTGTCAAAACAACCCTATGTCTCATCCTATTCCTCGTGAAATATTCTCGTTAATCACGTTTATTTCCTTTCGAATTTCACCAGCAAGTCCTGCAAATAAAAAATATCTATTGTAATCAACAAAATCAACCATACTTTTAAATCCTGAAAATCTACTCAATAGATATGCCTCGTCGGAAACAAAAGTAGTAATTCCTGCATCACAAAGTTCCTTCTGAAATCTTTCTGTTTCGCCCGCATACTGTCTGAAGTCCATTCCATTAACCTTATAGGGCAATGGCTTCCAGTATCTCGGAGGAAAAAGTTGTTTAATCTGATATGTCATAATATCTTCAGCATAGTTATCTGTTTCAACAGTAAAATTGAACATTGATGGGTTTTTCCCCCAGACAGTCCCAGGATACAATCCCGGAAATTGAATAAGAACAGAATCAGGCCTTGTTTTCAAAATAAAATCCATCGTCTGCTTTCTTGTTTGGTCTGTTTCAAATGGAGATGGATATATAACACTCACAACAGTAAATATTCGGGCTTTTTTACAGGATCTTATTACAGATTCCATAACATCAGGGGAGTTTTTCTTGTGCATTGCCTTATTCAATATCTCTGGACTTGCTGATTCAAGCCCAAAGAATATGGACATACATCCTGATTTTCGCACAATATTAAAATCAACATCCTTCATTGAATCAAAATGCCCAAAGGTTGTGTAGGCAATATTAAGGCCCTTGTTTATAACCTGCATTGAGGTTTTTTCGAGTAAATCTCCAGGTGTGTTTGAACCAGCATATCTAAATACCCTTACACCATATTCAGATATAAAATTTTCAAGTTCTCCTACAATCCTCGAAACCGGTTTTTCCCGGAGTTTACCACTTTTTACAGGATGGATACAAAAAGCACAGTGATTTGGACAACCACGGCTTTCGTCCACCACAAACATCTTAATTTTATCTCCTATTCCAGTATAAATATCCTGGTGATATTCAGGTATTGGCAATGTTGAAAGATCCTCAACAAATTTTCTTTGATTTTTTATAATCTTTCCGTTTTTTCTAAAAATAATATTCGGAATTGTGTCTAATTGTGTTTTCCCCGCAACAAAATCAGCAAAGCCATTTATTGTTTCCTCCCCATCACCGAAACAAAGAGCATCAAAACTATCAGTGACCTTAAAAATTTCCTCCTGAAATATATCAACCTGGGGACCTCCACCAAAAATTTTAATCTGTGGAAATTTTCTTTTTATATTTCTGGCAATATCAAGAGAATATTTAAAACCATCTCCAGCCCAAAGTTTCATACCAACAAAATCAACACAATTTTCCTTAATCTCCCTGCAGATATCATCAGAAATCTTATTAAAAATAAGGTCTTTTCTTTTCTCAAGACGGTTAGAGATTGGTTTAAGTCGAATCATATCGAGGATTGACGGTTTTCTTTTTTTTATGAAAATTTTTTCTGCTATTGTCTTTATACCTGAAAGATGGCTATCATCAAACACCTGTTCGAGAGTGGATGTAGTGTTTGTATCAAGAATACGAACACTATGACCATTATCTTTCAGGGATGCAGCAAGAATTGCAAGTCCATTATCAGGTATAAAATCAGAGAGGATTTTCGGAACACCAGCAATTGAAAGTAATAATGAATTTGTACCCACGATTGTTCAATTTTGTACAATATATGCAAAATACTCTAAATTATTCTTTTCCATATATTTTATTACACACCTGAATTGGTTTTATGTCAAATATGTACAAAAATGTACAATATAAACCATAGTTGTTATTTTTTGTTTCTTGTGGATTTTATATCTGGAATTTTAATACAATCCACGCAGGTATTATATCTTCCTGACTTTAATAGAATATTTTCAAAAACATGGCACACTTTTTGCATATAAATAAGTAAAAGGGCAAAAGGAGGTATTTATAATGATAAAAAAAGCGATTTTCCTGGTTTTTGCATTGTGTATAGCAGCATACTGTCAGGGATACAGAAATCCGCCGGCCGGGATAAAAACACTGATGGAGGCAGGAGTAACCCCTGTGACAGATGATGCTTCTGCATGCGTATTAAATCCAGCGGGTCTTGTGCTTATAAAGCAAAATCAATTTGATGCAGGCATTCTATGCTTATTTTCTGAAACAAAATATTCAGGTTTAACTGCATCTTCAAAAAAAGAAAATGACTTTGCCTTACTTGGTAATTTATATTTTGTTATGGTTCCCAATAATTCAGATATCAGGTTTGGTTTTGGTATAACAAGCCCATACGGACAAAAGACAGAGTGGGAAAAATCCTTCACAGAAAATATCTGGGCATATGGCGTACCATATTATGGCAAAATGGAATTTATTACCTTTACTCCATCAATAGCCTTGCCCCTGAACAAAAACCTAAGTATTGGCTCTGGAATAGATATACACACAAGTTCTCTCGAAACAAAACAGTCAGTTCCATGGTCTTTTATAACAGGAACACCTGATGGAATTGCTGTTCTTAAAGGAGATGATATTTCAGGATCTTTAAGAATTGGAATACACTACCATAAAGAAGGCCATTCTGTCGGATTTGCGTGGAGTTCCCCATTTGAAATGAATTATTCAGGAAACTTTTCAATGACAAATATGCCAGACCCGCCGCCATTTTCTGGTATAAAAAACAATGTCAATAGCAACCTTGAGATAAAATTTCCAGAGATATACTCGCTCGGATATAAATGGAAAGGGAATAAATTAAGTGTTCAAATGGGAACTGAATTTGTCAGATACTCCTGTTTGAAAAGTATGAAGGTTGACGCTGGTCCTAACAGTTTTTTAATTCCTGAAATGGAAAGGGACTGGAAAGATGTCTGGACATATTCTGCAAGTTTGCGATATAGAATAAATAATAAATGCGATATAACCGCAGGGATAGGATTTATTGAATCGACTGTTCCGGACAAAACATTTGATCCATTACTTCCAGACGCAGATAGATTTCTTTATACAATAGGAACAACAATAAAAATAAAATCAGGCCTTTTCTCATTTTTTTATATGTACAACCAGTTTGAAAAAAGAAATATCCAACAAGGGAGGTTTACTGATGGAATATACAAATCTTCCGGAAGTTTCGTCGGCTGCGGATACACAGCAGGCATCTAAAAAGCCAGTAATCCTTGTAATTGATGATGAACTTGGACCGAGGGAATCATTAAAAATCCTTTTAAGTGACATCTATTCAGTATTAATTGCAACAAATGGCGATGAAGGAATTAATATGTTAACAAAATATCCTGTGGAAACAATTATTCTTGATCTTAAAATGCCAGGGAAATCCGGAATTGAAACACTTGAAGAAATAAGAAAAATAAACATTGATGTTCCTGTGGTTGTTCTGACTGGTTTTGGCACTCTCGAAGCAGCACAAAAAGCAGTTCATCTGGATATCTTTGAGTTTGTAAACAAACCATTTGATATAACAGAAATGAAGGATATTGTAAAACGTTCGATTGAAAAATACAGGATTAAGACATCAACAAAAAATATTATCAACCAACTGCAAGATCTTAATCTTACTCTCGAAGGAAGAATCCACCAACTGGAAAAATTCGCGATGGTCGGGGAACTTTCAACAGAATTATTACATGAAATAAACAACCCTCTCACAATCATACTCGGGTATATCCAGATAATAATAGCAGAAATAAACGAGAAAAATCAGTCGCCCTCTCTTGAAACACAAAGATATCTACAGGTTGTGGAGAATGAGGTGAAAAGATGTCAGAGTATTGCAAAAAGTTTCCTTGATATTTCAAAGAAAACATTCAAATATATAAAGGTGGATATTAATTTATTAATCAAGAATATGATTTATTTCTTAAAGGATAATCCTATAGCAATGGGTATTAAATTTTTTTGTGAGTGTGATCCTGAACTGCCTCTGATTATGGGGTCTCAGGAACAACTTCAGCAGGTTTTCACCAATCTCTTTATAAATGCCATTGAAGCAACAAAACCAGGTGGCTCAATAACCGTCTTGACAAAAAAAGACAAAGACAGGGCAATTATAAAGGTTATTGATACAGGAAGCGGTATGTCTCCTGATGTTGTTTCAAAGATATTCAAACCCTTCTTTACAACAAAACAGGATAGAAGTACAGGTATTGGTTTGATCATATCAAAAAAAATAATAGAGGCACACAAGGGCACAATTTCTGTTGAAAGTGAAGAAGGAAAAGGAACAACATTTACAATTTCTTTTCCAGCATACTTATCGAGCGTCTGAAATATGAATTGCTAATTTCTCTCTTGTGTCTATATTTATTGACTGTTCTCGGCGCAGTATGAATCCCAATTTCCTTTAATTTCTCAGAAATCTGTCTATCTGAAAGAACATCTTTAGAATTATCAATAATGTTTTCAATGACATCAATAATAAAATCCTGGCTATATTTTGAGGATGAATAACTGAACAGTTTTTTTAACCTGAAAATCCCTCGATTGGTTGCAACATATTTCTTTGAGATAGCCCTGCTTATAAGCGATATACTGCAATTAAACCTTGTAGCAACATCCTTTTCCGTAAGTTTTTTTAATGGGCCCTTCCCTGAAATAAAATCACTTTGATAATGAATAATATAATTTATTATGTCTTCAAGAAATCTGCGACGATTTTGAATACAGGTAAGAAACCTCCTTGCTTCTCTAATCTTTTCTTTAAGAAATTTTTTTTCATAATCGCTTGTTAAAGAGGATTTTACTAATTTAAGATATTTTTCATTAAAAAAAACTCTGAACAATTTATCTTCCGCAAACTTAACATCAAATACTTTATCAGAATATTTCACAATTACATCGGGTATTATAGGGAATGCCTGCGTTGATTTAGAATAAGCCCTTCCAGGAAAAGGGTCCAACTTCCTTATATCTTCAATCACGCGAGAAATATCAACGTCCGTTAGTTTCATTTCCTTTTTTATACAGGCAAATCTTCCAGATAGAAATTCATTTCCATATCTTGAGAAAACCTTAAAGGCAATACTTTCATCCATTTTTTTTATTTTCATCTGCAGTATTAGACACTCAAGAATGCTCCTTGTCCCAATTCCAGGAGGTTCAAGTGATTGAACAATATCTAATGCTCTTTCAACAGTATTTTTATCTGTATTTGTCAATCTACATATCTGCTCAATTGAAAATTTCAAATATCCATCGTCATCAAGCAAATCAACAATGAACTCTGCAATCTCGGAAATTGATTGATCTTGAGCAACATACGCAATCTGTTTTCTCAGGTTATCGGATAATGTCTCCTGTATTTCTCGTGGTTTCTCAAAAAAAATTCCTTTTTGAAAAAAATCTTCTGTATATAACCTTTCAAATTCGAGAAAAGGATTATTCTCTACGGAATTTTCACAGATATCAATAATCTCCTGAACTGAACAAACAAGCATCTTCTGAAACAAGATATTAACCTGTACCTGATGCAAACGATAACTAAGATTCTGATTATTCATACCTTTATTTTAAGAATAAAAGCAAATACTTACAAGTCGCCATCGGCTGGATATGATTTTTCTAAATCAGTTTGCAGACAATTTACAACAAGTTTTTAATTGTTTCTTTGATTTGCATTCTCAATTCTGCAATTCTCTAATTATCGCAGTAATCAGTACACGTTCCTTCAAATTCTAAATTATTTACTATATGGAGATTTATTGGATACTATTGACACAATATATAAAAATGATAGATTAGAGTTATGATAACTGAACTTGAATGGTTGTTAAGGATATTTGTTGCAGGAATATTAAGTGGGATTGTTGGATGGGAAAGGGAAAAACATGCCAGAGCCGCAGGTTTTAGAACATTGATTCTTGTTGGAATGGGTTGTTGCCTCTCAATGATTGTTTCATTAAGAATACCAGAACTTTTCTCAGAATCCACATCTTATTACTTAAGAATTGACCCTGCAAGGATTGCCTATGGAGTTCTTACAGGAATAGGATTTATAGGGGCAGGCACAATAATAAAAGATAGAGGCAGTGTTAGAGGACTGACAACAGCATCCTGTCTATGGGGAGTAAGTACAATTGGACTTGCTATAGGATGTGGTTATTATTTCCTCGGAATCAGTACAACAGTGCTTATTATGATAACACTTTTAACTTTGAGAACTATTGAATTAAAAATTCCTCGAGATGTATATTCACGAATAAATATAAAGTTCTCAGAAGAAGACCCAAAAATGCTTAAGGAAATCTTTAACGAGATTGAGAATATGGGTTATAAAATACTCGAATTTTCTATTTCTGAATTAAAAGATAAAAAGGTTTATACTGCAGAAATTCAGTGTATATCGAAAAATGAAAAGGACGGTATTACAGTTTTACAGGGACTGAAGAAATTCGAAAAAATTATTGAGATTGACTTTAGGTGATTTCCTTGACCTTATGCCTGCGTGCTTTACGCCCTACAGTGTAATATATCTTCAATAACAGAATGCTCTTGAACTTTTTGAATGGTGCAGATTACAGGGTAAAAAATAAAATTTTCTATATTGGTGATAATATAGCGTATTAAATACAAAATGAAAGACAATATTCTTGAGAAAAAAAACATTTTGGTATTAAAAATTAGGCAGATAGATACTAATTTTGCAAAAAAGATAAGGTCATAATTATAAAAACAGTAGTTTATCAAAAGTTGTGATAAATCAGAATTTCTTTTTAAACTTTCTGATAGAACCTGAAATGGATAAAGGATTGTTCCGCAAAATTTTTTTATGGAAGGAATTGGACAAAAAGAAAGAAACAATAAGAAACGAATTGAAAAATGCAAAATCCCTTCTCCCTCTCTCCCTGACGTGAAGAATATAAGTGAGGTTGAGGGATATAAAAACTTTTGAAACTGTTGCAAAAAAGTAAAGGAGATAAGATGACAAAGAGAGATATTTATCTAAAAGCAATAAGAAATGAGAAGGTTGATACGCTTGTCTGGGCTCCAAACTTTGACTATTGGCTTCAGGTTAATAGTAACGAAGGAACATTGCCTGAGAAATACAGGGGGATGTCAAGAAATGATATTGTTCGTGCAATCAACGGCTATATCTGGAACAGGGCATCCGGAATGAAAATCGCTTATGACAAAACAGTAAAAACAAAGATTATTGATAATGAAGAACAGACAATTACACAAATATCAACTCCTGTTGGAACTGTAACAGCAGTCCATAAAAGGACAGAAGGTAGATTTAGATCAAAACATCTTTCTGAACATTTTATAAAGAATGTTGAAGACATAAAAACAATGAGGTACATTGCTGAATCAATGAATTTCGTACCTGACTATGAAGGCACCTTAAAAGCACTTAAAGAAACAGGTGATGATGGAATAGTTCTAAATACCTTTTTTGCAATACCTTTTATTCAGTTTGCAAAGAATGATGCCGGGTATGTCAATGCATTCTATCTCTGGTTTGACCACAAAAAGGAGGTGGACTTATTGATTAATGTTTATTCGAAAAAATTCCTTGAGGCACTGAAAATACTGGCAGATGGTCATGCTGATGTTATTGCAACAGGTGATAACATGGATGGAATTATGATTACACCTGATATATTCAAAGAATATGCAATACCATATTATCAAGAATGTAAAAAAACACTCCAAGGAAAAAACAAGGTTTTTGAAGGACACTGGTGTGGAAGAACACAAAATCTTTTGCCCTATGTTGCTGAAACCGGACTTGATGTTATTGAAGCGATCGTTACAAAACCAATGGCTGATATTACACTACAGGAAGCGCTTGATATCCTTAATAATAAGGTTGTTCTTCAGGGAGGAATACCCTCTGTCCTAGTATGTAAGGAAGGTGCAACACGACAGGATTTTGTAAAATATATCAAAGAGGTTATTCTTCCCTTAAAAGGTAGAAGATCATTTATACTCGGAATGGCAGATAATGTCCCACCAAATGCTGATTTTGAAAGGGTAGAGATGGTAAGTAAACTCATTTCATAGTGCTCAGGTTTAAGATACTTTGTGCTTTTCTCCATTCAATCATTCCGCCGGTATTCTTAAATTTCTCAACAACAGGCAGTTTCTTCCAGTCAGAAAGGGTTATCTGCGATTTTTTTGAAAGTTTTAAATAAGCCCATCTAAATTTTGCATATTGATGTATCATTTTCACATGCTCCCTTAAATCATCAAGCATTATTTCTCTATCAAAAACACCTGGAATTTTTGAAATCCATTCTGTATCGATTGAGATGCTATTGAGATTAAACAAAGCATCTCCTGATAGTTCTATATCCTTTTCAACATCCGGAGTTCCCGCACCAAGATATGCATCATTAAAGGCACTATCTCCTTTAATGTCCCTGTTTCTGATTTTCGCGACTGCGTAGTACCCACTGTACATTGCATCTGAAATCTTTGGCCCAAAAACGCAATCACAGAATTCTTTCAAGATTGAAAATGGGTCTTTTTTAGGTTCCCATAATAACCTTGCTGCAATATAAATACCTGCACTGTTTAATAGATGACAGTTTGATGGAATGCAGATATACTCAAGAATCGAACCTGCATCCTCAGACATTTCTCCAAACTCTCTACCAAGTCGATCTCCTTCAACATGAAGGGAAGCAGTTATCTCCTGGTCAGAATTGTACCATGTCCATAATCCATATTTTCTGTTCCATTTAGAGCACATTGAAAAAATATCATAATCAAAAATCCTGTTCGCAATCATAATATCCGGCTCGAGCAAATCAACAACATTCGTAAAATTCCACCAGGTAAAAGTATTTGACCAGGTCCTCGCAAGATTAGAATAAACCTCATACTTGCTGAATCCCTCATGATTTGATGTAAGAGGCCAGAGGTTGAAACTTGCCTGGAGATTTGGGTTGATTTTTCTGAATGTTTTTGTTTGATAATTCATTATTCTTACACATGTCCCAACTGTACAGCCGTTTAGATTACAACCTCCAGGATCAAAAAAATGACTGATAACATGGTCAACATATCTCATATAACCAGTAAAATACTTGATATGCGACTGTATTTTTTTCCTTCCATCTGAGTTATTCCAGCATCTTGATTCTTTAATAGGAAATTCACTGGAAAATACAATCTTTTCATCGCATAAAGGATCATCCCAGTTAGAAACAACCCTTGTATTGTTTTGCATCCAACCATACGCACCCCAGTTCATAAATGAAATGCGATTCCCAATTTTCTTTGTTTGTTCCATCATTGAAACAATCTTTTCTCTCAATTGTCTACGACTGACAAGGCAACCACTATGCATATATGACTCTGCCTCATCAGAAAATTGAATAGAATTAAAACCAAAGGCATCCATTTGGTTTATGTAATCAAGCAGTTTCTCACGCGGCCAGTTTTCAATGCAGTACTTTTCAACTATCTTTCTTAATGCATATCTTTTTTTAGAGGCATCTGGGCAATTCAATCGACTGGCTTCAGTATTAAAAATTACATCATATGTTTCAGCCATTTCATCCATACTCAACTGGTCTGCGTACATAAATGGGTCCCAGGGACAGGCATCGCCCATAATAACCTCTCTTGTTTTTATAAAAGGGCTAATGCAAATATTAAATACAGGAAACTCTATCCTATTTCCAGATTGTTTTATCTCTCTCATTAAATGATATATCGCATACTTATCGCCTTTTTCTGTGTTTCCGGATGCAAGGACAATGTTTTTATTATTTCTTGATATTGTCCTCAGAATATAGCCATCATCCCTGAGATTTTTAAGAGATTCTGGATTACAAAAATCCGCTGCTTTCTTATTCCTGTCAGGACTTCCAATAATAATGAGGTTTGAATCTTGTGGACATCTGGCTTCGTTAGAAATTATTTCTATTGTTTTGTGCGAAATCTTTTCAAGATAGATTTTAAGAACGCTAACAGCATGTGATGATACTTGTGTATTTTCAGGAACAACAATCTTTATTTCCATATTTTCGCTTCTATGGTTCAAGAACAAAAAATCCAGCATTCCTATCTTTTTTTCGTACTGCCTTAGACCCAGAAAGTTCAATAATAACAAACTCCACTATTTTCCAGACAGATATCCCTTCTCTTATACAACCAACAAGAGTATTCTTCTTTCTGCCTGCCGCAGCGTGCATGTGAAGTTTTGGAATATTGTTTTCATCAGGGAATATTGTTCCAACGCCAAGAATTTCGCTAACTCCTTCTATTTCCTGTGGCATTGTAATAATCGGAGATGCATCTGGATTTTCAGGTCCAGCGATAATCTTTCCTTTTTTAATTCCTCCAACCATAATGCACAATCCTGAATTTATTTTGTGTTCGAGGGCAAATTTTTCAATAATATCAGGAAGTGCATCATTATCCTCAAGTTTTACAATAAAAACTCTTTTGATTTCTGCCTGATTAAATTTCATTTTTTATCCTCAAAATAATCTGCAACCTCCTTAAGTTTTTCTGGTATTTGTATTTTCTGTGGACATTTTTCGACACACTTTCCGCACGCTATGCACGAGGATGCCCTTTCTTCTGGTTTCATAGAAAAATACTTTTCCTCTGCCCTTTTCCTTACCCCATAGACATTTGCGACATTATACCAGTGAAAGTTTGAGGGAATGTTTACATTGTTCGGACAGGGCATACAGTATCTACATCCAGTACAATAAAGGTTAAGAAGTTTTTTTCTTGATTCAAAAATCTCGTCAAGTTTTTTTATATCCTCTTTGTCAAGGGGAGTAAAATTACTGACTGTATTGATATTATCAATAACCTGGTCAAGGGTGCTCATCCCTGAAAGTGCAACATCAACATTTGAATTTGAAAGAACAAACCTTATTGCTATGCTGGCTGTACTTTTTTGTTTTAATCCTGCCCACGAAAGGAGTTCTTCTCCAGGGTATCCAAAAGTTCCACCACCAACAGGGCCCATCACAACAACACCCATACCCTTCTGATGCGCAAGTTCAATCGCCTGCTCACTATCTCTGTAAAGAAGGTTATATTGAACTGTCATTGCTTGAAACTGCCCTGTTTGAATTATTTTTTTCATATTCTCCACATTGTCATGAACAGAAAATCCACGATACCTGATAAGTTTCTGGTCAAGTGCTTTTTGAGTAAACTGCATAAACTGCCTGTTATATTTTGTATATGTATCCCAGTTTAAGCTATGGGTAAGATAAAAATCAATATAATCAGTATTAAGTTTTTTCAGTGCATTCTCAAGAAGTTCCCAACACTGTTTATCAGTATAATTATTATACATACCAATCTTTGTTTGAAGTATTAACTTTTCCCTGGGAAACCCTTTTATTGCGCGCCCTATGGCTTCTTCGCTCTGACCATTGTGATAAAAATGGTGAGAATCAATAAAATTAACCCCGTTTTCAATCGCATATCTCATTATTTCCACTGCTTTATCAAAATCAACATTTCCATCAGGAAGAACCGGCAGCCGCATTGCTCCAAAACCAAGCCGTGATACATTATAAGGTGTATTTCCAAATCTTCTGTACAACATTTTACCTCCTATACCCTGTATTCTCTGATTTTATCCATCAAAAAATTTGCGGTATCTTTATCCGGAACATCATAAATTCTGTAGAAAACACCCCCTGTTAATCTGTGTGCTTCAAAACAGGATATAAAATCATTATAACTAACATCCACAACAAGTGGAATATCTCCAACAATTTTCTTTATATCTTTTAAGATTGAAAATGCCTGTGGATAATTATTATCATCTCCGAGATATATTGCCCTAAGTTTCTCTATCTTTGAAACTACAGGTAGAAGGTGTCTACCATTGCCGTGTATATGAATAACACCACCATCAAAGTGCGAAAAAGCATCCTCAAGTTGTTTTTTCCCCCACCTTTCAAAAAAGTCAATCGATGCCATGTGAAAGGGATCAACACTTTCCGAAATAATCTTTCCATCGATCCACTGTACCATATTGCTGCACGTTCCACCTTCAATAAGCCCTATTTTTTCAAAAAATGTATCCTGTACCTTCAGGTTAATTCTAAGACCAACCTCACATGCTTTTTCAACCTTTTCAGGATTTTCAATTGCTTCAAGGTATGTTCTTGTTGCCCCAAAAAGTTCAAAAACAAAATTTAGTCCATTGATTAATATAAAATGACTGATGCCAAATTTCCCATGGGCATATTTCTTAAAAATTTCAAGTTGATTGAGATATCTCTTAAACCATAAAGAGTCATTATTAAATGAAAGTTTTTTAAACTCAGACCAACTTTTAATTATAGGTGCTGTCATTGAAGAAATCCAACCGTTTTCAGGATGCACAAGAAATCTTGTTTCTCCACCGATAATCCCACCGTAAAGACCCTGGTCCATCTCACTCAAATATGCCGATGGAACAGAATCATCGCATATATCCTTTCTTTCTGACAGATACCTATCCCAAAAGATTGCTCTTTCAACTGGATCTGGATAATCACAAAAACCAGAGGTATGTCTTTCTGCAAATTCTTTCAGTGTTTTTGAAGGTGTATCGGTTCTTGCGCAAATAATACTGGTATCTCTTTTTTTGTACAGGCATCTAAGCCGTGTAAAAACTTCTTCTCCACCACCACAATAATCAAGTAATGAATTCTGTTTCATAAGAATTCTTATAGATTTGTTGAAATATCCCTCTTATTATAAAATTCCTGTATTAAAAAAATTGTCTGATTATTAGTGTCATTATAGCACAGTAATTTCTCTTAATAAATCTGTTAAGATCTAACCTTGTTATACTTCTTTGACCAAAAACATAATAAAATATATTATATATTTTTACATCTTTTTTCTAATATCTTAAAAAATATGAGTGAACAGATAAAATCAGTCAGAGGAATGAGGGATATTCTACCAGAAGAAATTGAAGTATGGCAGAGTGTAGAAGCAATAATCTTCAAAACTCTCGAGTCATTTGGATTTGAAGAAATACGGCTTCCTATAGTTGAAGACCTTAGATTATTTCAAAGAAGTGTTGGCTCTTATACGGATATTGTCCAGAAAGAAATGTATGTCTTTCAGGACAAAGCAGGCAGACATCTTGCTCTCAGGCCAGAGGCAACTGCATCTGTTGTCCGCGCATATCTTGAACATCAGATTTATTTAAAGAAAAAAATCACGCGTCTTTATTACAGTGGACCGATGTTTAGATATGACAGGCCCCAAAAAGATAGATACAGACAATTTTACCAGATTGGAGCAGAAATATTCGGAGGAAGCAGCCCATATTTTGATGTTGAGATGATTATAATCCTCTCAAAAATTTTTAATCTTATCGGCATAAGTGAGTATTTATTTGAAATAAACTCTGTTGGTTGTAATATATGCAAGATTAAGTATGAAACAAAACTGAAGGAATTTCTTGAGTTAAACAAAGATCAAATGTGTCAGGATTGTAAACTAAGAATGCAACATAATGTACTTCGTGTCCTTGATTGCAAACTTGACACATGTAGAAAAATTATTAGAAATGCACCCACGATAGAAAATTTTTTGTGCAATGACTGTATTAAACATCAAGAAGCAGTTTATACGGTTCTTGATAAACGACATATAAACTATGAAAAGAATCAGTATCTTGTCAGGGGACTGGATTATTATACAAAGATTGTATTTGAACTAAAAATTAAAAATGAGGAAAATTCAGTTGCAGGAGGCGGAAGATATGATAATCTTGTCAAAGAACTCGGCGGTCCTGAAACTCCAGCAGTAGGATTTGCCATAGGAATGGACAGATTATGTTCTATCCTGAATGGAGATTTATGTATAAAAAATAAGATCCTTATTGTTTTTCTTGACAAACAATCAATAGAGGCTGGTATGCCAATTATAGATAATTCACGGATTTCTGGTATAAGAATATCTGCGGATTATAGCGAGCGATCTCTAAAAAGTCATCTAAAAAATGCTGATAGAGAAAATATTAATAATGTTCTTATTCTCGGCGAGAATGAACTGGAGAAAAAATGTTTTCTTTATAAAAATATGAGGGATGGATCGCAGAAATATATTAAATTTGATGAACTTTCAAATTTTTTTAAGGAGTTAAAGAATGTTAAGGACTCACACATGCGGACAGATTAATCTGAATGATGTTGGTAAAAAGGTTATGCTTGCTGGTTGGGTTTCATCTATCAGAGACCACGGTAATATAATATTTTTTGACCTCCGTGACAGATATGGAATCACACAGATTGTATGCAACCTTCCAGAACTTACACCTGAGTTGCTCGAATTAGTAAATAAAGTTAGGCAGGAATTTGTAATTCAAATTTCAGGTAGTGTTGTTGCCCGTTCGCCTGAAACAGTTAATCCCAAAATTTCAACAGGTTCAATAGAGGTTATTCTTGAGGACGCAAAAATCCTGAATACCTCTGATGCTCTTCCTTTTGAAATACAGGAAGGCGAAAACATCGGTGAGAATATACGTTTGAAGTATAGATATCTTGATTTAAGAAGAGACAGTATTAAAGAAAATATTATATTCAGGTCAGATTTCACGCTGAAAATGCGGGAATTTTTTTCATCTGAGAATTTTGTTGAAATTGAAACCCCGATTCTTACAAAAAGTACTCCTGAAGGAGCGAGAGATTTTCTTGTTCCGTCACGATTAAATCCAGGAAGTTTTTATGCACTTCCTCAGTCCCCACAGTTATTCAAACAGATGCTTATGATATCTGGTTTTGATAGGTACTACCAGATTGCACGTTGTTTCAGAGATGAGGATCTACGTTCAGATAGACAACCAGAATTTACTCAGGTTGATATTGAAATGTCTTTTATTGAAGAACAGGATATTATGGATATTTCAGAAAGATTAATAAAATATTCTGTGGAAAAAACATCAAACATAAAGGTTGATGTTCCATTTCCGAGATTAACCTATAAAAAGGCAATTGAGAAATATGGAACAGATAAACCAGATATACGCTTTGGAATGGAGATTATTGAGCTTTCGGAATCTATGGCTAACTCTGGCAGCAGCATAATTGAATCAGTTTTGCAAGAAGGTGGCAAGGTTAAGGGATTGCTTATTGAAAATGGTGAAAGCATATCGATTAAGGATGTTGATAACTTCAATGAATTTGTTAAACAAAAAGGCGGAAAGGGAATTGGATGGATAAGGTTTAGAGAAAATGAGATTGCTTCCCCAATTAAAAAATCATTAAAAGAACAAACCATAAAAAACCTGAGAGAATCCCTGAATATTATTCCTGGTTCATTGCTTTTTTTCCTCGGGGGAGAAACATCCTGGGTATGCAATATTCTGGGTGAAATGAGAACTGAAATTGCTAAAAAACTCAACCTAGTAAAAGAAGAGATTTTTAAGTTTTTATGGGTTGTAGATTTCCCATTATTCGAAATAAATCCCGATGAAGATAGGATACAATGTGTTCACCATCCATTTACAAGCCCCCAATATGATGATATTGATACCCTTGATAAGGATCCCCTTAAAATAAAATCTCGTGCCTATGACCTTGTACTAAATGGCATTGAAATTGGTGGAGGCAGCATAAGAATTCATCAAAGAAAACTTCAGGAAAAGATATTCTCAATACTCGGGATGAAACCAGAAGAGTACAACGAAAAATTTGGTTTTCTTCTTGATGCACTCGGCTATGGCGCTCCACCCCACGGAGGTCTTGCCTTTGGTCTCGACCGAATGGTGATGATTTTAAGAAATGAGGAATCAATAAGAGAGACAATACCATTTCCAAAAACTCAAAAGGGAGTTTGCCTTTTAAGTGGTGCACCATCCCCTGTTGATAGAAAACAGATTTCTGATCTTCATATAAAGGTTGACTTTCAAACAAAACAGTGATAAATTAACTATGTACCAAAAACTTCTTTTATAACAAAATTTATAAAAAATGAAAAAAAATATAATCGTTGTCTGTTTTCTGATGTTATTGATGACTGGTTGTGAAACAATCCAAAAAAAGCAGGAGGTTGAGAGAATATCTGCTCCAGATGAAGAAAAAATCTCCGAGTCAGGAAATACTCCTATTGTTCCAGAACAACCTGTGGTATCTTCAGAACCTGTTTTTAAACCATCCCCGAGTATGAAAAAAACACCTCGTTCTGAAAAACAGGAGATAGAAATTCAGATTATGCAGGCAAAATCTCTTATAGAAACTGCTATGGAAATAAGTAAAAATGCAGAAAAATACGCACAGGAATCATATAACACAGCCAACCAGGCGAATGCAACTTCAGAAAAAGCACTCGAGGCATCAAATAAGGCAATAGAATCATCGGCGGAAGCAGCAAAAGCAGCAAACGATGCAGCAGATAAAGCAATAGCAGCAGCAAAAGAAGCAGCAGATAAAGCAATAGCAGCAGCAAAAGAAGCAATGGACTATGCGGACCAATCAGCGCAAAAAGCGATTGATGCATCAAATAAGGCAATAGCAGCAGCAAACGATGCAGCAGATAAAGCAATAACTGCTTCAAACAAGGCACTTGCCGCCTGCGACCAGGTTCTTGCTGAACTTGGCAGGGTTAAAGCAATGATCCAAACAAAAGAATTTGAACCTGTTCTTCCTGAAGAACCTCAGGTAAAAACAACAGGTGGAAGAATATACAGTGTAAAAAAAGGTGATACTCTTTCATCTTTAACAAAAAGATTTTATGGAGAAGGGGTTTGTTGGAACAAAATTTATAATGCCAACAAATCTAAAATTAAAAATCCAAATGTTCTTATTCCAGGAACAGAACTTATAATCCCATGATATGACCTTTTTGAAAGAGGTTGTCCTGACCAATCAAGAAGCCCAGGTAATTTTTGGTAAACATGATGAACATCTCCGATTACTCGAGGACCTTCTCGGTATTGAAATTTTCGCTCGCGGAAATATTGTAAAACTAAAAGGTGAACCACTAAGGGTTGAAAAAGCACAGAAAACATTTGATAATCTTCGAAATAGAGTTCACAGAATGAAGTATCTATCTCCACAGGATATTTTTGATGCAATGCCAGAAGATGAACAGGATCTTACCTCAGTTAAAAAACAGGTATCAAAACATCCTTTTAATATTTCAGATGCAATCATCATAGGTTCAAAAAAAGATGTAATTTATCCGCGTAGTCCACGTCAGCGTGCTTATATAAAAGCAATAAGAAAATATTCTCTTACTGTTGGTATTGGTCCAGCTGGCACTGGAAAAACATATCTCGCTGTTGCACTTGCGATTGAATCTCTTCGTAAAGGACTGTACAACAAGGTTATTCTTACAAGACCAGCCCTGGAAGCAGGGGAACGATTAGGCTTTCTGCCTGGTGACCTTGAGGAAAAGATAAAACCATATTTACAGCCGATATATGATGCATTGTTTGACCTTTTGAAATATGAAGAAATAAAAAGATGGAGCGAACGAAAGATTATTGAGATTATCCCTCTTGCTTATATGCGCGGAAGAACATTGAATGATGCCTTTATTATTCTTGATGAAGCACAAAATACAACTGCTGAACAGATGAAGATGTTTCTAACCCGCCTTGGTACAAATTCAAAAGCAGTTGTTACTGGAGATACAACACAGATAGACCTGCCTCTTTCGTATAATACATCAGGTCTTATTATATGTGAAAAGGTTCTTACCAGTGTTAAGGGAGTAAAATTCGTTTATTTCAACGAAAAGGATGTTGTCAGACATCCGTTGGTTAAGAAAATTATAAAAGCATATGAAACACACCAGAAAAATTATGGCAGAAAAGATACTTCTCTTAAATCGACAGAAAAAAATCCATCTTGAAAAAAAATACCTTGAAAACGGTATCTCTGTTATTGAAAGGTATATATCCAGGAGTTTAAAGAAAATCAATGTTGTACTTGTAAGTGATGGATTGATAAAAAAACTGAACAAAAAATTCCTGAATAAAAATGATGTAACTGATGTATTGAGTTTTGATCTTGGTTCAAAAGGTGAAATAATAATTTCTGTTGAAACAGCAAAAAAACAGGCACTTGATGTATCTCACAGTATTGAACTTGAAATTTTATACCTTATTATCCACGGAATCTTACATCTTTCTGGATTTGATGATATTAAACCAGTTGATTATATAAAGATGAAAAAACAGCAGGACAAGATTTTTTCGAGAATTATCAAGGATCTCAATGCAAAATAATAAAAAACAGGACATTGTTGAAAGTTTTACAAATGCTTTCAGAGGTTTATTTTACGCGCTGAAAAACGAAAGAAATCTTGGCATTCATTTTATAATTGGATGTTGTGTGATTATAGGTAGTCTTTTTTTTAGATTACCATTCCTTGATTTTTTGGTTCTGGTTTTACTTGTTTCAGTTGTAATTATCACTGAGATAATCAATACAACTATTGAAATGTTGGTAGATTTGTTTACAAGTCAGTATCATATCCAAGCGCGCAGAATTAAAGATATATCTGCAGCCGCTGTTTTGATTGCAGCACTAACTGCAATAATCATCGGATATCTTTTGTTTGCAAAATATTTTCCTCCTTCGTTCAGAAATGCATTTGAAAACCTTGCTACATCTCCGTGGTATTTTACATTTTTTGTACTTTTTATAATAAGTTTTTTGTATATAATACTCAAGTCATATATAAAGCGACAGGTTTTTATTTCTGGAGGAATGCCAAGTATTCACAGTGGGCTTGCCTTCAGTATATGGGTTATTGTTTCCATGCTAACATTTAAGACAGAGCCATTGATTTCTGTGCTTGTTTTCTTGCTAGCAATCTGGGTTGCACAGGGAAGAATAATAAAACATATACATACAATCGAAGAAACTGTTATTGGTGCAGTATTTGGAATACTTTTAACAGTGCTATTGTTTCAACTTGTCGAAAAATTTACCATGATATTAAGATGAATATTAAAACAAAATTAAGAAACTATTTAATTTCTGGAACTCTTATCATTGTTCCTGCTGCGATTTCAGTATGGATTCTCTGGAAGATCTTTATTTTTCTTGAGGGATTTATAGGTCAATGGTTGCAGAAGACAATCCCGAATTTATATGTAAAAGGGCTTGGCCTTGTTTCGCTTATAGTTCTGATTTTTATTCTGGGGTTTCTTGCTCATAATGTTTTTGGAAAGCGTATACTTCGATATATTGAAAAAATATTCCTCGCAGTACCTGTTCTTAACAAATTATATAACTTTGTCCATTCGATTCTCGAACAGATTTTCAGAAAAGAGAAACTGGTTTTTTATGGCGTCGCATTGATTCAGTTGTCAGAACAAATCACAACAATTGGTTTTATAACAAGTAAACAGGCCCTCACTGAAGATATGGGTAATGATTACTGGACAGTTTATATCCCAACAGTACCTACCCCAACAGGCGGATTTATCCTTACAGTCCACAAAGATAAACTCAAGGTTCTACCTATTAGCGTTGAAGCAGGAATGAAACTTATTCTTTCTTTTGGTATTTACGATATCTCAAATGCCACCGACCAGAGTCAAAGCAATAATCCTGAAAAGAATTAACTTTCGCGAAACAAGTGTAATTGTCCACCTGTTATCTGACACAAATGGTAAGATTGCAGGAATTATGAAAGGAGTAAGAGTATCCCAAAAAAAGATACCTCCACTTGTATATCAACAGGGTAGTTGTATTGAAGCATTTGTTTATTTCAGATCAAAACCAGGGCTTGAACTTGTAACCCAACCCTCACTTCTCAATAGTTTTAATTTTTCAGGTGAAAATCTTGTTTTATGGAAAAAAATACTCTCTGAAATAGACAGGTTTGTTCCAATTGCAAGATTCAACAGTAAAGGAATTTATGATATTTTGTCTGAAACAGGAATTTTGATACCATATATAAAAAATCAAAGGGCAATTGAGGTTATTGTAACCGAGAAAATTCTTTTTGAACTTGGTTTTGGACCCTTTCTTGAAAAATGCCTTATCTGCGGTTCTAAAAATAATTTGAGTTTCTTCAGTGGAAAATTGGGTGGGACTGTTTGTTCTCACTGCTATGCAAAAGAGCCAACATCTTTCAAACTACCAGAAAAGCATGTCCAGGTTTTAAGGTTTTTTCACAGGGTTCCTGTAAACCAGGTTTCAATGGTAAAATACATACCAGAAACACTTTTTAAGAATCTTATGAAATGCCTGAATGAAATTGTTCTATACCATATATCTGAATGAGACCCAATGAAAATAATTAAAGAAAAGGATATCCTTGAAAAAATATACCACGCTGTGGAAAAAGCAAGTTTTACACTTGACCCATCCATCAAACAGCTAATAATTGATGCACAAAAAAAAGAAAAAAGTCCACTTGGTAAAAAAATCCTTGATGTAATAGTACAAAATCTGGAAATTGCGCAGAATAAACACCTTCCAATATGCCAAGACACAGGAATGGTTGTTATCTTTTTTGAAATAGGAAGTAATACTCGCATTGAATTTCAACATTTTGAGACAATTCAGCAGATTGCAGATGAGGCAGTGAAAAAATCTTACAGGGACTTTTACTTAAGGAAATCAATTGTAAATATCCCGGATAGAAAAAATACACAGAATAATACCCCTGCAATTGTATGGTATAAAAATATACCCGGAGATCAGTTTAGATTTTCATTAATGATTAAGGGCTTTGGTTCTGAAAATACAACCCGGCTTAAAATGTTCAGACCAACTGCGAGCATCCCAGAGATAATAAGATTTACTGTAAAATGTGTGAAAGAAGCAGGCCCAAATCCATGTCCACCTGTTTTCGTGGGACTGGGAATGGGTGGAACTGCAGAAAAAGCAGTATTCCTTTCAAAATATGCTTTGCTGGATGCAGGACAACCGAGAAATAATGAAACAGCTATTTTTGAGGAACAACTTATATCAAAAATTAATGCCCTCGGTATCGGACCAGGGGGATTCGGTGGAGATATTACATGCCTTGACGCAAGGATAAAAACATATCCAACCCATATCGCAGGATTTCCCGTTGCTGTTTCGATTTCTTGCTGGGCGCACAGATCTCACAGGGGATATCTTTGATTAAAATACAAACACCGCTTGATACAAAAATAATCACCCGATTAAGAGTGGGTGATTCTGTTGAGATAAGCGGGACAATTTATGGCGCAAGGGACGCTGCCCATAAAAGATTTATTGAAATACTCAAGAATAATGGTAGATTACCCATAGATATTGAAAATCAAATAATCTATTATGTTGGCCCAAGCGCAACACCTCCAGGATTTATTGTTGGATCCTGCGGTCCTACAACAAGTTCAAGGATGGATAGATATACAATAAAATTACTCGAGTATGGCTTGAAAGGCATGATTGGAAAGGGTATTCGTTCAAAAAATGTAAAAAAAGCGATTGTCGAACATAATGCAATCTATTTTGTCACCTATGGTGGTTGCGGCGCATATCTTTCAAGGTTTATCAGAAAATGGGATATTGCTGCATTCCCTGAGCTCGGTCCAGAAGCAGTCTATAAAATTGAGGTTGAAAAATTTCCTGCCATAGTTGGGATAGATGTAAAAGGCAATGATATCTATTTTTAAAATTTCAGATTTATCCTGATTCTCAAAAATTGTATAATATATAAACAAGGCGCCCATAGTTCAACTGGACAGAACGTCGGGTTGCGGACCCGAAAGTTGCCTGTTCAAATCAGGCTGGGCGCGCTCGGGGCGTGGCTCAGATTGGTTTAGAGCGCCTGGTTCGGGACCAGGAGGTCGGTGGTTCAAATCCACTCGCCCCGACGAGTAATGTGTATTTTAATTGATTTTATTATGAGTTTTTTAGTTCTTGTTGAAACTCTAATTACATTTAATTTATAATTTTTTTCACTATTTCAACCTTTCGATTTTAGTATAAAATTTTTCTTTGGTTTACTTTTCCCATTTTGATACAAAGAATTATGGAAAATGTTAGGCTTAAAAATGCAACAATCAGGGATGATGTTGAAATATCAAACTTATATGAGATTAATATCCCTGCAACACTTGCAAAGATTCCTGCAAACCAACCTTTTATTAGGATTTTTAAAGGTTCTTGAGTAACTGTTTTTCCAATAAGAGCAGGTATTATCAGGAAAGAAAATACCTGAAGTATTCCTGCAATTTTTATTGAATTAACCAACATTAAAGCAAAACTTAAAAAGAAAAGAAATTCCCATAAAAAGGATTCATTTTTTCCCTCTGAAAGGGCAAGGAATTTTTTTCTAAAGCAAAAGTGGAATGTCCCGATAATTGTATACAAAATAAACATTGTAAACAAATCTTTACCAGTAATCCAGAGTATGTTTCCATTAAGGATATTTTTAAGCTCTTCATAGCCATGAGGGGTTTTGTCAAGAAGAAGAATACTTACAGCGAAAGAAAAAATATAGAGCACACCTATGAATGCTTCGATGTAAACCAGTTTTGCAATCCTTTTCGAAAAAGCCAATATCACACCTCCGACAACAGCAAATAGAGTGGCAAACAGCCATTGGGATTGTTCCTGCCCAAGATAGATTGATAAGGCAGCACCAATAGAAATAAATTGAGCAAGGGTTAAATCAACAAAAATGATGCCTCTTTCAAGTACGTGTACTCCAAAGTATGTATGGAGCAAGATTAATAAAAGACATCCAGTAAATGGAATAAAAAGTAATGATATATCCATTTTTACTCCTGTGAAAGAAGTGAAATTGTCCTTTCCATAAAAGAAAACCAGTCATCTGTATTAGCAAGCGAACCTACATCGTGGGGCATAATAATTATTTTTAGAGATGTTTTTTCTGATATAAAGTTTACTGGTTTCAAAGGAGTATAAGTTGTAATTAAAACTGCCTGTGGTTTAGTAAGATTTATTGTTTCAATGATTCTTTTTATATCCCCTGAAGACGGAGGAATCCCAGGTTTTGCTTCTATGCAACCGACAATCTGAAAGCCAAAGTCATTTGCAAGGTATGAAAATAGGTTGTGATATGCAACAAATTTTTTTCCAGAAATTTTTATTGATTTCCATTGTTGTACTTTTGTTTGCCATTTTGTATAAAATTCTTTGTAGTTTTGTCTGTAATAGTTTTCATTTGATGGATCAATTTTTGAAAATATTTCAACCATTCCCTCAGCAACACGTAAAACATTAATGGGTGAAAAATGGTAGTGGGGATTTCCAAGGGGATGGATATCACCCATGCTTCTGTCAGTAGTAGTTGGTATTTCTATGGGTGTGATGTATTTTGAACAATCAAAATTTCCAATTTTTCCAGGCTGTATGTTTGGATTTTTTGACGATTCTATAATTACAGGAAGATACCCAATCTCAAGTTCAAGCCCATTGTACATAATTATGTCTGCTTTTCTCGCAGCGATTATCAAGCTGGGTTTTGCTTCAACATAGTGTGGATCCTGATTTGTTTTTACAAGGGTTGTAAGAGAAATTTTTTCTTTTCCTATTTGTTTTGCTATACTAGAAATCCATGGAAGAGTTGCAACAACATTTATTGCAGCCAAAAGGTTTCCTGCAAAAATTAAGAAAAAAATTAATGTAATTAATTTAACAGATTTCATTTTTCCTCCTTTTTTAGAATGAATGGGCTGCGTGTGCTCCTATCCCGGTGATAAACTGTAAAAACCATTCACTGTTGTTTTTTCCATTTCTTGCGCTTTTATCATAGTTATACTGTAGTCTTATTTTTGAGAATTCAGATGGATTGAATTCTATCATTGCTGATGTTTTCCAGGGTTTGGCTTCAAAATTTTCTTGAACACCAGCAAGTTTGTATTTATCATTAAAGGGTTCAAGTATATCATATCTTGTCCCAAAACCCCATCTTCCTTTTTGATAAATTGCTTGAAGATAAAATCCATCCTGAGTTCTTTCAAGGGTTTGACTGTTTCCACTGGAATTATCTTGTAAAGTGCCTTTTTGATGTCTCCACAGATATTCACTCTGGAGAGTAAAACTTTTCCATCTTGATGGTTTCCATTTATAAGTAAACTCAAATCCGCATAGAGATGAATCACCTGAAAAGATATGATCTTCTTCTATTGAACTGGTTTTTGTTTTCCCAACAATAATAGATGGACCAAATAAGATAGTACTATTTTCTCCAATATCAAAGGAGGTTTTTACAAAGGCACTAAATGCATGGAGTCCAGAAGTGGCATCTTCTCCAAACAGTATTTCATTTTCTCCTTGAAGCGCTTCTATGCCAAACTGAGTGTAAATTGGAAATTTTGGGAGAAAAGTCAGCTGTATCCCTTTTTCAGTAATTCCTTCTTCACCTAAAAATGCACGATATGCCAGTGGTGGATCAACAAAATACCATGTGTGTACATGCTGGGAATTCTGTCTTCCAAATCCACTTTTGAATTTTCCAATTTTACCTTGGATTCCAGATGGCAGAGAAGTTGTTACAAAGTATGCCTCTTCAAGTTCAATGCCTTCTTCTTTTACTGGGATTGTTGCATAAAGGTTAAAAAAAGGGTCAACAGGGGAAAATATATATAATTCCGCAGTATGGATGTTCATTCCTTTTTTATAGTTTAGTCCTTCTGAAATAAAACCTGGAATATTCCACGATTCAAGTTTAGTTTCTTTAATATTTGATGTATAACCAAAACTATCGAGAAGCAAAGAGATATTTGGGTTATAAGCGGATGCAGCACCAAAAAGTCCTCCTGAAGTTATACGTTTCTCTCTTGATAAAATTTCTGGCTTTTCTGTTTGTTTTTTAATCTGTTGAAGTTCATCTTGAAGCTGTTCAATGATTTTTTGTTGCTTCAGGATTGTTTCCTGTTGAATTTTTAATGTTTCTTCAAGTATTTTTATTCTTTCATTGATATCCTGGGAAAATATTGGTTTATCAAGTAAAAAAATTCCAGTAAATAGCAGTAAATACATTTTTAAAAAATTTTTTTTGATTTTCATGTTAACCTCCTGAAAAAATACTGGTTCAATGGAAGCAAGTTATTAACAAAACCAGTTTTCAGGAAGGTGGTCCACGAGTAGGTATAATTTTTTTGAGAAAATAAGTTTTTGGTAAGGAGGGTTCAAAAATATAAACTGCATAGATTATAAATGTTATTAAAACTGATGAAATTATTTGGAATGAAAATACTGAAAAAGCAGTAAGATTTATACATATTGAACAGCTTACATTAAATGAGTTAACATTGTGGGAATGACAGTGTGTAAGAGATATACCAAAAATTATAATGAAACCAATCAATGAAAAAATAATAATAATTTTTTTCATATACTAAATTATAGTTAAAGGATCAGGATACTGTCAAGAATTTAATATTTTGTTGTATTTATTTTTTTGGATATCCAACTGGTTGAGTAAGAATTATCTTTTGTTCTGGTTTTAGAAGAAGTTGTTGAGAAAATTTTTCTCTATCAAAAATTCCAATGACAACTGTGTTTAATCCTTCTGATGCACAGTAAAGATAGACATTCTGACTGATAAATCCAGTATCTACAGCAGAGTAAAAGTCCTTATTTGATTGTGAAGCTTTCCCCATCCTTGAATAATCAGCAACATATGCCAGGACAACAGGAGCAGTTTTCACAAATGCCTGTCTCCCAAAATCAGGTCTCAAATCACCCGATACAACTGATTTTAATTGGTTTGATTTTGCGTCATAAATATAGACTGCTTTCGAAGTGGCCACATAAATATCTATTTCTTGCCAGTTAGATGCTGAAGGTGCAGTCCTTTTTCCAGATTCAGGTCTATTTATTCCAAAACCTGCCCACAAAAGATTAGAAAGTGTTTGAGGAGAAATTTCTTCACTGCTAAATTCCCTTGTGGATTTTCTTGCGCTCAAAGCTTCCATTAAAGGTTTTCCTCCAATAATCTGAGGTCTTGGAAGTGACAGTATTTGAGGTTGTTCTTCAGCAGCAAAAGTAATAATCCCAACTGATAAAAATACAATTATAAAAAATTTTTTTAACATAATCCTCCTTTTTTCATATATCATAGCATATCTTTTTTTGAAAACTAAAATATAATATAAAATAATGATTAAAAGGAATTTTTATGGTGATCAACCTATGGAAAAAGTAAAAAAGAAAGATGGAAATACAATCCCTGAAAAACTTTAAATACCAAAATTTCCATTAAATGGTAATTCTTATGTCGCCTTATATAACGGAATGGTAGGAGTTATTGTTTAGTATTCCCATAAAAAGAATTTTATGGTACCAGAAGAAGGATTGGATTTTAATTATTAATGAAGATGGAAAGTCGCTTAATGATATTACAAGATTAAAAGTATCATTTACTGATGATGGATATTGTGTAGAAAAGTGAATTATGAGCAACAAAACTTCAAAACAGAATAGAATATGGCAAGAAAGTTTTTCTTTAGTTTATCAAGAAACAATAAAATATACTTGAGAGTTGAATAATTAAATGAAGGCACTTTTTATTAATCCACCTGTTTATGACTTTTCTGCATTTGACCTCTGGAACAAGCCATATGGACTTCTTTTTATCATTGACCTTTTTGTAAAAAATGGCTGGGAGGTCTTTTACTTTGATTTTATGGATAGAAATCACAGGTTTTATGAAGGAAGAAAAAAGGAGAAAAAATACGGATGTGGAAAGTATTATTATCAGGTTGTTGATAAACCAGATATTTTCAGGGATGTTCCACGAAAATATAAAAGATTTGGTCTTCCGGATGAGATTTTTATTGATTTTATTCATAGGATCGGAAAGGTTGATTGCATACTTTTAACATCTGGAATGACCTACTGGTATATCGGCGTCAAACAAACTATAAAAATCTGTAGAAACATTATAGAGACCCCAATCATTCTCGGTGGAACATATGCAAGTTTTTGCCCTGATCATGCCGCTAAATCAGGGGCCAATCTAATCTTTCAGGGCGGAGACATTAATAAATTTGTAGAATTTTTCAATGCATACACTGATTTTTCTTTAAGCCCTGTTAATAATCTTGCACCATACTGGAAGGTTTATGAATCTCTTTCTTATCTTGTTGTAAGAACTTCTTTTGGATGTCCTTTTTCCTGCTATTACTGTGGGGTCAAAAAGATACACCCTGAGTATTTTCTAAGAAATATTGATGGTGTAACAGATGAAATCTGCGAAAATGTAAAAAGATTCAGTATTCAGGATGTAGCATTTTATGATGATGCTCTTCTTTGTAATTTCGAAACAGGCCTGGAAAAAATTTTAAGCAGAGTCAGAAAAAACACTTGTTCTATAAATTATCACACACCAAACGGTATCCACCCAAGATTTATCAGCAAATACATTGCTGAATTTTTGAAATACTCTGGATTCAAAACAATAAGGTTATCCGTTGAATCCTTTGATAAAAAGATACAAAAACAGTCAAGTTTCAAACTCTTTTTTTCAGAATTTGAGAATGCAATGAAAAACCTTATTGACGCTGGTTTTTCAAAGCAGGAAATCGGTGCTTATATACTTGCGGGATTGCCAGAACAAACCATTGATGATATTATTGATACAATACGTGTTCTTAAAGAATTCCCATGCAAGATAAAAATTGCTGAGTACAGTCCAATACCAGGAACACAAGATTATGAAATCACAAGAAAGATTTACCCTTCATTACCACTTGAAGAACCTCTTTTTCAGAATAATTCAATCTTCCCACTATGGAATTTCAAAGATAAATGGGAAAAAATAAAGCAGATAAAACAGATTGCAAAGGATACTTAATTTTTTTCTTTATTTTTTAAGGAGAAACAATGGCCGAAAAGCAAAAAGAAAGGATTTTTTCGGATATTCCATCTTTAATCAGTGGTGGATTTACACCAGCAAAAGGCATAGGTGCTGGGTGGATTCCATTTAACTATGAATTCGATGATTTTTCAGGAAAAGGTATTGCTACAGGAGCACGTTCTCCTGCAGGTGAAATTGTATTAGACCTTAAGATTACTGGACAACATCGCCTTTATATTGCTTTTAACCCTTCAATAAGAATCTGGCTTGATGGGTATACTGGTTATTATCAGCATAATGCCTCCCCCCATGATGTTCGTGATTATTTTTGTTTTGAGAATGACTTCACAGGAAAAAAACTTCACATTGCACCTGTTAGAGGGAATTTCTCGAATAAAGAACTCATAATCTTCTATATAAGGGTTGTCCCCTGTGGAACCTATAATTCTACGAAGAATCTCATTGCAACAAATGATGGACATGGTGTATTTTGTGCAGGGCTTGATTCATACAGGGACTTATACAGGTATCTATTACCCTTAAAAGATAGTGATTTTTTTAGAATTATCTGGGGCGTATACGGAGGGGGTCTATTGAATGTAAAGAATTCAAAGGTTGCTGATAAATTACCTTTCCCTGATGATGTGAATTTCTACGAACACGAGTGGTTCTTTAATCGTTCGATAGAAAACATTTTGAAACAAGGATATGACCCACTGCTTCTGGTAAGAGAGGCAGCAGAAAAAATTGGGATTGAGATTCATTTTTATTTTAGGGTTGGTGCTTTTTACTGGCCATTTCCCCATCAGGGGAAAACATCAAAACTTTTTTTAAAAAATCCAGAGTTACATTGTATTGATGAATATGGAAATAGAGTAAAAAGAATTAGTTATGCATTCCCAGATGTTCAGAATAGAATCCTCGAATACTTTGAGGAATTACTTCAATACAACCCTGATGGTATATGTCTTGCTTTTAACAGGGGCTTACCACTGATGATTTGTGAGCAACCAATTATTGATGAATTTGAAAAAACATATGGAAGAAGGCCAAAACTTCCAGAGGAGGTTGATAGTCCTGAAATACTGAAAATCAGACACAATCTACTCGCTGAATTCGTAGGGAAGGTTCATAAACTTGTTTCTTCACATGGGAAGGTTCTTTCCTGCATAATTCCAAGGGACCTCAATAAAAATTTACTTTTCGGATTGGATGTAGAACTACTTGCTAAAAATGGTTTCTTAGAATCAGTCCTTGTTGGTGCAGGCCATAAAGATAACCCTGAACTAAATAGCAAACTTGAAGACCTTGAGGGATTAAAAAAACTCGGGATAAAAATTTATCCTGGTGGTTCTGGTGTTAATGCCCACGGAGGAGCGTGGAAACCAAATGATAACCTGGCAAGAACATCTTTTATGGCTAAAATCCTCGACACTGGTTTTGATGGTGCATATTTCTGGGATATAGACCAGATTGTCAAAAGCGGAACTGAATGGGAAATTCTAAGGCAATTTGGCCATAAGGAAATACTCAACAAGATTCTAAATGGGAAAATGCCAGAAATAAAATATCACTATACCAGGAAAATTTATGACCTCACTGTTGATAGATACAATCCGTGGAATGCATACTGATGTCGTGTCTTATAAATCTCTTTATTTTTGTTTTTTCTCTCGACACGACAATTTTAGGAGGGGGCAAGCCCCCTGCCTAAGGATCCGCAACTGCGGATCGATTCTCCCCCAAACATGAGGGACTTCCTCCCTCATCCTCCCTCATAGTATGCTGTACTTTGTCTTCAAATGTATCATTGCTATCTGAAACCAGCATACTGAT
>Ga0255347_1000618_pt1 | contig 63119 bp, 57 predicted proteins | sample wastewater_treat_2_FD_192479 | JGI IMG/M metagenome (GOLD analysis project Ga0255347, IMG submission 192479) | Wastewater microbial communities from Lulu Island WWTP, Vancouver, Canada - plant24 | ecosystem: Engineered > WWTP > Wastewater > Unclassified | place: Canada: Vancouver, British...
GTCATTTATACGCCCTCCTTGATTTCGCAACTTACGTTATTTCCTACAAATACTCCTTCTTTGTTCGTATCTATATCTTTTCGTGGCGAAGTGGTTTGATGGCGAAGCGGTATCTTGAACGGCTGCTACTTCGTCTGCCACACACCTTAAGGCGGACTGAGGTATCATTTTCCCGTAGGCGGGATACCGACATTAACATATTACATCATTATCACGAAAATGTCAATAGAAAATTCGCTTGACATTTTCGTGATAATGTGATATACTAAACACAAAGATGGCATGACAGCTAGAGTTTTCATACTCCGGAGCAGAATGCCGACAGGAAAACTTTGTAGGGCTGCACAATATTTTTACAGAACAATTGTTTGATTTGTACATTGATGAATCCGGCAGCCCGATCAATACCATATTGGCTGTGAAAGGAGTCTATTATGGGAGCTAAGAAAAAGACAGGTGAACCGACTTCTGCTGCATTTAATGTGACAAAGCAGGAGGAGGTCGTCAAAAAGGAAATACACATTGTAGGACAGCGTGTAAAATATTACCGTGAGAAAAAGGGGATAGAGCAGATGGCGCTTGCAGAGATGCTCGGTGTCAAGTCCAACGCCATCAGCAACTGGGAGCACGGCAGAACACGCCCTGACCTCGACCAGATTCCGAAGATATGCAAGGCACTCGGGATCGGTTTCTACGAACTGTTCGGTGTTGACGACCCGCTTCGTACCTTTACAGCAAAAGAACGCGCTATTATTGCGGATTACAGATACCTGAACGATCAGAACAAGTCTGTATTCAATGCGGTGCTTGACACACTGACAGAAAGACAGAGTGCTGAGGAGTGCCCGCCAATCACAAAGCTCATCAAGTTCCAGAAGCAACTTGCCGCTGGTTTCGATGTTTCTGCAGACTTTGATGACGAGGGTGAAGATATCTATCTCTATTCATCAGAAGAGGTTGACAGTGCCGACTGTGTATTTACTGTCAGCGGCAACAGTATGGAACCGGAGTATTATGACGGTGATCTTGTTTTGGTACGGCGTTATCCCGGCTGCGGAAAGCTGAAACCCGGAGATGTCGGAGCGTTTATGATCGGCAACGAGACATACATCAAGGAATACCAGAAGGACGGCCTGCATTCGTATAACGAGGATTATGATACCATGCACTTCAATTCCGATGAGCATGTTATCCTGATAGGCAAGGTCATGGGTATTATTGAAGAAAAGGATCTCGCATCGGATGAGCATATTGAGCTCTATCGTGTCCTGCATCCGGAGGATGAGGAGGACTGAGCATGGCAAAACTGATATTCCGTTCCGGTGCGATGGGCAGTTCAAAGACTGCCAATGCACTGATGGTGAGATATAACTACTATGAACGCGAAAAAAAGGTCGTGCTTCTGAAGCCTCGATGCGAGGACAGGGATGGCGCAAAAATTATAAAGTCCCGTATCGGACTGGAGGAACCCTGTGAATTTGCAGAAGACTTCCTCGAAAACTATAGCGGCGAACATTATGACTGCATTATCGTAGACGAGGTGCAGTTCCTTGCGCCGGAGATCATTGACAGGCTCAGCAATCTTGTCGATACCTATGGCATCACCGTTATCTGCTACGGCCTGCGGACAGACTTCCAGAGTCATTTGTTTCCCGGCGCACAGCGGCTCATGGAGCTTGCAGACGATATTGAGCAGATACGGACAATCTGCTGGTGCGGCAAACGGGCGCATTTCAATGCAAGGCTGCTGAACGGCGAAATGGTCACAGAGGGCGAACAGGTACAGCTCGGCGGCAACGAGAGCTATATCTCGCTTTGCAGGAAGCATTATAAGGAAAGACGAATCAAGCCACAGATATAAAGGGGGCGGTGGCATGAAACAGCCGGTAATTCGGATGGAACGCAAATATGTCAAGGTCACTTCTGATTTTGATGCAACAGGCTATATGCAGCCGAGAACAATCACATGGGAGGACGGACGTGTATTTAGGATCGAGGCGGTCAAGGATTTCAGACCTGCCGGAGCAAACCACGACAGCCTGACCTGCGGCTGCTATACGGTCGTTATAAAGGGAGAGCTCAAGTATCTCTTCTTTGAAAAAGCGAATACACATCATGTCAGCAGTGTCGGCAGATGGTATGTGGAGTGTCCGGTCGTGATACAGTAAGCAAAGAACATAGGGGGGGCGTAGGTTATGAACAAGGTTTATATCGCGATTGATCTGAAATCGTTTTACGCCTCGGTCGAGTGTGTGGACAGGCATCTTGACGCTCTGACAACAAATCTTGTCGTCGCAGACGAATCCCGTACCGAGAAAACGATCTGTCTTGCGGTCACGCCCTCGCTGAAAGCCTACGGCATTTCCGGACGCGCCCGACTGTTCGAGGTCGTGCAGGCTGTCAAGGAAATCAACCAGAAACGGTTCAATGAGGCATTCCGCCGGAAGCTGCTGCCGCGGGATGAGAATGGCAAGTATCATTTCAGCTCCGCCTCTTTTGATGCAGAGGCACTTGCCGCCGATCCATCGCTTGAGCTGTCATACATCATAGCACCGCCACGCATGCGGCTGTATGAGGAAATCAGCACAAAGATTTTCTCAATCTATATGCGGTACATCTCTCCGGAGGATATCCATGTGTATTCGATTGACGAGTGCTTCATCGATGCGACCGGATATCTGAGCACCTACCACATGACAGCACACGAGCTCGCCATGACGATGATCCGGGAGGTGCTGTATGAGACCGGTATCACCGCAACTGCGGGTATCGGAACAAACCTCTACCTTGCCAAGGTCGCTATGGATATTGTTGCAAAACACGTTCCTGCCGACAAAGACGGTGTCCGTATTGCAGAGCTGGACGAGATGAAATACAGAGAGCTACTGTGGTGTCACACGCCGCTGACTGACTTCTGGGGACTTGGCGGTGGTACCGCAGCCCGTGTTGCGGCACTGAACTGCTATACCATGGGCGATATCGCCCGGCTGAGCACGATCAACGAAGACCTGCTGTATAAGGCGTTGGGTGTGAAGGCTGAGATCTTAATAGACCACTCATGGGGCTGGGAGCCGACAGAGATCGCAACGATCAAGTCCTACAGGCCTTCTACAAACTCGCTATCCTCCGGTCAGGTGCTGAAGGAGCCGTATACCGCCGAGCTTGCAAGGCTGATTGTCCGGGAAATGACAGAGCTGCTTGTGCTGGATATGGTCAGAAAGTACGTTGTTACGAAGAAGTTGACACTGACAATCGGCTACGACCGGACATCTGTGCAGCTGGTACATAGGGGCAGAACGCCGAAGGAAGACGAATACAAGGTCACCTCGACAGGAAAGCGATACAACGGTGTCATCCACAAGGATCACTACGGCAGGCCTGTTCCGAAGCATGCGCACGGTACAGGAAACCTAGAAAACTGGACATCCTCTACGACTGCAATCGCTGAGTGTATGATGCAGCTCTATGATCGGATAATAGATCCTGATCTTATGGTGCGCAGGATCAACATCTGCGCCTGCAACCTGATATACGAGAACAATATCCCGGATGATGACGGTCCTGTTCAGCTTGAACTTTTTGTAGACTATGAAGAAGTCGAACGCCAGAAAGCGGAGAAAAAGCGCAAGGAAGAACGTGAACGCGCTCTGCAGCGGGCAACATTACAGCTACAGGGCAGGTTCGGCAAAAACGCTGTTCTGCGGGGCATGAACCTGATGGAAGGCGGGACAACGATAGAACGAAACGGCCTGATCGGCGGCCATAGAGCCGAGGCTTCGGAGGTGAAGAAGGATGGCAAAAGGGATAAAAAGCAATGAGCCTGACGCAAGAGTGGTCTACGCGGACATCATAAGGCTGCCGCACTGGCAGTCATCCACACGGACACCGATGTCTGCCTATGAGAGAGCCGCGCAGTTTTCGTCCTTCAACGCTCTGGCGGGGTACGAGGACATGGTCGGCGAAGAAGCACGAGAGGTAGGCAGTTATCAGGAGCTGACCGAATCTGAGATGGAAGTGCTGAATCAGAAAATCAGCCTGATCGCAGATGCTTTAGAGAACGACCACCATCCTGTTCTGAAGTTCACGTACTTTATAGCGGATATAGCCAAAGTAGGCGGCTCCTATGTTACAATGACTGAGCGTGTCAGGAAGATAGACGCTGTCGGACGGAAGATACAGCTTTTCAAGAGCGTAGGAGCCAGCAAGAGCTATATGGAGCTAGAGATGGATAAAATCAGGGATATATCCGGGGATTTGGTGGATTTTATAGACTGATATTGTTTGATATCGTGTAACCATACACTATTATATATAGTTTAGTTTTTTAAGATATTCAGCGTTATGTCTTGAAAAGTTAGACCCTGTTTCTGTTTTTTTTATACGAAAAAACGCGTCTACTGTATTGCAATTATTGGTGGAATGTGATATAATAGTAATGTATACATAAGAGAAGCGACCTTATCGTTAAGGGTGAATTGAATGACATTCCCACAATGTATGGGGTTCTTAAAAATAAATAATCCTGAGAGGTAAAAGTAATGGGAACACGAGTTGTAAAGAATTATCCTTCTCCTAGATTAATGGAGACAATTGGAGCAACAAATCAAAGGCCTGCAGAAGCTATCGGCGAACTTGTTGCCAATTGCTTTGATGCACGCTATGGTGATGAAAAACTTACTATTACTATCGATATGCGAAATGGTCAAATCATAGTAATTGATAATGGAAAAGGTATGACATCAGACGTTCTTGAAAAAGCTGTTTGCATTGCTGAAGATATGTCACGATATATTGAGAAGGGCGAAGGCGCAAAGGGCCATTTTGGAATGGGCTTCAAAACTTCATGTGCTACTCTTGGACACTATTATGAGATATATACTCGGCCTGCAGAAGAAAACATAGAGTTTCATACAGCCTTTGATATTAACGATTATGGTGTTAGGCCCTCTGGATCAGATGCGTGGGATGTTGTCATAGATGATTCAAAGCCTTCTGATAATTCTCCTTTAGGTATTGCGCCTCATGGTACAGCGTTTGTAATCAGTAAGTTGAAAGACAAGAATATCACTATTAGTTCTGTTTTGTCATATATGGGGGAAGCGTTTAAAGCTCATATTGAAAGAGGAGATAGAATCATCATTATTGATGCGTCAGGCCAATATGATGCAGAACCTATCAAATATGATTTTATTAAAGGAACAAGAATCGAGATAGACGAAACATTTGGGCCAGATAATAAATATCATATCACTGGATGGATGGCACTTGATTCTCAAACTCATAACAACGGAATGTACGGCTTCAACATTTACCGACATAATCAGTTAGTTGAAAAGTATGATAAAACATGGTTTAGAGCGCATTTGATGACCAGCCGTATTATTGGCGAAGTAAATATGGATTTCCTTGATGCAACATTTTATAAACAAGGCGTTCAACAGTCTGAGGATTGGACTTATGTTGCCGTTCATATGAGAGAGTATCTCAAGGGCATTGTAACTGCGTCTAACAACATTAGCAAAAAAGGGAATATTCGCAATCCTGCTGAACTAAAAAAATCGTTAGTTCTTTACATGATGACTATGGAATAAGTGATACCGTCTCTGAAGAAGATTTTTCAGATGATACCTCTTCAAAAGGACATGGAAATAAGAATGGTAAAAATAATGCCGGCATCAATGATAGTATAAAAAATATTGTTACAGAAGAAGCTTTAATACTAGAGGATGAGGGTGAAATTACGATTACATATCTTGAAAAGGAAGATTCGGGTAATATCCATGCTTTATTTGACTATATTTTTGCTGAAAGCGATGAAGACGATAAAGCGGAACTTCAGGTCATTCTATTTAAGAACCACCCTCTTTGGAGCAAAAAAGTCGATGATGAAGTTCGTAAAATAATTGCAACATCAGATGCAATATATCGAATGCTTGTTGAAAAGCTCGGCTTTGAAACATCAAAAGCATTAAAGATACGAAATGAATGGGTCACAAAGCGAACAGAAGGGATGAAGTGATACATGGATACTATTGAAGCATTAGAACAGATAAAGGTGGTATGGGAGAATCCAGAACTGCCTTTAGGTCAGAAAATCACTAACATCTCAAGTTGTTATTATTCTGTTGGTCTTGAATTAGCAACAGTTGCCGCTTTTATCAAAGCAACTCCTGCAGAATTAGATGCCTTACTTTCATTAAGTGCACTGGATGATGATATTATAGAATTAATATCTAAAGTTAATCCGCCTAAAACAACGTGGGCGTTATTCGCTAGTGCAAGTGACGATGAGATAAGACAAGCATTAAAGGCATTAAGCGACTCAAAAGAAGAACATTCGGGTAAGTCGGATTCGGCTCCAGTGAGTGAATTTGTATACCAGCAAATGCTAGATGCTTCAGGACCCACTACTGAGCAATTGATTGGAATGCTTTCTGGTACTGAATTAGGACGTATAATGAAAAAGGGGCAGGATCATAATGCGTTCGGAGAATGGGAAAACAAATTCTTTAAGAGTATTGTAGCACAAAAAAATGCGGTAGAGTTCTCTCTTCAAAACAACTGGCAAAACTAATCACCATTCTTACAGATTTAGCTGATCGCGGTATTATTAAGAGAGATAGCATTGATGGTGATAAAAACCTGTGCGATAAGATTTTAACTGCAATTGGTAAATAAAAATGGGATTAAAAGAACAAAATATTCAACTAAGTTATGCTGGCAAAGGCGATGCAATTCTACGTGATTTTTTACTTCCTGCAATCAGTCAAGCAATTAAATACGATAGAGTTACAAGTTTTTTTAAAGTTGAATCCTTGCTTGCTATTTCACAAGGAATAGATTCTCTTTTCAAAAGAAAAGGAAAAATGCGGCTTATAATTGGCATTCATAGTTTTCCTCCCGAACTTATCGATGCAATGATTCGTAGAGAGTATCTTAAAGATCAAATTTCTAAAATTCGTACTGAACTTCAAGAAGGTATTTCTTCTATTTCAGATGAGCTTCAAAAGAAGCGACTTGCAACATTAGCATGGATGATTAATGACGGGTTACTTGAAGTCAAAGCGGCTTCGGTAAAAGGATCTGGTATATTCCATCCTAAAACAATTATTCTATCAGATGATAACGGCGACAAGATTGCTGCTGTTGGAAGCCCGAATGAAACTAGTAGTGGACTTGGCGGAAACTTTGAACAAATAATGGTAGCCACTTCATGGCTTATACCAGATGCTGTGAATATCCAAGAGCAATTTTTTGATTCGCTATGGAATAATCAACAGGAGGATGCCGAGGTAATTGATGTTTCTGAAGATACGGCTGTTACAATATTATCTGCACTAGGAAATGAATATCAAAATCCGAATAGCATCAGTAATAGTAGTCATAATGGTATTAAGTTGATAGAGCAATCATCAAAAATGATTGCAAATTTCTTTGTATCCGGGGATATCCCCGCATTATACGTGCATCAGGAAAGAGCTGTTTTAGAGGCTCTTTCTCGGTGGCCTGTTAGAGTTCTTTTTTCAGATGAGGTTGGTCTTGGCAAAACTTTTGAAGTGGCAGCAACAATGGCTTTCATGATAAAGTATTGTGGCTTAAATAGAGTAATGATTCTTACGCCAAAATCTGTTCTTAAACAATGGCAAGATGAATTATCCGAGCATTTCAATATTAACGCATGGCTATATGATTCCAGTTCAAGAACTTATTATGATACACACGGGAAATCAAAAAGAATTAGTATGGGGAGTCCGATAAAAAAGGGACTCCAGATATAATACTAATGTCTGCACAATTTGCACGTGGAAGTGGAGCTAATGGGAATGTGTTCTCGTACTCTGATTCTGTTCTACCAGAGCTATTGATAGTTGATGAAGCACACTCTGCTAGAGTCAGCCGTTCAATTTCTGGTAGCACACAAAGCACTCGAATTTACCAAATGCTTGAGAGCGTTTCACGAAAAATCCCTCATTTAATTCTTGCAACAGCTACTCCCATGCAAAAAGATGCAGACGAATACCATGCTATTCTTAAACTTCTAGGTTTACCATCAGCATGGAGAAAACCACGAAACTACCAAACATCCCTGAGGTTGATAGCATGTCAAGATATCCCAGACACATCAGATGCTTCTAATGCTGCAACATTGTTACTGAAAACAATTACAGAAATGAATCCAGATTTCTCGCGTCTAGATGCAACTGAGGCAGATATAGTAAAAAACATATTGAAAATGAAGGGAAACACAGATCAATATGAACTTGGAAGCTTTGTACAGCAGCATTGGGATTCTTTTCATTCTGCATTCATAAAACTACATCCGGCTCATCTTTTGACGGTAAGAAACACGCGCCGTTCATTAAGCCAAGTTGGATATAAGTTTCCTAAGCGGAATCTTTTCGAAGAATCAATCGATGATTCAATGAAAATTCAATTGTTCTATAACAAAGTAGATCAATATCTAACTGAAGAATGTTTTTCTGTTGAGCAAGAATTATATCCTGATAGAAAAATATCACTTGGATTTATTCGTGTCAGTTATCGTCAACGTGTGGCTTCATCGTTATATTCTTGCAAAGAAAGTCTGAATAGAAGATATGAGAGAATCACTGCACTTAAAAAATCTATTGATTGTGGTGAGACCCTTGCAAATGATGATTTTAAACTTATTTCCTATTTAGATGCCGTTGATTCAGATGATCTTCTTCGCCAAGATGTTGATGAAGAGTCTTCTGAAACAGATACAAATATCGATATTCGTGCGTTGAAACGCGCTATAGGAATCGAATTGACCGCCCTGTCATCACTTGTTCAAGAAGCCAATCATCTTTTGAGTAATAAAGGTGATTTGAAAATCGTTCGTTCCATCCAATTAGCAATGAATTGTCTGAATAACGACGATTCTGTCCTTCTTTTTTCAAGGTATACAGATACGATTGATGCGCTACTCATGGAGTTTAAGAAAAACGGTGCGGCAACCACAAATGCATATGGTGTTTACACAGGGCAGAAATCTGTTATAGTTCATCATAATCGTGAAACATATTGTGATAAAACAGAATTAAAGAAAGCACTCTTTGCACGAAGCATTAGAATCGTCTTTTGTTCCGATGCTGCCTCAGAAGGACTAAATCTACAAGCAGCAAGAGTATTGATAAATGTTGATGTTCCTTGGACTCCAGCACGACTTGAACAGCGTATCGGCCGTGTTGCTCGCTTAGGTCAGATTGCAGAAGAGGTAGATATCTATAATGTTTGGTATCCATATAGTATTGAAGCGCGAATGTACCATAGAATTCAAAAACGTCTTGAAGGAACAAATCTAGCAATTGGCGAATTTCCTGAAATCGTAGCTTCTAGCATTAAAGCTGCTATTCTTGATAATAAGGATGAGGATAGCGCGGGGTTGGAACAGCTTAATGAGATTCGTAATTCTTACCAGCTGTCAGCACTTGAAGCCCTTTGGAATAGATTTGAAGGAGAAACTGAAAGTTCGGTAATACGAAATCGTCTAATGGAAATATGTGCTAAAGAGTTCCCTATAACAGGAACCACTTTGAATGGTTCTATTGTATCATTCCAGATGCCTGATGGAACAGCAGTTGAACTTACAGCAACAAATGGAATGGCAGAAAGCATTTCTTTGCAATCAATTCCTTGGAAGTTTTTTGATTATTCAGATGAACGAATATCTATTGTTAGGGATGCTGAGGATAACCCTGTTTGTTTTGCCATGAACCTTGCAGGAAGCGAAAGGCCTATCACTTATGAAAGTGTCTTTTCATTAATTCTAGGTGAAGATTTATCGCCGGTACGTCTACTTACACATCGTCCCAAGATGGTTCCAAATAGTCAATGCTTAAACTTGATGTTTGCAATAGACAGTGAACTTCCATCTCCACCATTATATTGGATTGAATTAGAAAAGGAAGTGTGAAATTGAAAACGAGACTTCTTGCACCACCATGGTGCAATCCGGATTTGACCGATGAAACAATTGAGGCAATTAAAATTATTGCAGATGATGTGTGGAAAGAAGCGTCAGTCAGATTTTCAGCAGAGCGTGACATTAAGATTCAAATGGGAAAAAGCGCACCTAAGGGAATGCAAAGATATTTGAACGAAGTACTAGTTGAAAAGTTTTCTGCCATGGACTGGGATGGTGGTTCTGGTTATTTCTTTAAGAAAAAGACTTGGGTAAGAATCACTTTCAGGCATCAAATGAGTCTTGGATCTGATTTTCTAGATGCCCTTAAAGTCTGCAAAATTGAAGGAATGGAGCAAGCATTGATTCTTGCGGCAAACCGTGCGACTTTAGACTTGATTTCCCCTAATGATGCAGCCGCTATTATCTCTTTTGAGAAATTGGAGAAGGAAATAATCAGTTTGAATGGTGCATTTGATATTCCTCTTCTTATAGGGGAACTTACACCTGCGTCCAGTGCGTCGAATGATATCAATAAAGAGTTGAGAAAGGCGCGTCCACGTGACATTACTATTCCGTCAGAGAAGAAATAATCTGTAAACAAATACTTATTATTATCTTTTCAGCACATATATCGCTTCCAAATCGGATTAATGATCACTCTGTGATTTTCTTTTCATCATTCATTGCATCCTATTGCTTTTTCAGACAGGATGTGATATAATAAAAAATAGGCCATCGATCCGGCAATCTGCCGGTGCTAATATTAAGGCCAACAAAAAAGCGAGCTGATCAGAACGATCATAGGAGGGCTTAAACGTGAAAAAAACGATATGTGAGTTGTTTGCCGGAGTTGGAGGTTTCCGACTCGGGTTTGATCGACTTGCGTCTGGATGGGAAACGCTTTGGTTTTCGCAATGGGAACCAGGAGCTAGAACTCAATGGGCGCACGACTGCTACGTTCAGCATTTTGGGGATTTGCCAGATATCCATGGCGAATTCCATACTGGAGAAGACATTAGCACTATTGACAAGTCAACGATTCCAGACCACACGCTTCTTGTAGGTGGCTTCCCGTGTCAAGACTATAGTGTCGCACATACATTAGCTTCTTCCAAAGGTATTGAAGGTAAGAAGGGTGTTCTTTGGTGGCAGATTAGAGACATCCTTGAAACCAAACGTCCACCGTTTTGTCTACTTGAAAATGTTGATAGATTGCTCAAATCGCCGGCATCGCAACGCGGTCGAGATTTCGGAGTGATCTTGTCTTGTTTTGCCAGTCTCGGCTACAGTGTAGAATGGCGCGTGGTAAATGCCGCATTGTACGGCGCAGCGCAGCGCCGAAGAAGGACATTTATCTTCGCATATCACAATAAGCTGACCAAATACGGAAACGCGATGAGAAAAGTGTCTGCCGAGGATATCATAAAGGAAAAAGGCTTTATGGTCACTGCTTTTCCGATAAGTAAAATCGGCGATTTTTCAAGTATTGAAATTAGTGATGACCTCGTAGATGTTAGTGACCATTTTGGTTTTGCATTTGAGAATGCAGGGTTCATGACAGGTGGAAAAATCACAACAACTAAGGTAACGGAACGAGAAGAAGAATCCGTGAAACTTGGTGAGATTTTGGAAGACAGAAAGGTTGACGAGAAGTATTTTATTACCAAAGAAAAAATGGATAAGTGGCTATATCTCAAAGGTGCTAAAAAAATAGAACGGACAGCTTCGAATGGTCATAAATACACATTTTCAGAAGGACCGGTAGCTTTTCCTGATCCGTGGGATAGACCCGGTCGTACCATGCTGACTAGTGAATCAACTCTCAATCGTTCAACTCATGTCGTTGCAGACCGAAAAACAGGTTGTCTTCGTTTGTTGACACCTGTTGAAGCTGAGAGATTGCAGGGATTTGATGATAATTGGACGAATACGGGTATGCCGGATAGAATGAGATACTTCTGTATGGGAAATGCCCTTGTTGTTCCGATGATCACAAGAATGGGGACAGTCCTCGATTATATAATCTCTGCTGAGAAATAATCACTCTGCTCTGATGAAAGGTCTTATGCGATGATGCATAAGACCTTTTTTTCGTATTAAGGAGGATTAAAATGGAAGGAACAAAGTATACCACAAAGCAAGCGGTATTAAAAAGAGCTCAGGAGATTATTGGTATTCCTTTAAAGTTAGTGGATAAAACTGGTCGTTTGGCTACTGGGAAAGGCGCTATAGGCACAGTAATCGAAGAAAGCTGGTTTGAATACTCTGTAAATAGCGAATCTGAACCTGATTTCCCAGAAGCTGGGGTCGAACTTAAAGTCACTCCATATATCCATGGTAAAAGTGGAGAGATTCGTGCTAAAGAACGTCTAGTCTGCAATATCATAAACTACATGGAAGAATATGATAAAACATTCAAAACGAGCTCCTTCTGGCACAAATGTGCCACAATGCTTCTAATGTCGTATGAGCATCTATCTGGAGTTCCGAAAGGCGAATTCAAGATAGACAAAGCAGTTCTTTTCAATTTCCCTGTTGAAGACCTTGTGATTATTGAGCACGATTGGCAAGTGATTATGGATAAAGTTCGTCGCGGAGAGGCACACCTAATCTCTGAAGGCGATACCATGTATCTTGCTGCTTGCACGAAGGGCGCTAACTCCTCCAGCGTTCGCCAACAACCATTTTCTGGTATTCCTGCAAAACAACGAGCATACTCACTTAAACCGTCCTATATGACGCAAATACTAAATACATATATATTTGGAAACACACAAAGCGAAAGAATCATCAGGGACTGGCGTATTCTATCTGACACGACATTTGAGCAATACATTGAAACCAAGCTTAGGCCGTTTTATGGCAAAACAATAGATGAGTTGCGCTCAATGTTGGGAGTGTATTCTACAGCAAAAAACATTGTCGAATTGCTTTTAGCCAAAATGCTTGGAGCATCTGGAAAAATCAGCTCAACCGAGGAATTTCAAAAAGCTGGTATTGTAGTCAAAACAGTTAGATTATTGCCCAATGGACAAGCAAAGGAAAGCATGTCCTTTCCGACCTTTGATTTCAAAAAAATAGTTGCTGAAACATGGGAGGAATCGGCTTTATTTGAAACATTGTCTTCGACAAAATTCATGTTTGTAGTTTTTCAAAGCGAGTATACTGATAATCCTGATGAAATGGTATCCAGCTACAGTGTAGCTGGCGGGAAGCTTAATCAAACTGCGCCAAGTGGTGTTTCAGGTTTTAAATTTAGTAGAATAAAGTTTTGGAACATGCCTGTTGAGGACCTTGAGGAGGTTAGGAGAGTATGGCAACGAACCGTTGATACGATAAAACAAGGTGTTGAACTGAGAATGCAAGACGGAGTGGTATACAACAATCTCCCCAAACAGTCTGAAAACAGAATAGCTCATGTACGTCCACACGGAAAGAATGCAGCTGATAAGCTGCCATTGCCGGATGGACGAATGATGACCAAGCAGTGCTTCTGGCTTAACAGAGGCTATATAGCAAGTATTCTTCGGAGGTGAAATAAAATGGCTGGTTTCTTTATTGTTCTGGGTGATACATATGACGAAAACAATAAACTCTCTCGTCATGCAATTGATACACTAAAAGACCTGTGTCAATACGGTTATTATAGCACCAATCTTCCGACTAAGGAAAATACAACACAATGGAGCGGGTTTCATCTGTCTGTGTTTGCGGATTACTTTAGTATGCAATCTGGAGATTATGTATTTTTCTTTTTGAAAAGAAAAATATATGGGGTCGGAAAGCTAATAAGTATCGGAGAAAACAGCGATTGCAAATTTTGGTCATATCGTTCTGCTAATTTACCACAAACTGCTTGCGTAGAGAATCCATTGTTTGACGAAACTGAACCCCAAAACCGCTGTGTTTGTTTGTTTGAACCAATCGAATACTATCCGTGTGCGATTGATATGGACGAAGCATTGACTGCATTTCCAGCTTCTTTCAAAACGCTTCGTGTAATAGAACAAAGATCATTCGTAAAACTAGATGATGAAGAAGCACAAGCTCTCTTCGCGATTCTTTCTAAAAGGAATCAATCAACTCATGAAGATAGTCATGATTGGGAGCCACCTGAATTTGACAATAAGAAGCAAAAATTAGCGCTCCAGAGAATAAAGCAAAACCCAGCAATGTATCAATTTACTGCTGAATCCATCTTTTCGCAATTCGATGTATACAATAAAGACGGAATCAGTCCAGAAATGGCAGTTGAAGCAGCTCTTGTAGCTGAGTTGAATAGCGGAAATTCGCCTTTGTTCGATTTGACTTATGTGTCACATCAGGTCTCTGCTTCACCTGCAAAACCAGTGAAATACATGGAATGGATGGATGTATTTGGATATCATGCAGCGCCATCTTTGCTTGAACAACGTATCCCTCTCCATTTTGCAATTGACAAGTATTATGTTTTTGAATTGAAAAAAGACAGCCTCAAACTCCATTATAATCGAAAAGAAGAACCCCAGACAGTAAAAGATAGAAAAGCAGTTGCAAACCAGCTTATGAAATATGTGGATTGGGTTACAAAAACATTTGCAAGCGGGAATTATCCCATGGTAAAAGGCGTTATCATCGCAAATGACTTCGATCAAGAATTCATTGAGTATTGCCGAAAGAATTGTGTTCGCAATTTCAATAATGGATACCGAGACTCTACACCAGATAAATGGCATGAGATTGAGCTGATCAAGTATTCATTTGACGGAAAAAAGATTACATTTACGAGAGTATATCCAACATAACATTTTGAAAAGCGGTAGCGGTATATTTAATTGAGCCTTCTCGTGTGATAAGGAATGGTATGGTAATATATGAAACACCCTAAAAATTATGAAACGACACCGGAAATAAGAAAACGCATGAGCAAGGTACGCCTCAAAAACGGAAGAGCCGAGACTATCCTTGCCAAGCGGCTGTGGCATGAGGGCTTTAGATATAGACGAAATTATAAAGCATTACCCGGGTCCCCGGATATAGCCCTTACCAAGTACCATATTGCAGTTTTTGTTGACGGTGAATTTTGGCACGGCGAGAATTGGGAAGAACGAAAAAAGAAGCTAAAGAATAATCGTGCTTATTGGATAGAAAAAATCGAAGAGAACATGGCTCGAGACAAGCGTGTTGATGCTCAGCTCCGAGAAATGGGCTGGATTGCCATCCACTTCTGGGAAAAACAAGTGTTAAAGCAGACAGAAGAATGTACGAAAGAGATAGTGAAACTGATATCAGATTTAATGGAGGAAATAACACATGACCTATGAAGAAGCCGTATCAATGATGATAGAAAAGGGAAAAGTAGCTGCTACGCAGGGTGTAGAGGATTATAGCATTCGTTTTCGCCCCGAATCTAAATTCCCGGAAATCACATTAGAATATCCAGGATAACCAAATAAACGAAAAAATAATGGGTGGAAAAAGATAATAGGCGATTATAGAATGGTGATTATAGATTCTGTTTCTAACAAACGAATAACCCTATCACATTTCGATATGTGTAAAAAACTTTTTGAATTATCAAAAGGAAAATACGATACCTATTGGATGTTTCTTGACGATATATGCTTACATGGAACAAATATAGAGTATTCTCAATACGCTTTAATTCAAGATGCCGAAAAGTTGGCTGCCATGCTGTTTTGGCTTACCGTTCAAGAAGACATCAACTACCCACGTGGCGCACATAATGAAGGGCACTACTTGTCATTTTATCGCTTTTTTGAAGCTGTGTATGCCGCCGAATACGACTCAAAAATCATGGATGATCTTGAGAATAGATGTTTGCAAGATGATCATCGTCATCCGCCACTATATAATCTTGGAGATGCACCACACCCCTCTTTTTACAATTTTCTTATCACTTTTTAATAACCAGATTGTAAATCACAAAATAGCGAGGCCATTTTCCTATAGTTACGGAGGTGAATTCAATGAAAGCCAAGTTACTCATAGCCGCCACACTATGCCTGTCCCTGACTGCCTGTGGCATGGATTCAAGTACTACGCCTGCACAGCAACCGACCGAGCAAGTATCAGAGCAGACCGCTCCTGCCGAAAGTGTTTGCAAGGCAACAATCACTGAGGTCAACGGCAATACCATGCTCGTAAAGCCGGTTGATGACTCATGGGAACTTAGCTCTGCTGATCAGTTTTCCTTGTCAGCATCTCTGCTTGACGAAGGAGTAACTCCGGCTGTTGGCATGACACTTGAAATCACCTATGACGGTGGAGTGATGGAAACCTACCCGGCACAGTTTGGAAACGTACAGAAGGTCACAGTCATATCTGCACCTTCAATTACACCGCCTGCTGACAAGGGAACGCTGATGAATGACCTTGATTATGAGATATCGAATGGTGATTCCTATAATTCTCAGTATAAGCAGCGTGGATACTGCATTGATGTCGTAGACGGCAAGTATCAGTACACGATCTGCAGCGGAGAGCGTTCCACCGGCGGGTACGGAATAAAAATAACCAGCCTTGACTGCTTAGACTGCGGTACGATGATCGTGACCGTAGAAGAAACAGCTCCGTCACAAGATGAAGCTGTTACAGAGGCGTTTACCTATCCGAACTGCGCAATTACTTTCTCACATGAGCCGCCTGACGGAATCATAATCAAGAGCCCTTCGGGGACAGAATTCGAATGTCTGGGCTTTATTACCTCTACTGGAAACGAGAAACCGCCACAGTATTCTCTGCCTAGGAGAGCAATCATGGTGGATGGTACACTGTACCTTGATACGGGCTACGTCTCCAGCATGATGCGCTGTGGCATGCTTGACGGTAATATCGAGAAAGTGGTCGACAGCACTGAAATGCCAGACGAGGACGGAGAGGCAAACTTTAGCGCCGAGGGCTGGCAGGGCGGTTTTGAGGAAGATACGCTCGATGTCAGGATCGGCAATGAATTCTGTATCTTCGCCAAGCAGGGAACGAAAAAAGCTGAGAACGGCTATATTCCAGAAGGTGTTATGCAGTTCATGGCAACAGTCGATGATGTCACAGATGACGGCCATGTTATTGTGAAAACAGATACGGAGTCCGAGCGTTTCCCTCAGATCAGGAAAGATGTCACATACAGACTCAGCATGGAAGCCTATGATTCAGGCATCTATACTGATAAGCTCGTTCCCGGAAATGTCGTCATCGTAGCCTGCAAAGGCATCTTTGAGGGCGAAGATCCCGTGACGATCACCGATGTATACAGCTTTTCGCCTGTCGGCAGCAGCCCCTGTCAGCCAAATAATGGAACATAACAATCAACAGGACACCCACATCGGATGTCCTGTTCTCTGTTATGACGGTATGTATCACGCAACCGTTTCAAAGTATTCCGGGTTGTCTGTCGGATTCACAATAAACTGATAGGACATCTTATTGTTATTCCCCTTTTTACATCCGAGAATTTTCATCCAGGTAAACTGATGGAGTATACCGCTTGCCTGAGCCGAACTATAGTCCAGCTGTGCTATCACCATCTCACTTGAGAACGCATCATCTCCGAATATATCATACAATGCTTTCAATGCATTCTTCTGAGATTCAAGTAAAGGCTTACTGTACTCATCCAGATTATGAAGAATCTTATATTCCGTTTTGCTTACAGCCTTTGTCAGACCCAACTGAGAAGCAAAGCTCATATCGGATGCCCATGCCGTTTCTGATCCATTCCGGATATAATCACGTTTTGTAATAATGCCTTTTTTCAAACACGACTTAAGCATATTTCCGATTCTTCTGTCTTTTTGAGAGCCTTTAGAATCTGCAAGCTGCGAAATAAGAATCAGAACCTCGTCAGAATATCCATTTGCATCTTCACAAGAGGTGTCTGTTTCCTCTGATATATCAGTCATCATACGATAATAACCTTGCAGACCATTGATATTGATATTCTCAATTAACCCTTTTACTCGGAATGGCCGTAATCCATTATGCACCTCATAATTCTTCAGACCGGATTCATTAATAAGCTCTGCCGTCGTGAATGATGTTTTACCATGCTCGTAGTAACGCTGAAATACCTCAGCAAACAATTTGACTTTTTCATCGTCACTTTGCTCGAGTTCATGCAGCATAGACACAAATTGCTCACCACGATTCACTTCAGCGATATTTGTATCCTGAGATATTTTTACAGCAAAGGCATAGGTAAAAGTTTTATGGACTTCAGCAATCACTTTGATTACGCCCTTACTCTTGAACCAAGCCAGCGTGTTTCTGACTCCCGGAAGTGGCACACCGCTTTCTTCAGATATTTCATTAGAAGTGAACTGATATCTGGAATGCTCATAAAAGGATCGAAGTGTTTCAGACACAAGTGCTGAATTATCGCTGCCTACTCTAAGCCGATCTTGAATCATTTCTGTAAGAAAATGCTCGTATTCTCCTTGCTCCATATCGTTATCGGATTCGGTTTCAGATGAAATGTTGTCTGAGCAAGTGCTACTGTCAGCCTTTTCCTTGAAGGCATATATATTTCCGCTTGTACCTCTGCTGATTGCAGTGATGCGTCTGCATTTTTCAAATATATTCAGAATCCGTGTTGCGCTTTTGCGTTCGATACCTGTTAATTCCATGATATCCTTGGATGTGAACTGAACACAGCCCTGGGATTCCAGCTGCTCAAGAGCTGCAGATATTATCACCTGATACTTTGACCTCTGTGAAACGATAAATGTGCCTTCCGAATCCTCAGATGGCGCATCTGTGTGATTCGGGGGCTCGTTCTTTTTGGCCGGGGTGCATTCCTCCACCCCGCTCAACGGGGTTATTGCCATTTTCTGTTCTTCTGTAATGGTGTCTTGCTCACCCTTCATTCTTCTCGCCCTGAGATTGTTCACTGCGGCGGAAAGAACAATCAGGTAATACTCCAGAAAATAAGTCAGGTCTGCTCCGTTTTCAGTGCGGAGGATATTCGCAATTGCCCTGAAGTACTCGTAGCTGGATTTTGCAATTGTAGCGGAGATACTCACCTCTCCGAAAAAAGAGTACCCTGCACGAATCAGGATAACGCTAGAGAGCAGCCTCGCAAGGCGCTCGTTGCCTTCGGGAAACGGCCTTACTGCGAGTATCCATGCCTGTGCAACCGCCGATTTTATAAGCGGATGCGTCTTTGTGTCCGCGAGAAATACCGAGAATTGTTCAACAAGATTCGGTATCACCTCTGCCGGCGGTAGTCTGACGATTTCACCCTGTAGAGAAGGAATCTCAATGTAATCTGTAATCCTGAAATCCCCACTGCCATTATCGAGCCCTTCTGTCAGAAAATAGGCCAGGTTGTGTAGGTAATCGCTGTCTATTGCATGATACATGTTTTCAGCCGCAAATCCTGCTGCCTGACGATTGTTCAGAAGGATCAGTTCTTCTACGCTGCTTGGCTCGTCTCCGCTTTGCAGGAAGTTCATCGCATCTTGTACGGAGATCTGAGCGCCCTCCATAAATCCGGTGAAATAGATTTCTTCGATGGTAGCAACAGAACTTCGATGCGGCTGCTGTGCGGTATCACGCTCCATCAGCTCGTCAACGATCACTTCGCTTGCGCTGATCATTTTGTTTGTCAGGAGATACCAGTATGCTTCACCGCAGATGTTCTTCAGCGGAAGCCGGACGCCTTTCGACCGTCTGTTCTGCAAAATTTCCTGCCAGATCTCGTCAGTATCAACACCAAGCGGGATATTTACAGTAAGCTCACATTTTGAGCAGTATTTCCGTTCCAGATTTCTGAATAGACGCTCTTTTTCCATAGCTCTCCTCCGTTATGCGAGCATTGCTTTGTTCAGATCAAAGCATACAGCCTTGTGATTTGCCAAATAGGTTCCCATACACAATCGCATGGATCTATCTGCCCACCCCATATTTGAGCGGATATTCTGCAGAAGCTTTCTGCCGCTGATCTCTGTTGAGATCACAGGTGATGCCGGCAGAAAGATCGCCTCATCATCCTCCGTGCTGCATGCACGGAGGACAAGTTTTCTCTTCTGAGTATTGATGAGCAGCTGTACCTGACGCGGTCTGCCCAATGCATCAAGCGTTGCATCATCGAGAACGAAGAGATTGTTCTGCATATCGAGTGTTAAAATCATATTATTCATTCAGTCTCCTCCGGATTATCCGATTCTTCCGGCTCCTGCGCCGGGTCTGTCTTCTCGACCTCTGACGATGTAATGTATCCGTCAAGGAAGTTCACCTGTGTGGACATATCATGCTCTTCAACAGTCAATCCGTAGCTTCCGTTCCAGTGTTCGGGAAGAACCGGTGCGGATACGATTCGTTTGCCATTTTCATCCTTCTTCTGCGGTGCAAAACGCTCATCGGCACTCAGGTCGAAAAGGTACATTTCGTCACCATAGTAGCGTATCCGCATTCCCTGAAAACGGTAGCGGTAATCCGGTTCCCATCCCATCATTGCAAACAGTCTCTCTGCAAATGGCTTGCATGTGATCTGCCGGCTCTTTCTGACATTCGGCTTGTCGATACACCATCGTATCGCATCACGGGCACCGCATTCACAGCGTCGGACGATCAGCTTGCGTTCTGTCGGGTTGATCAGGAACTGGACATAGATCGCATCTTCAAGCGCTTTGATGCAGGCGTTATTGAAAGTAATACTGTTCACACGGACTGTCATCGCAGGATCAAAGCGGTGTGAGATGAATTCTCGTCTCACTACCTGATAGCCTGCATAGCTGAAGTTGTTTTCTTCCGCCAGCCGCCTGGCTTCCATTTGCTCCTCACGGCTTAGACTCTGCTGCTGCGACCGCTGTGTGGGCAGCTGCATCGGCAGATGTTTCGGGCGATTAAAGCCGGTCGCCCACGGCTGCATAATTTCCATATGCATCCTCCTTAAATGTATTTTCTGTGCTTCTTCTCAGGCCAGATCTTTTCTACAAGAAGCCGGTCAAGGTCGGCACAGATTTCTTTTGCACAGTCTGACAAATTTCTTGTATTCATCGGACTGTTGACAACATTTTCGTATGCCTCATGCATGATCTGTTCGGTAAAGGCACTGTAAACCATACGACTGGATTCGTCATGCATGATACACTCGCAGCGATAGATATACCCGAGCCAGTAGGCATATGACAATTCATCGATGTTGCTGTTTTCGTTCTCGGGTAGTTCAAGCAGCGCCTTGGGCGTGTGCTTTATCTCAGCCTCATATGCATGTGCAAGCAACAGGCTTTTGTTGTCGGTAGCCTCTGCTGCTTCAAGGATTTCTTCGATCCAATACAGTGATTCCACTATAGACCGCGGATTCTGAAGCGGTGCAGGGATCTTCAGCAAGTCGCATAAGCCATGCCCCGCGCCGTTCGAGGTCGAGAAGTTATAGTCAATCACACCTGCAAGCTGGCTGTTCATATACAGCGGCACAAAGGATTCCATCGAAAAGCCCATAGCAGCCGCTTCCATAAACAACTGCCCCTGCTTATGACAGTAGATATAATCATTCTCTGTCCAGATTCTTTCAGCATTCAGGACCTTCGTATTGCGCGGTGCAGCTCTTTCAAGCCACATCATACGCTTCACGTTTGCCGAAAGCGGTCTGCTTCTGGCAGGATCTCTTGACATCACGGCACCTCCTCTCCGGTATCGCTCGGCGGCACCTCAATGATATCCTTATGTTCCGGCGGCGGTTCCTGCGGTAATTCCGGCGGATCCTCCTGTATGTTTCGGAGCATATCGTCAACCTCTTCGGCATCGTATCGGTGGTTCGTATCAAGCGGTCTTGCAGGAGCAAGCCATTCTTCCCATGAACCCTCTCCGTCAATGCTCCGGAAGGTCGATGTGTGTCTGAAAGCGGGTGTTCCGAAGATCTTCTTGCTGAGTTCCAGTGCTTTCTGAACCTGCTCAGCAATCTCAGCCAGTTCCTCCGGTTCTTCATCTTCTTCAGGAGGGAAGAAGTAGCTTTTTGCCTCTTCCTCCATTCTTTCAGCCTGCTCCTGTACCTGCCTTGCCTGTATGATCTCTTCCTTCTTGTTGACAGCTCTGCCGATGTAGTTGTCAAGATCAAACAGCAGGATCGGCTGATAATCGCCGTCCGGTTTCTCGATGGCGATGGTCTGACACGGAATGCGATAGGCGTATTCTGTATCCCAGCCCATAGAATCGTAGATGATCTTGCAGAGATAACTTGCACCCCGGGATTTCCCGCCCCATTTGATTGCATTAGGATTTTTCTTGGTACAGGGGCGGACAACGATCATTCGTTCCACAGGGTTAAACAGAATCTCCGCATATTCTGTCACCATCTTGGAGACACAGTTCTGATTGAAGCTGATCTGATGCAGGTCGATCCTAACCACTGGCTCGTGTATGCGGCTGAACATATCTCCGCTGACGACCTGAAATGTTTTGATGATCTCAGCCTGTTCGTCAAGACTCTGTTTTTCCCGGTCAACGCCGTCAAGCTCGTCCTTGATCTTCTGCTCGGCTTCTGTCAGTTCACGGGCGATCTGGGAAATACCGTGATCGTCAATCATTCCTGCAAGCCTGTGCCCGCCGTCAGGGAGATATTCGTTGTCAAGGTTGTCGTCCAGCTCGGCGTCAAGCAGCCCCATAGCAATCTGAGAAGCACGGTAGTAATCCTCAACATCGAAGCCTGCCCATGAACGGTTCATGGAAATAAAGCCTGCAAGGATACCTTTATCTATGATCCGCATCGGTAGATACTCGCCCTCATGGCCGTAGCGGCGGCTGTTCAGGATTCTCTGAGCCGCATTCCATACACGCCTCGGAACGATTGCTTCATGATGGTCTGCCTGAAAATACTTGTTCTTTTTACCCCTGTTTTTCTTAGATTTATGATCCTTGAAATTAGGGGTATATGTTTTTCTTGCAAGCACATCTCCGCAGTATCGCTCGTTTCGCATCAAAGTAACGACGCTTCTGCCCGTCCAGCTTGTATTGAGAGAGCCGTCTTTGCATCTGCCACCTGTAGGGATCTGAAGCTCTGTGAGCACCCCTGCTATTTCTTCGGGAGTACTGCCATTGAGCAGCATTGCGTACATCCATTTTACAACCTTTGCCTCCTGTGGATTTATATCTAGTATCTTTCTTTTGCCGCCGAATCCGTCCGGTACCTCAACCTTGTCATATCCGAAAAGCGCCGGTGTCAGGAAACGGCCTCTACTGAACCGCCATTCGAGTGACAGCAGCATCGCCTCGCTCTTCATATGACTCTCTTCTTCAGCGACCATCGCAAGCACAAACAGGATGATGCCGCTTGTCTGAACGCTCGTATCAAGCCCTTCCTGCTCAAAGAACACACGCACAGGCGGGTCGAGATTACTCAGCTCCTCGATATATCCGATACAGTCAAGCAGATTTCTCGCAAATCGTGAGACCGCCTTGGTAATGACCATATCGATCTTTCCTGCCCGGCAGTCATCGATCAGCTTTAGAAAACCCGGTCTGTGAAATGTATTCGTACCGGAGAATCCGTTATCAACATAGGTGCCGGCGTAGATCCATTCGGGATTTGCCTTGATCTTCTCCCGGTAAACCCTTTGCTGCATATGGATCGAAAGCGCCTGATCCAAATCATCCGTACTGACACGGCAGTACGCGGCAACACGGAGCTTCCGCGGCATTCCCGAATCATCCTCGGTCATTGCAGCGATTTTTCGTATCCGTGTACCTTCCAGCGCATCAAACTGCATGCCGACTGCGGCTTTCTGTCGCTTACGCTCTGTTTCAAAGCTGTGGCCTGCCGGTGTGTTGCTCGGATGGGCGGCACGATCTTCCGCAGCCTTTCTGATGTCCTTCAAGGGCGCCACCCCCTGATAATCGGAATAATTGAATGGACTGTCTCCGAATCTATCCGGTCTTTCAGGAACCTCACCATAACAGGTTTGGGCAGATCCCTCAATTCCTCTGTACACTGCATCGTCTCTTCAGCAGTCGGGGCAAAGCGTTCAATGGATTCCGTAATCAGCAGATCAAATTTCCCTGCACGTGCATCCTCCATCATCATTTCAAACGAAGGACGTTTTTTCAGCTTCTCCACTGTGCTTTCCCGATCAAAGTAGCTTCGGGTATAGCACCATTCTTCTGTGCTATCCACTCTGTCTGAAACTGCAGCACGAATCATATCCAGCGCGTGTGTCTTATCACCCGATTCCGTGAGATAGAAGTAGCCTGCAACTCTGACAGGTCTGCGCAGAGCAGAAAGCATACTATCCACACATTTTACCGCAATCAATGTTTTCCCTCCTTGATGTTCTGAGGTAATCAGCAGACCACCTCAGAACAATGTAATATCCGGCTTTTTCGGCCTATGGACATATTACCATAATCGTTTGAGAGTGTCCACAATCCGGAGATTGTATCCGGCAAATTTATGTGTAGAAATGAATGCCTGAGAATGATTATAGCTTTATAAGGAATCAACAAAATGAACATTTCAGACCTTGCTGACCTTCTTCACCCAGTCAGCATCTTTTTCAAAGACCAGTTCATACGGTTCAAGCTCCAGAACTGCACAGAGTCTGAGTCCGAGGATCATACTGCTTGTAGAAACCTTCCGTGTTCCGTATTCAAACAGCTGGTACTGCTGGACCTGTACGCCAATCGCATCAGCAACTTCTGCCTGCGTCATGTTCAGCTCTTTACGTCGTTTTCTGAGGATCAGTGCCTCTCGCCCCGTTTTTTTGCCCATTGAAAATACCTCCTACTGAATGTGTTTGTATGAGACATTATACCAGCAACTGCATGTAAAGTCTATTCATAGAACCCGACAAAGATAAAAGTGAAAATCTGCTACATACCTTTCACTAAGCATAAAGTGCAAAATACAATCAATTGACTGTTGTCATCCCCTACAAACTTTTCCGGCAATTCTATGCACAACAGAGAATTTTATCAACTTTGTTAAATATAGCGCTATTTTGCAGAACAGTCGTTCTCATTCGTTTGCAATCAACTGATTGTAAAATGCGATTCAGCAGAATAAAGCGATTCCAGAAAACCGCGTATTTACGTTGTTTGACTTTTCCACACAGTGTTGAAAAATCCAAAATCAGCCCGGTTGACAAAAAATAAAAACTGTGGCATAATAGACCGAAATAAGCAGCGGTGAGAAAAATCGACTACCGGCCGTGGTCTGTTTTCAGAGGTTTCTGGGATATAATACGGAGTATTATATCTACATGCAGCCGCGAAAGAAGGAGGGTAACCGAATGAAGAAGATCCCGACTCTATTCAACAGAGAGTTTAGCGGACACCGGATCGTCAAGGTCCTGCCGGAGCTTTCCGATGAATCGCTTGCCTGGGTTCTGGAAGGCGGAGGAGTTGCAACCGAGAAGTTTGACGGTGCCTGTTGTGCGATCATTGACGGCAGATTCTATAAGAGGTACGATGCCAAAAAGGATAAAAGAGGCGTTATGAAAGCACCGCCTGAAGGCGCGATTCCGTGTGACGTTCCGGATCCCGTTACCGGACATTGGCCGCACTGGGTTCCGGTCTCGGAAAGCAATCCCGGCGACAGATGGTTCCTGGATGCCTACAACCGTTCAAAGCCTTATCTGACAGACGGCACATACGAAGCAATCGGCGCACACTTCAACAGCAATCCATATGGGTATGACAAGGACATCCTTGTCCGGCACGGTGCTTTTATCATTGACCTGCCTGACAGATCGTTTGAAGGTATCCGTTCTTACCTTGCTTCACATAACATTGAGGGCATCGTATTCTGGAATGCGGGTAAACCGCAATGCAAGATCAAACGCAGCGACTTCGGATTCAGATGGCCCGCATACGAAACGATCACAGTTGAGATGCCGGAGGAAGAAAAGAATAAACTGCTGAAAATTCTCTCTGAGCTCGGGCTGACCGTTGACGGGGTCACAAATGCATTCCTGAAATGGGTGGTTGAATATCCGGACGATGCTTTATCATGGCTCCAGCAGTGTAAGGAGAAACAGAAATGAATCTGCCGCATATCAATATGATCTCACAGCAGGAATTCTGTGCGCACATAGAGGATGATGACTTCCTGCGGAAATACGGAAATCCTGTTGCAGTTCAGGGAGAAGACGGTTCAATCCTGATCTGTATGGCAATCGAATACTACGAGAGGCTGACAGGTCAGAAAACAGAAATCAAAACGGAGGAAAAATAACATGGGACAGTATTACACTATCGCAAACATGGACAAGAAGGAAGTTCTCTGCGTTGAGGGCAAGTTTATCGGCGGCAAGCTGCTGGAAATTGCTGAAACCGCATCGGATTCACTTGCGATCCTGAATCAGATTGCCGGTCCGTGGAAGGGAGACACAGTTTTCGTGGTCGGAGATTATGCCGATCTCAGCGATACCAAGGTGACATATTTCCGTGCTCTGCGGACTTGGACAGATAAGCTTCATCTGACAGATGCCCTTTACGGCTTTGCAAGAGATAACTTCACCAAGGTTGACGGCTGTACTGAGAACAAGGGATTCCGCTTTATTTACAATCACGCACGGAAGGAATACATCGACATCCTGCACTGCCCGGAATGCTGTAACGGCAGCGACTGGAGAGAAGGACATATTGCGCCGCTTCCGCTGCTGATTGCTATGGGCAACGGTAGAGGCGGCGGGGACTATTACAGCTACGATAATGATAAGCTGGTCGGCTCCTGGTGTGATACCATTGCTTCTGTGGAGATTACTGTTGAACCAAGGGATGAGCTGGGCTATGAGGAGTTCCATCCCGACTTCAATTATTGAGGAGGAGAGCTATGGCAGAGAAAATGCTTGTGACGCAGGCGCTGGATGAACGCGACCTGCTTGCAAAGAAGATCTCGGATAAGATTGGAAAGCTGAGATATGTTGACTGCAAGAAGCGCAACGAGGACAGAACGATGTCTGAGCGAGTGTCCGAAGAGGATTTTACGAAGAATGCACAGTCGGGGTATCAGCAGATCATGGATCTGATCGACCGGTATCAGAGACTGGAAGCAGCCATTATCGCTTCCAATGCCGGCACTTTTGTGGAAACGAGCCACGGACGGTTTTCTATCGCAGCTGCGATTGCATTGAGAAACAGACTGAAATCCACGGCGAGAGGCTGCTCCACCAAAGGGACGGATTTTGAGAATCAGCTGATCACGGCAATGGATCTGCAATACAGAATGCATCTGGATCATGCTGACAGCAAGAACAAGGCTCTTGAAACACAGGCGGAAGCGATGCGGCTCAGTATCCTCGGCAAGGACAGCAAAGTAAAAGACGATAAGCCACTTGAAGTCGTGGATGCATACATCCGGGAAAACACGACCGAGATTATTGATCCGTTGGATGTCCAGAAGAAAAAGCAGGAGCTTCAGGAGAAGATCGATACGCTTCTGAAGGAACTGGATACACAGATCAAGGTATCCAATGCTACAACGATGATCGAATTCTGAGATATATGCCTGTCATACGAAAGTCCTGAATCCGCTTTCCCCGCAGTGGGGTTATACTGCGATCACGGCTTCCGACCGCAAACTGGAAGCATACAAGCCATTTCACATTAGTTCAGAGGTTTGAACACATGAGGTAAGTCATGGGACGTGGGTTCGAATCCCGCATGCGAAAGGCATTCATCGAGAAATTCAACTGTTTTTGATTACGGTTATTTTCTGAACAGATAACAGTCAACGAGTTTCGCATGAACGCTAAATTATCACGGGTCAACGAGTCTATAGGCATGGCAACATGCTGAAATCCGTGAGAACGGTCCGGTGTCAAAGCGGTTAACCAAGGACTTCCCGCACGGCTGTATGGCAGGCATATCCAAATTTATCAGAACTTTGAAAGAACGAGGTGGCAGTTAATGCACTATGTTCTATCCGATATTCACGGAAACAAGGAAGCGTTTGATACTATGCTCTCCCTGATCGATCTGAAACCCGAAGATCATCTGTATATCCTCGGAGATGTAATCGACCGCGGAGCGCATGGAATTGAACTACTGCAGCAGATCCGGGCGATGCAGAACTGCACGCTGCTGATGGGCAATCATGAGTATATGATGATCAATGCCCTGCGGCATCCCGAAAATCTGGAATATAAGTATCTATGGAGAAATAACAGATGTATATTCACTTATGACGCTTTTCTCAGTCTATCCGAAGAGGAACAGGAGGATCTGCTTTGCTATCTGGAAGGACTCCCCGTACAGACAGAGGTAATTGTCAATCACCGAAGGTGCATTCTGGTTCACGCAGCACCGCAGGAACTCTTTGATACTGAAAATATGAAGTGCTATGATCTGAAGGAATTTATAGTGTGGCATCGGCTGACGAAGGATTCCCGGATGCCGGCAAGAATGAATGTCATATTCGGCCACACCCCAACATGGAAGTTCCATAGAGCCATGCATATATTCCACGGTAAGAAGATGCTTGCCATTGACTGCGGCTGTGGTTTTCCGAAACGCGGCGGTCAGCTTGGATGCATTCGGCTGGAGGATATGACTGAGTATTATTCGGATGACGGAATATTCACACAAGATGAAGCAGTAGAATGGCTGCTTAGAAAGGATAGATAATTATGGAAGAATGGCGCTGGAACGGTTCTATCTGGGATTTTGCCGAAGTCGTGCAGTGGGCATTGGTATTCAGACAGCTGAGTAAGGACAAGCCGGCAGGCTGGATGGATATGGTCTCTGATCCGAAGATGATAGAGCAGAAAGCGAACGAATACGGCATGACGCTTCGGGCAGTCAGCAATGAGATGCTCCGGATTTCAGAATCTCTTGAAAGAATGTATGCAATCATGGACAAAAGAGCTGCCTGTGAGGAGGAATAGAGATGGAACAGCCGAGGATCATGTATATTTCTGACTGTCATTTCTACCACGATAATCTTTGCAGGAACCTGGATCATAGAGGTTTTATCGACTTCGAGGAAATGAATGCTTTTATGATTAGGCAATGGAATGACAAGGTCACTCCAAAAGACGATGTGTATATACTTGGTGACTTTGCTTTTGGTAAGGGTGAAGCAGCGGAGAAGATCATCAGACAGCTCAAAGGCAAGTTGCACCTGATCATCGGCAACCATGACCGGTTCCTTAATGACAGGCAATTTGAACGCAGTCTTTTCAGAAGCATCGAACACTATAGCGAGATAAAGGATAGTGGTAGAACAGTCATACTCTCCCATTATCCGGTATTCTGTTACAAGGGACAATACCGCAAGAACGGCAGCGGGGAACCTTTGACATATATGCTCTACGGCCATGTACATAACACACATGACGAGCTACTGGCGAACCGGTTCATCATGCAAACCAGAGCTACGATGATTCAGCCTAGGTACTCTGACCACCCGGAACCAATACCCTGCCATATGATCAACTGCTTCTGTATGTTCAGCAATTATACTCCGCTGACACTGGATGAGTGGATCAAACTTGATGCCAGAAGGCGTGCCGGGCTGGAACGGGTCGGTGAGGAGTAGAATGTCTCACTGGACCTATATCACCGGTGTAATCACGGTATCTACCATCGGAAGTACGACAGAAGAGAACGAATATATCGTGAAGACTACCCTGAATCATCTGCCTGTTGTCTCCGGCTCGGAGCAGAATATGCAGGTCAATGTCTCAAGGAGCATATTCGCTCATGAATCGGATATCTGCGACGAGTTCGGGCAGAAGTCGAATCTGCTGGATAACGGATGGATGCATATCTATAGCGGCTTCTTGCTGACCGTAGATGCCGAGCTGAGGGACAGGCACTTTGAAGAAACGAAAAGATCCTTTGTCAAGTGGCTGTGCAGGCTGTCAAAAAGGCTCTATGTCAGCGAGATTTGCGTAAAACTGTATGATGATCTCGGAAACAGGCTTATTATCTCTGACCCGGAGCCCTTTTCGGATATGCAGGAACCGGCGATATGGATCAAAAAAATGATGGAAGACGAATGGTGGAAACGGCTCGTTCAATAAGCGGGTCGAAATAAAAAGGAGGAATCTCTAATGGCAAAAATGACATCCGCACAGGCGGCAAAAGAACTGAAGAGGCTGAATGAACTGCATACTGCCCTGCTGGATAAAGAGCTGAAGGCATCTGTGTTCACAGCGGCAATTCAGGAAGACATGGAAATGGCGCGTCCCGAATACTGCTATGGTAACATTCAGACTGATCTTCGCATCATTGAAGAAAAGATTATCAGTCTGAAGCACAGTATCAACCAATTCAATCTCACATATATGATTGAAGGCTTTGATATGACAATTGATCAGATGCTCGTATATATCCCGCAGCTGACAGCACGAAAAAAGAAGCTTGAAAAGATGGCATCCCGCCTGTCAAAGGAACGAATCAGCAATGGATTTGCCCGCTCATCCAATTTTATTGAGTACACATACTGCAATTATGATGTTTCCGATGCCAAATACGATCTCGAAGAAACGGCAAAGGAACTGGCTGCTGCACAAATGGCACTGGATCTGGCGAATACCACAGTGGAGTTTGATGTGGAAATCTGATTGTTTTCCGGGATCAGGCACCTTTTATGTAACAGCGGAGTGAGGTTTACTATAAAACGCTCCATTATCTGAGGTTGTTTCTATCTTGAATGTTATCTGTTATATGTCAAAGTTTTCTTCTGACTGTTGAGAGACACAGCCGAAAAATGACCTGAAATCATTTCTGCCTGATTCGAAAACCTTGTGTTTGTGTCGGTCCTACGGTTAAGGCTCACCCCCCAAAGCCTGACAAGCGAGACAGTTCATCGGATAGGTTCTCGTTTCGCATTATTGAAAAAAAACAGAGGTCAAAGTTTATGGTAGCTGCTGATGTCAGACCCGCAAGGTCGTTAAAACCGATTCATTCACTGAGCAGAGGAGGTACGGTTTCAGTCTGCTTGCATAGATAATAAAGCAGCCCACCAAGCACGATCCGAAAACTCGGAAGATGCTTCGTGGGCTGGATTATTCGTACAGATTTTTTCAGAGGAGGGAATAAAGCTGAAAGCGAACAGACTATATGGTTATATTACAACCGTGAAAAGTGGGAAACACTATGTTGTATTTGACTACAAGGATGCATCGGGAAAACGAAAGAGAAAGTGGGTCAGCACTGGCCTGGCGGAGAAATGCACGAAGAAAGCATTGAATCTGGCTATTAACAAGATTATAGAGGCCTTTGAGAAGAGTATTGCAGAAGGCGCTGTTGTGATCTATAAGAATGCTTTGCCGGATTCTGCCACAGAACTGAGAACGTTCTTTTCGGAATGGCTGGCATATATCAAGCCGAACACTGCCCGGACAACACACCAGGCATACAGTGGGATAGCTCGCAGATTCATAGAATTCGTGCAAGAGAACTACCCGGCGGTCACGCTTGACACTCTGGATCACACGCATGTGCAGAGCTACCTGAATCATAAACTGGACGCCGGATGCATGGGAAGTACGGTAAAGCAGTATTACCTTGCTTTACATACAGCCTTTGCTTACGGCGTGAAGATGGAGGTATTGCAAAAGCATCCAATGGAAAAAATGAACATCCCAAGGGCTGACCGGCACGAGGCAACTTTCTATAATGCAGACGAACTGAATGCGCTCTTTGAGGTCTTCAAAGGAGACAGAATCGAGCTGATCGTGCATATTGCAGCGTACTACGGCCTGAGAAGATGCGAGATACTGGGGCTGAAATGGGACGCTATCGATTTCCAGAATAAAACGCTGTCTGTGCAGCGTAAGGTTGTGAGCGACTATGATGAAAGCGGGAAAATGCATCTGTATGTGGAGTCAAGGCTGAAAACCAACGCGACACGCAGGACGCTTCCGCTGATACCGCATATAGAGGAAATGCTGCTTGAAAGAAAGCAGGCAGAGGAAAACAGCAAGGAAATAAGCGACTTTGACGGCTTTATCTGCCGTGATTGTTCCGGGAACATGATCTCACCGGATTATGTCACATCCCGCTTCGGATACATGATAAAGAAGTCAGGACTAAGACACCTGCGATTCCATGACATGCGACATTCGTGTGCGAGTCTTTTACTTGCGAATGACGTTCCGATGAAGGAAATACAGGAATGGCTCGGCCACAGCAGCTATACTGTAACAGCGAATCTTTACAGCCATCTGGAATACAATGCAAAGGTCAACTCGGCAGAGACAATAGAGCGTGTTCTTGGTAGAAAAGATGGTAGAAAGGATAACTGAAAGCAAGTATAGTATTCAACGGAAAACGGCGTAGCTTCAATGATTGGGCACTTCCCTAAAAGAAATGCCGATATGATTCTCGATTATTTGGAATAATCAGGAATCATACCAGCCGAAATCGCCCATACACCTTGAATTTACGCGGTTTCTGTGCTATACTATAACTAGGATGATCATTAAAGAGAAGGTGAAAAGATGGTATATATCACTGGAGATATACACGGTTCGGCAGATCCATTATACGATCTGTTTGTCAGGTTTCAGCCGACAGAAGAGGATGTTATCGTTCTGCTCGGTGATGTAGGTGTCAATTATACCGGTAAGATACGTGATCGCCTGCTGAAGCAGGAACTGTGCGATATGAAGTCCACGTTTTTCTGCATACACGGGAATCATGAGAACAGACCGCAGAATATCTGCTCCTATCAGGAAAAACAGTGGCATGGCGGTCGTGTGCTGTACGAGGAGGACTTCCCGAATATCCTGTTCCCAATAGACGGCGACATTTTTGATATTGAGGGCAAGCAGTGCATTGTGATTGGCGGCGCTTACAGCGTGGACAAGTTCTATCGGCTCCGGATGGGATACAATTGGTGGCCGGACGAGCAACCGACTCCCACAATCAAGGAGTATGTCGAGCAACAGTGCAGGACACATCCCGTGGATGTCGTATTTTCCCACACCTGCCCATATAAATATGTTCCGACGGAGTGCTTTCTTCCGGGAATAGACCAGTCTACCGTTGATAACAGCACGGAACATTGGTTGGACACGATAGAAGAGATGCTGGACTACAAAGCCTGGTATCTCGGCCATTGGCATATAAACAAGAGAATCGACAAGCTGCATTTCCTCATGCACGATGTGGAGATGCTGATAGATTGAGAGGTGTATTAATGAGAGACAGAACTCCTGATATTCAGGCATTTGAAGATACCATGAAGATCCTGAAACAAGGATATTACGAGAAAGATGGCAGAAAGATACAGCTGAAGCTTTCAGCAAAGCAGAGGGAAGAGATACAGGTATATCTTCCTGACGAGGTGAAAACCATCTGTAATAACACTGATTTCAAGCCTGTTGCCGAGTCTGACGAGTGCATCCACACCTGTGAAAACATAGACTCTTATGCGCTTGCACGGAAGCGTGTAGCAGAGGGCGCTGCAAAAGTTCTGGTGCTGAATCTCGCAAGCCCTGTTCATCCGGGCGGCGGTGTCCGCAGAGGAGCAAGAGCGCAGGAAGAAGACTTGTGCAGGAAAAGTTCGCTGCTGCTGTCACTTGAAAGCAAGACAGCCAGCAAATACTACGAATATAACAAGAGCCTGCACTCATTCATGGGTTCGGATGCTCTGATGCTCACACCGAGCGTAGAGATCATCAAAGACGAGAACGGTGTGCTATTGAAAGACACAGTAATCGTATCGGTACTCACCTGCGCTGCGCCAAAGGTATCGGGCGGTAAGGAAGGAATGACGGAAACTGCATACAGGCAGCTTGTCTATAACCGCATTGTCGGAATGCTGAAATCTGCGGCATTCTTTGGATACAGGAATCTTATCCTCGGTGCATGGGGCTGCGGCGCTTACGGCAACGATGCGAGTGTGATCTCCGACCTGTTCCGCAGAGCGCTGAACGAGCTGGACTACAACAGTTATAAGGAAAATAACCTGTTTGACAGGATTGATTTTGCTGTACTGGATCGCACACCGGCTCAGTTCAACTATAAGCAGTTCAAGAGAAATTTTGGCAGATAATGATGATGCTTAGAAGTAAAATATATCGTAATATATTTAACACTGTGAGAAGAATCAGAATTGTCTGATGTGCAATAATAACAAATTAGCAATATACAATACGGATAATAATAAACGAATTGCTTGACAGATGCACGGTAAATATGATATACTTAATGTGTATAATTGCTGTACCCAATGTTAACCTGAATCAATGACTATAAAGTGATTGGCTCAAATGGTCGTAGAATTGATTACGAAAGGAGAGCATTATGTATATTGTACTGATTATCCTAATAATTGCTGTTATTGCATCTGTATCGGTGCTGATTTATTGGAAAGCAACAAATCAAATGTTTCGTTACTGGGAAATCGTAAGGTACTTTAAGCGTCGCGATGTTCGACCGCACATGGATAGCATACGAAACATTAATGAGAGTCTCAAAGTAAACAACAGCACAATTCAAAGTAAGAATACTCAAAAAGGATTCTTCAACGCTGTTAAACATAGCGCCGAAAAAGCTTATGCGAAAGGAAAGGGTGCAATAGACAAAATTGAATATAAGAAGGTCTTTGATACACATAAGAATGCATATCAAGCCTATCTTGAGTTTTGTCAGAGCAAAAATCTTTCATTAAGTGCTGAAGAAGAAGCTTTTACGCCTTTTATTGATGAAACAGAGGACTTACTATACCCTGAAAAAGCGCTTGATCGACAGCTACAAAAAGCAAATGATGAATACGACAAGACGTATGCTGTATTTAGCGCTGCTGGTAAGGAACTGTTTCAAATCCGAAGCGAAGCGGTTGAGACAATTGATCAAGTATCAACTTTTATAAATAGTCTCGCTAAACACCCCAAGGAATTTGATACGGATATTTCCGAAATATCACAAAAAAAAGAGGAGTTTAAAAAAGCGATTGACTTTGCAAAAGAGGAACACAAAAAACTAAAGCAATCAGCTGTCGGAGTTGGTACGGGAGCGGCGGCGGGAGCCGCTGTTGCAAGTATGGCTCCAACGGCTGCCATGTGGGTTGCTACTACTTTCGGTACTGCATCAACAGGAACAGCTATTTCCGCATTAAGCGGAGCTGCTGCCACAAACGCGGCATTGGCATGGCTTGGCGGAGGTGCACTGGCTGCTGGCGGCGGAGGAATGGCTGCGGGGCAAGCACTCCTTGCACTGGCTGGGCCTGTTGGCTGGGGGTTAGCAGGTGTCTCTATTTTTACAAGTGTACTATTGTTTTGGCGAAAAAAACGAAAAATACAAGAAAGCAAAAAACAAGAAATTGAAAGAATGAAAAACTGTACATTTGCATTGAAAGAGCTTAAGGCTAAAATTGAATCGATTCAAGCAGAAACAATAGAGTTCCATCATAAACTCAAAAATCAATTAGCCGATTACAGCTCATTGTCAAATCAAGATTATACAACTTTTACTAAAGAACAGAAAACCGCTATTGGAGCAATAGTTAACAATACCAAGTCTTTATCCGTGCTTATAAGCAAAGTGTTATCATGATGGAGTGATAATATGAAGGAAGAAAAAACAAGGAAAATAGTCAAATCTAATCAAGAACAAGCGGTCGCGTCTTGGATCAACTATCTTAATCAAGTAAGGTTAGAGCGCTTATTTAAGGCGCTTCAAGCTCAAAATATCAACTTAAATCAAGCCCTGCAAACATTAAAGTCTACATTTTCCACGATCAGAGAAGATATCATCATCCGAAATCGTGGTGATGTAAAAGGTATGCATGGCTTTATTGCTGAAGTGGCTGAGTGTGGCATAGGAAATGCTCGAGAAGAAATCGTTGGTCATGCTCCTGTATACGAATGGATAAACGATAACGGACCAACTGACTTAGTACGAAACGGTATTCAGATACAACAAAAGTTTTCAAACGCAGGAAACCATTTATCACTCCAAGCTATCAAATTGCATCTCAAAACATATCCGTGGTATATTAAAAATGGAGGCCGTTATCAGATACCACAAGATCATTATGAGAAAATTAAATATCTGCTATCCATATCCCAAGAGCAAGCCAATAAGATGCCAACTGAAACTGGTGAATTCTCGTTAAAACAGTGGAGGGAAGTTCATAGGTTCTTTGAGAATGGAGATGTGAAACTGTCAGATATAGAGCCATCCGCATTAAAATATCAGTCAGTACAATCTAGCACGATAGAAAAAACAATATCCGATGAAAGAAAAGCAATCAGGAAAACGGATAAAGCTATCAGAGATGAAACTTATACACAAAGCAAACCGACATTACAAGAAGGCTTAAAGGCAGGAGCAGTCTCGGCAGCAATTGAAGGCGGAGTTACTTTTGGATTAGAAATACGAAAAAAAGTGAAATCCGGAAAGTCAATAAAAGACTTCACCGCTGATGACTGGTCAGAGATATGTAAAAAGTCAGGACTTGGAACAGTCAAAGGCGGCGTTCGTGGAATATCAATATATGCCCTTACGAATTATTCAGCCACTCCCGCAGCCGTAGCAAATGCGCTTGTTACTGCTTCTTTTGGTATAGCACAGCAAGCCTATTTATTGAAGGAAGGAAAGATTACTCAAGAAGACTTTTTAAGAAATTCGGAAGAGTTGTGCGTAGATGTGTCGGTAAGCGCATTGTCATCGTTTATTGGACAAGCGGTTATTCCTGTTCCTGTAGTTGGAGCTGTTATAGGAAATACAATAGGCAGTTTAATTTATCAAACTGCCAAGGAAAGCTTGAAAAAACAAGATAAGCGATTGATTGAAAGCTACATTCGAGAAATTGAAGCGCTTTCTCGATCGTTGGATGCTCAATACAAGCAATATGTTGAGCAGATAAACTTCGCTATGAAAGAGTATTTTTCAATTTTAGAAGATGCATTTGCAATTGATTGTGTACAAGCTTTTAATGGATCAATTCAACTCGCGAGATATGTCGGAGTTCATGAGGACGAAATACTGAAAACAATTGAAGATGTAGATGATTATATATTAAACTAAAAAAGCAACTTGTTTGGCTTATACTAATTCCAATTATAAAGGAGATACAGATGGATTCTATTTTTACAAGAGAGCGAAGAAAAGACTTTCCTAATTCTTTTGCTGTATTTTTTGAAGACTTGCAAACCGAGGTAATCACTTCGATAGGCGGTAAATATAAAATGTTTAATTACCTTGATAGATGCATTCGTTTTTGGCCACATAGATGCGGCGCTACAAGCATAAATGAATATTTAAAAGTAATCGATATTGACATAACACACCCAAAATCTGATACCGATTTACTTCTAACGTTGGAGTTACTAATTAATCTTTTATATTGGGCACCAAAACAGGATTGTATCGATAATCATAACACTGATTTTGCTATTTCCTTTAAAAAGAATGATGTTGAAAATGAATCCGATAGATTAATTCAGAATGCAGAGTATATCTTAGAACAATGTTGCAACATGAAAGTTCGTAAGGAAGATGATGATGAATGTCCGAGATATTATATAACAAAACGAGATATCACAGTAGATTCAGCAGTGATCGCCGTTCCAGAGTTGTCAGAATACTTACTTGGGTACTATGATGTGCGCAATCAAAATGATTTAGAATACAAAAAAGCAGCTCTAATAGCTATATACGGTTATCTCGAACCACACAGAAAAGAATTCAAAGGCTCATCATGTAGTACAATTGTTGAAGAATTCTTTGTTTGCATGAATACTTTCGGAATTAGACATAACACGAAATCACAAATTAGAATGACTAGTAAAAAGAAAAATGAAGTATATAATAAGCTGTTCCTGATGGCTGTGTATATTCTTCAAGCTCAAAATGTTCAAGATTTCAAAGATGAAATGAAACATATGCGTGAGAAGACTTCGGAAAAAACTCAATAATATGATAAGCATAAGTTCAATATGAAGGCTCCTCTAATTATTGGTAGGTTTTAATGAAGAACTTAAAATCAGCATTTTGTCTATTCAAACAGTAAAAATGCTAAATAAACAATTTGATGAGGTAACAAAAATGAATAATGAAGATATTAAAAATGAAATTAGAGCGATAATCAAAGCAAAACAAGAGATTAATACTCCTTTTGGCATCATCCATATCGAATCTTCAGATTGTATTGGTCAAGGTGGAAATGGCCTTGTTTATAAGGCCACACTATCGGATAAGGAAATCGCAATTAAATTCTTAGTGACCGAATCTTCAGAAAAAAGAACACGCTTTCTTTCAGAATACTTTAATATCAATTATGTTCGCGCTCAATTAAGAGATATCATAAATATGATTGCATATGGGGAATTGTCTATAAAAGATGAATGTATCGTTCCATATATCATAATGAATGTATACAAGCAAAGTCTAAAAAAATATAAAACTGATTCATTCCCAGTTTTTGACGATGTCAAGCGGCTTTTATTTACTTTATTATCAGGTATTGATTCTCTTCACAAAGCCGGTATCTTACATCGTGATATTAAACCTGAGAATATTCTGTTAGATGATGAGGATCAGTTCTATATAGCTGATTTCGGAATTGCAGCATTTGATGCTGATAGATTTCCAATTGATTATAAAACAAAGAAAACAAGCATTATGGCTAACATTGCATTTTCTGCACCTGAACAGATTGATCATTCATCTGATACAACAGAAGCTTCAGATATCTATTCGATAGCACAGGTTGTATTTTGGTTTATATTTAACTACTTGAAAAAAGGGTCTGAAAAGTTTTCTCTTTCTGAAATATACTCTGATCAACCTGAAGCACCAATTATCGAGAAAATTATAAGGAGATCTCTTAACAATAAACCTTCGGAGCGTTTCCAATCTATAGATGAAATACGCGCTTTTTGGAAACGTGAAGTCGATCGAAAAAAAGAAATCAATCCGTTTGATGACATGGAATTATTTCAGAAAGCCATTCATTCGGTTTTACCAGAATGTTATGGTTTGATAAAGTGTATAGAAGATCCTGCGGTAATCAGGGAATTGCTTGATTCAATAACTGCTCCTAAGTATGATACTCCGCTATGGTATAATAATGGACGTCAAAATTTTAAAATATATTATTATGAGCCGCTGGGAAAAAATAATTATATTATCAACAACTGTCAACATGTTATTAAGAAGGTATGGTGTATAACTAACGACAGTCTATATGATGATTTATTCCTTCTTGAATGGGAAACACCAGAACCATATGTAATAAATGGGAAACAATACACACGCGTTCTTCGATTAAATGGAAAGATTTATCCAGGGGATACTATTGATACCGGTAAAATCCGTCTTGAAGATGGAAAGGTACATTCGATTTCGGATTTCAAAGATGCTTTAGAGATTTCAACCGCGCCCTCATTTTTCGACTATGTGTTTATCGCGCCGTATTCAAGTTCATTTACCAATCCAAAGAATGATAAATTATTATTTAGTATAAATGGCCAAACCATAACAAGCGATTTATTATTGGATATGATTCCGGACTTAGAAAAACGTGATGAGGTATTAATGAGATTATAATGTATAATCTTGTCTTTGCTAACAAGAAAACGATAGCTTTTACCCCAACAAAAATGCACCCCCTGACCGTTCAGAGGGTGCATTGTATCAAAATTGGAGTCTTTAGCCGCACTAAAATACTTACTGTAAAATAGAAGGGCTTCTCTGAGCTGTAAATTGACTCAGAAAAGCCCTTTTTACATATAATTCAGCCTAAAAATCGTTAGTAGTAAAACGGTAGTAATCCTCGCTTTATCTCGCTACATTATTCGGAATTATTCCGAAGCTACGCAAAACTGGACGGAAGCTTCGACTCTCTTGCCGTGGCAGACAAACATAACTTTTATCATGGGCTTAAACCTCCGTATTTTGCCGTGATTTACCGCGTTTTGCCGTTGTATACTTCGACGAACGAGTGTGCTGATTCTGTCAAGATTCACGGAGAACTCGGCAAATCGCGGCATATCTTGGCATTCTAAGGACATCGTTAGTAGTAAAAATGGTAGTAAACACGGGGTGTTTTACTACTAAGGAATTTGGGCTTTGAAATTAATAAAAGGTGTCATGACCTTGTATTCTTTTCAATTCTTCAAAAAAGCATTTTAGTGATGATAGTATTTCAGGAATAAATGTCTGATCAATTTCAATCTCAAAAGAAATACCGCTTTTATATTGATGATCTCCATTCAGAAATAAGCCTTTCATCAGACAATGTCCTATTTTATCAAAACTCATTAAAATATAGGTTCTGTCTAATGAACCATAATTTCGCAATGCTGCATTACAGTCTTTGCAAAGCTGTGTATTGTAGGCGTTCTTCAGCGATTCATAAAACTCATACACATTGCCTACAGTAACATCAAGTTCAAAATGGCTATCAATTCCACAGCATCTGTATTCAATCGCAAATGATCCTGTTACTCCACCGTGTTGTATTGAATAATCGGTCTGTTTTTCATCGAAGCATTTGAATGCAAAAACAAACTGTTCGTCACCTTGTTGAAAGTCGATCAATTTGTATGGCAGCACAAGTGAACTTTCGATTTTTACTTCTGTATACATAACTCAACTCTCTCCATGCTGAAAATAATGAAACTATCATATCACTTCTATCTGATTTCCTACCACTCCATTATACCATAATCCTTCCAATTCATCAAGTCAAAAAAGGCAAAAAATAACGGCTCACCGAAGTGAGCCGCAAGCGCATCAGATTGCTTCTTCTTTTGTCCTGTCCAGTTCGTGACGGGCGTTCTCCATCTCCTCCATGCGGTGAAGCTCCGCATCAGCGTCCTCCAGCCCCAGATGCGTATAAACATCAAGCGTGACGCCGATCTCGCTGTGCCCCATCAGGTATTGCAGCGTTTTCGGGTTCATGCCCGCCTTTGCCTGATTGCTGCAGTAGGTATGGCGGCAAATATGCGGTGTAATATTCGGCATCTGCACCCGGTAAATCTCATTATACTTGCTGACCATGCGGTTGAAGCGGTGTTCCCAGTGCAGCGCGACCAGAGGCATACAGTCCCAACCTTACAAGGCAAAGTACTTGGACAAGCCCTATGATATGAATTTAGTTGGCGATTTATAATACTCCACAGCCTTTTCAAAGACCATATTTGTCAGTGCTTTCTCAGCTATGGAACCGGGATCTCCGTCAGGGCGTATCCATACCTTTACGTCTTCCCTTTTTTCTTTTTGTGAGGAACGCGGTCAGCAGTTCGTCGCCTATTTGTGCATTTCGTCGCGTATATGTGCATTTCGTCCTAAAAAAACGACCTTCTGTCGAAAAGTGTTGATTTCAGATTTTCAATGTGCTAATATAAAGTTGCACTGAAAAAGTACAACGTCGACGTTACAAACGAGCAAACAAACTATAAATAAAACTGAATAAAAAACATGGAGGGAATCACTATGAAAAAAATTACAAAAGCTATCGCAGCTTTATCAGCTGCCGCAATGATGCCGTTATCTTCAGGCATGACCGCATTTGCTTATAAAGTCGATGAAACAAATTACAGCAAATACTATAAGAATGACAATACCTATCATTTCGATTATGACACCAGAAAAGATACACCAAACGGTCCATCAAACGGTTCATCGGGATATGGGTGGAACGAGGAATATTATCAGAAGAAAATGCCTATACTTACAAAGGATTTCTTTGACACACAAACGACTATCCCGCTGTCTCTGCCGTCTGTGGACGGTTATGCCAACACCGGCGCCAACCATGTTCTCGGTCTTCTTTCAAAGAGTGCAGCAATATCCCCTGCAATAGCAGATACAAAGAAATATGTGGATAAGTTATATTTCAAAAATGCTAAGTGCGGAATAATGCTTGAGTATCATAACAACTCATGGGATGATATTGATGTGGAAGATGAAGAAACTTTTCCTTACCTTTCATGGGATGATATTATTGAGGAAGATGAAAATGAAAAAGATGGAATTGATCCTTTATATGACTATTGTCTCAAAATGATCAATGAGCAATCTATAAAAGACGATGTGCTTAAAAATTTCTCTATGGGTACCTATAAGCTTGACAGCACAAAGATGTACATCACAGGCGATATATATCTGAAGAATTACTACATAGCAGGTATGTACCTCAGTAGTAACGACGGCTCAGCATCCTTTGATACTCCTGTCCTTGAAAGAAATCCCGATGGCATCGGTTTCCGTACAAGGATAAGATTCCGTGCTGAAAATCCTTACTATGACAGGTATGTTTCATTCGGATACGCGCCGGGAAAGAGAAGCTTCAACATTTTAAACAATGTAAATATCAACTACGTCTGCGGCGGGATCAAAACACTGGAGACTAAACTGTTTGCAAGAAGCGTGACTTTGGATCTGGACAAGACTGTTGATCACAGAAACTTCTACACCTGCATTATCACTGGCTCTTCGCCATATCATATAACCCTTCTGGAGGGAAATACAAAGAAGGATTTCCTGAATAATAAATTCTTTGCTGCTAAGTTAGACGGAAATGTACTCAACATCTGCCTCGGAAAGAATAACACAGGTATTTCTGCACCGGGCTGGACCTCCAGCAGCAAAAACCAGCAGCTTGATGCAATGCTGAAGTGCGGTTATGGATATACACTGAAAAGAAGTACATGGGTATCAGATCAGCTTGATCAGGTCGTAAAGGTACGCTTCTACCGTGATGCCAATACATCATCTATGGGTACATTATTAGCTGAGTACAGTCCCGATCAGGTAAAAGAGCTGCTCAAATCGGGAAAATATTGATTCTCTGAGCTTTGAGAATGTGTTTTCATATTGATTTATAATCGTCATAGCCCCCGCATTTGCGTAATGTCATTAAGCTAAGAAAAAGTAAAATAGTCACAGGGATCAGAAACGAACCTGTGACTATTTTTTTATATAATGCAAATATTCAAAAAAGTATTGACAAAAAGCCAAAAATCTGCGACTACGCCAATTTGTTTTATCCTAACTATAATCCATGCAATTGTATTGATCGTGATATTACTGGACATGACGGGGGGCTTTATATCTCCTCAGAATATTGATGAATATTTGCAAAGATTCTCCCCTATTCAATTAAGAGATACTGCTAAAACTATAGACCTCAAAATGTCTTGCATCAACAGTGATCATTCCGTTACATTCAGCAAGGACTTTTGTCCTTATAATGGCAAAATAAGGACACTTTTCTGTTTGATTACATAAACAAACGTTCCTCTCTGTTAGAGGAACGCCTATTTATAGCGATTTGTATTGGTGGAGCATAGGGAACTTGAAGTGCCCATGCCACTTTTTGCAATCTTATGCAATCTTGACCAAACGCCTGTATTACTCCATTTAGAAGTCCTCTTGAAGACTGCTTTTTTACTTGGTTCAACAAGTGGGCAACTCTTTTCAGGCGTGATTTTAACGCTTACTTTGTTACTGGCAATTATGGGATTTTTTATTAAAAAAGCTTTCACTGAAAATCAATATAATAACATAGATTTCATACGTTTTTAATGATATGATTGTATAAAGGAAAGTTTATCCGCCATCTATCTTATATTAAGGGGGAATCTATATGAAAAAAGTCCTTTCTGTAATCATTTCATTACTGACATTTATTTCCGTCTCCTCCTTCAGCGTATCTGCCGAAGATAAGCTCTATCCTGATACTTCAGATGATTCTGAAGTACATATCTCGCAAGCACGATATTTAGCCGATGTAAACAACGATGAAGAACTCAATGTTGGTGATCTGGTAACCATGATGCTGTTTCTCCGCGGTTCCGAAGAATACATAGATACAATAGTTTATGCCGACAGAATTAATTATCTCGACATCAATTTAGACGGCAACGCAGACATTTTCGATCTTGTAGAGTTAAGGAAAGCAGTTATAGCACCAGAAGCAGCCTATAAACAGGTAAGCAGCGTTGATATTCTGCAAACAGCAGATACGGCTGAATTAGCATCAGCTTTCATAAGTTCAACTGATGAGCTCACAGCTTACCTTGCAAATATCGGCACCGATAATGATGAGATACAGAAATATACCGATATCTATGACAATAACTTTTTCAAAGGAAGTGACGTTATTTTCGGTACACTTGAACAGGAATACGGCGAAGGAGTTCATTTCATACCACCTGTATGTGATTATCTGCAGGGTAAATTCCTGGATATATTTGAAAGAGAGGAAATCAACAAATACTATGGAATAGATCCGGAGATTATAAAAGAATCTAATATTTACTGTCTTTATACTTATCAGCAGTATAAAGATCACCCTATGTTATATAAAAAGGAAAAGAATATCCTTCTGTTTCAGGTAACTGTTCCCAAAACGGTCAGAGAAACAACAAACGATATATGCTTATTATGCGATTTTGAATTATTTACACCTGATTACTATGCCCATCAATATGATTCTCCCGACGGCAAATACAAGCTTTATATCACCGTAGCGGAAGATCATTTTATGGATGATACCTGTCAGTATAGGTTCTATGAAATAGAAAATGATGGCTCTTATGCTTATCTCGGAGAATACTATGACGGATATGCAGATGATGGTGATGCATTCAAACAACAATATACTGAGATACGCAAAGGTGATTGTACCACATATGTTTTCGGTGATTTCTGTAAAATCATATGGATGAATTACGACTTCGACATTCAAATCAAAACAGATGTATTCAATGAAAAGATTAATGACTGGGAATTTGTCTGGGAAAGCATCTTCACCCCCCATAGTTATTAATATATATCAACTGTTTCTGAAAGAAAGCCTTGGTTATAGTATGCTTTGCTTGTGAAAAAGCTTTCCTGGAGGTTGTGAATAAGCTTTACCTGCTTATTGGCGTAAGCTTCGGCAGTAGAGCCTCTGTGTCCCTTGATAATACCTGTATAGGCATAACCGGCAGCGTTGGTAAAGGTCGAATTCATGTCGCTTATATCACATTCGGGATTAAGTATGCAGACCTTTTCAAGAGAATCGCAGCTCTGAAAAGCACTCGGTTCTATTTTTCTCTACCGATTCGGGTACTGATAGTTGAATTGTCCGAACTTACAACGTAACCGCCAATCCCCCCGTCCATTTTATATAACAAAAACAGACTCCGCTTAAATTGCAGAGTCTGTTTTTAATTTATTTTTACTCTCCGAGGGTATTCCGTATCTTTTCTGCAAGAACATCGGCAATATTCTGCTGTGTTCTCCTGGACAGATGACCGTCTGCACCCATGCCGTCACATTTTCAAGTCAGCAATTTCAAGGTCTATCCATATAGAGGGACGTATATCAGGACTGATCGTTGTAACATAGTCACCGCCGATCTGAACATTACCTTTAAAAGGATCTATGACCGCAGCAACGTGTTCAGCATTCAGTGAACGCAGCCACCACCCGGGCAGTCTTGTTAAATTCGGACTTTGAGCATAACAATAGTCTGTCATCTCACAAATACGCTCACTGTCTGTTTCAAAGTATTCATATGCCTCAGCAGCACTCAGAAGAAAGACTTTATCCTGCGTATCATTGCCCTGAGATAATTTGTGCAGTGGATTTTCGTCTGCTGTGACAGTTGACATAATTATACTGTCCTGTTCTTCCAAAGAAAAAGCTTCATTAAGAAATGTATCGTTAAGCCACTTCCTTATGAAAGAATTCTCCCACGGAACTTCAGTTATGTGCTGCGAATAGGGCTGAACATCAAGTGCGTATTTGCTTATTAGAAGCGCTTTATTATCCTCTCTTGCAAGAACGAGCCACTCGATATCCTCTTTGCCGTTTGACAAGTCATTATCCTGCTCATAAGAGCCGAAAGTAACATATCCACCTGTCTGAACATCAGGCAAAACAGGCTCTGAGGCGCTGTTATCCTTTGAACAGCCTGTAAACGCACCCACAGCGGCTATGCATAATGCACAGCCAAATGCGGTCATTGCTCTACGTTTCTTCATCACTTTATATCCTCGAACAGTGATTCATAGTATTCGGGCGTTCTCTCGGGAAGACAAGTAGACACATATACCCAGCACATGAGGTCATCATCAAGCTTTTTCATGTAAATAGCGTCAAAACAGGTCTCATCATAGAAAACTAAATCTCTTGTAAATTCTTCTGCTCCGAGCTTTACCTTTGTTCTTTCCTTCCATTCATACTCTGAATCGTCTGAAATGAAAAACTTTTCTATCCACGCTTTGTAATCATCAAGTATCATTTCCACAGTAACATTTTCAGCGTCAGGGAAAGCCAAATTAGTATTTACATATATAACATCAACAGTTTCTTTTGCATTTGCAAATACACCATCAATTGTTCTGGAAGTTTCACGAATAATATCTTCTTCATCAGTAAGCGCTGCTATATCTTCCTCTTTTTCTTCAAGTGTATAAGGAAAATAATTCAAGTTTCCGGGAACATTGATTTTGATTTTAGCATAATCATTGACATATACGCCGTCCTTGAACAGACCTGCTGTATAGTTTGTCCCTTCTATGGCAGGATCGGGTTCTACAACCGTAGGCGGATCAAGTATAGTCTCAGGCTCGTCAACAGGTTTGAAGCCGTCGCCGTAGTTGAGACCGTAGCCTCTTTCGAGCCAGCAATTGTCTGTGCGTATCTGGTCTAATGAGCTGTACCAAGGGGACGGGAGTTTGCCTGTAAAGTCTGCACAGCCGCAGAGTACATCGGATATGCCCTTGCCCTCAGATCCCGGGAGATAGCACATAACCACGCTGTCCCAGTCATCGTATACTCTCTTATTGATGAGAACATTTCTGCCTGCCACGATACAGGTAACAGTGGGCTTGCCGAGAGCTTTTGCCTCTGCACGGGCTTCTTTATTGCCTTTAAGACCAAGCGTGCCGAAAAGGCTCATATCCTCGGTATCGCCGTTCCACTCGGCGTAGTTCTGCTCGCCAAGGCAAAGCAGTACCACATCTGCCTTTTCGGCTTCTTCCTTATCTGTGATGACTTCAATGCCGTAGTCCTCGGCATAACGCTCAAAGGCTTCCTGTATGGTGGTAACTCCGGGGACGTCCCTTGAGGTAGAGCCGTTCCAGTCCATAGTCCAGCCTCCGCACTGTGCCTGACAGCTGTTTGCCGCAGGTCCTGTGATATAGACCTTTGTACCCTTTTTAAGCGGAAGCACATTATTCTCGTTTTTGAGAAGCACAAGGCTCTCTTCAACAAGCTTTTCGGCTACCTTTCGGTATTCAAGAGAGCCTGTGACTGCCTTTTCGGTAGTCATAGTTTCCAGCAGCGGATCATCGAATATGCCTGCTTCCTTCTTGACCTTGATTATACGTGTAACAGCGTCGTTCACACGCTCCTCGGTTATCTCTCCGCTGCCTACAGCATCAACGATTATCTGCTTTGCTTCGTCGTATTTATCGGTCTCCATGAGCATATCTATACCTGCATTAATGCTCGTTATTACCTGATCTTTATACGAATCTCCTGATATATGCTGTATAGAGCCCCAGTCGCTGACGATGAAGCCCTCAAAGCCCATCTCGTCCTTCAGTTTCATGATATACTCTTTATTCTCGTGCGTCTTCACGCCGTTCAGCGATGAACGGCTTATCATTATGGTCTGAACTCCTGCGTCTATCTGAGCCTGATATACCTTGAGAAGCTCCTCTATCTCTGCGTCTGTAAGCTGTGCGTCGCCGCGGTCGATTCGTTTGAGGGGAGCCCCCCTCCTCGCCTGTGCCGTACAGCACGTTGCCGTCGGCAAAGAAGTGCTTTGCGCAGGCAACAAGTCCGCCGTCCTGAAGTCCCTTTGTGTAAGCGGTACTGAGTTTTGTTATGGTTTCAAGGTCGGAACCGTAGGACTCGTATGTGCGTCCCCAGCGAGGATCAACGGACTGAGCAACACAGGGCGAGAAGTTCCACAGCATATGACAGAACTTTGCTTCGTCAGCTGTAATAAGGCCTACCTGATAGGCAAGCTCCTCATCGTTTGCAGCGCCCTGTCCTATGTTGTGAGGGAAGTATACTGCGTCACGGCAGTAATTTACGCCGTGAACATCGTCCTGACCGTAAATATACGGGATACCTGCCTCAGAGTCGATAGCTGCCTGCTGAAAGCCGTCAACGGTCTCAGCCCATGCATCTGAGTCTATACAGCCGACAGTGGAAAGGATACTGCCGTAGTCGTTGGCTTTCATATCCTCCTCTGTGATGTTATAGACCGCGGGCTGTACCATTTGTGCCGCTTTCTGCTCCAAAGAGAGTGCAGCCACTATCTCCTCGGGAGTCATGGTTGCGTATGTCTCATACTTAGGGCCGTCAAACTCTAACTCTGTACTTGTTGTGGGCTCGGCAGCTGATGTAGATGCATTTGTTGTTTCAGTCTCGGATTTTTCTGAGGTTTTGTTCTTTTCCGCACATGACATAGTTGATACCAGCAATGTAAGCGGAAGCAGTAGTGCAAGTGCTTTTTTCATTTTTTTCTCCTTATTGTAACAATTGTTTTATGATTATTGCCGCTTCAGATACGGTGAATAATTTAAAATTATTATATCACATTTTTTCATAAAAAGCAAATTATACTAACTTAAGGCTGCCAAACGAAATAACTCTGGCTGCCTTTTTTCTTCATAAAACTTGTTTACCGTATCTCGCTGTACAATTGTCTGCAAAAATCAGGCAGCGAATTGCTCTGCCCATTCTCTGTGGCACAGTTCACTCTACACTTCTTTTGCTGTTAGCATATTCGTAGCTCCTTTCAGATATTTCCATCTGGAACTATTTTAGCATTTTTCTTTTTTCATCGTAAGGGCTGGTTTTTATTGGCGCTTACGCCTTTTTTTTAAACTGACTGATGTCAGCTGTTTAAAGCCTTCATCAGTCAGTTAATGTATCTAAAGCCATAGTCTTCTCGAAGCTCTTTGAGTCTACTTTTAGGTGTTGAAAACGAAAAACGGGAATCATATTCCACGAGCATCAGGTAATCTAACGGCGACAAGATACACGAACTAATCTCCTACATAAAGGACGGAAAGGTAGTAATATTCAAGCGTGCAAAAGCAGCTCACAAGCTTCATCTTAATCCGCCCGGGGGCACAAGAACGGTCATGGGACACACTCGCATGACAACGCAAGGAAGCGAGAAAAATAATCAGAATAATCACCCGTTTCTCGGGGCAACAGGCGATATTTCGTGGAGTTTAGCTCACAACGGTATCCTTTATAATGACAGAGAGCTTAGGAAGGTGAAGCAGCTCCCTGCCACAAGTATAGAGACTGATTCCTACGTTGCGGTGCAGCTGATAGAGTCCCAACACAAGCTGGACTTTGAAAGCTTGAGATACATGGCGGAGCAGGTACAAGGAAGCTTCACATTCAGTTTGCTTGATGAGAATAACTCATTGTATCTCGTTAAAGGCTCTAACCCGTTATGTTTGCTCCATTTCGATTCTCTCGGACTTTTCGCCTATGCCAGCAACGAAAGCATTATGAAGAATGCGCTGAAACGCGTGGGATTACATAAGTTCGCTTATGAGCGTATTGAAGCCGATGAGGGCGATATAATCCGTATTGATTAGAACGGCAATATCACTCGCTCCCAGTTTCAACCTGCTCCTACCTATACACACTATTCAAGGTGTAAGTGGTGGTATGGAGATTGTGAGGACTATTACAGTACTTACGAGGAGACACTGGTAGAGATGGCTCACTGCTTTGGTGTAGATGAAGATGACGTTATCTTGCTCCTCGATTTCGGCTATAGCGCAGACGAGGTGGCTGATTTTTTAATGGATACTGGTACGTTTCAGGAGGCTGTTAGAGATGTAAAGTATATGGCCGGTGAAAGCTTATATGAGGAGTACTGTGGAGTGTTCTGAAAAGTATGGTCTATTGAAATAATAATAAAATCATATCTGTTTGAAAAGTCTCAAAAAACTAATCAAATATCAGTCATAGAATATAGTACAGAGCACAATTTTAACTCCGTAGTGGCGGGGCTTTAATTTTCTGATTAAACAAAATCTCGCAATAATTAAAAAATATTTTTTCAAAAAAGGTATTGACAAATGGATTTTTGTATGATATAATCCAGAACATAAGCTATGAGGAAGACAAGCAGAGGATTGCCAATGTCTGCAGAGAGCCGGCGGTAGGTGTGAGTCGGTGATAAGCAATGCTGTGTATCCCTTCTGAGTTGGAATGCTGAAAGGTTATCAGTAAGCGTTCCCGTGATTCTGCGTGAATGAATAGGACTTGCTGGAGTCTGAAGTGGTGTTACGCAATAGCGGCACAATTTGAGTGGTACCGCGGGTAATCAGATTATGATACTCGTCTCAAAGTATTTATCTTTGAGACGAGTTTTTTGTTTTTCGCGGTAAAGACAGCGGCAGTATTTTCTGCGACCGTTTCATTTTCCAGTATCAAATTTTAAAAGGAGAGATTTATTATGAGCAAAATGACGGAATTACAGAATGCAGAAGTAAGGATCAGAGAGGTCGCAGAGCGTATTTCAAACCTGCGTGAAGACCTCGGTATTTCAGTCGAAGAAATGGCTGTAAATACAGGATACTCCGTTGAAGACTACAAAAAATACGAGTCAGGTGAACAGGATTTCAGTTTCACGTTCATCTACAAATGTGCTAATACCTTTAACGTTGACATCACTGATCTCATGGAAGGAAGCAGCCCTGAGCTCAGCGGCTATACAGTTACCCGTAAGGGCGAGGGATTGCCTATCGTTCGCAGAAAGGGCTTTGCCTACAACCGCCTTGCATCAAAATTCAAGAACAAGATCGTTGAACCCTTCCATGTAGTTATTCCATATTCAGAGGAAGCTCTTTCACAGCCACTGCACATGGCAAGCCACGCCGGACAGGAAATGGATATAGTTTTAAAGGGTACTGTACGCATGACAGTTGGTTCACATACAGAGATACTCCACGAGGGAGACTGTATCTATTACGACAGCTCCATGCCGCATGATGAAGTCGCTCTCGGTGGTGAGGACTGTGAGATCTACGCTTTCGTTATGGCTCCGCGCGGTACAACAGGAATGACTGAATTCCGCGAGCATATTGCTGAACATCATCTTACAAATGTTGATAAAGCAGGTCTTCTGAATCCGGTTTCAGAAAAGTTTGTCAAATGCGAGACTGATGAGAACGGAATTATCAGCGGTGTTCAGTTTGTAAATGAGGATAAATTCAATTTTGCATATGATATCGTTGATGCAATGGCTGAAAAGTGTCCTGATAAAACTGCTATGATCTATGTTGACGTTGATCATAATGAGAGAAAGTTCACTTTCAAAGACATCAAGAAGTATTCCTGCCAGACTGCCAACTACTTCAAGTCACTGGGCATAAAAAAAGGTGACAGAGTTATGCTTATCCTTAAACGCCACTATCAGTTCTGGTTCTCGATCATAGCTCTCCACCGTATAGGAGCTCTTGTTATTCCTGCTTCTAATATGCTTAAGGAACACGATTTAGAGTACAGATTCAATTCTGCAAACGTATCTGCTGTCGTATGTACTGTTGACGGTGAGTCGGCAGATGAAGTTGATAAGGCTTGCGCTGTAACAAATACAGTCAGAACAAAGATCATCGTAAACGGTCAGCGTGAAGGCTGGCACGACTTCAACGAGGAGCTTCCTGCATACAGCACTCATTTCGAGCGCACTGCCGAGACTCCCTGTGGTACTGACCCTATGCTTATCTTCTTCAGCTCGGGTACATCAGGAAATCCGAAGCTCGTTCTCCACAGCTACCAGTATCCGCTGGGTCACTATGTAACTGCACGTTACTGGCAGAATGCCGATCCTAACGGTCTCCACTTCACTATCTCTGATACAGGCTGGGGCAAGGCTCTCTGGGGCAAGCTTTACGGTCAGTGGATGAACGAATCTGCCGTATTCGTATATGACTTTGAGCGTTTCCATGCAGATGATATACTTCCCATGTTCAAGAAGTACAATGTTACTTCATTCTGCGCACCTCCTACTATGTACCGCTTCTTCATCAAGGAAGATCTTTCCAAGTACGACCTCTCATCACTTAAATATGCCTGCATCGCCGGTGAGGCCCTCAATCCTGAGGTATTCCACCAGTTCTACAAGGCAACAGGCATCAAGCTCATGGAGGGCTTCGGTCAGACCGAGACCACACTTACGATCGCAAACGTTGTTGGTATGGAGCCTAAGCCAGGCAGCATGGGTAAGCCAAATCCGCAGTATGACGTACAGGTGCTTCTCCCTGACGGTACTCCCGCAGGTGTCGGTGAGACAGGTGAGATATGTGTTAAGCTGAAGGACAGCAATGCTGTCGGCTATGGCGTTCCCGGACTTGCGCTGTGCTACTACGGCGATGAGGAGAACACAGCCGAGACATGGCGTGACGGTTACTACCACACAGGCGATACTGCATGGGTAGACGAGGACGGTTACTTCTGGTATGTAGGACGTGTCGATGATGTTATCAAATCTTCCGGATACCGTATCGGACCATTCGAGATCGAGAGTGTGCTCATGGAACTTCCTTATGTGCTTGAATGTGCTGTTACCGGTGTTCCGGACGAGATAAGAGGTCAGGTAGTAAAAGCAACCATTGTTCTCACAAAGGATAAGACAGGCTCAGAAGAACTCGTTAAGGAGATAAAGGAATACGTCAAGGAACGTACTGCCCCTTACAAGTACCCGAGAGTAGTCGAGTTCGTTCCCGAGCTGCCCAAGACTGTCGGAAGCGGAAAGATCCGCCGTGCTGCTATTCGTGAAATGGATAACGCAAAGTACAAGAAATAATGAACAAGACTTTCGTAACGAAAATGCCGAATCATATAGGGGCATTTCTGAAGGCAAGCAAATGTTTCGCTTCACTCGGTATAAATATCACGAGAGTAAGCTATAACAAAGCTGTGGATTCCCATATGCTGTTTATCGATGCAGAGGGAACTCCTCAGCAGCTTGCAAAAGCTTCCGAAGAGTTGACAGATATTGGGTATCTCCAGTGTGACGAGGATAATCGCAGTGTTATGCTTCTTGAATTTCGGCTTAAGGATGAACCCGGAAGTGTTACTTCGATACTTGAGCTTATAAGCGCACATAATTTCAATATTTCATACATAAGCTCTCAGGAAAACGGTACAGAATATCAGCTTTTCAAAATGGGGCTTATAGTTGATAATTCAGATAAAATTAATGATTTCATAGAAGAAGCGAAAAAGCTTTGCAGTGTCAGAGTTATCGAATATAATCATGCTGAGAAGATATTTGACAACAGCTTCTTTTACAGTACATTCGTTAATGAACTCTCGGCTGCGATGGAAATATCCTCCGAAGCAAAAAACGAACTCATAGTCAATACAAACCTTGCTATGCAGATACTTGATGAAACCGGTGTATCTCCTTACCGTACCTTTGACAGCATAAGCCGTTTTGCAGAGTTACTTGCGACTTCAAGGGGTAGGAATTTCTCACCAAGGATAACTTATCATAATATTACCGAGAATACAGTAATAACCCTTATCGAGCCTCCCTGCGGCAGCAATACGGCAATAATAAAAAGCTGTGACGAATACCTGTTCATCGATACGGGCTACGCTTGTTATAAAGAGGAAATGCTGTCGGTTTTCAGAAACATTATCCCTGAACTTGACAGAATTGAAAAGAAATGCTTTATAACTCATGCGGACGTTGACCACTGCGGACTGCTGCCGATTTTCGATACTGTGTATGCAAGCGCTAAAACAGCGGAGTGTCTCCGGCTTGAAAGTAACAACGAGGACGGATTCCGTGAGATGAATCCACTGCACAAGCCGTATGTACGAATTTGCAAAGTCCTTACTTCATATACTGCTGTGTCAGCTGAAAAACTGAGCGTTGTAGGAGATGAAAAAGAAATAAGTCAGCTTATAGAACAGACCGGTTTCTTTGATTTCGGAGAACTGCATTTTGAGCTGTTTGAGGGAAAAGGCGGACATCTTGCCGGAGAATCTGTTCTTATTGACTACGATCACCATATTGCTTTTACAGGTGATATTTTCGTAAATATGAAAGAAATGACCGCTCAGCAGGCACAGTACAACCGATATGCGCCAATACTTATGACGTCAGTAGATACCGACAAGGAGCTTTGCACTGCCGAGAGAACAGCACTTTTTCAACGTCTCGGTATAGGAAAATGGCAGATATTCGGCGGACATGGCGGCATGAAGTCATATACCATTGCTCCAACTGAGATATAGTTATCCAAGACGAGGATTTGACGAATAAACTTTTAGAAATACTTGAAGAAGATAGCTTGATGGCAGAATTTATTTAATCAAACGCTTTTTAGAAATTTTTTTTCATTTTTGAGCGTTTCTCTCTTGACAAGAGATAAAACTTGTGATATAATGCAAATCGTAACAGAAAAGCTGTGACGAAGAATAGTCAGGGCGAAAGCATTTCAGAGAACTGATGGTTGGTGCGAATCAGTAATGCCTGTAACCTTTACTTCTCCCTTCTGAGCTGGAACTCCCAAAGGTTCAAACACCCAGTAGACGGTTCCCGTGAATGCTGCGTTAGTGCATAGAAGTTGATAGACTTCGAAGAGGTGGCGGATTTTTATATCCGCAATTTGAGTGGTACCGCGAGTATTGTATAATACCCGTCTCAAAGCAATCTTACGCTTTGGGACGGGTTTTGTTTTTATCGTTCCAAGCAAAGGAAGGTGAAAAATGCTATCAATAATCTCCTGACATCTCTGCTATAAACAGAATCTGCGGCGTTAATGAATTTTAATACTCAAAAATATGTAAAGGAATGATAAAAATGAAGATTGGTTTTTCCACTCTTTCTTGCCCCGATTGGGCATGGTCAGACATTTATTCACTGGCAAAGGATTTTAAATTCGACGGCATCGAGATAAGAGGTCTCGGCAATGAGATATTCTCTGTCAAGGCACAGCCTTTTACTGAGTCACAGCTTCCTGCTACTATTGCTAAGTTACAGTCACTTGACCTTGAGATACCATGCCTTTCGTCAGGAGCCTGCCTTAAATTCAAGGACAAATATCAGGAGGCTGAGGACGAGATAAAAGCATATGCTCAGCTTGCAAACAAGCTTGGTGCTTCATATATAAGGGTGCTCGGAGACCTTGAGCCTGCTCCGGGATGCGAAGTCGATGACGACTATATAGTGGAAGCTCTGAAGAAACTTGTACCTATCGCTGAGGAGTACAATGTTACTCTTCTCGTTGAGACAAACGGCGTTTATTCAGATACTGCAAGACTTGCAAAGGTGCTGGAAGGTGTTAAGAGCCGCAAGGTAGCAGCTCTGTGGGATATGCACCACCCCTACCGCTATAACAACGAGTCTCCCGAGACAACTGTTGCAAACCTTGGCGAGTACATCAAGTATATTCAGGTCAAGGACAGTATCATGCACGAGGACGGTACAGTTGAGTACAGGATCATGGGGACAGGTGATATTCCCGTAAAGCAGATGATAGAGGCTCTCGATACCATCAACTACACAGGCTATATCACCCTTGAATGGGTAAAGCGCTGGGCTCCCGACCTCAGCGACGCAGGTATAGTAATACCTCAGTTCGCTGAGTATATGACACCATACAGAAAGTCACACAAGCATCCTCTCCAGACGAATATGCGCGGTGACGGACAGTATCCGTGGCCAAAGGAGCGTATACTCAACTATACATTCCCTGATATACTTGACCGTATCTGTGAGCAGTTCCCGAACCAGTATGCGTTCCGCTACACTGAGCTTGACTACACAAGAACATATCCGGAGTTCCGCGACGACGTTGATACCTTTGCGCGTTCACTCCTTGCAATGGGCGTAAAGAAGGGCGACCACGTTGCTATCTGGGCTACAAATGTGCCCCAGTGGTATATCACTTTCTGGGCTACCACAAAGATAGGCGCGGTACTTGTTACCATGAATACAGAGTACCGTATTCATGAGGCTGAGTATCTGCTGAAACAGTCGGATACGAATACTCTCGTTATGATAGACGGTATCAAGAACATTAATTACGTTGACATCATCAAGGGGCTCTGTCCCGAGCTTGAAAACTGCGAGGCAGGCAAGCTCAACTCCGCAAAGCTTCCTTACCTCAGGAACGTTATCACAGTTGACTCTGAGAATAAGGGCTGCTTTACATGGGAGCAGGCTATGGAGCTTTCAAAGAACGTTCCCTACAGCGAAGTGGAGCGTGTAAGAAAGACAATAGATATACACGATGTATGCAATATGCAGTACACTTCCGGAACCACAGGCTTCCCCAAGGGCGTAATGCTTACACATTATAATGTAGTAAACAACGGTAAGGCTATCGGCGACTGTATGGATCTGTCCACAGCAGACCGTATGATGATACAGGTGCCTATGTTCCACTGCTTCGGCATGGTTCTGGCAATGACAGCTTCCGTTACACACGGTACCACAATGTCGCCTATCACAAGGTTTTCTCCCAGAAAGGGACTGGCCTGCATAAACAAGGAGAAGATAACCTGCTTTCACGGCGTACCAACTATGTTCATCGCTATGCTTGGACATGAGGACTTCGACAAGACCGACTTCTCACACATGAGAACAGGTATCATGGCAGGTTCACCCTGTCCTATCAAGACAATGGAGGAAGTTGTCGAGAAGATGCACATGAGCGAGATATGCATAACTTACGGACAGACCGAGGCTTCTCCCGCAACAACTATGAGCAAGACTACCGACTCACTGGAACAGCGCGTAAATACAGTCGGCGGACCTATCTTCGGCGTTGAGTGCCGTATAGTTGATCCCGAGACTAATCAGGAAGTTCCTGATGACGTTGACGGCGAGTTCGTTGCAAGGGGCTACAATATAATGAAGGGCTACTACAAGATGCCAGAGGCTACTGCTGCCGCTATCGACAGCGAGGGGTGGCTCCACACAGGCGACCTTGCAAGACGCCGCTCTTCTGACGGATATTTCAAGATAACAGGTCGTATCAAGGATATGATAATCCGCGGCGGTGAGAATATCTACCCCAAGGAGATCGAGGACTTCCTCTACACATATCCCAAGGTAAAGGACGTTCAGGTTATCGGCGTTCCCGATGAGGACTACGGCGAGGAGATCATGGCTTGTATCGTTCTCCAGGACGGCGAGACCGCTACAGAGCAGGAGATCAAGGACTTCTGCCTTGCAAGAATGGCAAAGCACAAGTGCCCCAGATACGTTGATTTCGTTGACGGCTTCCCCATGAATGCCGCAGGAAAGATACTCAAGTACAAGATGAGAGAGCAGGCAGTTGAAAAGCTCAAGCTCCATACGGCAGACAGCATTGTTACTGCTTAAAGAATACTCGTATTATTTATACAGCAAATAGAGCTTTTTATCGCTGTTAATAATTTTGCCGAACGTAAACCGTAACTTCAAGAAGACGGTATGTAAAAAATATGTATTTTTTTCTTTAAGAACAACAGCTCCCGTAAAGGGAGCTGGCTTCTTTAATAGCTTTGTAGTGCTTTCAGGCTGCTCACCGCAGCTTGTTGGCGATGATGTTGCGTCTGTCATAAAACCATACCGTGAAAAGGGCTATCCCATAGTTCATGCGGAAGTTCCGGGATTCAAGGGTAATAATCTCTGGGGACACGAAGAGGTCGTCATCGCCGTAATTGACCAGTTTGTAGGCGAATACAAGGGCAGACGCAGAAAAAAACTCATAAACCTCTGGATGGGTGCACCGTATTTCAACACGTTCTGGAGAGGCGATACTATCGAGATAAAACGCATTCTTGAAGGCGCAGGCTTTGAAGTGAACGTGCTTTTCGGAAGTGAGAGTGCAGGTGTATCAGAGTGGAAGGATATACCGAAAGCAGCATTCAATCTTGTGCTTTCACCGTGGCTTGGACTGCGCACGGCTAAGCACCTTGAGAAGAAATACGGTCAGCCTTATCTTCATATCCCTGTACTTCCGATCGGTGAAGAGGCAACGACTGCCTTTATCCGTCAGGTTGTGGAATTTGCAGGCATCGATAATACAAAGGCTGAAAAATTTATTGAAAAAGAAGCTAAGCGCTACTATTATTTCTTCGATCATTTTGCAGATTTCTTTGCTGAGTATTGGTTCGGATTTCCATCACAGTTTGCCATAGTCGGAGATGCTGCATATAATATAGCGATAACAAAGTTTCTTTCAGATCAGATAGGTCTTATACCTGTGGGACAGATAATTTCTGATAATACTCCCGTAAAATACCGTGAGGATGTTGCGGCACTCTATACTGAATTATCAGAAGGTGTTAATGGTAATGTTGAATTCATCGAAGACGGTTACCTCATTGAAAAGAAACTGTCAGAATATGATTTTGGTACCGGTACTCCGCTTATTCTCGGTTCATCATGGGAACAGGATGTTGCAGATGAACTTGGTGCGATCCTTGTTGAGGTCGGCACGATAGCAACAGAAGAGGTAGTGCTTAACAGAACATATCTTGGATATAACGGTGCTCTGAGTCTGCTTGAAAAAATATATTCCAAAGCTGTCGGAGGATGATATCACCAATTAGCTAAAAGCCAGCTCCCACAAGGGATCTGGCTTCTTTTCTTATCGTTATACAGCCTTTCAGCCGTGTGCATTTTATGTGAAAAATGTTGTTTTCTCACATGAAACTGCAAATATACGCATAATATCACTCTACGGGAAGGTCAATGAAAGTGGGTTCATGCTTGGCTTCACGGACATATTTGAGCATATCCTCTCGTAGCAGGCGGACTGTCGAAGTATTGATACCCGGATGTCCGCAAATGTATTCATCGCTCATAAGGTCGTTATCTATGACGAGCTGTATGTTGTTATCCGTATCGAATATAAGCTCCAGTGCTGATACTGAGCCAGGGATAGTATGCAGATACTCCTGCATCTTATCAGCCTCCGCAAAGGATAGACGGGCACAGTTCAGCTGCGATGTCAGGAACTTGGTCTTGAATGGCTTATCACCTGGCATAAGGAGCATATAGAAGCTGGTCTTCTGGCGGTTGCAGAGAAACAGGTTCTTGCATATCTTAGCACCAAGTACCTTTTCGATAGCAAGACAATCCTCCATAGTATCTGCGTGGTCGTGATCAGCTCGCTTGTATTCTATGCCAAGAGCATCGAGTTTATCGTATATAGCCATTTCAACGTCAGAGCGTTCATCTGTCGGACGTCCGCTGTAAAGTGTATTATCAATATTCATATTAATGCTCCTTTACCAGTTATCGCGCATAAGGAAATCTGCGATATGGACTATCTCAATGCCGTTATCGTTCCCCAAAGCAAGTGTATCGCGGCAGACCACATATTTATGGTAGTGATCCTTTATATCCATAAGATTTGCAGTCTCACGGTCGGATCCGTCGGGAAGCTGAACACAGACCTGAACATATATCCTTTCATCTCTGCGAACGGCAACAAAGTCGATCTTTTTGGTATTGTTCTTGCCAATGTAGACATCATAACCCCTGCGCTTCATTTCGAGGTACACTATATTCTCGAATACAGCTGAAAGCATTTTTGTATCGAAGCCCATCTGACTGTACTTGATAGAAATATCAGAAAGATAGTATTTTTCCTGAGTTTTGAGCACTGCCTTACCCTGAAGGTCGTAACGCTGACAAGGATAGATGATAAACGCTTCACTCAGCCACTTCAGATAGTTGTAGATAGTCTCAACAGAAAGACTGCGGTTCTCACTTTTCAGGAACTTTACTATCGTATTCGCCGAGAAGGTCATACCAACATTTTTAATCACATAACGGACAACTCTGTCGAAAAGCTCTTTATTGCGTATCTTATGACGCTTGGAGATATCTCTTGTGATGACGGATACGTATATACCGTCAACGATCTGATACGCAGACTTAGTATCGAAGCTGCTGATACCAACAAGAGGGAAACCGCCGTACTGAACATATTCATCAAATACGTCTCTTGCCTGAGACACATCTTTATTCTTGAAAGTCAGGTACTCACGAAGCGAAAGAGTATATACAGGGATCGTCACATATCTTCCGGTGAGGTATGTGGATATCTCACTCGACATCAGCTTGCTGTTTGAACCGGTGACATATATATCAACATCGCTGTTTTCAAGAAGGTCGTTAATGACCTTCTCCCAACCTTTAATTTCCTGTAATTCATCAAGAAGCAGATAGCATCGTCCTTTACCGGATATATCATTTTTCAGGTCAGAATACATATCCTTTGCTGAAAAATCTTCATACATGATTTCGTTGTATCTGCGTTCAATGATGTTTTCTTTTGAAGCTCCGTGCTTTACGAGTTCATCAACTAACATTTCAAGTATAGTGGATTTACCGCAGCGACGAACTCCGGCGAGTATCTTAACAATTGGAGAGTCTATAAATGGCTCTATTGCGTTAATATAATCAGGTCTGAGTATCATAGCATCACTTCCTTTTTATCAATATACCATAAATAGTTGCAAGTGTCAAGACGTTTTTTCGGTATAGGAGAAAAAAGTCTTAAAAGTAATCTGAACTTTCGACATTATAGAAGCTTTAGGAGAATGTCAAGGGATCAGACAGATTATTCCTAAATACTATTATCTGTTAAGAAATAAGTTTATGCGTTTAAAAAAGAGAAGCCTCCACAGGGAGGCTATAATAATCAATAAAATGATAAAATAATGATATCGGGCTCTTAAAACATGGAAATACTGTTGAAAAATATGTACAAGTTCGGGTCAAATCAAGTGTGGAAAATCTGTGGAAAAACCGTTTTATTCATCGCCTGAAACGGCGATATATCGACGAAAACGCGGCATCGCTGATTGGGCTGCCGTGGCAGACGAACATAACTCTTATCATACGTTTTTTTCTCTCTGATTTGCTCTGTATTGCCGTATTTTGCGCGGTATATCGCGGCTTATTTTTCTTACTACCAATTTGGCAGAACGGAGCGAAAACTACAAAACGCGGCAAGTTTTAGCAAATTGCGGACGTCGTTAGTAGTAAAATAGTAGTAAAAATCGGGGTGTTTTACTACTAAGGAATTTGAGCCGATTTCTATACATAAAACGGTTGCTTCATCACTCCACAGCAAAGCTTTCCGTTTTCAAATCGCAATAGTATCTTCCGGTTTCTGCTGTGAATCTCAGAACACAGTAATCAGGATCAGTAACGCCGCCTTTATAGAACAGTGTGTCTCCTTTGCGCCAGATCATATCCTTAGTCTTTTGATCGGTCAGCACTTCCATTTTTCCTTTCAGCATAATACCTGTATATTTGATCAGACCTTTATGATAAAAGTAAATGCAGGCGTTCGGATTACTTAAATACTGTTTAACTCTCATTGAAGAAGTGTTGGTTGAGAAATAGAAATGATGCAGTCCGTCGATTTTTCTTGGCTTTAGCATCGCTTTTACATTCGGGAATCCTTCTTTATCAACTGAGCAAATAAAAGCAACTTTTTGTTTTCTGATAAACGATAGCACTGTATCCATGTTCATAGTATTTCCTACCCACCATTCCGATATTGTTTTATATCACTTCATTATACCATAATCCTTCCATTTCATCAAGTCCGGACACAGAACAGGCACGGACTGATAAAAATATGATCTTACCGCCTTGACTTTGCAGGCATGGGCAGTGTATAATACTTATATGCTTTCCAAAAAAGAAAAGGAATATAAAAATGAAGGTATTTGATTTCGACAACACGCTTTATAACGGAGAAAGCGCGGTAGACCTGGCGCTTTTTATGATTAAGCAGAACAAGAGGATAATCCTGTGGCTACCCAGGATATTCTGGAACCTGCTGAAGTACAAGCTGTGTCTTGTGAACAGGGACAGCATGGAGCAGACCATAAATGAGTTCCTGGGTGTAATGCTCCATGACAAGGAGGAGCTCTTTGAACAGACGCGGAAGTTCTGGCGGACTCATTCACGCAAGCTGAACAGGAACGTCATAAGCAGGATAAGTCCTGATGACATCATCATTTCCGCAGGTCCCGATTTCCTGCTAAAAGCCATAAAAAAGAAGCTGGGCACCTCACATCTGCTGTGCTCCGAAATAGACTATGACAGAAAAAAGGTGATCCATCTCAACTTCGGCGAAAACAAGGTGAAGCATTTCAGAGAGCTTTACGGAGATACTGCTATAGACAGCTTCTATACGGACTCCTACAACGACAGGGCTATGATGGACATATCGGATAAGGTATTTCTGGTGAGCAGCGGAAGGATAAAGCGTATAAAATAGCTCCGTCTTCCTTGACATTCCGCGGCAGTGATGATATAATGAAAAAGCCTTATATACCGACAAATACTCAGACATAAAGGAGAGATCTTATGAAGGAACAGAATACTGCAAAAAAGAAAAAATGGCCGAAGGTACTGCTGGTCATACTCATCATCATCGCACTTCTGGCAGGCTTCATCACATTCAATGCCTCAAAGAATATGAAGGTCATGAACAGGACCCTGGATTCGGGCATGGAGACCATTTCAAGATACGCAACAGTCACTCCCGTTGATGCAGGGGACTTCTCACAGATAAAGATATACGGTCTTATGAAGTTCAACGTGTCACAGTATGACATCAAGGACCTGGGAAACCTCTCCGTAATGACCGTGAATATGGGCTTTATGCAGATGGTCTCATACGTTATAACTCCCTATGAGAAGAATATGCCCCTGCTCTCCATGGACTTCATGTACATAATGGGCAAGCGCAAGGCTTATGCGGAGTTCTATGACCTGGTGCCCGACAAGACTTCTCCCGAATATGCAGGCGTACTCGAATTCATGGAGGAGTTTGAGCACAGATACAGCAGCCTTGAGGACATAAGTACTGACCCCGTCTGGTATGACGATCTTATGACCGTAGCTCTCCACAAGGCAGGCAAGCGCGCTGACGATGAGCAGATAGAGGAGATGTTCTGCGACGCTATTTCCACCTATATGGAGACTGCAAGCAATCTTGACAAGCTGACTTCCGAGGAGCAGGCTGCGAAGCTGGCTCTCACACAGGAGTACTCCGATAACCTTATCTCAAAGGGCGGAGTTTCCACAGATGTGTTCAAGAAGGCGCTGGGCGAGGAGAAGACCAAGGAGTTCTTCGACAAGGTGTTCTTCGGAACAGAGAGCAGAAAGTAATATAGTAAAAGCACAAGCCCCTGAGCGGATAATGACCCGCCCCCTGTCAAGTAGACAGCGCAAAAAACAAAAATAATCTATGTAGTAACCAAAAGCAGTCTGTGCAATTTGTGCAGGCTGCTTTGTCGTTGGCAGCAATTGGCAAGCACCTTTTGG
>Ga0255347_1000619_pt1 | contig 63103 bp, 53 predicted proteins | sample wastewater_treat_2_FD_192479 | JGI IMG/M metagenome (GOLD analysis project Ga0255347, IMG submission 192479) | Wastewater microbial communities from Lulu Island WWTP, Vancouver, Canada - plant24 | ecosystem: Engineered > WWTP > Wastewater > Unclassified | place: Canada: Vancouver, British...
AGGTCCTCCAAGAATTTTAACATTTTTAATTGAATATTTCTGTTTTAAAATTTCTCCCTGGATTGTTGAAACAAGAGCACAATCGCCCTCACCTTTTGAAAGAGCCATAAGCACATCGGGCCAATCTTTTTTTGTGATGACCCGTGCATTAGGATAATTTTCTAAAATATATTCATGACCAACATCGTTTTCCTGCACGAGGATTGTTTTATTATAAATTTCTTCAATGGAAGAAAGTGTAGAGTCACTCCTGACATAGATAGAATATGTGGCAACGAAGTGGGGAACGGAAAAATCGAAGAGTTTTGTTCTTGTTTCTGTCTTATACATACCTGCCAGGATATGACAGTTCCCATTTTCAAGATCAGAGACAACCTTTGACCAGATATCTAATTTTATTTCAATATCAAAGTTCATTACCTCTGCAATAGCTTTCAGTATCTCAATGTTAAAGCCATCCGGTATGCCTTTATCATTTATATACTCAAAGGGCGGATAAGCGTGATCCCCCATTACAATAAATTTTTTCTTTTGACCTATTGTCTTGCTTGCAGCTATGTTTTTTTGAGAAATCTTGGGAGGCTCATCATTACAGGAAAAAAGAAAAACTGAAACTATAATGGCTAAAAATAAATTTGTATATTTATATAAATGATATTTCATATATTTATTGCCTTTTGTTGCTACAAATTCATTTCCTCTTCAAAAAAATCACCTAAAAGCAGCTTACCCTCTGCTAATAAATATAACTCTAAAACAACTAACCGACCATCAAATAAATATAAATTTTGACTTTTAGTAAACATTTCCGCCAATAGCACTAACCCAATTTGTTAAATAACAATTAATGATCAAATTTTATAACCAAAATATTATTTTTTGTAAATAAAGAATCATAGTTAATGTCCACTAAGGCTATTTTTATAAAAAAAATTAAAAAAAAATTTAATTTGATTGACAAAACAATCAAATTAAACAACAGATTGTCTAATGGTCAGACCATCAGGTTGATAGATTGGCTGGTCACCAAATTTTGATATCATATGGGGGATAAGCTATGATTGATAAGAGTATAATAAACCAACTTAAAGGCATTGTAGGTGAAGAAAATGTTCTAACTCAAAAGGTTGATCTTGTAACCTATAGTTACGATGCAACAGCAGATGTTCCTACAGAACTTCCTGATGTTGTTGTTATGCCTTTAGATACAGAAGCTGTGCAAAAAGTTGTCAAGCTGGCAAGGGAACATAAGATTGCAATATATCCAAGAGGTGCTGGAACTAATCTAAGCGGTGGTACAATTCCTCTTAAAAAAGGTATTGTTCTTTCCCTTCAAAGAATGAATAAGATAGTTGAAATTGATGCTGCAAATCTTACAGCTACCGTCCAGCCGGGAGTTGTAATTGCTACATTAAACTCCGCAGTTGCACCTTATGGGCTAATTTATCCACCAGATCCAGGAACTGTTGCCACAGCTACAATGGGTGGAAGTGTATCGGAATGTTCTGGCGGGCTCAGAGGACTTAAATATGGCGTAACAAAACATTATATCATGGGCATGGAAGTGGTTCTTGCTTCTGGTGAGAGAGTTAGATTTGGAGGAAAAACAGTTAAAAATGTAACAGCATACGATTTTGCAAGTCTCTTTGTTGGCTCAGAGGGAACCCTTGGGATAATAACTGAGATTACATGCAAACTCATACCTGCTCCAAAGTACAGAAAAACCATGATGGGAATTTTCAGCACTCTGGAGGATGCTGGTAATTCCGTTGCAGGAATCATTGCCTCTCAGGTAATACCTGCTACTCTGGAAATTATGGATAATAAAACAATTCGAACAATTGAAGATTTTTCTAAAATCGGATTACCTGTGGATGCAAAGGCACTCCTCTTAATTGAAGTTGATGGCATGACAGAAGATGTGGTGGCAAAAGAGGCTGAAGCTGTAATTGAGGTTTTAAAGAAAAATAACTGCCAATACAAAATTGCAAATTCTGATACAGAAAGGGATCAGCTGTGGGCTGCAAGAAGAAATGCACTCCCTGCTCTTGCAAGCCTCAATAACACCTGCATTGTTGAAGATGCCACTGTTCCACGAAGCAGAATAACGGATATGCTTGTTGCAGTGGAAAACATTGCAAAGAAATACAATGTTACAATTGGAACCTTTGGGCACGCTGGTGATGGCAATCTCCATCCTACAATTCTCTATAATAAATATGACAAGGAAGAGACAGAGAGAGTGCACAAGGCTGTTGATGAAATATTTGAATCTGCACTTAAATTCCACGGCACACTTTCTGGCGAACATGGCATTGGAATTGCCAAGATGAAATACCTCAAAGATGAGATAGGTGAAAGCGGAATAAAACTCATGCAGTCCATAAAACAAGCTATTGATCCAGAAAATTTATTTAATCCTGGGAAATTAGTTCCATTCAAGGAGGCCTGATATGACAGATGAAAAAACAAAATTATCGTCAGGCAAAACCTATCACGATGACCTTTCTATTGTCCGCTCAGAGGTTGATAAATGCATGAAATGCGGCAACTGCATGGCTGTTTGCCCTGTCTATGGTGTGGAAAAGGAAGAAGCCTCTGTAACACGAGCCAAGATAAAAGTGGTTGATGCTGTTTTAAACGGGCAGCTGGAGTTGGATGATCCAGAGGTCTATAACATGATATTTAATTGCCTTGTGTGCAAGTCCTGTATGACCAATTGCCCATCAAAGGTTGATTTTGGCAAAATAGCTCTGGCGATGAGAGCTGCTCTTGTTCGCAAAAAGGGTCTCTTTTGGTTAAAGAAGATGATATTCTCTACTTTAAAAAATCCTGCAGTTTTAAATACTGGAATAAAAACAGCTGCTGCAATGCAATCAATTGTCTTTAAGGCAGATAAAGACATAAAGGCTATCTCACCGAGATCACCCTTTGCTCTGGTTGGTTCTGGCTTTGGTTTTGACTCCAACAGAAAAATGCCAGAGTTGAACAGTAAAACTTTGAAGGATATTACTCCTGAGGTTGTCAAACCTGACGAGGTCAAAGTCAAAGTTGCTTTCTTTGTTGGTGATTCTCTTAACTATTTTTATCCTGATGCTGGCCTTGATGTTATTGAGGTTCTCAAAGAAAATAATGTAGAAGTGCACATCCCCAAGGCTCAAAACTGCTGCGGTATTCCAGTCTTAGTCCATGGCGATATTGAAACAGCAAGAACTCTTGCCAGAAGAAATATTGATACCTTTGAAAAAACAGGCTGTGATTACATTATAACTGCCTGTGGATCCTGCGGTGGTGCTTGGCAGCATGAATATGTTGACCTCCTAAAAGAAGATCCCCTGTATGGACCAAAAGCAAAATACTGGTCAGAGAGGACATTTGATATATCAACCTTTTTAACAAAGGTTATAGATTTCAAAAAACCAAAAGGTGAAATACGCTCAATTGTTACCTATCATGACTCCTGTCACCTTAAAAAATCTATGAAAGTTTTTGCAGAGCCAAGGGAAATTCTAAAAAGCATACCAGGCCTTGAATTTAGGGAAATGTCTGCTCCTGACAATTGTTGTGGTAGTGGTGGCTCCTTTGTAATATCTCATTATGATACTTCTCAGGCTATAGGTAAAAAGAAAGCTCTGGATATAAACTCTACTGGTGCTGATACTGTTGCAACAGGTTGTCCAGCCTGTATGATGCAACTCCTTGATAATATTAACCGTTTTGGAAAAAAGCAAAGGGTTAAGCATTACATTACTCTTCTGGCTGATTCCTACCGAAAGGAACGAAAATCCGGTTGAAGTCTGTGTTTTATTTTCCCCCGTCAATTATCCTCCCTTACGGGAGGATTTTTTTATGCAAAATTTATTTATCAATAGATGCTTTTATAAAGCTTTTAAAAAGTGGATGAGGGTTTACAGGTTTTGACTTAAATTCTGGATGATACTGAGTTGCAATGAACCATCTGTGTCCTGGAATTTCAACTGTTTCAACCAAATTATTTCTTGGATATATACCCCCAATCTTCATTCCATTTTCTTCAAAGATCTGCCTATAGCGCATTGTAAATTCAAATCTATGCCTGTGCCTCTCCATGACAGATTCTTTTCCGTATATATCTCTTATTCTACTACCTGGCATAAACTCACAATGATAAGCACCAAGCCTCATAGTTCCACCCTTCTCTGCAATTATCTCTTGTTCCTCCAGTAGGGAGATTACAGGATATTTTGTAGCGGGATCAAACTCTGTGGAATTTGCATCTTTGAAACCACATACATTGCGGGCAAATTCTATAACAGCACATTGCATACCAAGACATATTCCAAAAAATGGTATATTGTTCTCTCTCGCAAACCTAATGGTTGCAATTTTACCTTCAATTCCTCTGGAACCGAATCCTCCAGGCACAAGGATACCATCTACATCTGCAAGCCTTGAGGAGATAACATCAACTCCGCAGCCCTCCAATTCCTCTGAATCGATTTTTATAAGCTCAAGTGCTGCTTTATTTGCAACAGCTCCATGGAGCAATGCCTCATAGATAGATCTATAGGCATCCTGTAACTGAATATATTTACCAACAACTGCAATTTTTACCTTATGCTCAGGATTGAGAAGTCTTTCCACAAAAACATCCCAATGCTCCAGAGATGGTTTTGTTACAGGCAAATCAAAGTGCTCAAGAGTAATTAAATCAAAATCATTTTTCTTGAACATATAAGGTATCTCATAGATAGAACCCTTAATATCCTCAGCGGATATAACATTGCGCTCTGAGACATTACAGAATAAGGCTATTTTACTTTTCATCTCATCAGATAAAGGCCTATCAACCCTTGCAACAAGGACATCAGGGATTATGCCAAGTTGCATAAGCTCTTTTACTGAATGCTGCGTAGGCTTAGTCTTTTGCTCACCTGCAACTGATATTGTTGGCACAAGAGTAAGATGCACATTCATAACCCTTTTTCTACCAAGCTCCTGCCTTACTTGCCGAATTGCTTCAAGGAATGGAATAGATTCAATATCACCCACAGTCCCACCAATTTCCACAAGAAGAAAATCTAAATTATCCTCATTTGCGACATCATAGATTCTTTTTTTTATTTCATTAGTAATATGAGGTATAACCTGAACTGTTCTTCCAAGATAATCCCCTCTTCTCTCTCTCTGTATTACAGTATAATAGATCTGGCCAGTTGATACTGAATTTTTTCGGGAAAGCTTTGCATTTGTAAATCTCTCATAATAGCCAAGGTCAAGATCCGTTTCCGCTCCATCCTCTGTAACATAAACTTCTCCATGTTGAAATGGACTCATAGTACCTGGATCTATATTTAGATAGGGATCCATCTTTATTATAGAGATCTTATAACCATGACTTTCCAGAAGCATACCCAGGGATGCCACAGTGATACCCTTCCCCAGTGAGGAACAGACCCCACCTGTGACAAAAATATATTTTGTAGAATCCAGCGACATAATACACCTACTCCAAGTTTAAATTAAAAATTTATTCTAAATACTGAAAACATCACTCGTTAATAAAAGCAAGTCTGAATATTTTTAAAGGTTACATCTATGTTAAATTTTATTCCATAGTTCAATAGAAGAAAATTTCTCAACAAATTCAGATACAGGTTGAGTTAAGATTCGAGCCTTTGAAGTAACAACATAAAAATTTCGCTTTATTTTAAAATCATGCAGTTTTATAACTTTAATTTTTCCAAGTTTTAAATCATTTTCTATGGCTATATTAGAGATAAAGGCATAGCCAAGACCATTTAAAACAGCCTCCCTTACTCCCTCTGAGGTTGAACACTCCATCAGAATATTTAACTCTGAAGTAATGATCCCATGCTCCTGAAGATAAGTTTCTGTCATGTTTTTTGTTCCTGAACCAGTTTCCCTTGTTATTAAGGGTAGATTTCTTATTTCATCTACGGATTTAACTATTCTTTTATCTGGATGGGTTACAAAAAGTATCTCATCCTCATATACTTTTATAAAATTTAATGATGGATGTTTTATCTCTCTCCCTGTGATAGCTAAATCAGCCTCACCCTGTTTCACAATTTCAATAGCCTCACGGCTGTTTACTATATCGACTCTATATCTAAATTGAGGAAATATCTCATTTAATCTTGAAAGCACCTTTGGCAGGAGATATGTGCCGGGGATAGAACTTGCTGCAATATGAATTAATCCACCAAAATATCCTGAGATTAAATTACTTTTGAGTTCATCAATGTCTGTGAGAATCTTTTCGCAAAATTTAAAAAAAACAGAGCCCTCATGAGTGAGAGAAAAATCCTGACTGTTTCTGTGAATAAGCTTAACTCCAAGCATCTTTTCCAGTTGATTTATCTGATGGCTTATTGACGCCTGGCTAAGTTTGAGATTTCTGGAGGCATTGGTAAAACTCTTTTCATTGACAACCTCCATGAAGGTTCTGATTTGCTTTAGATCAAAGTTAAAATCTTTTAGATTCATATAAATATCTTCATTTCAAAATTTTCTCTTCAAAAAAAATACAGAGTTCCTTTATTAGATACTTTATATTTTCAACAATGTCAACAGTGTTATTATCCTCCAGTGCGTCAGATACAATTTTCCACAAAAAAGGCTCTGCACCAAAAATTTTACAGGCCTGAACAAAACCAGATCCTTCCATATCAACCAGATCCGCTTCTCTTCCAATGTCAAGTCTCCTCTCAAGAGAGATGGCTGGCCGGTCAGTTGTTGCAAGAACAGCTAAATCAAAGCCTTCACAGGTTGAAGCGGCAGTCTTTCTTGTGCCTCCTCGCAAAAGTGGACGATCATAATCTATTACATCGCTTATATGAAAAATAGCACCCTTCTTAATTCCAGACTTAAGGCCCCCTGCTGCACCTAAATTATAGAGAGCTTTAAAATCATATTCCCCTATCACATAGGCAGTTGACAGAGCAGCATTGACCTTGCCTATGCCTGAAATAGCAAGAACCACTCTCTCATTTTCATATATATGAAAGGGTTTCATGGTCTTTAAAGCAAGATGTAAAGACTCAATCAAAGGCTTTGCCTCAAGCATTGTTGCCATTACAATACCAATTCTGGAATTCATCTGCTAAACACCAATAATTCCTGCATCTATTGCATGTCGCTTTAAAATCTCAATAGCCTCTCTACCATCCCTTCCAAGGGAGATGGTAAAATCATTTACATATAAGGCAATATGCTCATTTATTACATTATCATCAAGCTCTGCAGAATGAGATTTAATAAAATTACGTGAGCTTTCTCTGTTTTTCATGGCATATAACACAGAATCCTTTATTATCTCTTCAATGTCCGACTTCAACCTATATCCATGTTCTCGTTTAATTGCGATACACCCAAGGGGAATAGGCATAGAGGTTTTTCTTTCCCACCAATTGCCAAGATCTTCAATTAATTCAAGATTATAATTTTTATAAACAAATCTACCCTCATGTATAATTACTCCTGCATCATATTCCCCGGAGGCAATTTTTGGCATTATTAGATCAAATCGCTCGTATCGTAAATTTTTGCACTGCGGGGCATATATTCTAAACAATAAAGCAGCAGTTGTCCATTCTCCTGGCAGTGCAATAACAGAATCTTCTTTAAGCCTCCTGCCTCCTGAGACAACCAGAGGACCACAGCCATAGCCAAGGGCTGCTCCAGAATCTAAAATTTCGTAACTCTCTCTAAGTCTGAGCCATGCATGAAAAGATAGTTTTGTTATATCACAATACAAATTCCTCGCAAGAGAATTTAGTTCTTCAACATCAGCAATAGTAAGCTCAAAATCGTAACCTCTGGTGTCTACAAGATTATGGGTCATTCCATGAAAGATAAAGGTATCGTTGGGGCATGGAGAAAATCCGAGATTCAGGCTCTTCATATTCAGAGTTCCTATATAAAAATTGTTAAAAAAAGTTAAATTGTTTGAAAAAAAGAAAAATTTTTATTTACATTATGGTCAATGATTTTATTGAAATATCTATAAATTTTTAGAATCCAGAGGCTCAAAATTAAAGTTTTTGGATAATTCAAACTATAGTGGAGGTTTTTGATGGCTTACAGAATTGATGCTTCTAAATGTACAGCTTGCGGAGCATGTGAGGCAGTATGCCCTGTTTCCTGCATATCAGAGCAAAGTGACGGGAAAAGAAAAATAAATGAAAATGAATGCATTAGCTGCGGTTCCTGTGCTGCAGAATGCCCTGTTGAGTGTATATCTGAAGTATAATCCATAAGAAAGACTATGATTTCCGGGTAGAGCTCTGCCCGGAATCAAAAAATATCTGTCCTGAACATATATCCACTTCTGAAATAATACTGCAAGAGATATGTTCTGTCGTCATTAGTGCTATGGATATAATCAGTGAGATAATATTCACCAAAAACTCCCATAAAAAAATCTGACCATTCTGTTACCAAAAATCTAAAAATAGCACCACCTGATAGAGCTATCTGTGAGGCATCAATATACTTCATGGCATCATCAGATTTTACTACATAGTCATCAGCAGTCATTTTTGATGAAAAAATGTAGGTATATGTCACTCCACCATGGAGATCAAGAGAAGAACTACTTCCTTTTAATGTCAATATTAAATGAAGTGGCATCGACAGACAGTGAGATATCCACAATGCATCAAATTCATTAGCAGTATCAGGATACATTGTAACATTATTTCTTAGATAGCGATATTCTATCCCGCTTCCAATCGAAAATAATTGCGATAGATTCTTCTCAATGAGAACTCCACCTCCCATAAGCCAGCCTGTATCGATCTCTGCATGTGACTCTTTGAATTTGATTTCATTTGTGCCAAAATTTGCAACAAATCCGAGGGAAAATCCAGAAGAACTATTTAACTCCTCTCCATAAACTCTACAATATAATTGGAAAATAATAAGTAAAAATAATACACCTATGGACAAATGCCTTCTGGCCATATTCACGAATCCTGCTGTTCATCCATAATACAGATTCCATTGAAAACAGCTCCGCTCTCCATTACTATCTCTGGCGATATCATATCAGCACTGATTTTACTCTTTTTAAAAAGCTCAATTTTCTTTGCTGCCTTGATCTTACCATTTACATTGCCACTGACAGAAACAATGCCTGCAGTTATATCTGCGCTGGTGTTTGATTCTCTGCCTATGATAAGATGACCATCGGATATGATCTTGCCCTCAAACTTTCCTTTAATTTTAAGGGAATTTTTAAATTTTAATGTCCCACGAAACTCAATATCCTCCGCTATTACCGTGTCTATCTTATTTTCGTCCTCGATTATTTCCTTTATGTCTGACATTTGTTAACTCCAGTATTTTTTGTGCAGTAAATTTATTTGTAAATTATAAAGTTATGTTTTTTATTGTCAAATAAAAACTAAGAGGACATAATATAAAACTTTTAGATAATAGTGTTAAGTTAAATGAATAAAAATTTTCAGAAATGATTCCTAAATATAATTTAGTGTAAAATTAAGTAACTATCATCCCCACCGAAGACAGCGGGCATAATAGAGTATTTTTATTTTAAAATAAGTTAAGGGATAAATACTAAAAAATTTTAGAAAAATCAATTATTTTATTGACATAAACAAAAAGTAAGCTCTCGCTTAAAAATAAGGAATGAATATTCATTCTCAATATTTATAATCTAATATTATAACTGGTAAATGAGCGATAACCAGGTATAATATTGAGATTTTATGTCAATAAAAATAAATACAAAAGGTATTTTTATGCCAAAAAACTTTACATTTTCGAGGAGGCACAATTATGTTTACCTTTGCTGAGGGTGTAAGCAGCACTCTAGTTATCCTTGTATGGGTGATGGTTTTGGTAGCTCTCTTTGGGCTCAATGAAATCACCAGGCGTTCCAAATGGATCGGCTTTTTTAGCTTTTTTATCCTGCCCATAGTTCTCACAGTTTTATGGTTAACTCTTTTAAAAGACACAGCATACATGGACTGGTTTCACCTTGCTAAGGTCTATTCATCAACTGCTGGGTGTGCAGGATTCTGGCTAATTCGCCATTTAAGGTTTAAAAAGAAAGATGGCACCATGTGGAAACTTAGCGAAAAGAAATGGGCTCTGTGCTTTCCACCGCTTATTCTTGCCATAAATATTGCAGAGGCTGTTGCCCGAGATTTCGAGGTGGGATTTAACTATACTACCCCTGTAATTGAATTCATGCACAACCAGATACAATATTACATTGGAGGTCCCTGGAATCACATGAATGCCATAGCTGGCATACTCAACATCATCACGATAACTGGTTGGTTTGGGATTTGCATTCGCAAAAAAACAGAAAAGGATGGCAGCATGGATATGCTTTGGCCAGATATGCTATGGTTCTGGATTATAGCTTATGACCTGTGGAATTTTGCATATACATATAATTGCCTGCCAGGTCATTCATGGTATTGCGGTCTGGCATTACTTATTGCTCCAACAATCTGTGCATTTACTGTTGGCAAAGGTGCATGGTTGCAGCACAGGGCTCATACCCTGGCTCTATGGTGCATGTTTGCACAAACCTTCCCTGCCTTTATAGATGAAGGTATCTTTGCAGTAAACTCTGTGTCCGCTGCTCAAATTGCTGCTGCAGCAAAATCCGAAGGAATTCAACTTACAACTCAAGGATTGTATCCTGTTTTGTCGGCTAATCCAAATACAAATCCAATGTTTTTCATAAGTCTACTGGCATTGCTATCAAACATTGCAGTCTTTGCCTATATGATTTACAAAATATATCAGACAAAACGCAATCCATACACATCAGAGCTTTATGTGGATCTTGCAAGATACAAAGAAGTTCTTAGCCTTGCAGAATAATCTTAAGACAAAAAAGCAGGTGAGCCCGTCACCTGCTTTTTTTGTAATAAAAATGTTAACGTTATGCTTATGGTTTTACAGTTGTCAGATATTTGAATTTGCCATCTTTTACAACTTTAATGATAGCATCCTTTACTGCATCACCGTTTTCATCAAGTGTTATAACGCCTGCTGCTCCTTCAAAATCCTTTGTCTTTGCAATTTCATCTCTAATCTTTTGTGGATCAAGAGAGTTTGCTCTTTCAATAGCAGCTCTAACAACTAAATATGCATCATAGCCAAGGGCAGTAACAGCATCTGGATCTTTTTTGTATTTTTCCCTGTAGGCCTTAAGGAATTGCTCTGAAGTTTTATTCATTGGAACCTCAGAGGTAAAGAATGTTGAAAATACAGCACCTTCTACAGATTTTTTGCCAACTTCAAGGAATGGACCTGTCTCCCATGTGTCACCACCTAAGAATGGAATCTTTATTCCCTGATCCCTTGCTTGCTTAATTATAAGAGCTGACTCTGTATAGTTACCTGGAGCAAAAATAACATCTGGCTTAAGTTGAGCAATAGCTGTAACCTGTGCTGTGAAGTCATTATCACCTGTGTTATAGCTAAATGGTTTTGCAAGTATTGCCTTTTCATTGCCTGTAAGCTTAACAAAGGAATCCATAAAAAATTTAGCAAGTCCAACTGAGTAATCGTTAGAGATCTCCTGAATTACACATGCAGTCTTTGCATTGAGATTTTTTACAGCATAGGTAGCCATAACCTGTCCCTGAAATGGATCAAGGAAGCATACCCTGAAATACCAATCATTTCCCTTTGTTACAAGTGGGTTTGTTGCAGAACATGCCACAGCTGGAACTTTTCCTTTAATGATAGGACCTGCTGCCATGCAAAAAGAGCTTCCCCAGCTTCCAATGATTGCTGTAACCTTATCATTGTTAACAAGTCGCTCAGCAGCATTTGCAGCCTCTACCTTATCGCTTTTGTTATCTGCAATGACAAGCTCGATTTTTTTACCCAAAACCTCAGGGAATAGTTCATTGGCAAGTTTTATACCCTGAACCTCAAGCTCTCCACCACTTGCATTTGCTCCTGTCATAGGTTCAAAGACTCCAATTTTAATTACAGTTACTTCTGAAAGATCAGGAGCCTTTTTGCTACATCCTGTAATCATTACAGCAAAAAACAAAAAAGCTGTAATTAAAAGAGCTAACTTTTTCATTATACACCTTCCTTTTTTATAAAATTATAAAAAATTTATTTTATAGCAGTACCTCTGTACTGTTATAATTCAAAGCTAAAATTGGAAAGACATTTTGTGAATTGAAACAATGTTAACAATTTAATATGGGTTAAGTCAATTCAAAATTATATTTACTAAGCGAATTGATAGAATAATGTCATTTTAATTCTTTCATAGAGTCAAAACCTTTCAAAAAAAGTCAATTCATGAGTCATTTTTCTCAAAAAAGTTTACCATATATTTTTTTAATAAAATTGCTTTTTTATGTTGATATAATATTGACTTCAAAAACAATTAACTATAACTTTGCATGATTTCCCGCTGAAATCATTAAAATAATTTAAATATAAAGAGAGTAAGATGACAGCAAAGACTACTTTTCGTGACAGTTTTATTTATAATACTGCAATGTTTTTATTTTCCTTTTCAGTAATGGCTCTTGAAACAATTTTTATGCATCAGTTGCTTATAATAACAAACTACCTCACAGCAACCTATGTAATAGCCATTGCAATGATCGGCATAGCTATGGGCGGATTTATAAGCTTCTACCTGGCAAGAATAAAAGGCTATTTTGTTATGTTTATTGCCTCTCTGCTTTTTATGGCATCAATACCTCTTTCCTATTATAATATAATAAGGATAGGAGAATTTGATTATCCATATTTTTTGGTATTGCCTTTTTTCTTTTCTGCAATAATAATTTCAATACTATTTGCCAGGGGTAACTCCAACAGAATATATTTTACAAATCTTGTTGCCTCTGCTGCAGGGGTTATTTTCCCTATTTTTAGTGTAAGCGCTATTAAATCAGAAAATAGCCTTATACTCTTGTTATTTGTCCCTGCGATTTTTATCCTGAGCCTTGTAATTGGCTTTAGAAATATATTCGCAAAGATATTTGCAGCACTTGTTGCTATCCCTATCTTTTTTGGAACCTACTATATATATCATGAAAACATTAAACTCCCTCTTGAGATCTCAAAAGAAGATTTTGAGACTAAAATTGTCCCTTCGATAAAAAGCAAATTTGATAAGGACTTTATACTCTCCAAATATACTCCTGCGGGTGATAAATACTTACTATCAGGAAGTGACTACGAAAAAAAACGTGCAAAATATATTCTCACTGATATTGGCTACAATCAAAGCAGTGATTACCGCAACATTAACTTCTGGAAAAATCTGGATATAAACTATAAAATAAAATGCGACTCCTCAAACAAAATCAATGACAGAAAGGTCTGGTGCTCCCAGATGAAATATCATAACTGGAAGGTTATATTTTCTGAAGATGATCTCATGGGGAAAATTGACCTCTTTGCAATTGATGACAAAAACATATTCTTCTGCACCAATGCAATACCACTTGATACAGTTGACAAAAGTAATGGTTCTTATTGGGACCCACGAGTTCCTCATATTGATAATCCAAAAGTTTTCATTATTGGTCTTTCCTATGATGGAATTGTAAAATCTGCCAAAAAACTTCCTGGAGCAAAAGTTATTGGAGTTGAGTTCTCTCCCATCATCATGCGCATCATGACAGAAAACAACGGCGAGGGCTATTTTTCTGTATTTGGAAACTACCCATATAAAGATGTAGAGGCTTATGAGGCAGAGGGTAGATATTTTCTTTCCAGCAATGATGAAATCTATGATATGATAACATTAATGAATCTTCACTATGAATATCCTGCAATTGCAACCCTTGCTCCAGAGTATCTCCATACTGTGGAAAATACCAAGATGATGCTTAATAAGCTATCTGATAAGGGTATGGTTGTATATGAAGAAATTATTGAAACTAAGAGATCCAGATATGCCTTTTATAAATTTCTCAATACCATCAAACAGGCAATGAAAGAAATGGGTATTGAAGATCCAAACAAACACATAATTGTTTATTCATGGGACTTCTGGGGTAACTGGAAACAGTTTCAAACAGTTTTAATCAAAAAAACACCCTTTACTCCTCAGGAGCTTGGAACATTTTCTGCATATCACAGTGCTCTTGTCTCTCGATATGGTTCAGAGATTTTTGTTCATCCCAATATGACAACAGGCCATATGTTTGAAAAAATATTTAAATCTCCTGAACCTCTATACTCCATGAATGATTATCCAGATAGTTTATTCAAAAACGAGCTTTATGGAGATATTCTTGAAAAGATCACCTCTCCTGATGATAAAAAATTTGTTGAAAGCCTATATGTATTTAATCCAACTTATGGACGATATTATCTCAGAAAAAAATCAATGTCAGAAAGTGACTTCCAGAAATTTGAGGCTCTCCTACGGTCAATAGATTATCCCTATGAACTTGACCTGTCACCAACTACTGACGATAAACCTTTCCCTTTTAATATTTATAAAAACAAGAAAGAGGTTAAAACTCCTCTTGAGTTTATTTTCAAAATAGCTGCCATAATGCTAATCCCAGTTTTACTTCTTGCCATATTTAAATATGGCTCTCAAAGGTTTAGACTTTTGGGTCACACTCTCTTTTTCGCATTACTTGGCTTTGGATTTATGTTAATTGAGATTGTGTTAATGCAAAAATATCAGAGATTCATAGGCTCCCCTATTTACTCAACAATTGTAATTCTTGGTGGGCTCTTGCTTTTTAGTGGTATTGGAAGTTTTGTAAGCAGGAATTTTAGCAAAAGACTCCTTGTCATCTTAATATCAATTATCCCATTGCTCATAATCTTTCAGGCATTCTTTATTGACGATGTATTTCTTGCCTTTGCAAAATACAGCTTCAAGGCAAAACTTTTCATTGCATCGGGTCTTATCTTCCCTTTAGCCTTTCTGATGGGTATTCCCTTCCCTCATGCTATGGAACAGGTTAAACAGGATGTCTCTGATGAGTATGCTACTTTGATGTTTGGAGTAAATGGCATACTTTCCACTGTTGCTGTTTCTCTATCTCTTTTACTTAACGTTACCTATGGCATGAGCACAACTTTGATGATTGGATTTGCAACCTATGTAGCAGCAATACTCCTTTTCATGATAATTAAAAAATGAAAAATAAAATTCTTAAATTTATGCTTACCTGCATTGCAGCAATCTCTTTTCAAACTTGCGTCAATGCAGGTGAACTAAAGGTTTATGCTATTAAATATGGCATATCTCAATTTCCAGAAAAATTTATATTTCTTAATAGCAAGTCTAACAAAACAAAAAATTTTTCATGGATGTTTTACTATATTGAATTCAAAGATCGTAAAATACTTATTGATACAGGATTTAATAACCAAAAATTCATAAAGATGTTCAGTATAAAAAATTTCATTGACCCTGTCAAAATCCTTAAAGACAACAATATAACTCCAGAAAGTATTACGGATATAATAATAACTCATGCTCATTTTGATCATATAGAAAATATTCATCGATTTCCCAATGCCCGCATAATAATTTCCCTTGAAGAATATAATTCTCTTTTTAATTCCAGAGGAAATCTTGATATTAAAAAAAAGCTATCAGATAAATCACAATTGATAATTTTTGAGGATAACTATACTCTATACGATTTTTTCTTTATAAAAAAAATAGGTGGCCACACAAAAGGCTCTTCTGTCATCTTCTTTGATTATAATTCTAAGAGATTTTGCCTAACAGGGGATGAAATATATTCTCTGGGAAATCTAACTCAAAATATTGGAAATGGAACAGTAGTAGATTCTGCAAAAAATTTAAATTTTATAAATAACTTAAAAAACTCAGGTGATATCCCTCTAATTTTCCATGATGACAAATATTATGATATGCCTAAGAACTTTATCCAGATTATCCCATAAAAAATACGTTTAAATCCAAACCTCTAAAATAGCTCCCTGGAAAATATAAGCTCCCTGCCCTTGTTCATTTGTTTAAAACTTTTGATTATCTAAAAAAATTTGCCTTTAAGTCATTTTTTTATTATTATGAAAAAATAAAAATTACAATACTACTTTAAAATATAAAGAAATATTTTCTCAAGGGAGGCCATTTAATGAGGAGTCTAAAACAAAAATTAATTACACTCACAGTGGGAACTGCAATTCTGGTGCTAATTGCTATTTTATCAATTACCATCTTTTCAATTTACAACTACAGCTCTTCCCTCTTGAAGCTAAATTCTGATTCAATCATTAATGACTATGATAAAAACGTGCGCAACCAGGTTGAAAATGCTCTCTCTATGCTTGATGCTGTATATAAATATCAAAAGGACAATAATCTCTCAGATGAAGAAGGGAAAAAATTGGCCCGGAGACTTCTGCGAGATCTCAAATACGATAAGTATGGATACTTCTGGGCAGATGATTATGATGGAATATGTCAGGTTATGCCACCAAACACTGCGCAGGAAGGGAAATCCCGTATAAATATGCAAGATGCCAGAGGAAAATACCTTATACAAGAAATACTAAAAAATGGAAGACAACCTGAGGGTGGATATACTGAATACTGGTTTCCAAAGCCAGGGGAAACTGAGGCAAAAAGAAAGAGAAGTTACAGTAAAGCCTTTGAGCCATATAAGTGGGTAATAGGAACAGGAAACTACATTGATGATATAGATGAGATCATACAAAAGCTTAAAGAAGAAAATAAAGCCTATCTCGCAAAGCTTATTGCTATAGTGATTTCTGTGGCTCTTTTGCTTTCACTTACAAGCTTTGTTCTCTCACTTTATTTTGGGAACTCCATAGCAAATCCTGTAATTAAAGCATCAAGGGTAGCCAATAAACTTGCAGAGGGTGATTTGACTCAGCGCCTTGATAAAAAATATGAGCAAAGAGACGATGAAATCGGAATACTTGTTACAAGTATAAATATCGCAAGTGAAAATCTTGAAAAGATGTTTACTACGATTGCTACTGCCATGGAGAGTCTCTATTATGCAATTGAGCAAATAAGTCAAGGTAACCTTAATTTATCTCAACGAACTACAGAACAGGCTTCATCCCTTGAAGAGATAGCATCGACAATTGAAGAGGCAACTGCAACTCTTGTGCAAAATGCAGACAATGCCAAACATGCAAATGATACAGCCAGAGCATCTTACGACTTTGCTCAGAAAGGTGGGGATCTTGTTAATTCTGCAGTTGCATCTATAAATGAGATCAGTCAGTTCAGTAAAAAAATTGCAGAGATCACCTCTGTGATTAACGAGATAGCATTCCAGACAAATCTCCTTGCTCTTAATGCAGCTGTAGAGGCAGCTCGTGCTGGTGAGCAGGGACGAGGTTTTGCTGTTGTTGCAGGAGAGGTTAGAAACCTTGCTCAGAGAGCTGGAGCTGCTGCAAAAGAGATAGATAATCTCATAAAAGAATCTCTTGAAAAAATTGAAAGCGGAACAGAACAGGCAAATCACAGTGGAGAAGCGATCAAAGAGATTGTCCACTCAATAAAAAATGTTACAGAGCTTATATCTGAAATTGTTGCAGCAGTTGATGAGCAAAAATCTGGGATGGAGCAGGTAAATACTGCCGTGATGGAGCTTGACAGCATGACCCAACAGAATGCTGCTTTAGTTGAAGAAACCGCCTCTGCCAGTGAAGAGATGTCTTCTCAGGCAATGGAATTGATGAATCTGATTAAAAATTTTAAAATTTCCACTGAAATACAGGGGGATCATAAACAACTGATAAGATCAAGTGCTCTTTTAAAAAAAGATATTAAAAATGATGTCAAAATAAATTCTCAAAAAAAGAGCGATTTAGATGATGATTATGATGTATTTTAACTTTAATGACTTGACAATAAAATACTCCCTGCCATAAATGTGGCTGTTGCGCCTGTAGCTCAGTGGATAGAGCGTCGGACTTCGAATCCGTGCGTCGCAGGTTCGACTCCTGCCAGGCGCGATGAGTTAAAATCTCTGCAATTCTCTATATACTGAATCGCGGAGAACTGGTATCTTACCTGCCTGTTTTATGAGAGCAATTATCTCCTCCATATTAGTAGTATTTTTTATTCCAGTTGCCTTTACAACAAGCTCTTCCATAATCACTCCACCAAAGTCATTGGCCCCCATTGATAATGCAACTTGTGCAATGGCAACCCCCTCTGTAAGCCAGCCTGCATGAATATACTTTATGTTATCAAGATAGATCCTTGATATTGCAACTATTTTGAGATAATCAATCCCTGTGGCAGGGGTAATTCTTTCCATAGCTGTCTTCTCTGGAGAAAAAGACCATGGTATAAATGCCCTTAAAATTCCTGTTTCATCCTGAATATCGCGGATAACCTTTAAATGGTCAATTCTTTCCTCTAAGGTTTCATCCATTCCGTATGTCATTGTTGCTGTAGATCCCATAGAATTAACAGCCAGAGCCCTTATTACCCTGCACCACTCATCCTTTGTTGCCTTGAGAGGGCTCACAATTTTTCGGATTCTATCAACAAGCAAATCCGAGGCTCCAGGAATTGAGTCAAGCCCTGCGGCTTTCAAACGACTCACAGCTTCCTCTATGGTGATGTTGCTTTTTTTTGACATGTGGACAACTTCTGCAGGGGAAAAGGAGTGGAGATATACATTGGGGAATCTTTCTTTCACGGATCTGATTAGTTTTTCATAAAATTCAATATCATACTCTGGATGAAGCCCTCCCTGTAGCATAACCTGAGTGCCACCTGCAATGGACATTTCACCGATTTTATCTAAAACCTCATCTATGGAGAGTTCATAGGATGGTATTACTCCTCCTCTGGCATGGAAGGCACAAAATTTGCATTTTGCCTCACATATATTTGTAAAATTGACTATGCGATCCAGAATAAACCCAACTGTTTCTTCTGGATGAATCAATTGTCTTCTATGATTAGCCAGAGCTCCAAGAATTGGAAGGGGCCATTCAAAAAGCATGAGGGCATCCTTTTCAGATATTCTTTCACCAGATAAAATTTTATCTTTTAAAGCAATAAAACCTTTCATAAATCAGCAAACTCCAACCTTTTAACTTCTGCAATTATGCCAGCAGTGGAAGCTTCGGTAAAATAAAAACTCAACGCCTGCTGCAACTCCTCTGTAAATTCAAACCGCAGATATGAATAATACTTGCTTATGTCATATTTTATATCAGGATATCGCAATGAAGCATTTTTAACAAGCTCCTCTCTATTGCTTTCAAGATTTTTTAGAGACCTCTGGAAGGATTGACATATAGATTTTATCAAATCTCTATTTTTTGAAAGCTCATCTCTGTGCACAAGAAAAATAGCAAAAACAACAGGATATCCTGTTTTTCTAAACCAAAGATCTCCAAGATCATAGGAATATTCAACTGGAATGGGAGTTTCTTTCATAGCCTCATTTCCTATTACAAGGGCTGCATCTACAGAGTTAAAATCAGGCTGTGGTTTAACAGGAATATACTCAGGCTTAACCTTATAATATTTTGAGAGCAAAACCTTTAACAAGGCCACTGAAGTTTCTGAGGCTGTTGTGAGGCCTACAGTTTTACCGTGAAGTTCCTCAATGGGAACATGACTTTGCAAAACTACAGATTTTACATATCCAACAGAGCTAAGACAAAATTGCGGAAGGATTAAAAAATCCTTTTGAAGATAAGAATATGCTGCTGCAGATACAGGGCTCATTGTAATCTTACCCTCTTTCATCATCCTGTTAAGCTCTCCGGGATAAGCTGGGATAATATTTACTCCCTCTGGGGGCGAAGATTCAAAGATCTCATAATAAAAAGGAAAACAATTAAGATAATTTATATATCCAAGATTCATACTTTACTAACTCTCCTGTAATCCGCTGTTGACCTTGCTGGAGTTTTACCTGCAGATTTTATTAGATTTTCTAAAAAATCGATAGAACCATAGTCAGAGGTTTTTGCGCCAGCACTATGGACAACTTTTTCTTTAATGTATGTTCCTCCTATATCATCTACTCCGAAGTCCTGTAAAGCAGAGGCCATTTTTTCACCAACATACATCCATAAAGCTTTAATATGAGGGACATTGTGAAGAAAAATTCTTGCTGTAGAATAAATTCTTATATCCCTAAAACCTGTTGATTGCACCTTTGATTTTATCTCTGTATTTTCATCATGGAATTTCAGTGGTACAAAAGTTTTAAAACCACCGGTCTTTTCCTGAAGCTGACGGATCTCAAACATGTGATTTATAATGTCATCAATAGTCTCTATATGATTATATAACATAGTAGCATTGCTTTTTATGCCGAATTGATGGGCAATCTCCATAACCTCAAGCCAGCGCTTACCTGAAATTTTTTTTGGGGAGATTATACCTCTCTTGTCATCAGCAAAAATTTCTGCCCCTCCCCCTGGGATTGCTCCAAGGCCTGCATCTTTTAAAATAGCAAAAACCTCTTCAAGAGACAGACCGTTTAACCTTGCAAAATAATCATATTCAACAGCAGTAAAGGCTACTATGAATATGTCATCGTTTATCTCCTTAATTCTACGAAGCATATTTACAAAATAATCAAGCTTAAGATCACTGTTAAGGCCACCAACGATATGAACCTCATCTATGCCGTTTTCATCTGCCTCTCTCACTATTTTTTCTATATCATCTATAGTATATAGGTATGCCTTCTCATCATCTCTATCGCAGGAAAATGCACACAGTGGGCAACGGAGTTCACATATATTGGTATAATTGAGATTTATATTTACACCATAATAAGTTATATCTCCATGATATTTTTCTCGTATATGATTTGCAATCATGCCAAGAGCATTAATGTCATAGGTCAAAAGCATATTGCGTCCATCTTCCCTGCTAACAGGTTCATCTTCTAAAACCTTTTGCGCTATCAAGGTAAGATTATTATCTTTTATTAAATCAAAATCGATCATTGAGAATTACTCCAAAAAATTTATTTATCAACTTTTCTATCAAAATTTCTATGTTGTTCAATTACTTTTATTATCTCATCAAAGATCTCTTCTGGATTGTTAAAATTACCACTAACAGGTCGTCCGATTTTTGCCTTTATGCTATCTGAGAGAGCATCTTTAATTAAAAAGATCCCCTTTCTCAGTTCTCTCCTATCATCTGGAATAGATCTAAAATCCTCAAGGCCAATAAGCACAATCCCCTTTATATCTTTACTTATATTGTCAGATTCTGTCCCCTTCATTAAAGTATCAATTCTTTTTTTGTAATCAATGGTGCGCCACTGAGAGTCCACCACCTTACCTTTCCTCTTTTGCATTATCCTTAACAAAAGTTGAAGAGCAATAAGTGCAATTATTATTGGTATTATCTTCTCTAACATTCCTCCTCCTGGCTATCGAATATATTTTTATTTTTACGAAGTAACAGTAAGCATGTAAAGAAGTGAGGTTGCTCTTGTGATTCCACAATAAAGAAGTTCCTCTGAAAGATACTGATTTTTGTTCATAAACTCCACATCGCGTTTGTGAAAAACAATTATAACAACATCAGATTCCATACCTTTGAACTCGCGAATTGTTCGAAAATTAATCGACACTTCAAAAGGCTTGTGGATGTTATCTGATTCAGCTATGTAAAACTTTCCTATATTTTTTTTCAAGGCAAAGACTGAATTGCTTATGGAGCGATTGGAGAGAATTACTATATTATCTTCAGGTATTTTGTAGCTAAATACCAGCTCTTCAAGAAGCCTCTCAAGAAAAATAAAAAAATCATTGTTACTGTCAAAATCTAACTCAAAAGGAGATATGCCAGATAATCTCAGAGACCTTGTATTATAACCAAGACCTGTCATATCAAGACCAAATTTATGGATCTCATCACAGCATCTTATATTTTTATCTAAATTGAATATATAATTATTATGATCAGATTTATAAATCAAACGCTTAATGGGCAATTCCTTCTCCTTTCTATATATTGTCTCATTCTCATCATAAAAAACATATACTGCTTTATTTTTATATTTTATAAAGAGATTCTGCAATATATCGCACCAGCTTATTCTAAAATCTTCTCCCTCGTCTATTATAACAGCATCATATTCATGTTTTTTAAGAGAAATGTGCCCGCTTTCTATAACAAGTGAAAGAGCCAAAACTAATCTATAATCAAAAAAATCATCTTCAGCAGAACCATCGGGAACAAAGAGATATAAAATGTCGATTATCTCAAGTGGGAGGATTTTCTCATATTTTTCTATCACTGAATCATAATCATACCCAGCCTTAAGATTACTCAAAGAGAAAAGAGCAGCATTGATATGCAGATCTAAATTTTTCACTGCCCTTGTTTTTTTCTGAGTAATAAAATAAGCACTTTCGCCTCCTGCCAGAAGTAGCTGTGACAGACATTCAAAAAAATAATCCTTGTATATTTCATCCCTCAAAAGCCATGATAGATAGTCCCTTACAAGTGTGTTTGCAAAGGAATAAAAAGTCATCACATCAATTTGAGGATAAAATTCGAGCTTTTGAGCTACAAATTGACAAAGAGCCCTACTGTTACATATAAATAATACTTTTTTACCTTGAGTAGCAAGTCGAGCAGCCTTTTTCATTCCAAGCCAGGTCTTGCCTGTGCCCGCTGAACCCTTAAAGGCAATTCGTTCTTTATCCTCAAAAAGATCCAACAGATTTTCCTGGAGCAAATCTGTTGTAACTAATTTTCTTTGTCTTTCCAGCTTTAGTCTGTGATAGGCAAAGGGTATACGCAGGTCAATGGAAAAAAGTGAAAGAAAATTTTGATTTTCACTTGAAGACAAAATTTTTTGCCCATAAGCATCTTCTGTAAGAACAAAAAGGCTATCCACCCATTGAGCAATACTCCCCTTATGTGGCTCAAAGACATGGGACTCATGAATATCAAGCAGCTTAAATTCCTCTGTGCGCTGAAGTTCCATAAATACAACACACCAGTTATAAAGACCAGCAAAAGAAGAGTTAAATTTCAATTCATAAAACCGCTTTAAAGCTCTCATTGAATCCTGAGCTCGTTTAACAGGATCATTTATATCACGAAATTTAGAATCTCTTGAAGTGCAAAACCATTTTTTCCCATCGAAAAATGCCCTACCAATAATCACTTCAAGGGTAATGAAACCGCGGGACTGACAAAATATTATAAAATCACAATCCCCATCTTCTTTCCCACCCCAGAAAGAATAATGAAAAATATGAAAAGAATCATCAAGTTTCATGAGATCTGAAACTATAAATTTTAGTTCCTGAGGAATTTTTCCCTGAGTTACAATATCTTGAGGGTATATCTTTGCCATATCACTTTTTTATGTATCACTATTTGTATCCAGTAATTATTCCTAAATATGATTTTTAGTGTAAAATCAAGAAAATACTATCCCCGAAAACTTCAGCGGCGGGGATAAGAGAGTATTTTTATTTTAAAAGAAGTTAAGGAATAAATACTGATTTACATCACAATATTTATCATTGCAAAGATAGCAACTTTTTTTTATTATAAAAATTTATTTAGATATTTTATAACAATGCATTTTTTTGCAAATATTTATATTTTTTGATTAACAAAATTATACCGTGATTTACAAATTAATTAAATTATATAAGGATAAAATATATGGAAATAATCATATCCAATGAAGCTAAAAATTATATAACTAAAAAAGGCAAAGAAATAAAAATTACATTTGAAAGCTACCATGCCTGTGGAGGCTGAGCTCCAACCCGGCAAATATCAAGCCGGGTCCCTGCAGTTAGCACGGGAAAACCAGCCAGTTCTGTTCAATATCTTTACAAAAAATATGAAAAAGATGGAATAACAATATGGATTCATGAGGATATTGTCCACAAACAAAATTCTCCCATAGAGATTGAATTTTCTAAATTTCTTTTTTTTGGAGAACTTAAGCTAAAAGGTGTAACCTCTATTTTTTCTTGCTCATAAAATCAAAGTGCTTTGGTGGAAAGAGTTTTTTGCCGATTAAATTAATAAGTTGACTTCTTAGTTTCTTATTAGTTTAATCAGGCATGAATCTGATAAAAAAACATAGCATAAAAGTTATAGACCACCGAAAACTGCTCTCTGAGGCAAAAAAACTTTACAGAAAAAACCGTCTCCATGAATCTATCTCTATACTGCAGAAGCTTATTCATCATGGATTTGGCAATGATGAGGTAACACTTCTCCTTGCACGAAATTATGATAAACTATGCTTTCTTACATCAGAGGCCGAATATGAGGAAGCAGCCTTAGTTCACTATAATGAGTTAATCAATCACTCCCAGATAAAAAAATACAAAAAGAAGGCTCTTAAGCTGCGCAAAAAATTAGTAGATAGAATAACTACTCCCGGTGAGGCAGAAAAAAAAGCATGGAGTAAAGCAGAAGAGCTTGCCCAAAACTATCCAAAATCTGCCAAAGCATGGTTTATGCTTGCTGCAAATTTTCCTGTGAGGAAAAATCCTCTCTTTGTAATAGATGCTTATAAAAATGCCCTGAAGCTAAATGAAAACTATATACTGGCAATCTTTAGATTAGCATATCTCCATCAACACTATCTTCAGGATACAAAGACAGCAATTTCATATTATCTCAAGATGATAAAAATTCCACCCCATAGAGACACAATAGAGCCAGAAGCAGTAAACGTAAAAACACTCATAGAGGGATGCACTGAATTATCGGATATATTTATTTTCATGAAAAATTACAAAAAGGTTCTATCCGCCTTTGATTATAGCGTGAAATTATTCAAAGAATATCAGGACATACTGAGTATTCACGATCTAAAAAGGCTCATAAAAAATTCCTGCTTTGCAGCTTCTAATCTTGGGACTTTAAGTCAATTTAAAAAGCACATACTTAAAAATTATAATATTGATATTGATAACATCATCGAAGAGCTTGGTATAAATTTTTAGTTTAGAGAGAAATTTCACCAGCTAAATCCTTCTGGAATAGTGATGCCACCTTAGCTGGATCTTTATATTTTCCTAAAAGCACCATGAGCTTTGTTAAAGCTGCTTCTGTAGTAATATCTCTGCCACTTATAACTCCTACTTTGCCTAAAGCTGCACCTGTATTGTATCTTTCCATATCTACAGTTCCAGAAATACATTGACTTACATTTATAACAACAATTCCTCTGCTAATTGCATCACTTATAATTTTCAAAAACCATTCGTCATTTGGTGCATTTCCAGAGCCGTATGTCTCCATCACTACACCTTTAAGATCAGGTATAGTGAATATTGATTTGACTACATTTTCGTTCATGCCAGGAAAAATTTTAAATACCACAACATTATTTTCTATATCTGTAAAAATATTAAGCTCACAGGAATTGCATTTTCTTATATAGTTATAGTTATACTTAATCTTAATCCCGGATTCAGCCAGTGGAGGATAATTGGGAGATTCAAAGGCATTGAAATGCTCTGCACTTCTCTTGACTGTGCGATTCCCTCTATAAAGCTTGAATTCAAAATAAATACAGACCTCAGGCACAAGAGCTTTCCCGTCCTTTTGAGATGCTGCTATTTCTATTGAGGATATCAGGTTTTCCTTTGCATCTGTGCGAAGCATATTTATCGGCAATTGGGATCCTGTAAGTATGACAGGCTTTGACAGTCCATCAAGCATAAAGCTCAAGGCAGAGGCTGTATATGCCATTGTATCAGTTCCATGGAGAATGACAAAACCATCATACTTCTCATAGTTTTTATAAATTATAGAAGCAAGCCTCTGCCACATATCAGGGGTAACAGAGGAAGAATCAATTGGATTTTGAAATGTAATGGAATCAAGATTAAATCCAAATCGCAAAATTTCAGGAACCTCTGACAAAATTCCTTCAAGGCTATAGGGTATCAAGGAACCATCTTTATGGTCCCGTATCATCCCTATTGTTCCTCCAGTATAAATTATGAGAATAGAAATTCTTTTTGTCATAAAAATTAAGCGATGCCCAGATAAGCCTTTCTTACATTCTCATTGTTAAGAAGTTCCACCCCTGAGCCCTTTAAAACTATGTTTCCTGTTTCAAGGACATAACCATAATCTGCAATCTCAAGAGCTGCTTTTGCATTCTGCTCAATAAGAAGCACTGTTACTCCCGATTTATTTATTGTTTGAATTATTTCAAAGATATTTTTTACAATTAAAGGTGCAAGCCCAAGAGATGGCTCATCCAGCATCAAAAGTTTTGGATTAGCCATAAGAGCTCTTCCAAGGGCAAGCATCTGTTGTTCTCCACCAGAGAATGTCCCTGCCTTTTGCTTGAGTCTTTCCTTTAATCTTGGGAATACTGTGCATACATGTTCCAGGCGTTCATCAAAAATCTTTTTATTTTTTTCACAATATCCACCAAGGACAAGATTTTCATATACAGTAAGATTCGGAAAAATTCTTCTGCCCTCAGGGACAAGGACTATTCCAGATCTAACTATATCTACAGTATTTTTACCTGTAATATTCTGGCCTTGATAATAAATCTTCCCTGATGTTATTTTTGTAAGCCCAACAACTGAGCGCAAAGTTGTGCTTTTCCCTGCGCCATTTGCTCCAACAAGCGTTATAATTTTACCCTCAGGGACATCCATATCTATACCCTTGAGAGCTTTTATTCCACCATAGTTTACAGTCAGTCCTTCTATTTTAAGCATCAGTTGACCCCCAGATATGCTTCTATAACTTTGGGATTATTTTGTATTTCCTCAGGAGTTCCTTGTGCAATTGTTACTCCATGGTCAAGGACATATATCCTTTCACATACTCCCATAACCACCTGCATTGTGTGTTCAATTAAGAGTATTGTAAGGTCAAATTTTTCCCTTATCTCATGTATAAAGTTCATTAACTCAATAGATTCCTGAGGGTTCATGCCAGCTGCAGGCTCATCAAGGAGAATAACCTTTGGATCAGTGGCAAGAGCTCTTGCAATCTCAAGCCTTCTTTGCTTTCCATAGGGCAGAGAATAAGCCTTTTCATATAAAACATCATCAAGGCCAAGATCCCTAAGTAGATTAAAAGATTTTTGGATCATGTGCCTTTCTTCTTTTCTATATCGTGGAGATCTCAACACTGATGATAGTAGTGGTGAACGAAGCCTGAGATGATTCCCTACCAAAACATTATCAAGAACTGTCATGTCTTTGAAAAGCCTTATATTTTGAAAAGTTCTGGCAATGCCAAGTCTTGTTATTTCATAAGGACTGCATGTAGTTATATCTTCATTGTTAAAAAAAACAAACCCCTCTGTGGGAGTATATTGCCCTGTTATTATATTAAAGGCTGTGGTTTTGCCTGCACCATTTGGGCCAATGAGGCCAACAATCTCATTATGCTTGATCTCAAGATTAAAGTCAGAAACAGCCACAAGCCCGCCAAATTTCATTGTAACGTTTTCTGTTCGCAGAATATACATATCTATTCCTCTTCAGGTAAATTCAAAGTTTTGTCTTTTGGTCCAAGAATAAAATCCCAGCTGAGCTCTTTACTACCCATAAGGCCTCTCTGAAAAAAGAGAATTACAATCATAAGCAATAAAGAAAATATTACCATTCTCATGCCAGGAATTCCATCAGTCTTAAATATAAGGAAATTCATTGGGCCATCCAAAAATCTGAGATATTCCATGGATACAGTAACAACTATAGCAGATATAACAGTTCCGCTTATGCTGCCCATTCCTCCAAGCACGACTATAAGTAAAATATTAAAGGTAAGCAAAAATCTAAACATAAGTGGATCTATGGTGCCCATAAGATGAGCAAGAAGCCCTCCTCCAATACCTGCCATAAACGAGCCGATTGTAAAAGACAAAATTTTATGTCTGAAGATATTTATACCCATAGCCTCAGCAGCAATTTCATCTTCTCTTATAGCTATAAAGGCTCTCCCATAACTCCCTTTAAAAAGGTAAGCCATAAATAAGATGGAAACAAGCGCAAAGCCCCAGGACCACCATATTGTTGTATAAGGTGGCAAACCCTTTAAGCCCAGTGGGCCATTTGTTACATTCTGTAAATTAGTAAAAACAATTCGTATAATCTCACTAAAGCCGAGAGTTGCAATTGCCAGATAGTCGTCTCTCAGTTTTAAAACAGGAGCTCCAATTAGAAAACCAATAAGTCCAGTAATGGAACCTGCAATTATTAGAGCCCAAAAAAATCCTACCTCCACATTTGCAAGCCATGGAACAATTGGCTCAAGAAAAAAATTCATCTGTTTCAACTGAGGAGGCATAGTTAGCAATGCTGTGGTATAGGCTCCTACAGCCATAAAACCTGCATGGCCAAGAGAAAACAAACCTGTGAATCCATAAATCAAATTAAGGCTTAATCCAAGTGTTATATATATGCCACATAAATTTATAATTCTCAGTTGATAGGAATCGAGATATTGATTACACAAAAAGAGGACAATCCCCACTAATGCTATTAAGGCAATGGATAGAATTCTTCTTGTTTTCTGATCGTTTTTCATATCAAACCTTCTCCGCAAGCTTCTCTCCCATAATACCATTGGGCTTTACAAGGAGAATTATTATTAGCAGTATAAAAGCGAACGCATCTCTGTAGCCAGAAAGTTCGGGCACAAAGGCTACAGTCATAATTTCTATAAAGCCTATGACAAAGCCACCAACTACAGCTCCCGCAATATTGCCAATCCCTCCAACAACAGCAGCTATAAAACACTTAAGCCCAGGCATAAGCCCCATGAGCGGATAAAGTTGAGGATATTTCATTCCCCACATTATACCGCCAACTGCAGCAAGTATTGATCCAAGACCAAAGGTATAAGAGATTACACGGTCAACATCTATAGCCATAAGTCTTGCGGCCTCATGATCTTTTGAGAGAGCTCTCATTGCCATACCTGTTTTTGTATAATTCACAAGGTACATAAGTGCAATAAGACATATAATAGCTATTATGGGTATGAAAAAATTTACACTTACAATTGATATTCCTGCAATAACAACAACTTTACCAAAAATATCTGGAATAGGAAAAGCCTTCTGTATTCCGCCAAAGATTACAACACCGAGACTTTCAAGCAAAAAAGAAACTCCTATCGCAGAAATAAGAACTGAAACCTTTGGTGAATTACGCAAAGGCTTATAAGCTACTCTTTCTATGAGAATTCCAAAACAAGCTGTTAAGCCTATTGCAACAATAAATCCTACCCACCAGGGCATCATAAATAAAGTGAGACAATAAAAAGCAAAATAAGCACCAAGCATAAAAATATCGCCATGGGCAAAGTTTATCAAACGCAATATTCCATAGACCATTGTATATCCTATGGCAATCAGGGCATATAAGCTCCCTAAGGACACAGCATTTGAAAAATGCTGAAAAAAACTTTCGATGTTCATTATAAACTCCAGAGGCAATAATGATTTTAGAAATAAAACCGAAGAAATCGTCGATCCTTACCTTTATATGTCAAGAATATTATTCATAAAGTTCTTTGACCTCAGCAGAGAAATTTAAAAATTTACATATCAATAGAGTTATATTTACAACTTGTCGGATTAAAAGTGTCTTAATAAAAACCAGAGAACTTTCCATAAAATAAAGCTTGTCTAAAAATTTTTAAAAATTAAATTTTCTGACTTTAATAAAAAATCAAAAAAATATCCACAACCCTTGACATAATAGGAATATTAAATATTCTTTTCAGTAATAACTCTTAAAAATACTTTTTAGTATATTTCTTATAAAGCAAGGAAATTTATTGCCCCTCCATAAATTTTATTAAAGGGAAAGAAAATGGAAGAGATTCTTAAAAGAGCAAATGAACTGGGCTTATTACTAAAGAAGACAAAAGCTTTCTCTGAATTTGAGAGCATATCAAAAGAAGTCGAATCAGATCCTGACGCTTCTGCATTGTTAAAAAAATACAATGAGATAGCTGAGACAATACAGCGAAAATATGAACTGAATTCTCCAATTGAAAGTTACGAAAAAGAAATGTTCCGTTCATTAACTGAAGTTGTTGTTTCCAATGAATTACTGAGAAAATATATCAAAGCCAGAGATCAATACATGGAACTGCTGCTGAAGATATATGAGGAAATCAAAGACATTACCTAAAATTATCTCTCTGATTTAAAATATGTCTTTTCCAGGAATTGAATATCTGACTTCACAAGCTGCAAGAGTGGTGAATCCACAAAATATTTTTCTTTATTTTCTGCCTTTTTCAGAAACATTCTATAGTATTTATGAGCAAGCTCAATGTCTTTAAGGATTGAATCCTTTTCATATACCTTCCCAATTAGATAATAGGCATCATCAATTGACTCTGAGTCTTTATAATACTTCACTATCTTGAGGCCTGCCTCAAGGGCCTGATAACCTTTACTTTCTGCCAGATATAATTTGCCAATATTAATTATAGCATTATCTGCCAGATCATTTTCTGGAAATTCTCCAGCTAACTTATTATAATTTTCAATTGCCTTTATGCTATCTCCCTTAAGCTTATAGGAGTCCCCCTTATAATAAAGGGAGGCTGGATACTCGCCGGAATTTTCTTTCACAGAATCAAATTCACTTATGGCGTCATCATATTGATATTTTCTTATATATATTTTACCAAGCCATATATGAGCACTGTCTGCAAATTTGCTTGATGGATAAGTGTTTAAAAGCTCCTTAAACTTTGCAAGGGAGTGATCATACATTGAAGTTTCAAATAATTGGATTCCGGTTTTAAACAGAATTTCATCTTTCCCGGACATCGTGAGTTTTTTTTCTTCTTTTGAATCCTCTGTAGCTTCATCATCTTTTAGGTTTTGGTCTTCTTTTGTTTCATTCTCTTTTTGCCAACTATCTTGCTGATTTTTATCAGAGGTGATTTCTTGATTTTGTTTATTGCTCTCCTCTGTGACAGCTTTAGATGGCTTGTCCTGGGAAATAATACTCTTAATTACGTTTTCTGGAGCCTTGACATCTTGTGCGACCAGAGCTGAGCTTATAAAAATTAATATCAATATGTATTGTAAATTTTTCACTGTCCTATTACACCTTGCTCTTTAAAAATCACTCTTGGAGTCACAGTCTTATTTTTTTCTATGGTTTTCACCTCACCCTCATTTGTAGGAGTTTTATCTATGACCTCTTTTTTATCCTCGGATTTAAGGCTATCGTTTCTAATTATTATATTCCTGGGGCTTTCGTCTAAATTTCTCTCTATTGGCTTGAGAATAGCATCATCTCCTGTTATCTTTCTGTTGAGATCCTCATCTACAGGTGAATCATCTTTATAAGGAGTAGACACAATATCAGGTTCAGAAATTTTGCCCTTAACACCAACAGGCTCATCTGAATATTGAGGATTCATATTTTCTTTTGTAGGAAAAACTGCCTTATCAAAATTATTAATAGTAGATTGATTTACAACTTCCTTTTCCAGCAATTCAGAAAAATCAGCTGCATCTCTTTCTCTGCTTAGATCTATTCTAAATGTGTCATTTACATATTCCGCAAAAGGAGGGCTTTTAATCTTTGCAGCTTTTTTACCCATATTGATGCCAATAATCACGCCTATTATACACATTAAAAAAATTATAAAATAAAAACCACGTTTAATATTTTGAATAGTTTGAAGAGTTAATGAATCAAGCAGTCTATTTATTGAAATTAAAAAAGAAGTTATTAAATTAACTATGGGATTCATAACATTACCTATCAATAATTAATATGACTTTACATTTCTTTAAATAGGAAATATTATCATTATGGCTAAATATTCGTTTAACATCCTCTTTTGAGATAACTGGATTCCCATTTAAAGACTTTAAGGCAGTGCAAAAGAAAGGTCGCCTTCCAGCCTTTTTATGCTTTAGAGCTTCAGCCTCACTATGAGTATATGATATAATTAAATTTTTTACTGCTGCTTTGCCATTAACTTTATTCTTCCCGTAAATTTCAAGACCGTCCTCCTGAAAAACAGAAGGCATCAATAAAGGCTTTATCTTAAGGCCCCTTGTATCAATTATTAGAGATGTATATCTTGTTGCAATATCTCTATCTGCCCTTAAAGGAAATGGTTCCTCTGGAAAATCAATATTTAACGCATCAATTATGTATCCCAATTTTAGTTCAAGTCTACATCGCTCTTTTAAATATCCAGCAGGCATCTCACGGAATTTTGCATAATCATTCATATAAAGGTAGATCTTTTCTCTTATATCTCTGTCTGATTCCATAAGCTGCCCAACTGTTGTGTTTGAGTCAACTGGAATTTCATCTATAGCTAAAAATGCCTTCTCAATGGCAAGCTCCTTTGCTTTCAAATAGGCCATATCTCTCCCATTGGCGATAGATGTCTTTTCTGTAGAGTCCCCATATAACACTTCACCCTCTTCATTTAGCTTAACAGATGCCTCTGCCATTGAGACCACAACACCTTCTTGCCAATTAACATAGCTATTGGATTCTTTTGCATTGGGTTCAAGAATCTTAGCAGTTATTATTATCATGAATATTACAAATATTTTAATTTTCATATTGATTATTATCACAGAAAAATCTTTTAGTTTCAATAAAAAATTTTTTTAATTTAGCAGAATTAATTACTATTTCATTGTATATCATCTCACTGCGTTTTTTCTCATCGGGATTATGCCTTGCAATATAAAACTCCGATTTTCTCATAAGAGGCCGTAAAACTTCATTTAGATCATTGTCCTGTAAAATTTCATCAATTATGTCAAATTTTTCTTCATCAGTGATGTTAAGGGCAATTGCTCTCTCAATTTCAAATAATTTATTCTCTAAGAGACTAATCTTCTCTATAAATCTGTCAAAATTTTTTAAACTCCCATGGAAATATATCTCATCTATTACCTCCTGAGGTGGCCTTTTGTGTTTGCTTAAATTTAGCTCCTCAGGGAAAAGCTCCTTTGTATGTTCTATTTTAGCTCCACCTGAATTGCAATTTATGACTTGAGCTTTGACTTTAAATGAAGAGTCTTCAAACCAATTTCTGTAAAGGTCAAAAACAAAATCAGAAATAACAACTCCATCAGAGTTAAACCTATCAACATATTTTATTTTACGCTTTCTTATTATATTCTGATTTATAGTATCAAGATTTTTTAATCTATTGATCTGCGGACACCAATCATCATTGTGATATGTTCCGCTGCAGTGTATTTCTCGACCAGTATATGCAAGATCCTGTCCAATAAGAATTATTGGATCGCATCCCATATTAAGCAGAAGATCAAAAGCACTTGTGGCCACAGAACCTCCTGATTGAACATCCCCTATTGTTCCAATGTTTCTTTCTATCCAATCCATAATAGGAGTGGTTTCTCTGACGTTACTACCTTCTTTATCTTTATAATACTTTGCAGTTGTGCTAATTATCTTTCTGCCAGAATAATACCTGAGAATGGATGGACAGCCAACAACATCTGATATCAAGATAGTTGATTTAGATTTAACACCAGTAAAATGTTTAAAGCTATATTTTTGAGAATCAAGCGTCATAACAAAGTGAGGCTCAATTCCATATTTATGTAGCACCTTAAAAGACGTATCCACACATAGGATAACGGCTCTATCTTTAATTTTTTCCAGAAGATCTAAAGATTCTCTTAAGGATGGTCCTGCGGAAACTATAACTCCAGGATAACCTTTGAATCTATTAAAGAGTATGGATACAGAAGGTACCTTGGAAAGCCATCCTATATTCTTAAAAATATTTTCAATCCACTTCTCTTCAAATTCAAATCTGGTTAAAAGATCACTCACTCGAGAAGAAATATTTAGCTTTGCAGTTTCAATCATCTCATCATAAAAATCAGGATTTAGCTGATAAGAAGGCCTGTGAACATAGACTGAGACTCCAGTGAGATGAGCGATGTTTATATTATCAAAAAAAAGATTTAATTCCCCAATAGAATTTACCAGCTCTATATCTTTTAGGCACTCTGGATTATGTCTTTTGCACAGAGCTATCACTTCATTACTAAATTCAAATACAAGGAATTTTTTATCTCTGAAATTCTTTTTTAGTAGCTCAACATGATATCCAAGCCCAAGACCTGATACTATAACAAGAGAGGCTCTACCTGGAGTAAAGGAGTGAACAGCTCTCTCTGCCTCTTTAATAGGGTCATAGGCGGAGTGAATTCTAACTTCCCTATTTGTCTCTATATCCTTTGCACAAAGGGTCTTTACCCCGCTTTTACTTTCAGTCAGTAGGTATTCAAACATTTAATCAGCCTGCTGCTGTCATCTGGTTATTATAGTTATTCTTGAGTTTTTCATGGAAGGCCTTGAGATCATCAAGATTATCAATATCAATCCATTTTAAAACATCCATCTCTATGTAATAATAGCTGTACTTATTTTTTTCAACTCCTGCTAGCATATTGGCAAGATAAACAGTAAAGGTAAGATCTCTATGATCCCCATTTACATTGAGAGGTGAATGATGGTTTTCAATAGCATTTTTTAGATGAGGGGGAAAATTCCATTTTTCTGCAATAAGTGAACCAATATCAGCATGGCTTATACCGACAGAAATCTCCTCTAAGATCGAAGAAGATCTAAGCTGCTTATCCCTTGTAATTTCAGATATTGTATGAACAACCTTATCATCTGCTGACATTAAAACAATCTTCCCAATATCATGCAAAAGCCCAGAGGTAAAGGCTGAATCAATAATCCCACTCAACTGCTTCATCTTTGCAATTGCTGTTGAATAATTGGCAACTCGTATGCAATGTTCCCAGATAATTTCAAATTTTTTATATCTACTCTGCATTATGGTTTTTGCAGCACTTGCTGTCAATATGAGATTTAAATTCTTCAATCCAATGATCATCAAGGCATCTTTCACTGTCATAATCTTTTTGCCTGGAACAAAGCCAGCTGAGTTAGAAAGCTTTATAACGTCAGCAGTAAGAGAGGGATCCTGACTTATCCTTGAGGCAATAAGTTCAATTGTGGCCTCTTTACTTGCACAGAGCCTTTGTAACTCGACTATATTCTCTGGAAATGTTGGCAAAGTATCAACATCGTCCAGAACCTTTTTCTTGACAGAGGAAATTATAGATTCCTCTTTTAGCTTTTTTGGAACATTAACAGATACTGTAACTCCTTTTTCCGATGTTTGAATCTTTAGATTATTATGACCAATTCCTGAATTCCTTAACAAAAAAATCATCAGTGCAAAGCCCAGTCCTGCACCCTCTGTAGAGTCATACATATCGTTATAGGCATCTGCCAGATTTTGATACTGCAAAGCCTTTTCTATTCGCGCTTTAATTCTATTGAATTCCTCCTCAATAAGAGCAACATTGTTAAATATAGAAATTTTTAATTCATCATCATTTTTTTTGAAGATAATATTTATGTAGTACTTTTCCTGAGCCTTTATTTCATTGGCTATTTCATTTATCCTAAAAAGGAAGTCATCCTTAAATTTTTCCATTAAAATATGGTATCTTTCTCTATCCGTTATAGGAACACCTGATTTTTCAAAATAAATCCTCTTTAGATTTGCCTTAAAAGCATTGTATATTATCTCTCTCAGTATTGTGACTAAAGTCTCCAGAAGAAAAATATTTCCATAAAAAGATAAAATTCTAAGAATGATAGAATTTATTAGCAAAAGAGTTTCTTCATCAATATATTTAAGAGAAAGGGTAACTGTCTCTCCCTTTAAAATCAAATCTGAATAATTTTTCCCATCAACAAGTAACATATTGCCTCTAAAGGGTATTAAATTTTCTCTAATAAAATAATCGAAACTTTTAATAAAAAAATAGAGAAGTATTTTGTCTAAGAAAAGTCATTCCGCAAATAAAAAATTTTTTTGTTAAAAAAGTTTTAATTTTCACCAATTTCAAATTTTAAACTTATACCCTCTCTATCTAAAACTTTAAGAAGGGACTTGAATGTATTTGTAATATCGGGCACGGCACAAAAAGAACATTGCACAATTGGAAATTCAGAGCTAAGTATTTTGCAAGCCCTAAGATTTGGATATGAAAGATTTTTCACCCTCATAGAAGTAAAGTTACCATTGAGAGCTCTAAGTCTATCCAGTAAAGGCTGAATATCCTCTGTGGATTTTATATCTAAGGATATAGACCTGGAATTGTTCATGGAATATTCAATCAGAGAAGAGCCTATTTTAATCACACCCTCCGGATTATTTGCAGAAAGATTTCCCTTTAAATAAAAAGTCATGAGAGCAAAAGATATTACTACAGGTGCAAACTTAAGACGACTGATAGTTTTTACGGGAATAAGAGGCAAGAGAGATAATGTAAAAAGCGATAATATAATAATATAGCCCTCTGATATAAAAAAATTCATATTAAAAGATGAAAAAATTTCCACAAGTTTTTCAAGTAATTTGTAGGAGTAATCTGCGAACACTCCAGTAACTATGGAAATAAAAGGGACTTGCCCTACTAAAAGGGCAAAAAATGCGCTATACATAAAAAAAGATGCAGCTGGTATAATGAAGAGGTTGCTAATAACAGAAATTGTATTAATCTGATTCAGGTGAAAAAGTATTATAGGTGTAGTAAAGAGCTGCGCTGACAAAGTCATGGCAAGAGTGTTTCTAATAAACAATGGTAAAGAGCCCGCTGTCGAGCCATATCTGTCGCTAAACAAAATAATGCCGAGAGTAGCTCCAAAGCTAAGCTGAAAGCCAATGGAAAAGATCTCCCATGGAAAAATCAAAAGAACAATAGCGGCAGTTATCATAAGGGTGTTAAAGGAATTTACTTTTCTATGTATAAATATCTGAAAGACAAAAAGAGAATACATAATGGTTGCACGCACAAGTGATATTGGAGCATCTGTAACAAATAGATAAAAGCCAACAGTTAATGCAGAAATTAGCAAAACAATATTTCTGCTAAATATAAAAAATAGAAAGGCTGGAATTCCTGCAATTATAGCAACATGTAGCCCTGATGCAGCAAGTATATGTAAAGCTCCAGCATCTCTAAACTTAAGACGAGTTTCTTTTTTTATATAGCTTTGATTTCCTGTAAATATAGATAAAACAACTGAGGCTGTTTTTTCCGGAAATATTTTTAAGGCAGTGGATTTTATGTATTCCCGAATCATGTCTCTTAAATTTGTCTGAGATTTATCAATAATCAAAAAATCTTCATCATCAACGTATGAGACATAATGTATTCCTCTAAGCCTGTAGCTATCATATCCAGTTGTAAGCTTATTTACTCTTTTTAGCACCATAAGTCTATCCCCTTTTACAAAAGAGGAACTCCCATTATAAAATAAGGTGATCATTGAGCTATCCTTGCCTTGATCAAGGAAACAGTGCAATTCCAGAGTATATCGCTTTTTTTCTACCTCATCTACTGCTACATAAAAATTTTCCAGTGACTGAGGTAAAGAGGTGGAATTATATCTGGTGTAGATATTTCTGTTTATAATGAAAAATATAGAGGTCAGCAAAATTAAAATTACTGCTATAGAAAAAAAACGAGCTTTCCCTTTAAATATCAAATGCCTGTAGCGATTTAGAACTCCCCATACAGAGACAATAAATATAACAGCAAATATAATCGTAAAAAGGGCTTTGTGCGGAGAATAGCATAAAGAACCATAAGCAAAGACTGTGGAAAAGAAAATCCACGCTGTTAAAGGCAAAGATGGAACCAGAAGTTTATCTAATGTTTTATTAAATTCTTCCAACTTTAAAAACAACCCCTAAGTTTAGTCCAAAGGATTGAAATTTTGTATTATCTCCTATAGCAAAAGTGCCATATTTGCCAAATAAATCTACAAAGATCTTTATACTATCTGAGGCAGAAAATAAAACTTCAATGGGAATATAAATACCAGCAGCACCATCGTGGTTAACATTAGAAGGAGGAGTTTCCATAAACAAACCAAAACCTCCTCCCAAAGACCAGGATTTGTTTAAAGTGTATAAATACATTGCTGATATATTATATTCGAGGCATGTTATTGTAGAATCATATTGACTATAGGAATATTTCCAGTGTAAATCACCGGATATATCCCCTGCAATGACTTTAAAGGCAAGGCCTCCAGCCATATTTCTTCCAGAGAACTTCTGTGTTTTTCTTTCATTATCTACCCAGTCACTGTATTGTGCAGAGTTTATAGAATAAGAAAATATAGGCCCTAAAAATGTATAATTAAGAGAGCTCTCCTGTCTCTCCTGTGAAAAAAGTGGCAAGCCTATAAAAATTACACAAAAGCCAAATATTAATCTCTTCAAAATCACCTCTGCTATTTTATATTAAGAGGATTTTTTACAATCTGTGCACTGGATGGCACATTAAAGTCGAAGATACTGGGTATTATCGCATCTGTTGAGCTCACATTTGACAGAGAAAAATTGTAGACCCCACCTTTCTGTGTTTTTAATATCGCCTTCCTTAAAAAGAAAGTTGAATCCACCATAAGAATTATCTCTGGAAAAGTTTTGCCATTGCCTTTTAGCTTTATAGTATATCCTCCTGGGCCTTCGGCTGTTACTATGGCCATATACCCGGATGTTAAAGCAGCTATCCCTCCTGAACCGCCCCCTGCCAGATCCTGAACTCCACACATATTACTTCCAGCGGAATAGACCCATAGAGTTCTACCATTGGAAACAACTGTTTTGCCACCTGGGTTACTGAATTTTACATAGATCTTGCCAGGGCTCATATACTTAAAAGCTCCTGTATAAGTCTCCCCCTCGGGCCCAGACCATGAGATAATACCTGTTAGTTTTCCTATGGAACTCATCCTTGCCCTGAATTTGTTTAAGGCCTCATCGCCTGTAATTGCATAGAGGCTATGGGTAATCAACATAATAAAAACTACTATAAAAGATATTCTTGATTTTTTTCTCATGTTATGCTTTCCTGAATTATATACGATTTATTTCCTTAATTTTTAAAAATTTTTTTGTAAAAATAATTATGAGAGCATTATTTTTCAAGAATTAAATCCTTTTATCAATATTTTAGTGATTTTATTATAAAGAGAGCTGATAAAATGAAAAAATTCCTTCTAATTGTAATTATAGTAGCTATTATAGCTTTTTCCTACAAAGAAAGCTTTCTTGTCCATAGATTTTATGTTAAAAGTTTTTATACAATATTTTATACTGAGGAAGGTGTTGTCCAAAAGGCATGGGAATTGTATAATAAAGGAGAATACCGCAGGCTTGAAAAATTTTTAGACAGAGTTACAGAGGTATATCTAACAAATAATGAACTAAAAAAAATTGCAGGGCTTAATTATATAAAGCTTGGTCAAAAGGAAAAAGGTGCAGAACTCATTGCTTCCTCCATGGAAAACGGCTCAATTCAACTTGATGAGCTTATGAAAATACTTGAATCTCTCTTTGAAAATAAATACTATGGTGAAATTATCTATTTTTATGACAAAAATATTCTCCGCAATAATGCAAACTGTGCCTTTTACTATGGAGCCTCCCTGTATCATAGCAATAGATATAGTGAAGCAATTCAAACTCTAAATTTTTCACGAGCCAATGGCTACAGAGGAGATAGAATAGATTTTTACAGCGGAATCACCCTTGAAAAGATGGGAAAGTTTGATGAGGCAGAAAAATTGCTCCTTTCTGCATACAATGCAAATCCCTATGACAGAGATATTAAAAAGGCTCTTGTGGACTTATACAGAAAAACAAAACAATTTGATAAAGCTGAATATCTTTTAAGGAAGAAATAAACTAAAATTTCTCTGGCATATTTGTAGAAAGCTCCATAATTATTTTACGAGCCAATTGATCTATCTCCAGCGCATCTATGTTTTTTTCTAAATAGACAAGCTTAAAATCCTTTATGCTAATACAACGAACCCATGCTTTATTTGTATCCTTATCAACAGAAATAATCAATGAGTAATCAAAAAGATTGTCATTGCGAACCTTATTTATGTAGCCAGAAATAGTTTTGCCATATTCAAAAGCATATTTGTTATATATATCCCTTTCTTTAAGGAGATCCCTGTAATACTTTGCCCCAGACCATGTTCCATGAGCCAAAAAGATCTCACTGCGATAGGCTATCTTTTCATATTGTGCATTTGTTGTATAGAAGTTATAGAGATAATTCATTTTTTCATAATCAAATTCTGTTTTAAGTTCATTGCCCACAGAAGAAAAAACTCTGTAGCCATTTTTCAAAAATTCACTATAGCAGATATTTAACTCCTCTCCCTCAAGGTTAGTTATAATGCTAATCCTTGTCTTAGGTTCAATTGCTCTGTCTTTAAAGTATTGCCTATAGGATATGATACTATTTATGCGATAAGCGATCTTATCTACAAGGTTAAACATATCTGTTCCTAAATCGCCTTCTTCTATAAAAGTAAAGATCTCATTGGAACCCTGACTGTATATCTTTGTAGAAATACGTATTCTATTTTGATTTAAATCTTCAAAATATCCAAAAATAAAAAAATCTGCCACTAATTCTGGAGATAATGGTCTAAGAGCCTTTTCAGGGATAGAATCATCTCCTTCTGCATATTTGCTCAAAAAATCAACATTTGAAGGTTTTCTTGCAGATATATTATATTTTTTATTAAGGGATGAGGCTATCGTATTTGGCAAAACCTCCTTGAGATAATTCAAAGAGGCCTTATCTGACTTATTTGAAAAAAAAGCAAAAGCCACAGACTCCGCAAAAATCGGTCTACCAGCTAAAAAAACTAAAGCTGCAAGAATAGAAACTATTATGCTTCGTTTATTTATCATTTCCCTGTTATATTTGCAATAAAGTGATTTACAATTGATTCTATATTATCAGTATAAGCAGTTGGATAATTTTCTACAAACTCAACCTCCAAATTTCTTAAATTTATAACTCTTGCCCAACTGACCTTTTCCCATTCTTTGAGATCAAGCAAAATTAGATAATCCACATCCCACTCAGTTCTTATTTGCTTTAAAAATTCAGCTTTGTTGAGCTCAAAATTATAAACATGAAGTTTATAAATATTATCATATGTCTTTTCTAAAGTAGAAACATTTTGTTCATCAATGTTATAGGAAAGCTTTTTTAGATCTGATATATCATAAACATCTTTCATAGTGTAGAGATCTGAGGCATTTAAAGCCTTAACCCTAAATCCTTGCTTCAAAAAAGAAACCAGAACAACATTTTTTAGATTGTTAGGATAATCAATAATTACAGCTACCTTAGAACCTGCCGGAATTCTTGAGGAAGAATGAATAAGGCCTTTCTTTGCGCTACAAGAAGCAAATAAAAGGCTGAAGATTATAATCCCAACTAATTTTCCAGAGTATTTTTTCAAATTCATCACAAAAAACCTCATCATAATATTTTAAGTTAAGAAATGACCTAAATAAAGTCTGACTAAAATTCCTTTCTTAGTTTTTTATGATTATAAACCTTAAGTCAATATAAGTCAATAGAAATATGATCTGTAACAGAATATTTTTAATCAAAAAGGCTAACCCTTTTGAATTAGCCTTTTTACTTTGCAATTTTATTTCTGAGCTGGAACTGTTTCTGCTTTGTTTTCTTCTGAAGGAGCAGACTTTTTATTCTTTTCCAGATATTCCTTGAAGCCATCTTTTTTTATGGAGTGCTCAGCAAGAATTTCCCGAACAAGCTTATCTGCCTCAACTCTTGACTTTTGAGCAAAAAGCTGCTGTTTTATATAATTTTCTGATTCATCTGCAGTTCTTCCTGCAAATCTTGCTCTGTTTTCGTTATAAATTTTATTAACTTCATCATCTGATACTGAAATCTTATTTTTTAGCTTTTTAGAAAGATAATACTGAGCTGCTGTCTGCATCTTTACCATTTCAAGAAGAGCCTTAAGCTCATCCTTATTTATTTCTTTATCTTCCATAGCCTTTTCGTAAAGAACCTTTTGAGCTATTAAGTGATCTAAAAAATTTGCTTTGTTCAAAAATGGATGATTTGCATAAGCAGGATTTTCTGCCAGCTTATCTATTTCCTCATTTGAATCAATATTTGTGAGGAGTTTATTTTGGATATAATAAAACTTATTTACTTCCTCGATGGTTATCTTCTTTCCATCAATTGTTGCAGCTGTCTCTCCTGTAAACTTATTGCAGGAGATTGAAAAAAATGCAAAAATCAATGCAACTAACACAGCTAAATCTCTTTTTTTTATCATAAAACAATCCTTATTTTAAAATTATTTTTTAATTTATATTGAGGGGAATAATTCCAGCCTTCTGGTAATTCAAGATAAAATTAAAAATTGTTGCAACCATTTTTTAATCTCCATTAGCTTTTTTTCTATGGGGATTTTACCTGGCGTAAACTGCAGAATTTCTGGATATTTGGGATTTATGGTAAATCTCTTATCTGATGATATGGATTTAAGCAAAAGATCAGGTGATATTGTGCATTGAGAGGTGATCTTAATATTAATTTTGTTGTTTTCTTCAAGAATCTCCTCTATATAAAGCCTTGAGGCAAGGGCTCTTATTCTTTCAAGCTCCACAAGAGTTCTAACCTCCTCAGGAGGAGCTCCAAATCTATCAATCATTTCCTTTTCGAGAACATCTACTTCTTCGACTGTTTCACAGGCCTCAAATCTCTTATAGAACTCAATCTTTTGTTTTTCATCTGCCATATAGGTTTCTGGTATATAAAAACTCACTTTAAAGAATACCGATGTTCTAAAATATGGCTTTATTTCCTCTCCCTTTATCTTTCTCACTTCCTCTTCAAGCATCTGACAATAGAGATCAAAGCCCACATCCATAATATTTCCTGATTGTTCAAGCCCAAGTATATTGCCTGCCCCTCTAATTTCCAGATCCTTCATTGCTATTTTGAAGCCACTACCAAGATCTGAATACTCTGAAATAACCTGCAATCTCTTTTGTGCTTCTTCTGTTAAAGATATATGCTTTGGATAAAAAAGATAAGCATAGGCCTTCTTATCCGATCTCCCCACTCTGCCTTTAAGTTGATAAAGTTGTGAAAGTCCGAAGGTATCTGCTCTGTTTATAATTATTGTGTTTACATTTGGCATATCCAGGCCAGATTCGATAATTGTTGTGCTTATTAGAACATCATATTTTCGGTTAAGAAAATCAATCATTATATCCTCAAGCTCATGCTCATGCATCTGTCCATGGGCAATACAAAATTTTGCCTCTGGCACAAGATTTCTCAATAGAACCATTTGAGCTTCAATAGTCTGAACTCTATTATGAACATAAAAAACCTGCCCTCCCCGCTGGATTTCTTTTATGATTGCATCTCTTAAGATATCAGCATTATCCTCAAGGACATAGGTTTCAATAGGCTGTCTGTTTTCTGGAGGAGTTGCAATAATCGAAAGATCTCTTATACCAGACATCGAAATATGCAAAGTCCTTGGTATTGGCGTTGCTGAAAGAGTGAGAACATCAACTGTTGCCCTGAATTTCTTAAGCTGTTCTTTATGCTTTACTCCAAAGCGCTGCTCCTCATCAATTATCAAAAGGCCCATATTTTTTATCTTTACATCAGCAGACAGAAGGGCATGAGTTCCTATCACTATATCAATCTCCCCTCGTGAAAGCCTATCTTTAATCTTTATGATTTCCCCTTTTGTTCTAAAACGCGATACCATTTCTATAGAAACAGGATAGTCCTTAAATCTCTTTTTGAAAGTCTCAAAGTGCTGCATTGCCAGAATTGTTGTCGGAACTAAAATTGCAACCTGTTTGCCAGCCATACAGGCTTTGAAAGAAGCTCTTATTGCAACCTCTGTCTTGCCAAAGCCTACATCTCCACATATAAGCCTATCCATTGGCTTGTCGCTTTCCATATCATCCTTCACGTCTTCAATTGCACTTATCTGGTCTGGAGTCTCTTCGTATTCAAATAATGCCTCAAACTCCTCCTGCCACTGAGTATCAGGGGGAAATCTAAAGCCTTTAAGAGCACTTCTTTGAGAATAGATCTTTATTAACTCTCTGGCTATTTCTTCAACCGATTCACGGACTTTTTCTCTTATCCTGTTCCATGCAGATTTTTTCCCAAGTGCATCGATGCGAGGTTTTTTGCCATCAAGGCCTATATATTTCTGGACAAGAGATATTTGTTCAAGGGAAACGTATAGCCTGTCTTCTCCCTCATACTGAATCACCAAAAAATCCCTTTCAACACCGCCCGCTGTCATCCTCTCTATGTTCTTAAAAATTCCTATCCCATGATTTATGTGAACTACATAATCCCCAGGTTTAAGATCCAGAAATGACTCAATTGGGCGTGAGCTCTTGCTTTTAAAGGTTCTTCTCTTTCTGTAGCTCTTCCCAAATATATCATGATCTGTTAACAGAAAAGTTTTTATATCTGATATTTCAAGACCTGCTGAAAGTGGGCTAAGAACTATGTTAAAGGGATTATTGCTATTAAATTGAGAAAAATCACTGTTTGGTGAAAATTCGCTAAAGAGATCAAAGAGTCTTCTTGCCTGACCCTCAAAAGAAGTGGTCATCACTATATTCCATCCACTGGAAAGTCTTGCAGCTATTTCTTCTCTTAAATTCTTAATTCTGCCCTGAAAATTGGGCAAGCTTTTCATGGCAAAAGTAAAAGCTCCCACTGTGGCTGTAAAACTCTGTATTTTAACTGACCTCTCATGGAGCTCTTCAGGAAGAGAATAATCCAACAAAGTTTCTGGTGGAAGAATATGTTGGAAGTGAGACTTCCTCCTATACAAATCCTCATAATGTGTTGTTATGATATTTTTTCTTGAAAGAAGCTCGTTCCATTCAAGAAGAACTACCATAGCATCATCCGGGAAAAAATTCACTATGGAGTCGGTTTCTATAACATCATGGAAGTAGTCTAAAATCCCAGGAATCTTATCCAGTTCAATATCTCTGTTCAGCCAATTTTTTAAATCCTCTGGAATATCCTGAGAATCTTTTAAATAATGACTCAGTTTTTCTTTGAGCTTTTCTTTTTCACTTTTAAATAATACGAGCTCTCTGCGGGGATAAATTGTAATAGAATCAAGAAAGTTCTCTACAATTGACACTTGAGTCTCTGGATTGAATTCTCTTATGGATTCAACAGTGTCACCAAAGAAATCAATTCTTATGGGATTATCCCTTGAAGGTAAAAAAACATCAATAATCCCTCCTTTGACAGAAAATTGACCAAAGGCTTCAACCTTAGCCTCCCTTGTATAACCATACTCCACAAGAGTATTTATTATATCATCAAAGGGATACTCCTCATTTAAATTAAGAGCAAGTCCACGTTTCAAAAAAAATTTCTGAGATGGAATTTTACGCATAATAGCATCTACTGAGGTAATTACAATTGCTGGATCACCTGATAAAATCCTATATATGGCAGTTATCCTTTCTCTTTCAATCTGCTCAAGGGGATAGACAAACTCATAGGGAAGGATTTCCCACGATGGAAATTTAAATAGATACTTTTCATCTACAAAGACAGTTAAATCATTATAAAGATTATTGAGCTTTTCTTGATTTTCTGTTACTACAAGAATTTGATCCCCTCTGCTGTAAAAGAAAAGTGAAATAAAGAACGGAAAGGATTCCCTGGAAACTCCCTCAATGGAAAAGGAGTTATATAGCTCCTCTATCATTTTAGAAAAATGAGAGGAATTTTTTATTCTATCTATCAATTCCTTAAGGATCATATATGACCTTTACATAAATTATCAGTGGACATTATTATGGGGAAAGCCTGCATATTTCACAATTCTCTTATGCAGGCTTTTTTTTCAAGGAAAAAAAGTTTATTTAAAAACTGAATTTTTATATTGAATCAAATTGCTTATCTTTTTTTAGCCACAGTTCATTTATCCATTTTTTAAAACTTTCCTGATACTGTGAATCATTTTCATAATCTCCAATAAGTTCCGGTGTTACAGGAATTTTCTCCACATGAATATGCACCTCCTTTATTCTGCCACAGAGGAAGTGCCAGAAACTAAAATCCCGTGATGGATATTTTATTGTAACATCAAGTATACAGTGAATGATATTGCCCATTGATGAAAATACAAAAGCAACTCCACCTGCCTTAGGCTTGAGTAGGTTTTTATAAGTGGATTGCTGTCTTTCATGTCTTGCCTTTGTAAAGCGAATTCCCTCAACAAAGTTCATTATGCTTACAGGAGTGTAACGAAATTTCTCGCAGGCCTTCTTTGTGGCCTCTATATCCTTTCCTTTTAGAGATGGATTTTTTTTCAAAAATTCTGAGCTATATCTTTTCATAAAGGGGAAGTCAAGTGCCCACCATGCTATTCCAAGAAGGGGGACCCATATCAATTCTTTTTTAATAAAAAATTTAAGGAGTGGGATTTTTTTATTAAAAAACATCTGCAGGATAATTATATCAGACCATGTTTGATGATTTGATAAAACAAGATACCACTCTTTTCTGGAAAAATTTTCTTCACCACTGCTATTAATTTTTATACCGAGCAATTTGCGGAACAGAAAGTTGTTGTTTTCAATCCAGATTGTAGCTATTACAATAAGCACCTTTGTCCACAGCTTCCTGGAAAAATGGAAAGGTATAAGCAATTTTAAAAATGCAGCTGTGAGCAAAAAGGGATAGCCAATAAGAGTATTAATCAAAATAAAAAGTATGGCAAAAATCCCCTTCAGATTTGAAAACATATTGAAGAGTTTAGGCTCACTCCGGGCAATTACAACTTCTTTTGTGTATTGATTCATCAAAAACCTCTGTTTAATGATATTTTTTACCTGTTAAAGTCTCAAAGATAGAATTTCATTGGAGAGCTTTTGAACAAGTTTGAATGATTAAAATCAAAGGGACAAACAAAAATGGTATAAAAAAAGTTGCAATTATTTTTTACAAATCAAAAAAAATGTCCAAAAAAGAGAGCTATAATTTTTTAATATACTCCGCACAATGCCCTAAATTACACAAATTATATAAAAACTTATGATTGGCTGCCTAAAAGATTTCTTTAGCAGCCAATCAACTTATTAATACAAAATCTCTGTCCATAGATATCCAGCTAATCAATAGTCGCTATAAAGCTTTTTCTTGTAGATATGCTGATCCCCCTTATCCGTCAAAATAAGTGTCTTACCACTTTTGCGCAAATACCCCTTTTTGACAAGGGAGTCAACAAGCATATCAAAGTTGTCAGAGAGAGCCTTCAGCGACTGCTGCAGCACTATATCAAACTCAAGGCTATCATCTGCCTGCTTTTGATTATTTTTGAATATCCTGAGAATTTGTGATTCTATTAAATTAAGATCTTCATTCATAACAAACACCTCCTTTAAATCATAGAAGCACTTATTCCCTGTGCTTAAGTGTAATATATAAAGAAAACTAATTTGAGTCAAAAAATATTAGGAGATAAAAAAATTTCGGCCTCAAAGTGATAATCCCAAGGAAATAGTTTTTGCTGTTAAATAATGAATTTTATAACATGGGCCAATAATAGTCTCGTTTCATAAAAAAAAGGAGGAGATTGACTCCTCCTTAAAAAAAAGGCTTATTTAGAAACAGACACAGCCAGTAACAGTGTTAGTGTTGTTAAGCACTCAACTTATTGGACCTTACCCATATCTTCTGCTTTTCTGCCATTTTGATAAGCTCATCTCTCACTGCAGGATGTGCAATATTTATAAGCTCCTCAGCTCTTTGCCATGTTGATTTTGCCTTAAGCATTGCTACTCCATACTCTGTAACAACATAATTGGTTATACTGCGTGGAACTGTCACAGTTGCTCCAGGTGGTAATGTTGGAACTATTCTGGAAATCACCTTTCCATCTTTGACATTCGCAGATCTAAGGCAAATAAGACCTTTACCCCCCCTTGATCTATATGCCCCAAATATAAAATCGAACTGGCCACCTGTTCCAGAGATGTGTCTTATACCTGAAGATTCAGAGCATACCTGACCATAGAGGTCTATCTCAACAGCATTATTTATAGCAATTACATTGTCATTCTGGGCAATGCGGAAAGGATCGTTTGTATAGCTCACAGGATAGCTTGCACATACAGGATTATTATCAAGGAAGTCATAAAGCTTTTTTGTCCCCATGGCAAAGGTATAGACTATCTTTCCTTTATCTATATTTTTATACTTACCTGTAATCTTTCCTCTGTTATACATGTCCACAAAGGAATCTACAAGCATCTCTGTATGAACGCCAAGATCTTTTAAATCTGAATCTGCAATCATTGCACCAACAATATTGGGCATCGCACCTATACCAAGCTGAACACATGCTCTATCTGGTATCTCATTCATAACAATCTCTGCAATCTTTTTATCAACATCAGAAACAGGTATCTCTGGCAATTCCAGAAGAGGCTTATTGTCTCCATGAACAATATAGTCTATCTGAGAAATATGGATAGACTCACTTGCACCACCAAGGCATTTTGGCACTGACTCATTTACCTCTGCAATTACAATCTTTGCAGCCTCACACATAGCTAAAGTGATGGAATTGCTTGTCCCAAGATTAAAAAATCCTGCCTTATCCATTGGACCAACTTTAATCATGGCAACATCGGGCTTTACATAGCCCCTTTCAAAAAAAGTAGGCCCCTCATGATATGTAAGTGAGATGTAGTTGCAAAGATTATTGTCATGGCATCTTCTACTTGCTGTACTAAAATGCCAGTCATTGTAAATAAAATGTTCTCTTGCTGGATCCTGCTGGACAATCTGTGGAACAAAGGGGCAACATACAGAACGTACTTCAACATTGTGGAGTTCATTTTTTCTCCGTGCAAGAGCGCTGTCAAGGACATGGGAATTCATTACAAATTCTCCATAGTGAACCAGATCCCCTGACTTCACAACCTTAACTGCCTCATCAGCAGTGACAGTTTTTCTCTCGTATTCTGCTTTAAACTTCATATAAACCTCCTGGCTGTATTTATTATTTATATTAGCTTTCATAATCTGCTAAAACACTTCCGGCTATTACAAGCCTCTGAATCTCTGAAGTGCCTTCATAAATTTCTGTTATGCGAGCATCTCTGTATAGCCGCTCTGCAACATAATCTTTGATGTAGCCATAGCCTCCATGAATCTGCATACACCTGTGAGTGCACCTATGAGCACATTCTGAGGCGTATAGCTTTGCCATAGCTGAATATTTAGAGGCTCTCCTTCTGTCACCGGTATTAAGAATCTCTGCCGTTTTATAAACAAGCAACCATGCTGCCTCAATCTCTGTTGCCATATCAGCAATCATAAATTGAATAGCCTGCTGCTTTGCTATGGGTTTTCCAAATTGATATCTTTGATGTGCATAATTAGCTGCAGCATCAAGAGCGGCCTGAGCAATACCAAGAGCCTGAGCTGCCACTCCCACTCGTCCACCATCAAGAGTATGCATTGCTATTTTGAAACCGTCTCCAGGTTTGCCTAAGATATTTTCAGCAGGAATCTCACAGTTATCATAAATCATTTCTGTAGTGGAAGATGCACATATACCCAGTTTCTCCTCAAGCTTGCCAACTGAAAAACCAGGAGTTCCCTTTTCCACAATAAAGAAACTGGTATTTTTACCCTTAGGAGCATCCTTATCAGTAACTGCAAGCACAACATGGACATCGCAAACTCCTCCGTTTGTTATGAAATTTTTTGTTCCATTAAGTATCCATTTTCCATTCTTAAAGACAGCTGTAGTTTTGGTTCCCCCTGCGTCAGATCCAGCTTCAGGTTCTGTTATTGCAAAGGCTCCAATATGTTGGCCACTGCAGAGTTTTGGTAAATATTTCTTCTTCTGTTCCTCTGTGCCAAAATAGTATATTGGAGATATGCAGAGGGAATTGTGGGCAGCAACGATTGTTCCTGTTGACGCACAGTATTTAGATAGTTCAGCTATAGCAATTGCATAGCTAACATAATCCATACCCGCACCACCATACTCCTCAGGATATACAACCCCCATCATACCAAGATCCCCCAGCTTCTTCGTGGTTTCCATTGGGAATTGATGCGTTTTATCTATCCTTGCAGCCTGTTCCTTAAGCTCTTTCTCACCAAAATCACGACACATGTCCCTGACCATAATCTGTTCTTCAGTGAGTTCAAATACACTTCTGTTATTTTCTGTATTGAGAGATGAAGCTGATATATGACCATGTCCCTCCAGTGAAGTATTCATGTTGACCTCCATTTTTATTTTATGGAGAAAATAAAACACAGATGAAATACTTTGACAATCGGGCAGATCTATATAAAAATGGGGAGGCAATTTATATTTTTTTTCTTAGGCAAGCTCCTGATTTATCTCATAGGATAAATCCCTAAAAAAAGATAGGAATATCTTATATTCAACTTAAGGCTATTTTTGCCGTGTAAGCTCCCATCGTGAGGCCTGCTGGATTAGCTCTGTTGCATTTTTTAAATTGAGTTTATCTTTTATATGTTCCTTATAGGTATCAACTGTTTTTACACTTAACCTGAGTTTTTCAGCAATTTCCCGTGTATCAAATCCCTGCCCTATGAGTTCAAAAACCTGGAGTTCTCTATCTGTAAGAGATGAAACTGAGATATCCTCTCCTTCCTGTTTTCTTAAGGCCTTCATCATGAGTCTATTCTTTATGATTTCACTTGCATATAGCTGTTTGGAAAGGACTGTTTTGATTGCCTTTACAATAACCTCTGAGGCTTCCTGTTTCATTATATAACCCATTGCTCCTGCAGCAAAAGCTCTCTCTGCATAAAAGGTTTCATCAAATACTGACAAAACAAGAATTGGAATTTCGGAATCTATTTTTTTTATATATTTAATCAAATCAAGGCCATTCATATCCTGCAAGGATATATCAACTATAATTAAATCAGGCTTTTCTTTTTTCAAAAATTCAAGAGCAGCCTCACCACTTTCAGCTTCACTACATATACTTATATCATCAAGCTGAGAAATGAGCATCGAAAGTCCCATTCTAACTATTGAATGATCTTCCACTATAAGGACAGAATGTTTTTTACTACTCCTCATACCACACCTCAATCAATTTTTTTTTGGGAAAGTACAGCTAACCATAACTCCTTTATCATCCTTTTTATTTTTTATAGAAAATTTTGCACCAATCATCTTCGCCCTAAATTTCATCAGCTTTAGCCCTATGCCCTCTGACTGTTTAAGCCTTTTCTCATCAATGCCTATACCATTATCCGATACTTCAAGAATAAAATTGCAATCGGATTCATATAGCCTTATATTTATCTCTGTAGATTTGCCATGCTTAACAGAATTATGGACAGCCTCATTGGCTATATAAAAAAGTTCAGTTGCACTCATAACGTCTATATCAAACTCACCATTGTCTTCGAATGTGCAGGTAATATCATAAATATCATTAACTGAGGTGGCAAGATTTTTCAAGGCACTGGGAAGCCCTTCATAATCTATCTCAACAAGAAAAAGACCTTTAAGAAGTCTTTCAGCAAGAGTAAGAGACTCTCCAACAAGATCGTGAATCTTCTTTATATCTTTCAGTTCAATACTTCTTCCAACCTGTTTTTTTATCTCAAGGGTGCGCACAAGGAGTGAAATCCCTGTTAGATATTGGATTAAATTATCGTGCAATAATTCACCAACTCTCTGCTGTTCCCTTTTGCTTATCTCGTTAATTTGAGTGAGCAAGTTGTTGTATTCTGTCATATCAATAAGTGTTACAACATATTGGTTTTCTCCAGGTCCAAGTGTTGTGAGACAAAAAACATCCTTTATATTCCCATTACTGTCTCTAAGCTTAAACTCGCTTTTATTTATAAGGGAAACTTCCTTTGTAGCAAGCTCCTTTGCCATACGCCTGATTTCACGGACATATTCAGGGACAACAAAATCCTGCCATTTCATCTTGCCTTCCATTTCTTTTTTTGAATATCCAGAAAGAGTAACCATACCATTATTTACAAGGACAAGCGTGTCATTGTGAACAATTCCCATAGCAGAGCCACTGCTCTCAAAGATGGTTTTATACATCTCTTCAGAAATTTTAAGTGCGGTCTCAAGTTTTTTCTTTTCTGTGATATCAAAGAATATAGAGATAATGCAGGCAACTCCATCAAGAACAATAGGCTCTGCTGAATAAATATAGTTGTGGAGATCCCCATTTTTATGACGAAAAACAATTTCTATATTCTTTACTCTTCCTCCCTGACGGAGTATTGGTATGATTCTATTTCTATCCTCTGGCGGCTCCCATATTTTGATATCAAAAACGGTCTTACCAACAATTTCCTCCCGTTTGTATCCAGTATTATTCAAAAATTCATCATTTACTTCAAGTATAACCCCCTCTTCAAGAGTTGTAACACTAAGACTTATTGGTGCAAGCATAAAGGATTTAGAAAATTTCTCTTCAGAGACCCTCAAGGCCTTTTCAAGCTTTCTAGTTTCTGTAACATCAATAAAATTTGACACTATACAGTCAACTTCTCCAATGCGAACAGGTTCTGCAGAAAAAATGTAGTTATGAAAACTTCCATCTTTATGACGAAAAATTATCTCACGATTTTTTACCGGTTTCCATTTCTTCACAGGAGATAGAATCTGTTCCCTTACCTCTGGCGATTCCCATATATTTATATCAAAAACAGTTTTGCTTCGTATTTCTTCTCTTGTATAACCTGTATTACGCAAAAACTCATCATTGACATCTATTATTTTCCCTTCATTAAGGGTTGTAATTGTAAGGCTTATGGGAGCAAAGCGAAAGGATCTGGAATACTTTTCAGCTGATATATGCAAAGCCTCCTCCTTCAAAAACTCCTGTGGGCTTATCTCCGGGGTCCTCATGTTAATCTCATGAGATTGACTTTCAGAAAATAATATCTTAGAATCTATTTCTGGAAAAAGATCTGTAATGTCTGATAATACACAGCAAAGTAAGGGCTCGTTACCAAAGGTCTTTTTAAAGAGATTTATGCCAAGTATAATTTTTCTGCCATTTGCTGCAAGACATGGAAATTTAATCCTCCTGTGTAAAGAGCCGCTGTGAGAGTTCACTGTGTCCAGAACAAATTTTCGTGACTCTTCATACATCTGTTCCCTCTCATGGGAATACTGCCAGGTTTCCTTTGCAATATCCCATATATATCTGCCTGAGGCGTTTGCTGCAGATATGCCTGTCATGTTTTGAATTGTATTATTCCACAAAAGCACCTTGCCATGACTATCAATAAGCACAAGGCCATCGCTTAAAGCAGAGGAGACATCAGCAAAAAACTCAGCAACAATCTCCAGAGGTAAATCAGATTCACTTGCAAATTTCATAGGTATAAAGCTCTCTTTCTGCTTTAAGAGCACCAGAAATTACATATTTTCAAGCACTATTTTTGAGTAAATACCAATAAAATTTTCAAAAAAATTAAACATTAACGCATAATTTGTATTGATTTTTAAATATAAATCACCATAATCTACACAAAATAAATAAACATATATAAATAAAAATAAAGAGGTAAGCAAAATGAAATTTGAAGAACTCAAAAAGGCTATTTCAGATGACCTGAGACTTAGCATTGAAGGCTCCAAAGGACTTGCTGTTTATGCTAAGAAAAGTTCAAAGTTTGAAAACTGGCTTCAGGTTGAGGCTGCAGGTGTTTTATCAAAAAGTATTAATAAAAAACCGGTTGTCCCTGAGGCTGTTTTAAATGTAAATGGCAAAGAGATCGATGTTGACCTACTTGTTGGTGATGAGTGGGCAATCGAGCTTAAAGTAATTGGAGAAGAGGAAAAGAAAAACTACCAGGAAACTGTCAGAGCAATAAAAGAGGATATTGAAAAACTAAAAGAACTCAAAGCAATTACTCAGGGCAAAAAACTCAATACTGCGATGGCCTGTGTAATATTTCCTGTAGAGAAAGAAAAGGCATATATTCACGAAAACATAATGGCAGAAGTTTTACAAACAAACGAAGCTAGCGTTGTAGAAGACAGACAGTTTTTCTATTTTCATGACAACTCACTTCTTGGGGCAATTTATGTAAAAGAAGTTTAAAGGGATTGTGGATATAAAAATTATATCCTCTGCCTCTTAGAGCAATTTATGTAAAATAGCTTAAAGGGATTGTGGATATAAAAAATTATATCCTCTGCCTCTTAGAGCAATTTATGTAAAATAGCTTAAAGGGATTGTGGATATAAAAAATTATATCCCCTGCCTCTTAGAGCAATTTATGTAAAATAGTTTAAAGGGATTGTGGATATAAAAAATTATATCCTCTGCCTCTTAGAGCAATTTACCATATAGTTACATGGTGCTTGCTTTAAGTCTTTTGTGAAATGACTACAAGATTTAGATTTTTACAAAATTTATAGATAAAAAAAGAGACTTGCTCATATAAGCAAGTCTCTTTTTTTATGGGTGACTGACGGGACTCGAACCCGCAACGGCTGGAACCACAATCCAGAGCTCTGCCATTGAACTACAGTCACCATATTTTGATCTTCGCGCCCGAGAGGATTCGAACCTCTGACCCACAACTTAGAAGGCTGTTGCTCTATCCAGCTGAGCTACGGGCGCAGCTCATCTTGGTTAATCAGAAATTTTATTCGGGGCGAGAGGATTCGAACCTCCGATCTCATGGTCCCAAACCACGCGCTCTAGCCGGACTGAGCCACGCCCCGTGGGTTTCAACGAAAGACAAGTTAATATATGGTTAAAATGTGTCAATATTTTTTCAAAAAAAGAAAAAGTTTATTTAAAAAATCATGCCAAAATTTTAAACTTTTTATAAAAATTCTACCGCATAGTCTTTGCGTAAAGAGTGCTTTAAAAATTTGACATCTGGCTTTCCAAGTGCTATAACTGCATGAACTCTGTTATCTGAAATATCCAGAGCCTCCTTTAGCTCAGGGCTTCTGTTCAATGCCTCTACAGCAAAACCTATAAGGCATGTTCCATATCCCATGTAATGGGCAAGCATGCATATATTATATGCTGCATATGTTCCATCCTCTATGGGTGTGCTGCCATCCATGGAACTATGAATTATAATTATACATGGTGCTCCATGGAAGAGAAGGTCTCTACCTTGATATGATTCCTTTATTGCCATCTCTACTGTTTCATAATGATCTCTATAGTAATTTATAAGCGCCTTCCCCATAAATGGAACTGATAGGTAGCGAATAATAGGATTCTTTGCAAGTTTATTAATTTTCATAAAAAAATCCCTTATGGATACAGCAAAATTCCATACCTTTTCCCTTCCATTTAACACAACAAATTCCCACTCCTGACAATTGCTACCAGATGGAGCAGTAACAGCAAATTCAATCAAATCTCGCACTACATCATCACCGACCTCTTCTTCTTTGAAACGCCTTATACTCCTCCTTGATCTGAAAATGTTTACAATTTCCTGTGGAGTAACATCCTTTGGACCAAGTATTTTTTCTTTATATTTAAATGTATCAAATTTTATATTTCGTAAAGCATCTTGAAATGATACTGCATTGAATTTACAAACATCATAACAATGGGAACAGAGCATACAATCATTTTCATTAACAATCAGCTTTTTATTTTCTATGGACAAAACCTCCTTTGGGCAAACAAAGACACATCTGCCACATAAGGTGCATTTTTTTTCATCTATAATTGGTCTTTCTTCCATTATTACCTCACAGTTATTATTCATAAAACTTATCCAATGGAGTCATCTGCTCCATCATTTCATGGATATCCTTTTCTTTTGGAAATTCCTGAAACATCTTCTTTTCTTCTTCCACTGTGCCATTCTCTGCCTCATTAACAAGTTTACCAATCATGGTTTCAATATCCTTATCTGTATTACCATAAATCAATATTATATTGGGCCCAGAGCCTACTCCCCAGTTGAAACCATCATTTCTGTAGACCATAAATGTTTCTGTAATTCCATCGCCATCTGCATCTTCACAATAATAAACTGTTTCATCACCAGCCTTAGCTGAGGCAGATTTAAAAAAGATCTGAGTAACATCATTTGGATTATCAGGATTGACCCTCAGAGATATGAGATTCTTCGTTACAGATACCCTTGACTCTCCTCTATTTTTTAGCATATTGCGAAATTTATCAACATGAAGCTTTATAAACTTATCACGCACAGACTTGTAAAATTCTCCAAAATTTGAGTTTGCAAATTCCTCGCTGGTATTTTTAAGAAGCTCACTTCTCCTATAAATAATTCTAACATAATCTGGCTTGCCATTGATTTTATTTGTCCAGTAGTCATTATTTTCTATATATTTATTTTCTGCATCCATTACTATTTTCTTTATATTTACATCTGAAGGATTGTCGTAACCGTCTGCAATGTAATAGACTTTGCGATCCTTGATTACCATCAAAATTTCAACTGAATTATCCTTTTGCTGATCATTTGGCCTTTCTACCCTCTGATAAACAACTCTGTCCTCTTTGTATGAGGATATTTTATCAACATCCAGTATGAGATAATCCTTATCTCTGGCCAACAGATTACCCCGAGAAATAATTAAAAAAAGTAATAATAAACTTACAACTCTCATATGTATAGATTTCATATTTAAACCTTCTCCTGGCTTCTCCGATAGACGTCAAACTTATTGAATTATCGGTTATTTCAATTTTATGGCTTAATATAAAATTATCTCTCTCTTAGAGTAAAAATTTATCATTTTAGCGAATACCTTCGCCCTCCTTTGATCTAAATTTTAAAAAATATAATTAATTATAGGTTGACTTTTTTTTTGTTTATTTTATAAGGGCTATAGGATGATTGGTTCTTTAAATTCTTCTTAGCTTTCTTACCTCATTACAATTTCAAAAGGTAAATCCAGGAATAATTTTATTGCACCTTATCCAAAGGGAATTTTTTCCTTTATAAAAATCTCAGGAGTTTAAAAAATGTCTCAGGGCACAGTTAAATGGTTTAACGATCAAAAAGGTTATGGTTTTATTTCCGCTACAGACGGAAAGGACTACTTTGTTCATCACTCAAGTATAGTTGGTGAAGGTTTTAGAACACTTAAAGAAGGCAGCAAAGTAGAATTTAATATTGAAAAGACAGATCGAGGACCAAGAGCAGTTCAGGTCACTGTAATATAAATTTCTGCCTGAAGAAAATAAGCCCTGACCCAGGGCTTATTTTTTAATTATCCAAAATTCTAAAAATAGCCTCAGATAGTCTCTGTAGAGTAAATGGTTTTTGTATAAAACCAGCCGCACCAAGGGCAATACCTTCTCTGATTTTATCATCATATCTAAATCCTGAGGTAAGAAGAACCTTGACATCGCTTTTAAGCTCTTTCATCTTTAAAAATACATCTATTCCATTTACTCCTTCCATAAAGACATCCAGAAGTACAGCTTTAACATCAAGCATATTATCTGCAAATATTTCCAGAGCAGACTCACCATCATTTGCAGTTAAAACCTCAAAGCCACAGATTTTAAGCAATTCTTCAGATATTCTCAAAATAATCTCCTCATCATCAACAACCAGGATCTTACCTTCAGCCTTTTTAACAATAAAACTTGAAGATGAAAGAGCATCTTCAGTTGTAAGCCCCGGTAGATAAACAGCAAATTCTGTTCCTACATTTTTTTCACTATATACATCAATAAATCCACCGTGTTTGTGCACAATATTATAAACCATTGTAAGGCCAAGACCTGAGCCTCCATCATGGCCTCTTGTAGTAAAAAATGGATCAAATATACCAGAGATAATATCATCAGAGATGCCTACACCATTATCCTTTACAGACAAGCGGAAGTAATCAACCCCAAGTGCTGCATCAGGATGAGTTTTAACAAAAAAACCATCGGTTTTAGCGAGAGAAAGTGAAATCTCAAGAGTCCCACCCTTGTTTCCTTCCTTCATAATTGTCATTGCCTGAGCACCATTTATGCAGAGGTTCAAAAGCATTTGCTCAAGAAGCCCGGCATCTCCAGAAACAAAAGAGTCACCATAGAGAATTTCTGTTTTTATATCAACAGAAGGATCAAAGCTTCTTTTACAAATAGCTACAACATTGGAAATAATCTCTTTTAGATTGACTCGTGCAAATTGAATTTCTTTTGTTTTAGACAGAGACAGGAGCCTATTCACTATGAAAGAGGCCTTCTCTGCGGACTGTTCAAGATATCCTATATATTTATCATAAACAGATCGTATGTCATTTAAATTTTCTGTGGATTCTGTTCTAAGCTTTAATATTGAAACAGAACCCATTATACCTGCCAATATATTATTGAAGTCATGGGAAAGTCCTCCCACAAGATTTGCTATTACGTCCATCTTTTGACTACGCATCATGCTTATCTCTGCACGTTCAATAAGTGTCACATCGTCCATTTTTATGGCAAGGCCATTTTCTACGACCTCTATCATTGGAAAGACAGAGATATGTAAAATCATATCCTTCCCATCTTTAGAAATTTTTCTCTTTATATCAAATCCCTTTTTGTTTTTTATAGCTTCTCTGAGAATTTCCTCAGAAAGTTTCAGTTCCTTAAATTTTTCAATAAAGCTGTAGCCCTGCAACTCCCTTGAGCTTATAGCAAAAAAAGCCTCTGCAGATTTATTTACCTGTGTTATTATGAAGTTTGAATCAACTGTTACAATGGCAGAGGCTATTGAATCAATTATACTGCGCAAATAATTGCGCATATTTTCCATTTCCATTTCTTTATTTTTTATCTCTTCAACAGAAGTAGCAAGCTCCATACTCTTGGACTGAAAAGTTCTATAGAGGGAATCAATTTCTTTAATGCGTCTCAAATAAGATAACTCTTCAATCTCTCTTGAATTAAAATCCCAATTTGCAAAGAGCTCCACAAATCTTGTTATGGGCTGAATAATAAACTTCATATCAAAAAAAGTTTTTATCACAATAATTAAAATCACAAAGACAATCATTGCTGGGAAAAATTTTTTAACTGATTCAATGGATTTAAACATAATTGACACAGGAGCAAGTATTGATATGTTACACTGAAGTGTATTGCTCCAACCTGTTGTTATAACATATCTCTCATTTAATAAGGGATCGGTTATTGCACCCTCTGGAAGATTGCCTGGTGTAAAGGATCTTTTTGAAGAAGACATTATATATCCATCTGCATTGGAAAAAATCAGGATATTATTATTCAACTCAGACAATGAAAAAAAATCTTTGACAAAATTTTCAAGATCAATCCTTGCAACTATATATTTATTCCCCTGTCGCGCAGCCATATAAATGCTTAGAGAATCATCCTCTGGAGTTCTAAGAAGCCTTGAAACTGCAGAGTTACCAGGTTTGATGTTTTTTATGAACAAGACAAAGGGATTTGAAAAAAATCTATAACCTTTAAAAATCGGGCTTCCCTCTTCCTTCTTAAAAACCTCCGTAACTGTCATATTATTGTCTAAAAAATATATATCAGAGTATCCATGCAAAACAGGAATAAGTTCCCTCTTATTTGCACTGCGGCTAAACTCTAAAAATATTTGATACTTCTCAGAAACATACTTTTTTATTACAAGGTCAACCTTTTCTATGTCAAATTTTTGCTGATTTATATACTCTTTTTTTATATGATATTCAGTAAACTTGAACAGAAAGACAATAAAAATTACTACTGAAACAAACAGTCCTACTTCATAAATAATGTTAAAAGTTCTTAATGATCTCATCTATAGTTTCCCCTGTTATTTCTGTAAAAAATAGATCCTTTTCCACATCTCCAAAATCATTAAAAACTACATCTCCAAAATCAGTATGAAATTTTCTCTTATGCAAAATATACTTTTTTATGGAATCTGGAGTTTTGTTTCCATTAGAAATGGCCTCATATAAAATCTGCAATGCACTATAAACATTAAGGCTTATAAAAGTTGGAATAAATCCATATTTCTCTTTATGTAATGATATATAGCTGTCAACTGCAATGTTTTCCCCTGAGGGAGGATAATGAGAAGGAATTATGCTTCCATTAAGGGAAAGGCCTGCTGTATCAATGAGCTCTGGTGATTTCATCCAGGGAGTATAATAAATTGGAATAGAAGGGGACATCTTTCTCACAAGTTGAGCTATTGTTCCAGCAGTTACCTTATAGCCCCCGATTAGCAAATAAAGAGCACTGAAGGTGCGATTTCTAAAAAGTCTTTCAATATAGTCAGAATCAACCTTGCTTATACTTATCTCGTAAAAATATACTGGTGCCACGTAATACTTTTGAAAAGAACTTCGCGCAGGTGTTGTATATGCCTCATTGTCCATATCCTGCAAAACAAGAAGGTTTTTGTATCCCTTACGATTCATATACGAGGCAATGCTTTTTTGCTCAAGGTCAACATCCTGTATATTCCTGAATATGTAATCGTCATTTCCTGAAAGTAAGTTGGTGGTTGCACCTGTTACCAGAGTAAAGACTCTATCGTGATTGATCATTTCCTTAATTCCCACAGCGCAGGCAGATGTGTGGCTTGTAATTATTATATCAATACGATCCTTTCTAAGCTTTTTATATGCTTCGATTGTTTTATCTGGATTCCATGCATCATCATAAAATACAACATCTATGTCATTGGCTTTATATTTTTCTATAAAAATTTTAGTAGCATTTATTTCACTCCTGCCAACTGCAGAACCAGCTTCTAATTTAGTCATGAGAGCTATTTTTGTTTTTACTGGATTGCCACAGCTACAGATTCCTAAGGTAATAGCAAATACAGATAGGATAATTTTTCTTTTCATATAAATAGCCCTTTTATACTTTAAATTATCTTTCTAAGATATATAAAGAAGTGATTTTTTGCAATAAAAGATTCTTTTTTGAAATAAAAAAGACTACCAGCGTAATTCAGTAGTCTTCACTAAACCTATTGGGATTTTTCCAGTATTTATTCCGTAACTTCTTTTAAAATAAAGATACTCTATTATTATTCTCGCCGCCGCAGACTTCGGGGATAATTTTCTTGATTTTACAGTAAAAATTATATTCAGGAATAATTACTGGAAATTTCAAGAAGTTTGTTATAATTTATCAAGCTTATCAAGAATAGAATGCATATAAAAATTTATATTACATATATTACTAACTCCCTCTAATATTTCATTTATGTTTTGAATATATTCACCTTCATCATTTAACTCCTCTGATAAATCTGCAATCATGTTATTAATAAGCTGAAAAGTCACCTCAGGATGAAACTGCAAAGCTATTACCCTGTCCTTATAAATAAAAGCCTGATTTCTACAGGCATCAGAATAAAAGATATGAGTTGCTCCTTCTGGTATTTCAAAGGTCTCTCCATGCCAGTGGAAGACATAGGCACCGTCAGGTATGCAATCAAATACTGGCACTTCTGTCTGAGTGCCTGTTTTGTATATTCTGTGCCATCCTATTTCTTTATAGTCATTTTTTTTCACAACAGCTCCTAAAGCTCTTGCAATTAACTGAGCCCCAAGACAAATCCCAATGATGATTTTATCTGAATCTATTGCCCTTTTTATAAAAGCTATTTCTTCTTTAAGCCATGGATAGTCACGTATATCATTTACAGACATAGGACCTCCCATTATCACTAAAAAATCAAAAGCCTCTATAGGTGGGAAGGTATAGTCTTCAAAAAATTTTGTATAAGTTATAGGATATCCCATATCTGATGCCCAATGGAGGATAAATCCAGGGGTTTCTGCTTCTGTATGTTGCAAAACATGAATTCGCTTCATTGTATACCTCCAGGAAACTACGTTCCCTTGAAACATATTTAGAGGCATACTATTGTGCAATGCTAAAAGTAAAATATAGGCTCAAAAAGTATATATTTAACCTATAATTAACAATTCAAAGTTACTCCTCTGGCTCCTGGTGAATGTGAACTGTGCATCTGTTTATTCTGCTTTTTAGCCTATCTTCAAAGACGTGAGAGATCCTGTGAGCCTCATCTATACTAAAGGATGAGTCCATGTGGACAACCATATCAATAAAAACATCTGCACCTGCTCTTCTAACCTTAACGTTGTGCACTGAGGTAATCTCTGGAACACCTTTCAATTCTTCACTTATAATGTAACTGTAATCATCAGTAGCCTTGTCCATCAAAACATCAACAGCCTTTATTCCAAGCTTAACAGATACATAAACTATAATAAAAGCCACAACTATTGCAGCAATAGAATCTGCCTGGTATATGCCAAAGTTTGAGCATATCAGGCCAAGTAAAACAACGGAAGAACTCCATATATCTGTGGAAAAGTGCATGGCATCAGCCTCCAGAGCCTGACTGTCAAACTCTATGGCTGCACTTTTAAGAGCTCTGGATCTGGTTAGATCTACAACTATTGATGTTATGACTATAAGATAGCTCCACAGGGTTACCTCAAAAAAATAATTTCCAGAAATAAGTCGATCCATTGCCTCGTAGATGATCCACGCAGAGGTAACAAGCAAGAGCAATGTTTCAAAAAGAGCTGATAGATTTTCCACTTTTCCATGACCATAATTGTGTTCCCTATCTGCAGGTCTATCTGACACTCTTACAGAGAAAAAGGTAACAGCAGCAGCAACCATATCAAGAAGTGAGTGTATCGCCTCAGATAGTATACCAAGACTTCCTGTAACTATGCCAACAATAAACTTGGCAGAAGTAAGAAAAACAGCAGCTCCAAGAGAGGCAAGAGCCACTCTTTCTTTTTTATTTTGAAAAATACTCATCACTAACCTCGTGCTTTTTCAAACCATTTATGAAATATAATCCTCAAAAACAAGAAAATTCGATATTTATAAAAAATTTTTTTCGTTATGTTAGATCTATAAAAAAAGGTTAACTACTGTAATCTTTATTAAGAGAAACAAAGTAAGTTGGCCTTATAAAACAAAAATATATTAAATTAAAAAATTTTCAGTATTTATCCATTAACTTTTTCAAAATAAAAATGCCCTATTATCCCCGAAGTCAAAGGCGGCGGAGATAATATTTTCTTAATTTTACAGTAAAATTTTTTTAAATTTATATTGAATAATTAAAATTTATTTGATATTTTTAAACTGACATAATATTAAATCTATTACAGTCAAGAGAGGAGATATGAAACGATT
>Ga0255347_1000621_pt1 | contig 63047 bp, 53 predicted proteins | sample wastewater_treat_2_FD_192479 | JGI IMG/M metagenome (GOLD analysis project Ga0255347, IMG submission 192479) | Wastewater microbial communities from Lulu Island WWTP, Vancouver, Canada - plant24 | ecosystem: Engineered > WWTP > Wastewater > Unclassified | place: Canada: Vancouver, British...
TTCCGATACGTGTTCAATGCATCCAAAATCCGTTCTCCTGACATCGCCTTGCCTTCCATGTTCCGGTAAGATCGCAAATGGCAGGACGATACCATCTCCGGTAAGATCTTAGATGGCGCGATTCGCGTCATTGAACCCGTTCGGGCGACCGGATAGAATGCATCCTGGCTGTGCGTGTCGATCTGCACCGGATTTGCCCCAATGGCTGTAAAGGGAGATTTCAGCGTGAGAACGTCTTTGGCGGTTGCGCTCATCTGTGTTCTGGCCGGCTGTGCCGGTGATGGCGGCAGTGTTGTCGAAAAAGTGAAATACGATTTCGGCATCGGAGAGAAACCCGAAGGCTATGTCTCCACGTCGGAGGTCATCATGAGCCGCCTCAATGCGGTCGGCCAGGCGGAGATGAAGCGCATGAACCGCGAAGGCCGCCATGGCGCCATTGAGTTCCAAGATGAAGGCGGGCTTCAGGGGAAGTACTTCAAGCGCGTAAAAGTCTACGAAAACGCCACGCCGCTCGAAGCGAGTGCAGTCTCGCGGGGTTCCATGGACGAACGCGGATACCTGGGCTACATTGAATACGCCTACGCCATGCACGAAAGCGCGCGAAAGAATACCCGGGCGGAAGCCGAAGCCGAACCCGCCACAATCCGCACCGGAGAAACCGGCCGCGAAGTCTTCCGTTACCGCTTTGGCGCCACCGGCGTGTGGGACGGGGCGAAAGGTGAACCTTCCCGGCGCTAGCCTGCCCGATCTCCGAGGCCTAGTCCTCCCGCTGATCTTCGAGAACTTGTAGTTTGGCCGCAATCAGATCGGGATGCGTCAGGTTCAGCAGGCGGCCCAGTTTGTGAGCGATATAGTCCTCATGGGCGCTGAGGACACCATCCGCGTAGATGACACGCCACACCTCCGCAATGATCTCTTTCTTCTCTTCGACGCTGCAAATCTCATTTATCTCGTTCGTGAATTTCCACAGGTCGTAACTCTGGGCCCGGCGCGCCTTCGCGGCTGCGATCAATTCGCCAGCCTGTTCAGGCGTCAACGAAAATCGGGTGCACAATGCCGCGATCACCCGGTCACGCTCTTCAGGCGAAAACCCTTCGTCTGCGTTGGCGACCTCCAGCAGCAGCACGCACGTTGCGGATTCGAGACGCTCTTGTTTTGAGACCTTCGGAGTGTCCTTCTTCCCGCCAAATATATCCAGAATGCGCCCTATCACGATGATTCCTCCATTTCCTGCCGCGGCCGGCCTCCCAAACCATCCCCAACAGAGTGACGCGGGATCTGGCGGCTCCGCAAGCGCCTTTTGACAATTTGCCCCGCATGTGGGACAACCACGGGGGGATACTCGTCAAGACAAGTGGGGAGCTGACAAATGAGAAAAAACGCCCTGACCCTGTTCCCTGCGCTTGCCCTGCTCGTATTGTGCACAGCCTGCCCATCGATTTCACCTCCGCCACGCCCGGACAAACCTGTTTCCCAGTACATCCTCGACATGGAAATGGACACCCATGCCGCCGTGAATGACGAACGCGAAGCGGAATCGCTTTCCCGGCTGGTCATGAACGAAACGCTCCGGAAGGTCGCGCGCGCCCACAGTCAGGATATGATTGACCGCGACTTCTTCTCTCACACCAGCCCCGACGGCGGTTCTCTCGGTGACCGGTTGGCGGGCGCCCGCGTCAGCTACGTCCGGGCCGGCGAAAATATCGCCTGGAACCGGGGTTACGCCAATCCCGTCACCGTTGCGGTCGAAGGTTGGATGGCAAGCCCCGGCCACCGCGCCAACATCCTTCGCCCCGAATTCGCCCTCACCGGCATCGGTATCGCCGTCGCGCCGGACGATGCCTGGTATTTCACGCAGGTCTTCATCGATCCCAGCAAAAGCCGGGGCATGGACCACGTCGAAATCTACACCTCCGGGCCGATCGCCATTACAGCTCCCTGACACGGGCTCGTTTACAGGATCGGCACCTTCATGCAAAATCCACCCGCGCCGACGAAGTGTCCGCTGCGGTTGCCGCACGTTTTCCCGGCCTCTCGATAAGCCGCGAGAGGCCGATCTGCGCCATCTTGTAGAGCACGAATGCGCTGAGGAAAGGAAAGAAGAGCAATTCGAAAAAGAGCAGGGCGGTCTGCTGTACAAACAGGATCAGGCTGTTATTGAGCAGGTGTGAAAGCGAGCTGGAAATTCGAGTGATGCCCTGTTTCAACTGGCTCAGACTCTCGCCCGGATTGACCAGCGAGACCTTTTCGCGCAGCTGGCTGAATTCTGTCCGGGCCTGATCAAACTGTTCCATAACGGCGAACATCTGTTCGCGGTTCTTGTCTTTGAGCGGCTCGATATACATGGCGCCGATTGCGTCTGTTGCCAGAAGCGATAGCGGGACAATATAGGCCACCAGAGCGCCGAGCGCGGCGAATCGCAGGCCGATCTGGTGGAGCGTCTGTCGATACGCAGGCCGCAAAATCCCGACGGCCCACACGAGCAGTCCCACACCGATGACCTTGATGCCCACCGCAAGGAATCCCGTATCCAGCAGCATCTTGTAGAAGGCCAGGATGGTCAGCCCGTATAACAAGACCTTCCAGATGTAATCGACGTAATCGTAAACCGATTGCACCAGATCGCCGATCTCGATGCTGAATCCCACGCCGACCGAACTGCCTTCGAGGACGGCGAGACCCGCTTTGACCGTAGACACCGCCAGGAAGACGTAGGTATTCTTCTGCAGCGCGTCTTCGATGGAGACCGCCGCCGAGCCGTTCAACGCATCGTAGCCGGTGATATACTGGACCTGCTGCGTCATTGTCAGGCAGGCGATCCCGAGCAGGAGCAGACCGGCCGCGCCAAGCCCCCGGCCGGACGGAGTGCTGAGCCAGTCGCTCATTTGTTCCAAGTGCTTATGCATAGCTTTTCTCCCAAGAGAGCCACCTTTGCGCGCTCCGGGCCGGAACGCCACAGCGTATAATTCACATTTCAGCGATTTGGTTCTTTCTCGTCGCCAAAAAGATGCAGAGCACTCCTAAAATCGGTATCCTGTATCTCTTGCAACTTTGAAATGCCCGGGGAGAGTTCCATGGCTGACGTACGTGTTCGTATTGCCCCGTCACCAACGGGGTTCCTGCATATCGGCACCGCCAAAATGGCATTGTTTAACTGGTTATTCGCGCGTAAGTACAATGGTACATTCATCTTGCGCCTCGAAGACACCGACCTCGAACGCAGTGCCGAAGAATATGCCCAGGCCATGTGCGAAGGGTTTCACTGGCTGGGCATCGACTGGGACGAAGGGCCCGAGTTCGGGGGAGTGCCTGAAAAAGGCGCCTATGGTCCCTATCGCCAGTCGCAGCGCAGGGAGTTGCACCGGCAGGAGGCCTTCCGTCTGCTCGAAGAAGGCAAGGCCTACAAATGCTTCTGCACGAAAGAAGAGCTTGAGGAGATGCGCGAACAGGCCCGCCAGCAGAAGCTGCCCCCCCGCTACAACGGGAAATGGCGGGACGCCAGCCCCGATCAGATTGCCGCCATGGGCGATGCGCCCTACGCCGTTCGTTTCAAGGTGCCAGAAGGGGAGACGGTCATCCACGACCTCGTGCAGGGCGAGGTGCGCACCAACAACCGGGAATACGACGATTTCGTCATCCTGAAACCCAACGGCGACCCGATCTTTCATCTCGCTGTCGTTGTCGACGACGGCACCATGAAGATCAGTCATGTGATTCGCGGCGACGATCACCTGACGAATGCCGCGCGCCACGTCATGCTGTTTCAGGCGCTCGGATACGAGCTGCCGAAATTCGCGCACCTGCCCATGGTGCTCGATGAGACCGGCAAAAAATTCAGCAAACGCCTCCATGGCGCGAACGTGCTCGACTGGCGCGACGACGGCTACCTGCCGGAGGCACTCATCAACTACGTCGTCCTCCTCGGCTGGACCCCGGAAGAAGAGGGCCGCGAACTCTTCACCCGGGACGAACTGGTTCAATTTTTCAGCGTGGACCGGCTCGGGGCCTCGCCCGCGAAATTCGACCTGAAAAAATTACAGTGGCTGAACGGGCAGCATATCCGCCGGCTAAGCACGGACCAGTTGCGCGACCGCGTAGTGCCCATTCTCCAGCGGGCCGGATTCGACACCGGCGCGAAATCGGAGGCCTGGCTCACCCAGATGACCGGGATCTGCCAGACCAAAATACCCACGCTCAACGACATCGTGCCGTATACCGACTTTTTCTTCGTCGAACCCTCGGAATACGAAGAAAAGGCCGTCAACAAACAATGGAATAAACCGGGCGCGCTCGACCGCATGCGCACCATTCGCGATGTCCTCAACGGCGCCGCGTCGTGGGACCATGACACGCTCAAAGCGGCTTACGAGAAGCTCAGCGAAAGCACCGGCGAAGGCCTGGGCCAGTTCGTGCATCCCACACGCCTCGCCTGCACGGGAAAGAGCGTCGGCCCCGGCCTGTTTGAACTGCTCGAACTGCTGGGCAAAGACGTGTCCATCGAACGCATTGACAAAGCCATCCGTTTTATCGAGACCATGGAGGAAAAGACGTCGTGACGAAAGCCATGATCGGGATTGACCTGGGCGGTACCTTCGTTAAAACTGCCGTTGTGACCCGCGAAGGCGAGGTGCTGGGCAAAGACTCGCGGCCTACGGACGCCGACCAGGGGCTCACGGCTGTGCTCGACCGGATGGTCGAGGGAGTTGACGCCGCCCTGCAGGCCGCGAACATTCAGCGGCCGGACGTGCTCGCGGCCGGCATTGGCGCCCCCGGCCCGATGAACTGGCAGACCGGCGTCGTGTTCGCCCCGCCAAACCTTCCCGGCTGGAAGGATGTTCCTCTGGCCAGGCTCATGAGCGAGCGGCTCCAGCTCCCCGTCTACGTCGACAACGACGCCAATGTCGCCTGCTACGGCGAGTTCTGGCTGGGCGCCGGCCGCCAGGTCGATTCCATGGTCCTGTTGACCCTGGGCACCGGGGTAGGCGGCGGTATTGTGCTGATGGGCCAGTTGTTGCGCGGCCCGGACGGCACCGCGGGCGAGATCGGCCACCTCTGCGTCAAACGCGACGGACGCCAGTGCAACTGCGGCGCTCGCGGATGCCTGGAGCAGTATGCCTCGGTCTCGGGCATGCTCAAGACCGCCCGGAAACGTATCGAACAGGGCGGTCTCAATACGCTCCTGCTCGAGATGTGCGGAAACGAACTCGATAACCTCACCGGAAAAATGATCTCCGATGCCGTCAAACAGGGCGACACCTTCGCGCGATGGGTCATGGAAGAGACCGGGCGCTGGCTCGGCACCGGCATCGGCAGCATCATCAATCTGCTCAATCCGGAGATGGTGGTGCTCGGCGGCGGCATGATCGGCGCTGGTGATGTCCTGTTCAATCCCGTGCGCGAGACCGCGCGGGCCCAGTCGTTCGAGGTGCCTGGAAAACGCGCTGAGATCATCCCCGCGGGCCTTGGCGGCGATGCCGGCGTTATCGGCGCTGCCGGCTGCGCCCTGAACCGCGTGGAACAGGACGCCCGCGCCGGGAAGTGACGCAACGATGATCCTGACCGTGACCCCCAACCCCTGCGTCGACAAGACCGTCTTTGTCGACACGTTGGAGGTCGGCACGTTCATGCGATCCGAAAAATGCACCTGCATCCCCGGCGGCAAGGGCACGAACGTCTCCCGCGCGGTTAAAGCCCTCGGGCGCCCCACCAGAGCGATGGTCGTCGTCGGAGGGCATCCCGGGCGCCACGTCGTCGACATGATCGAGCAACAGGACGGGGTGGACTGTCTTCCCGCATGGGTGGCGTCGCAGACGCGCACCATCACCACGGTCCTGGAAACATCCGTGCATCGCCAGACCGCGTTTTTCGAGCCCGGTTCGCGAGTCACGGAAACCGAGTACGAAGAGATCATCGCCCGGTTCCGCAGCGCCGTGAATGCAGTCCCGGTGGTCACCTTCAACGGCAGCGTGTGCGACAAGCGCATCGAAAACCTCTACCGCGACCTGATCGGCAGCGCGAAAGAAGCCGGCGCCCTCACCATATTGGATGCCCACGGCCCGGAATTCGCGCTGGGACTCGAATCCGCCCCCTATATGGTCAAGCCGAATCTGGCGGAGGCCGAGGAATGGGCCGGACACCCGCTCCGCACCGACGACGCCAAATGGGAGGTGATCGCACAGTTCCATGCCCGGGGCGTGGAACTCGTTGCGCTTTCGCTGGGCGAACGCGGCGCGTTCGTGTCGCGAGGCGGCGAACGGCTCCACGTGCTGCCGCCCGCAATCACTGAGGTCAATCCCGTCGGGAGCGGCGATGCCTTCGTAGCCGGTTTCGCTATTGGCCTCCTCGAGCACATGCCCCTGCGCGACATGGCCGTCCTCGCCAGCGCCGCCGGCGCCGCCAACGCCATGAACTGGGATATCGGCCATTTCAGAAAAGACGAGGTCGATTCACTCCTGAAAAAGGTGGAAGTGCGAACGCTGTAAACGTATCCCGCCCGCTTCCCGGACGAAACCACGCCGCCGGGGCGCACGAAAAGATCCGCAAAGAACGACGCGGCGGCGCGGATGAGCAGTACGGCTCCGCTACAGGCTCAGGTTGACCAGAAGCGGCTGGCCTTCCTCAACGTGGATGACCCGGGTCACGTACCGCGCATTGGCAAGGGCTTCGAGCTCAGTCTCCGGCTCGCCCAAAATTGCCACGCCTACGATCGTGTAGGTGCCCGGCTCGAGATTTTCGACCTCAAACGTTCCATCTGCAGCCACGTCGCCATAGCCGGACATGAGGTTCAGGAGCGACTGCACATCCTCCAGCGTGGGCCGTTCCATCTGGACTTCACCCGATATCACCGCGATATGTGCCTGTTCACCGCTTCGCACGCCGCGCAAGGTGCCCATGACGGACGACACGGGACCGAAATCGACGTCCTGCCGCAGCTGTTGCCCCGCAGCCAGCTCAAACTGAAGCGACTTGTTACGGCCGTCGCGCCCTGTACGGAGCGACACGTCGAGAGTCGCCGAACCGGGGGAGAGGTTTTCGAGCCGATAAAATCCGTTCGCCTCGATGCGGGTTCCCGTGTGCTGCTCGCCGCCGCTGGATGCCACCGTCAGGGATACATACGCCACCGAAGCGGGTACCCCCTCCACAGTGACTATTCCTTCCACGGAGGCGTCCTGGCTCGAAAACTCAAAATCGGCACGCGTAACCCGGCCATCGGCCACGATCACCGAGCGTTCGGCATTCAAATACTGGCGCTGATCGCCGCTGGCGTCTCCCCGCAGGCTCACGGTCACCGTCCCCTCACCCTCGGGCAGCCGCCGGAACGCGTAATAGCCTGTTGCATCTGTCATGGCGTTCTGGTGCGCGTTTACGAGGTTCAGAGACACCGCCTGCCCTTCCAGGGCCTGCCCGTTTCTCGAGACATATCCTTCCACCGCTCCTCCTGCCCCAAGCACGAAATCCGCGCGGGTCACCGTGCCCAGGCGGGCGGTGAGTGTCACGGTTGCGGACGCGTAGGACGGATGAGATGCCGTCAAATCAATGCTGCCCTGTTCAAGGCCGGCCACCCGGAAGGCGCCGCTCGTGTCTGTGCGGGCCAGGGCCGCACTTCGCCGCTCGTCCACTCCCTGGAATATGGACGCGCCCGGAATGGCTTTACCGGATGCATCGTGCACCGTACCCTCGATCACCGCGCCGGGCCGGAGCCGGAAAACGAGGTTGTCCAGATGCTGGCCGGCTTCCACTTGGCCGATGAACTGCTGTTCGGGCGCGTACCCCTCCGCACGCGCCATCAGCACGCGTTCCACCCGGCTCTGGCTCATGACCAGCGCGAATTGACCGTCCGGGTCAAAGAACGGCTGCCAATTGATGTAGGCGACCGGCTGCTCGCGCTCCAATTGACGCGCCGACACCTCCGCGACCTCAAATTCCTGAAGCGGCTGGCCGGTGGCGGCGTCGATGACCTGCCCGGACACTCTCCCGGCCGGTTGCAGCACCAGGGCAACGCTTGCCTCTCCTGCCCGCACTTCCTGAGAGTCTGCAGACATGTAATCGCGGTGAAGCGCGCCTATGGAGTAGTCTCCTGCGGCGATCCCGGCAATTTCAAACGTGCCGTCGTGAAGCGTTTGGGCCGTGTGCCCGAATCCTGTTCCTGATCGGGCGTACACGTCTGCGCCAGGAATCGGATTGCCCCGTGGGTCCGTCACGCGCCCGCGAATCGACAGATCCCCGGTCTCCCCGGCCTCCAAAGCGTCGTCTCCGCCAACCGGGCCGTCGTAGACCAGGTTCACCGGAGCACTCTCTTCGCCTGGCGCCAGCGTTACCGTTGCCCGCGGGGGCTCCACGTCAGCTGCCCGGTTCCTGACCGCGACACCCACCTGGTACTCTCCTCCGGGAAGGCCATCCCAGGCAAACGTGCCGCCGCTCCCGGTCAGTTGCGTAGGTTCCAATTGAACACTCGCTGGGCGGGGCGAATTGAGATACACCGGCGCCTGTTCCAGCGGCGCCCCGGACGAACGAAGCACCTGCCCTTGAAGGCGCGCGCCTTGCGACACCACGAGCGTTGCGCTGGCTGAGGATTTATCCAGAGGAACATCGACTGGATAAGGCTCCTGCGAGACCAGATGCATCCGCCGGGCACGCAGCAAGAGTCGTGCTCCCGGTGTTGCGCCTGTAATGGCAAAAAGGCCCTGCGCGTCAGCTTTTTCGACCCGTATTCCGCCGCCATCCGCTCTGCTTATCATGATGTCGGCAAAGGGTGCCGGCTTGCCTGCTTCATCAACCACCTGCCCCTGCACCATCCCGCCGAAACGAACCTTGAAGTCCAGGCCTGTGAGAGTCTGGCCTTCGGCCAGCGAAATGGTCGCCTGGGTGGCGGCCCCGCGTACCGCGGGCAAACGGCGCAATCCCGGCTCCGCGACGAAGACATGGTGCTTTCCTGGAGTCATCCCGCGGATGCTATACGAGCCATCGGCGGCAGTCTCGACGTGGACGAGCGACCGGAGGGTTTCACTTCGCGCCGCCACAGAGATCCCCGCAACGGGGTCGCCGCTGTCCTGCTTCAGCACGCGGCCCGCGACGGTCGCCGCGGGCACCACCTGCACCAGCACCGGGTCGCTTTCTTCACCTTCGCGGATTTGCACCTGCGGGACCGCACCCTGGGCGAGGGCAAAACGCTCATCGACGACCGCCACCTCGTAAACGGCCGGTCGAAGTGCAGGAAATTCAAAATGACCCTCATCGGACGTCACTACACTCTTGTGTTCCGTCGCGAAACTGCCGTTTGCAACAACGGTCACGCCCGCAACCGGTTCATCGCTTCCGCCCAGCACTACCCGCCCGCGGATGACGCCGCCGGGAGCGAGGAGGATGTCCAAACCGTCGTATGAAGGCATTACCGGGCCGCTCAGAGCGGCGGCCGCTCTCGAAGGCATCGCGAGCAGGCGGGTGGATACCGCAGGCAAATTTGTGAAGCGAAATACGCCATCGGCGGCGGTTTTTTGCGAACCCGGCATGAGTTGCAGCAGCGATTCCGGCCCGCCTGGCGGCGTGAAACCTCGTCCAGCGCCATACCGGCTTCGGATCGGTGACTGCAGGGCCCAGACCTCCGCTCCTTCGACCGGCTGGCCGGATGCGTCACGGACTACCCCCGAAACATGGCCCGAGGGCCCCAATTTGAGATCCACGTCCGCAATGGGAGCCTCGAGGCTTAGGTACGCCACTTGAGACTGCGCGTGGCTGCCGGAATGCGCTAGAACGGAGTAGGTCCCCAAAGGCAGCCCGGGGAATTCAAAGCTCCCGTCTTGCCGGCTCTGCGCCTCGCGCCTGGCCGGGGCATCGGGGCGGATGAAGCGGTCTTCGCCCGCGATCTGCAGCAGCAATACCGTGGCGCCGGCCAAGGGGTTACCGTCGTATCCTCGGATGCGCCCCACAAGCGCGCCCCGAAAGGCGGCCGCTCCGCCGGGCGAGGTTTTCGACGTGGCTATACGGTCGCCGAGGGCATCGGAGTCGAGCCGTTCCGGCGCGGGAATTCGGGGAGCGACCGCAGCCGGGCCGGGTTGATGTGAATCCGAAACGGCAATGCCCGCTGTGCCATCAGCCTCGGTGCCGGAAGAATGCTCTCCGCCATGCAGCAAAATCCATACAGCCGCAACCAGTCCAATGCTGATTGCTATGATCAACGCAAACCGGAGGTTGTTTCGCATGGATTCTGCTACCGATCAGGCCGCATTCGGCATCCACCGCCGACCACACCTTTACCGTCAGGGTTCGCCGTCCATATCCTCTAAATCAATGCCCAGGGCAACGATATTCGCTCCCGGCTCTTCAAGCCGCATCGCGTCCTTCTCAGTCGTCACCACGAGCATATCACGAGGCAGGGTTTCTACGGGGAACGCGCTGTGGTCGGGGTACGCCATTCGTGACGTCAGCTCCGCGCCCAGGCCTTCGAGTGTCTCGAAAAATGCCTCCGGATTGCCGATCCCGCACACTGCACAGATCCGGCCTTCCCTGAGCAGCGAGAGCGGCAGCCGCTCGCCGGTGGCTACCCGCCACAGCATGGACGGCGCGTGCCGCGTCCGCCGCACTGGCACGTCCGGGCAGAACCGTTCAATTGCTTCCAGCACGGGCTCCAGCGACTCCGCCTGGTCGCAGCGGGTCAGAAGGACATGCGTTGCGCGCTCCATGGCGGATAGGGGTTCGCGCAGCAGACCTCGAGGCAACAGGTGGCCGTTTCCAAACGGGTTGGTCGCGTCTATCACCAGCACATTCTCATCTCGTTCCAGCCGCACGTACTGGTAACCGTCGTCCAGGATCAGCGTATCGCAGTCGTACTCTCCAATGGCTTTCTGTGCTGCCGCCACGCGGTCCGCGCATCGAACAATCAAGGCTTCGGGCACTTTCGTCGCAATCAGAGCAGGCTCGTCGCCCAGTCGTGCGCATTGTTCCGCCGAACCTCGCCCGGCATGAACGGCCATGGCGCCCCCCGCGGTTGCTCCGTACCCCCGCGTCAGGACTGCCACGCGATGCCCGCCACGGATTTCCCGGCGCGCCCGCTCGATAACCGCGGGCGTCTTTCCCGTGCCTCCCGCCGTGAGGTTGCCGATGCTGATGACGCGGGCGTCCACCCGTACGCGCGGCCCACGCAGGCGCAGGCGCATCCCCAGACGCATCGCCGGGGTCGCCAGGCTCAGCAGTCCGGCGAGAGGGAGGGGGAGAGGGTCGCCCCGGCGGACCCGGTCCGCCACGCCCTGAATCCACGCGCTCATCGTGGTGCAAACCGTTTGCCGCTGAACTGACGGACCAGGCCTTTCAATTCCAGCATGGTCAGCGAGCTCAGCGCTTCGGACACGCTCAGTCTGCACAATGTCGCAATTTCATCCACATACGAACCGTCCGGCGACAAGGCCCCCAGAATGGCGCGTTCCTGGTCGTTCGCAGGAGGCGGCGCCGGATCACGCCGCGCGGGGGGCCGCGACTCGGGCGCGGCTTCCTGCCGCACCGGTTGCCGCGAAGGCAATGGCGTGGAATCCGGTTCAGGGCGTTTCACCGGTTCACAGGGATGCGCGGCATCGACGTGCGCGCCCCGCAGGCAGGCCGCCGGGAGTTCCAGTTCAACCAGGATGTCCTCGACCCGCTCGACCAGTTTCGCGCCTTCACGAATCAGCGCGTGCGGCCCTTCGGCATTCCTCGTTCCCGCCTGCCCGGGCACCGCAAAGACCTCGCGGCCCTGTTCCGCGGCCTGTCTGGCGGTGATGAGCGCTCCACTGGTAAGCGGGGCTTCGATAACGACCGTGCCCAGGCTCATCCCGCTGATAATCCGGTTCCGGTAGGGGAAGTGGCCTTTGCTTGGCTGCATCCCCATGGGGAATTGAGAGACCACGGCTCCGTGCGCTGCGATATCCTTCATGAGCTGGGCGTTCTGCGGCGGGTAGACGACATCCACTCCGCAGCCCAGCACCGCGACGGTTCGGCCGCCGGCGTCCAGTGCGCCGCGGTGTGCCGCCGCGTCAATGCCCATCGCCATGCCGCTGACCACCGTGATGCCTCGCGCCGCAAGTTCCCGCGCCAGCCGGTCAGCGATTCGGATGCCGTAAGGTGACGCGCGCCGGGTGCCTACCAGCGCCACATAGGGTTCCTGGTCCGCCGGAAGGCTGCCGCGGGCAAAGAGCAGGAGGGGGGGATCGTAGATCTCGGCGAGCCGCAACGGGTAGCGCGGATTCTCCAGGGTGATCAACGAAGCGCCCCATTCCTCCATGGCGGCCTCCTGGCCGGCGGCTTCGTTCGTGCCCGCATATTGGCGGATGCGCTCCGCGAGCTTCGGCCCGACCAGGTCCGCGACCATGCTGTACGGTGCTTCGAACACGTGGCTGGGCGTGCGGAACCGGGCCAGCAAGCGGATAAAGTGCGCCGTGCCCACTCCGGGAACCAGCGCCAGCCGCAACCAGTCTCTGTCTTCTCGCGTCAACTTCATGGAAGTACTATAACATTGCAGTGCAGAAATTTTCACGCAATATGCAACCCAAAAACCCTCAGGCAAAACGCTCCTGCAGCACGCCGGCCATGAACCGCAGCCGGTGCGCGTAGGTGTGCTCGCCCAGGAGCCGGGCGCGGGCGCGTTCGGTGATTTCCCGACGCGCGTATGGATGCGCACGGAAAAAACGCAGCAGTTCCCTGCACTCATCCAGAGACCGGTACACGGCACATTCCCGCTCAACGTCGAACAGCTCGTCGAGCACGGGCTGATAATCCGTCAGCAGGAATCCGCCCGCGGCCGGGCAATCGAAAACCCGCTGGTTGACCGTCGTTTCCATTTGGATGCTCGTCGAGTTGAGATTGACCTCGCAGCCTCCGAAAAATGCAGGCATGTCCTCCGAATAACGCAACAGGCCGCCCGACGACGGAAACGAGACACGCCATCCATCGTCACCCCACATCACCGCACCCTCGGGCACGAGCGCCGAGGCCATCGCATGGCGCAGGCGGCGCGTGCCGTCCACGAAAAACGTCATTTCCGCATGCCGGCGCTGCTCCGCATTCAAGGAATTGACGCAGGAGGGGGCCAATAGCTCGTGCAGGCCCCGGGCAAAACGCTGCCGCGTCACACGGCCTTCGCCGAGGCTTTGTTGTACCGCGGCGGCCAGATCCGGCCATTGACGCAGACCGTCCCAGGTGTGCTGGGCATACGACACCATCGAGTTGCCGACAAACGACGGTGGATGTTCCCAGGTGTCTTTCGGGGGGCGATTGAAGACGTGCGGATCGACGGCGAGCGGCAGGGTCGCGACTACTGGGAATCCGGCCGCTTCAAGGCTGGCCGTGTACGAGCGCTCCCACGTAAAGGCCACGGCGTACGGCGATGCATAATCCATGCGTTCCATGAGGATCGTGCGCGGGTCATCAACAAACCAGGTGACGTACGGTATTTGTACGTCTTCGAAAAAACGCGCAAACAGCCCCGACACATCCATGCCGCTCATGTTTATCGTCAGGACAAAATCAGGGCGAAACTCCATCAAGGTCTCGAGAAGCCGCGCGATGTTGTCCCGCGGGAGCGTCCCTTCCGTTACGGTCGGGACGGTCTTCACCTCCCAATGCAAGTCCCGGCAGGCATGCACACAGGCGCCGTCTACCCAGTATTCGCTGCGCAGAATCACAATACGCGGCACCGTTCTCGCAAATTTGGGGTACGAGAGGCACTCGCGCAGTTGTTTCGAAATCGTGAGCCGTGGCGCTTCCATGGCGCGCATGGTAGCATCGGCTGCACTGCAGGACAACGCGCCGGCTTCGCGGGCACAGCTTTACCCCTCTGGGAGGTGTTTATTCGTTGATTGCCTCAAACGCTCGTGTTATTGTCGGGTTCTGCAACCACGATGCGAAATCAGGGAGAATTGCAGCATGTCCCGTAACCTGTCCATCATTATAGGTATCTGTTGTGTTGCCGGCGCCCCCGCCGGAGCCGCCGAAGCTGCATTAACCGATTACACGTGTTTCCAGACGGCGGCTCCCTATGCCTCGGAGCTGGACATCGCGTCTGATCTCACCGTGGTCTATGGTGTGAACGGGGACTTCGCGGAGCGCGTAGCCCAGTGGCGTGAGCACGGCTATGCCGCCGGCATGATGACCGGCATCTCCTGGGGCGGATACGACGACTACTATCTCGTCGACGGCGAGCTCAAACGTGACGAGATCCAGACGCTGAAAAACGGCGAGCTGCTCATGCATGGCGACAGCACCACCGTCGGTTACAACGTGCCATCGCCCGCCTATGTCGAGTACATCAAGAAGCTGATGGACCCCGCGGTGGACGCCGGAGTGTCGGCCATCTTTCTCGAAGAGCCCGAATTCTGGGCGCGGGCCGGATGGAGCGAGGGCTTTAAGAAGGAATGGCAGCGGTTCTACGGCGAACCCTGGCAAGCGCCCGACTCGTCTCCCGATGCCCAGTATCGCGCGAGCAAGCTGAAATACGAACTCTATTTCAATGCCCTCAAAGAAGTCTTCGCCCACATCAAGTCCCGCGCGCGCGAAAAAGGCATTTCCATCGAGTGCCATGTCCCCACGCACAGCCTCATCAATTACGCGCACTGGGGCATCGTGAGCCCCGAATCCCATCTCAGTGATCTTCCCGATTTTGACGGATATATCGCCCAGGTATGGACCGGCACCGCCCGCACCCCCAACGTCTACCAGGGCGTTGAAAAGGAACGCACCTTCGAAACCGCCTTTTTCGAATACGGGCAGATGTGGGCCATGGTGCGCGCCACCGGCCGCAAAGTCTGGTTCCTCGCCGATCCGGTCGAAGACAATCCCCACCGGAGCTGGAACGATTACCGGACCAATTATGAGCGGACCATCGTCGCGTCACTCATGTGGCCCGGCGTCTACCGGTACGAAGTCATGCCCTGGCCCGACCGCATCTTTCGCGGCCGCTACCCCAGAATCGACCTCGACACCCAGTCCGGCGACAGGCAGGGCATCCCTCTCGACTACGCAACCGAGATCCTGGCCGTCATCAATGCGCTCAACGATATGCGCCAGGAGGAGGTCGAGTTCCAATGCGGTTCCCGTGGTATTGGCATCCTCGTGTCCGACACCATGATGTTCCAGCGGGCCGCGCCTCAGGCCAGCGACTCTGCCATGGGATTCTTCTATGGCCTGGCGCTGCCTTTGCTCAAGGCCGGTGTCCCGCTGGAGGTTGTGCAGCTTGAGAACGTGCTCCACGAGGGCGCTCTCGACGCCTGCCGCGTCCTTTTGCTCACCTATGAGGGGCAGAAGCCATTAAAGCCCGAATACCATCAGGCTATCGATAAATGGGTGCGGGCCGGCGGCGTGCTGCTCTATGTCGGCGACGGCTCCGATCCCTATCATGGGGTGCGCGAGTGGTGGAACAACCAGGGGGAGAACGCCGACTCGCCCAGCAGCCACCTGTTCGGGCTTCTGGGCATCCAGGCGGACGTGACGCAACCTCAACCCGTCGGTCAGGGCTTTGCGCTTGTGGTCAACGAGCATCCCGCAGCGCTCACGAAGGAGCCCACGGGCGCCGGGCGCGTCCGGCAATGGGTTCGCACTGCGCTCGAACTCACCGGCTCGACGCTCGAGCTTCAGCATTATCTCATGTTGCGGCGCGGCCCCTACATCCTGGGCGCCGTATTCGATGAATCGATATCCAGTGAACCCGTGCAGCTTGAGGGCGCATACATCAGCCTGTTCGATCCAGCCCTGGCGCTTCAGAAACAAGTCACCTTGTTTCCTGGCGGTGTTGCGCTGTTGTATGATGCCCAATGGGCCCGGGAACATCTGGCGCTGCCTGCGGTGGCGGCCGCCTCTACGCGGATACGAGATGAAGTCCGCAGCGACGGGGCTCTCACATTTCGAACCCGGGGCCCCGTGGGAACCACCGCCAAAATACAGGTTCTGCACGCACGGAATCACTCGCCGGTCCGGGTGGAATTGGTGCCGCCCATACCGTTTGAACAGCAGCATGAGGCGGAAGACGGTGCCCTTACGCTGTCATTTGAAAATGCTGCGGAAGACGTGGCCGTGCGGATAGCGTTTTCGCCTTCAGAATGAAACGAAATGGGTCGTGTGGCTGTACAATAGGCGCATATTTTGCTAAACTCGCCCCGCTTATGCCTCTTATAGAATTGGGGAGCCTCAGGGAATGCTGGAATCACAATTCATAGGTCGAATTGCGGAAGATATCTCGCTGAATCCGGAGCAGGTGCAGTGCACCGTCCAGCTCTTTGACGCGGGCGCCACCATCCCTTTCGTAGCTCGCTACCGCAAAGATGTCACCGGCAATCTCGACGAAACCCAGCTCGAAGCAGTGTATGAGCGCGCTCAGTATTTTTCGCTTCTTGCCCAGCGCCGCGACACCATCCTCGAGACCATCGAAAAACAAGGCAAGCTCACCGGCGAACTCCGCGCGGAAATCGAAGCCTGTATGGACCGGACGCGCCTGGAAGACCTGTACCTGCCCTTCAAGCCCGCACGCCGGACCAAGGCCACCGTCGCCCGCGAAAAAGGCCTCGAACCGCTCGCCGACTTCCTGATGAAACAAATGCTCATCGAAGGGCCTATCGAGTTCTTCGCGGAAAAATACGTCAGCCCCGAGAAGGCCGTCAGCTCCCCCGAAGAAGCCCTTGAAGGCGCCGGATACATCGTTGCGGAGCGTATCAGCGCCAATGCCGGCGTGCGCGCCCTTGTGCGCGCGAGGATGCTCGATGAGGGCATTATCAAAGCCCATCCGACCAAAAACGCCGAAGGCAAGAAGACCAAGTTCGAGACCTACTACAACTTCTCCGAACCGATCGGCAAGATCCCTTCACACCGCCTGCTGGCCGTCCTCCGGGGTTTGAAGGAAGGCATGCTCCGCATGGAGCTCGTCATCGACGACGAAATCATGATGCGCGACGTCCTGGCCAAATTTCTCCAGGAGCCCGGTTCGCCTTTTGAAAAATACCTCCAGGAATTTGTGCGCGATGCTTATAACCGCCTCCTCCGGCCTTCGCTCGAAAACGAAGTGCTCGGAATTGCCCGCGAACGCGCTGAGGCCGATGCCATCCGGGTTTTTCGCGAGAACGCCGAAAACCTCCTTCTCCTGGCGCCAGCGGGTCAGATCGTCGTGATCGGAGTCGATCCGGGCCTCCGTTCGGGCTGCAAACTCGCCGTGGTCAATCAGGCCGGCGACCTGCTCGAACACGCTACCGTGTTCCCAACGCCGCCCCAGAATGACACCGAGGGTGCCGAGAAAACCCTCGTCGAGCTCATCAACAAGCACAGCGTCCGCGCGGTTGCCATCGGCAACGGAACGGGTTCCCGGGAGGTCTCGGCATTTATCCGCGAGGCCCTCCGGCGCCTCAACCGCGACGACCTGTTCTCGGTTCTGGTCAACGAGGCCGGCGCTTCCGTCTATTCGGCGTCCAAAGTGGCCCGGGAGGAATTTCCCGACCTCGACGTAACCGTGCGCGGCGCCATCTCGATCGCCCGCCGCCTTCAGGATCCCCTGGCTGAACTCGTCAAAATCGACCCCCGCCACGTCGGTGTCGGGCAGTATCAGCATGACGTCAATCAGAAAAACCTCCGTGAAGGCCTGCGTACCACCGTCGTATCGTGCGTCAACAAGGTCGGGGTCGACCTCAACTCAGCCTCCGTGGCACTGCTCCGGTATGTCAGCGGAGTGCCCTCCAATGTGGCGGAAAACATCGTCGAATTCCGTTCCCGGAACGGCGCCTTCAGAAGCCGCGGCCAATTGATGGATGTCAGCGGCATTGGCGAGAGAGTGTTCGAACAATGCGCCGGGTTCCTGAGAGTGAGCAATGGTGACAACGTGCTGGACAATACGGGAATCCACCCCGAAGCCTATCCCGTGGTCGAACGGATTGCCGATGCCGTCCAGATGCCCGTCGGCCAGTTGCTCAAAGATCCCAGCGTCCTGACCAGCCTCGATCTCTCGCAGTTCGCCAATGACGTCATCGGCCAGCACACCCTGGCCGATATCCGGAACGAACTCCTGAAGCCGGGGCGCGACCCCCGTACCGAGTTCAAGGTGCCGAGATTCCTGGACAACGTCACTTCAGTCGAGCAGCTTGAAAATGGAATGGTCATGGAGGGCGTCGTCACCAATGTCACTGATTTCGGCGCGTTTATAGACGTCGGCGTCCATCAGGATGGACTCGTCCACCTGTCTGAGCTCACCAATCGGTTCGTGCAGGACCCCCGCCAGGTCGTCAAGGTCGGCGAAATTGTGCGGGTGAAAGTCATCAAAGTGGACAAGGAATTGCCCCGTATTTCGCTGTCTATGAAGGCCCTTCTCCCCGTGCGCAAAAAACAGCCGCGCCGCGCAAAGCACAGCGAGCAGCATGCCGAAGACACTGCGCCCCGGCCCGCAGACGCAGCGGCACGGCGCGAGCGGGAACCGCGGCCCCCGGCGGAGCAGCGCGAAGAGCGGCCGCATGGACCCAGAGGCCGCCGCGACCGGCGCGCGCAGCATGATCGAGGCAAGGGCAAGCAGCCCGCCAGCTCCCAGCCCCGCTCTCCAAAAGACACCGGAAGCAGCCAGCCTCTCAATACCCAGCTGGCCGAGCAGCTCGCCGCCCTCAAAGCAAAATTGCGTTGATGCGGTAGTCTGGGGCTACGCTTTTTCCCCGCGGGTCTCGTCGTCGAGAGACTCGCGTTCCGCCAGCAGGCGGCGGGCCTGTTCCGCGTCGGCCTCCTCGACCAGGATGCTGGTCTTGCCCATCCCGTCCACCGTGAATGGATGCACGGACCGCGAGGCCAGCGAGGTCGTCGCCGCGCGGATGCCGTTGGCCGCGAGGAACGACAGCACCACCTCGACTTCGCCATCCCCGTGGCATTCATAGACTATTTCGGACATGCGTGCCACCTTCCCGTTATCGTGCCAGATTTTCTTCAGTATACCCTTCGTCCGGCGCTGAAACACGGATTAGACTGCGAGCGACGGGGAGCCGGACAGATCTCATTTTAACCCCGCAGCCGGAGCAAATAATCCGCAATGAGTTGCCGCTTTTCAGAGGCAGCGCGGGGATGGTGGGGATGGGCGGGCGCGGGGAGTGATTTCCGCGGCGCGTAGGAGCAGGCCGGCTGGCGGGGTGACTTCCGCGTAGGGCAGACGGTGATTTCCGCAGCGCGTAGGGGCAGGCCCCTGTGCCTGCCCTTCTTCAAGGCAGCCACGAGGGCTATCCGGATGGGCGGCAACAGGGAGCCGCCCCTGCAATCCAGGAGGGCATGCACCGGCGCGATTCGACCGCTTGACAGCCGCTTCGAGCCTGTGATATGGTCTCGCCCGCTTTGAAGATGATGGAGTGGGCCCTGTCCTCTTGGGTGGGGCTTAACTCATTATCTGACAGTTAGTTAGAAGAGTGCGCAGCGTCGGGTCTGGTCCTGCGCGTGCTGCGAAGGGATGGTGTTGCCCTCCATGCTCTTCGATCAACACAAGGAGGTCTGAGGCCACTATGAACAAGCGTGATATGAAGAAATTCCAGAAACTCCTCCTGGAAGAGCGTGAGCGTCTGGCGCGCGGCGTACGCCAGCTCGAAGAAGACACCCTCTACCAACCCGCCACCGACAATGTATCCGATATCTCGAGCTATGCCGAAGTAGGCACGGACAGCTTTGAACGCGAGACCGCCTTGAGCATCGCCGGCGTCACATCCAAACAACTGGGCGAGGTCGCCAATGCCCTCCGGCGCATCGATGATGGCTCTTACGGGAAATGCCAGGGTTGTGAGGTGGAAATCGCCAGAAAACGTCTGGAAGTCTTCCCGGCAGCCCGCTACTGCATCGAATGCCAGGCCAGGTTCGAACGCGACGGCGCCGTATGAGGACTGGACTCGGTCCGGAAAAAAAACGTCAGATTCTGTGGGTTGCCGCTGTTGTCTGCACCGTGGTGCTGCTCGATCAAGTATCGAAAGCGCTGATAATGGCGTATATTCCCGAGGGCAGCGAGACGATCCTGTCTCATCCTCGGGAATTCTTCTGGTTGACTCATCAGCGCAACACCGGGCTGGTCGGCGGGATGTTTCGCGGGAGTGGTGTAGTGCCCTATGTAGCTCCCGTGTTTGCCACGGCCGTGCTCGTATACCTCTTCAGGCACCTGAACCCTCTGTCCAGACTGCAATCTGTGGCCTACGGTTTTGTCGCTGGCGGCGCCATCGGCAATCTGATTGACAGGTTTCGCCTGGGTTCTGTGACGGATTTTATCCAGGTCCATTTCTATTTTGTCAGCTTCGATTTCCCCTGGAAGCTGTATCCAGCTTTTAATATTGCAGACTCGGCCATTTGCGTCGGTGTGGCTGCCCTGATTATACTCACGTGGAAATATCCCCAGGCGAACCCTCCAGGAAACGACCATGCTGCCGACGCTGATTGAATTGGGCCCTCTCAAAATACATTCCTATGGCCTGATGATGGCGGTCGCCTTCCTGCTTGGCGTGTACCTGGTGCGCCGGGAGTGCAAGCGGGCGGGTATCGATTCCGACATGGTCGCCGACCTTGCCTTCTGGACCCTGCTGGTTGGGTTGCTCGGCTCGCGCGTCGCTCATATCCTTCTCTATCGTGACGAATACTCCTGGCAGGATCCGGTAGGGTGGATCGCATTTTGGCGCGGCGGCTTGGTTTTTCAGGGTGCGCTGGTCGCTATCTTGTTTGTTTACTGGTATTTACGTCGAAAAGGCGTTGATTTCTGGACATTTGCAGACATCGCAGTCTGCTACATTCCGCTGGGCCACGCGATCGGGCGGCTCGGCTGCTTTTTGAACGGTTGTTGCTACGGCGAACGATCGGACGTTCCTTGGGCGATCCCGTTTCGCCGGGTGCCTTTCGACCTCAGCCAGCAGCCTGTTGGAAGTCCGCCCTACCTCGATCACTGTGTGCGCTACGGTCTATCGTACTGGGAAGATCGGTGGTCGTTCCCGATCCACCCGACCCAGCTCTACAGCGCCTTCGGATTGCTGTGTATCTTCATCATTCTCATACTCTTGCGAAGGAAGTGGATGCCTTTCCGCGGCTTCGTTCTGCCCACCTACCTCGTTCTCTATGGCATCATGCGCTTTATCGTCGAGTTCTTCAGAGGCGATCACAACCCCACGCATTTTGGCGGGCACTTGTCCGACCAGCAAGTCTTCTGCATCATCCTGGTGTTCGTTGGAGGGGGCCTGTTCTGGTACCTTCGCATGAAGCGGCGAACCGATGCATCCTCTTCGCCAACTGCTCCTGAAACCTCTTGAAAAGGCCAATTTCCCCTCTTTCCACTGACTTAGAGGCCTCTTATACGCTCCATCTGTTCATCGGGGAGTCGCAGCCCGCAGGAAAGGCTGAATAACGGCACTTTTCTTATAAGTAACTGTTGTGACATGATTTATATGTGTGTTTCGCATGAAACACTTGACTTTCTCATGTGTTGCATTTATCCTGCAGCCGGAGGATATATGCCATGCGCCCCGCCAGAATGAGCTCGCAGATTTTCCTGGAATTGCCGCCGGTGCTTTCTCATTACCTCGAAGGCGCCCGAAATGTCTGGATGGAGTCGGAGCCCAGGGAGGGCCGTCTGACCTTCCTGAACCGGGTAGGGCGTTTTGAGGATCTCGAAGCATCAGCAGTTGAACGCCGCCACCTGATCGAATCACTGGGCTGGCGCCGGGCGCGTGCCCTGTGCTTCCGCACGGGCTTTGAACAGGGACGCCGCGACGCCGCCCGGCACCTGAGCGTGTTCCAGCAAAATGTGCGCCTGGCCTTGCAGGCGGGCCCGGTATTCGGGCAGTTGCAGGGCCGCTACGTGGCGGAGCCGGTGTGTTTTGAATTTGATTTGGAAAAACGCCTGCTTCATCGCGATATTATCTTCAAGGAAAGTCTGGAAGCTAAAGCGCATCAAATAGTTGCAGCTTCCCTGGGCCAGTGTGGGTGCTGGAATACTACTGGCTATTTCTCTGGACATGTAAGCGAGATCCTGGGGCGCCGGGCGTATTTTATTGAGACGGAATGCCTGGGAAAAGGTGACGAGTGCTGCCGCGCGCTTGCCCATTTTGAACCCGAATGGGGTGAAGAAGCCAATTGGATTCGGCAGGCAATGAAAGGGCTGTCGCTCGACGAAGAGCTGGCTGAGGCCGAGCAGAAGGCAGCCCTGGCACAGAAGAAAGCAAGACAGACCCAGCTTCAGCTCAATGCGCTCACGGGCCGCTTGCGCGGCGAGCTGCTGCTTAATGCCATGGTTGCGCAATCGGAAGCCATGAAAGAAGTTATGGCGCGGGCAGAGCAGGTGGCCGCATCCGAAATCCCCGTGCTGCTGGTTGGTGAAAACGGGGTCGGCCGGAAAACGCTGGCTCGAGCGATTCATTTTGCCGGGGGGAGAAAAAATGCTCCATTTGAGGCGCTGGACCTGTCCGGGATGGATAACCGGTTGATAATGCAGGAATTGGCGGGTTTTGCAGCCGGCGCATTCCCCGGGGCTGTGCGGAGCCATACCGGCGCCATTCAGCGAGCCCACCGCGGAACACTCTACATTCAGGATCTCGCGGACATGGGGCAAGAGTCCCAGCGGGCGTTACTTCATACCCTCGAAACCAATACCGTAACTGCTTTAGGTAATTCAACATGCGAGGATGCATCCATCCGCCTCATTGTGGCGACCCGCCAGGAACCCCGTGACCTGCTTGCGGACGGGCGCCTTCGCGAAGATCTCTACTATGCCCTCTCCGTGGCACGCATTGACATCCCTCCCCTGCGGGAGCGTGGTTCCGACGTATTGCGCATGGCCGAAGCCTTTGTGCGTGAATTTTCGGAAATCCATGAACGCCAGCATCTTGCACTGACCGGAGAATGCGCCCAGGTCCTGCAGGAATGCGCCTGGCCTGGAAACGTCCGCCAGCTGCGCACCGTCCTGGAGCACGCGGTGATGTTCGCGCAAAGTGACACGCTTTCGCTGGCCGATTTTCCAGAAGATGTTGTTTTATCGCGGTTTAAGAAAGCACCAGATAAGCTCGGCGAGGATGTCATCCGGTTGGCGCTGCGGAAAACACGAGGAAACCGGAGCGCCGCCGCAGACTTGCTCGGGGTCGGCCGCACCACCCTCTGGCGCGCTATGCGACGATTGGGCATCTCATGATTCCATCGAAATACAGCGCGCCAGGCTTGCTGAAACCCAGCGAGACGCAGGGCGTCCACTTGTGTGAAGCCATGCGGACCGTGGCATCCGTTGCCAGGCCAAACAGAGGTGTGCTGGCGGGCGTTTTTGTCGCAATTTTATTACTTTTGTGGTATGCTCATTGCGCGTGAGACAGGGGAATGTGGCGATTCATCCAATTGTCTGATCCTCATTTGGGGAACCAGGTACACGGCACCGGGAACGGCAGGCTGGAGAGCAGCCTGATTCCGGAAGTGGTGAGCTCTCTCCGCCGCGATCTGGTCGATCTTCAGCCCGACTTCCTGCTCATTACCGGCGACATTGCGCGTGCGCATTCCCGGGATGCGGTGTATGCTGCCCGTGACCTGATGGATTCGCTGGACACGCCGTACTACCCGATGGGAGGCCACTCTGATTTTCGGAATGAGCAGTCCCGGCAGTGGTTTGTCGAGGCGTTTGGGGCGCATCTTCCTGATTCCAGGATGTGTTACTCCTTTACTCACAAGGAGATCCACTTTTGCGTGCTGGATCCGTGGTGGGAGTGGCAGGACGGGAGTCTGATGCCGTTCAGTGATGGCCACGACGCTGCCCCTGAATGGCGCATTCCCCCCGAACAATATGACTGGCTCGAGGCCGATCTGACGGAACATGCCGGAGAGGCAACGATCATCGCACTGCATCCGCCGGCGATTCTGCCGGAAAACGAAGCCCTTCAAGAGAGTATGGCGCGCTATGGCATGCTCAAAAACACACACCAGTTCATCAGATTCCTCAGTGCGCATGCTCAGGTAAAGTTGCTGTTATCCGGAAACGTGCATGCGCACTATATAGCGCGTAAACAAGGACTTACCCAGGTGGTAACCGGTTCGCTGACCGAGTATCCCGTCGAATTTCGTGATGTGCACGTGCATGAGGATCGATTCGAGATCCAGACGCGGGGGCTGAGCAATGCTGCTTATGCCTCGCAGTCGCAGGCGCGTGCGGCGGAGTGGGCCCGCGGGAGTGAACGGGATCGCTATGCAGTCATCCCGTTTTGAGCAGAACGCTACGGATTCTCAGCCGGCCGTTCATCTGTAAGCGTAAGAACTAAAACCAGTTGGCCTTCGTCAAGCTTCAGTCCGCCCACCTTGAACGATTTCCCCGAGACCGCGAGCAAAGTGCAGCGCAAGACTTCTTTCAGTCTGGGCGAAGGCGCCTGCTGACCAGGCTGCGTACTCGGTTTGGCTTCGTTATCCGGCAGGCGCATTTGTACCCGGACGTCGCAGCGGATACGGTCGAGGGAATCCCGTTCGATGGGATGGATGAGCAGTGTGTAGCGATCATCCAGAAGAACCTTGGTTTCTTTGCCATAGGGGGCCGTGGTATTCACGCTTTTCAGCTTGCGGAAATCGTCAAACTGTTTGAGGTCTTCCACGGTCTCCCGGATGAATGCGATGTTCGAGTCAAACTGGGCTTTTTCATGGCCCTGGCTCGTGGCACGCACGGCAATCAACTGCACAGACACGGTTGGCGAAGCCGCCCCCTGGGATTCCTGCCCGGCCAGGGGAATGATCAACAATGCAGCGGCAAGCGTCCAGGCTGAGCAAGTCAAGGGAGATCTCCTTCCGGGATATCCACCCAAACCGTCATCGTGCCGTTATCGGTATTGTAGTAACCGACTTCCGCGCCTTCGATGGTTGTGCCGACCTGTTCCACTTCGGCGGATATGTTTTCAGGAGGGGGCGCAGCCATCATATAGATCGCAATTGCCGCGATAAGCGAAGCAGCGACTGCGGACGCCAGGGCCCAGACGCCCCGGTGGTGCCGCGGAGCGGGCTCGAGCCGTTCCCGTATGCCTGCCATGAAGGCCGGGAACTGTGCCGGTTCGATGACCTCCTGCTGTGCCAGGCTGCGCGCACCCGTGCGCAACAGCTTCAAGGCTTCCAGATGGGCCGCGTATTCGGGCTTGCCGGCGACGAGGGTCTGAGCCTCGGCTTCGTCTGCCGTGGCACCGTCAAACCAGCGTTCGATAGTCCTGAGTTTCCGGTTCATGCGTCCGCTCCCATAAAGCCCATTTGAGTCAGGCTCTTTTGCAGCTTCTTGCGCGCGTGGTGCAGCCGGCTCATCACCGTGCCGATGCTGCAATTCATCACCTCGGCCATCTCGTCGTACGAGAGGCCTTCAAATTCACGTAAAATAAATGCTGTTCGATGTTTATGCGAAAGCTTGTCGAGTGCTTTCTCGATTGCCATTCCAATTTCCGCCGCTTCCAGACTATGGTCGGGCGCAAGCATATGGCTCTGGGCATTCTCTGTCAGCCGACTGTCATCGAACGAGACGGTTTCCAGCCGCCGCTTCTTCAAATAATCTTTGCACTGGTTCGCTGTGATCCGCATCAGCCACGTCTTAAAGCTGGCGTCTCCGCGGAACTGTGTGAGGGCGTTATATGCCTTGATAAATACTTCCTGGGCAACATCCCATGCCTGCTCGCGGCTTCGCAGAAAGTGGTAGGCAAGAGCAAAGACTTCGTTGCGGTAGCGCTTTACGAGATATTCAAATGCTTCAACGTCGCCCGTTTTCGCACGGGCAACCGCACCCGAATCGTCGAGCTCGGCCCGCACGGCTACGCGCGGCTCCTGCACCTCGTCCTGCGAGATGTCGCACAAAACCGTGGTTTCTAATGCGATACTCAATTGCCCATTCTCCTCACCCAGACAATACCGACGATTTCTGGGCTGAAATATTTAATACAATTCACCTTATGCTTTTGCCGGGAAGATGTCCGCCGTTCATGATAGCCCCTGTGCTGGAAGGACGTAAAGGGCCCGCGGAAAAACCGGGAAGGAGCACAGGTGCGGAAACGGAGCGAAATGGGTACACCGGGCCGAAGTCACCAAGTCCGGGCAATCACAAAATCGACGATGCCCGTAAGAGAGGCGCGGTGGGGGCCCGCAGGAAGCTGGGCGGCGGCCGCATGAGCTTGCACCGCATATTCACGCGCGACAGCCTCGGAACGCTCGGCCGCCTTGGTCGCGACCAGCATATCGAGGACCCACTCCCGGTTTTCCGGCGTCATTTCCGCGCCACGCATGCGTTGCAGCCGGGCCCGGCCCGCGGAGTCAAGCTCCTCTCGCATGAACAGGATGGGGAGCGTCTGTTTGCCTTCCACGACATCAGAACACGAAGGTTTTCCGAGTACCTTGGCATCCTGGCGGAGATCCAGGAGGTCGTCTACCACCTGGAAGGCGATGCCGAGGGCTATACCGTAATCGTACAGCGTTTGACCATGCGGGTCGTCCAGGAGCAGCGCGGGCGCGCTGCAGGCTGCTGCGAACAGGCTCGCGGTCTTCTTCCGCGCGATTTCCAGCACATCCTCCTCCGTCATGGGCTCGCTGCCGTTGGCGAAGCATTTCAATTCGGCCTCGGCCATTTCCCGGATGGAGCGAACGGCGGTGGAAATGATGCTGGCGGAATTGTAGGGGGTCATGAGCTCAATCGAACGGGCGACCAGATAGTCGCCGGCAAGGATGGCGGCATGGTCGTCCCAGCGAGCATTGAGCGTGTGCATGCCGCGGCGGATACTGGCGCGGTCGATCACATCATCGTGGGCCAATGCGGCCAGATGGAGGAGTTCCATGCTGGTGGCCAGATTCACAAATCGCCGGGTGTCGGAGACGCCCAGGACCCCGGCGCCCAGGAGGCACAAGGCCGGGCGCAGCATCTTGCCGCCAACCTGCATGGCAGGCATGGATGAGCCGTGCACCAGCTGCAGGGCCTGGGTCCAGAAATCGCCGACCCGGGCGGAAACCGCATCAATCTGGCTGTGCACGGGGGCATAAAGTTCTTTGAGTGTAAGCGTTTCGAGCATATTTCCGGATTTTACCACAGGCAGTTCATTCGGTGCGACTGCGGCGTGGCCCGTGCAAAACGCGCCCATAATGCTCTCCTCATGTCCGCTGTCTCAAGCGAACATTCCGGGGGTTCAATTTGGATTCATGTGCCCGGGTGCCTGCTGAGTGCTTTCGACCCGGCGCATGCCTCCTTTCCAAACGCGTCCCAATCGTGATTTACTCCCACGACTCTTTCTTCCGGCCGCAGGAGAACGTGCGAGCCGCTTCGGAGAATATAAGCGGGCGCGCCGCGTTGAACCGGGATCTTGCCCCTGGCCAAGGCGCGGATCGCTGTCGCCGGATGGAATCACGAAGAGAAGGGGTATAAAATGGCGCCCCAACCGTCGTGCTGAGCGAAACTGGCGGTGTCCGGTTTCTCGCTGATATGAAGGGGGATTGCCTGTGCAACGCGTTGCCATCATCGGAATGGGGCCCATCGGAAACCGCCATGCCGATTGTTATCGCGCGATTCCCGGCTGCGAACTCGTGGGAGTCTGCGACCGAATCACGGAGCGTGCGGATGCCGCCTCGGCGCGGCTGGGAGTCCCGGCGTTTTACGGTGCGGCCGAGATGTTGGAGCAAGTGCAGCCCAGTCTGTGCTCGGTGACCACGGGCGGCTTTGAATATGGGAGCGACCACTACGAGCCGACCCTGCAGGCGCTGGAGGCTGGGTGTCACGTGCTGGGAGAGAAACCCATCTCGAACGATATCACGCAAGCGGAGGAGATGGTCGCTCTGGCCAGCCGGAAAGGCCTGTGCTATGGCATCAATCTGAACCACCGGTTTACGATGCTCACCCGGCTGGCGAAACAATGGGTGGAAGCAGGCAGACTCGGCCATCTGCTGTTCATCAACATGGCCATGTGGATCAAGAATCCCGCGGAGAGTTCGCCCTGGTTCCAGATCAAGGCGCTGCACCCGCACACCATAGATGTGATGCGCCACTTCTGCGGCGACATCGAGGCCGTCCAGTGTTTTGTCACGAAGGCCCCCGGCCGCAGCATCTGGACGACCGCGCACTTCAACATGAAATTTTCCGGCGGAGCGGTGGGCGGCTTGACAGGAAGCTACGACATCGAGCGCGGCCACCCGATGGAACGCTGCGAAGTCGCGGGAACCGGCGGACGTTTTGTGCTGGAAGACATGTTCTCGCAGCTGACCTATTATCCGGCGGGAAGCATCGAGAAGACGGTCATCACCAACACACCCTTCGGCAGCGTTCCGGAAAAGCGCTTCGAAGACACCTTCATGAACCGCATCCAGCGTTTCGTCGAGCAGGTGGAGGCGTGCTGCCCTCCCGGCGAAATCGATGGCTCCGGCGCTGATGGCCTGGCCGCGCAGAAAGTACTCGCCGCCGCTATCGAGTCGGTGGAGCAGGGGACGGTTGTTCGGGTCCATTGACCCGGCGCAACGCCTCTTCGCTATTGACTGCCCGGGTTTGGCGCCCGCCTTCGCGGCCGCCTACTTTTTCAATTCGACCCAGTCAAACAGGCGGTTGTCGAGGTCGTAGGCTTCTATCCGCAGTTCTTTGCCATTTACCAGCACATAACAGTAGTGATGCCCCCGGTAGACCTTCGCCAGGATTGGCGTGCGCACGGGCGCGGTATTTTCCAGTGACCCGCCGCCTCCGCCGGTCACCATGTAGAGGACTCCTTTTCTGGACGATACGGATTTGCCATTCTTGAGCGGCCAGGTGCGTTCGTAGGTATGGATGTGCCCGCTCCAGACGATGTCGACGCCGTATTTTTCGTACAGCGGGACCAGCCTGCGGGCATTGAGGTCGCCCAGGCGAGAACGCGTTTTTGCGGTGTCTCCAAAGTCGTTCTCGTCGGACGAATACGCCGGTTTGTGCATCATCACCATTTTCCAGGTGGCCTTGCTGCGGGCCAGCTCCTGCTCCAGCCAGCGGTAATCTTCCGAAGTCTCCCGGAACGGCCGCTGGGAGTCGAGCAGGAACACCGAGAGGTTGCCATAGTCGAAGCGGTAGCGGTATTCGGGGTCCGGCAAAGTGAAATAGTCATAGAAATGCTGGGCGTTGTTCTCGTGGTTACCGAGAATCGGCACGAGGGGTACCCGGGTGTTCAGGGGCTCCATGTTGGGGAAGAAGTGTCCGGTCCAATGGCTCTTTTCCCGTCCGTCGCTCACGAGATCGCCGCCGAGCAAGGTAAAGGCCGGGCGTTGCGCGTACGCGAACTCAACCAGACGCCGCAAGGCGTCCGGGTTGGCCTGGGTGTCGCAGAACACGACAAAACCGAATGCCGCGTCGCCTTCGACAGCCGTCCCGAACGTGTAGATCTCGCTTTCCACCTCATTTCCCGCGCTGTCCCGGGAAACCACTTGGTAGAAATACGGCGATCCGGCTTCCAGTCCGCTTAGCGTGACTTCATGCAGGGAGCGCCATCCCTCGGCGGAGGCCGTTTCTTCCAGAGGCACTGCACTTCCCCAGCGCACGAGCGAGGAGGCAGGGACATCCGTTTCCCAGCGCACCACAATGCCACTGGTCGTGGGCTGATTCAGGTACGGTTTGACGAGCATTTCCAGCCCGGAGGCGGGCAAGCTGCCAGCCAGTAAAACGCCCGCGGCCAACATGACAAAAACACTGGAATTCACCGTCTTTCGCATGTGCCCTTCTCCTCCTGCCGCTGCCCGTTGTATCCGGACAAGCCATGGCCATCCCGTTCACTGCTGGAGCGCGCCACTGCGTGCCAGCGCTCCAGCGCTGCCGGCAATCGTTCCGCTCAGCCGAGTGCGTTGCGCACGGCTTCCGGGGCGCTCACGACATCTCGCTGGCCAGTTTATTCAAGGCGTCAACACCGCGTTGGATAGTCGCATCGTCGGCGGCGAAGCTCAGGCGGAAATTGGTCTTTCGTTCGCTGAACACGCTGCCGGGAATAACGAGGATATTGTTTTCGATGGCCTTGGCCACAAAGGCGTCGCCATCGCCGCCGGGCGCTTCCGGGAAAATGTAGAAGGCGCCGCCTGGTTTGACCACGGTGAATCGCTGGGCCAAACCTTCGTAAATGAGGTCGCGTTTCCGCTTGTAGGCGGCAATCTTCCCGGTGGTGTCGGCGCGCAATGCCGTGACGGCAGCCTTCTGAGCCATTGACGGCGCGCACACGAACGTGTACTGCTGCAGGGTGTTCATCTGCTGGATGATGTCGGCGGGGCCGGATGCAAAGCCGACGCGCCATCCGGTCATGCCGGCCATCTTTGAGAGGCCATTGAGGACAATGAGATGCTCACACAGGCCGGCCATGGAGGCGGGGGTGCCATCAAAGAAAAACTGCTCGTAGATTTCGTCGGAGATTATCAGGATCCCGTGTTTGGCGCCAACGTCAGCGATCTCTTTCAGTTCGGTCTGATTGAGTGTGACGCCCGTGGGGTTGCACGGTGAATTGACGATGAGCAGCTTCGTTCTTGGAGTGATGGCGGCCTCGATATCGGCCGCCTTGAGCTTGAAATCGGGGTAGGTGCTTACGGGCTTGCACACGCCCCCCAGGAGGTTGACGAGGTGCTTGTACATGACGAAGTACGGGTCGGCGAAGATGACCTCGTCACCCGGATTGATGGTGGCCAGAAGCGCGAGGAAGAGGCCTCCTGAGACGCCTGAGGTGATCATGACATTTTCGAGAGACGTGCCGAAGCGGCGCACGTAATAGGCCGAGGCTTCCTCCCGCAGCTCATCAAGGCCCCAGGTTTGTGTGTATTGGTTCAAACCCGACTCGATGGCGGCGATGGCGTCCTGTTTGACCGCCTCGTCCACGTCGAAATCCGGCTGCCCGATGCTCAGATTGATGGGATCCTGCAGATTGGCTGCCAGGGCAAAGACTTTGCGAATTCCGCTGGCGTCGATACGGCCCATGCGCTCGGCAAGAAAACTCATGATTCCTCCTTCGTGATCGTGGGGGCGGCGGCGGAATGTTCGGATGGGCGCCCCTCCTGGACAGTGTTGTTCCGGTCAATTGTAGCGAATCGCTTTACGCGCCTCAACGAATTCGTCGAAACCGGGGTGTATCTGACAGAGTTTCGCGCCAGCCAATCGGGCAGGCCGCAGTGATTTGAGTCGCCCATGCATTCACTGCGGGGTTCTGGCCAGGCATTGCCAGAATGCCCCAAAACGCGCACCGCGTGATCGCCGTCCGGATTGTAGGGGCGGCCCCCTGTGGCCGCCCATCCGGATAGCCCCCGTGTATCCGCCTGAAGAAGGGCAGGCACAGGGGCCTGCCCCTGCACGCGCGCGCCGCATGGGGCGGGGGTGGATTGCCAATTGTCCAACCCGATGCTCCGCCAGGATCGCAAAGGGCCCGGCGATTCCATCACAGGAAGGGTCGTTTATGGCGCCAGTCGGGAACTTCTTCTTGATGCGCTCTGAATGCTGCTGTATCATGGCTTATAGCGGATCTCAGTGGGTTTGTATAGTGTAGAGGCTGAAGAGACTGAGGCATTATGGGGTTTTCAGGGAACGGCAACGTCTGGCGGAATGCGTGGGGTTTCTTCAGGCAGTTTGTTGCACATCCGAAAGAAGTTGGGGCGTTTGCGGCAAGTTCCAAATATCTTGCTGCCGCCGTGACAGACGCGGCCGGGGTCCAGGATGCGGACGTGGTCGTCGAGTTTGGCGCGGGCACTGGAACGATTAGCCGGGTGGTCTTCACCAGACTGCGGGCCGGCGCCACGTTCTTTTCTCTCGAGATCAACCCCGATTTCGTCGAGGTATGCCGCAAATGCCTGCCCGGATTGGAGATTATCGAAGGGTCTGCAATAGATACACCCAGATACCTGAAAGAGCGCGGCAAGGATTTCTGCGACAGCATCGTGTCGGGGCTGCCGTGGGCTGCCTTTGACGAGGCCTTGCAGGACCAGCTTCTCGATGCGACACTGGACGCTTTACGGCCCGGGGGAAAGTTTGCAACGTACATGTATCTCAGCAGTATGGCCCTGCCGGCGGGCAGGCGGTTCAGGCGCAAGCTCGCCGGCCGCTTCTCAAAGGTGGAGAAATCGCAGGTCTGCTGGAAAAATCTCCCCCCCGCGATCGTGTTGTATGGTGAAAAATAGCCCGGAGAAGAGGCAGTCCAGTCTGTTCTATGGGCTGGCGTTGCCCGGATGGCCGGTGTCGGTTTGAGATACAGGAGGGGCTGTGAGCGGCAGAGTGCTAATGGTCTGGGGTGGCTGGGAAGGTCATGAGCCGCGGCAATGTGTCGAGCGGGTCGCTCCGGTGCTCGAGGCTGCCGGATTCGACGTCTCCATTTCCGATTCCATGGACGTGTACGCGGATGCGGAGACGATGGCCTCCTTCCGATTGATTGTGCCCTGCTGGACGATGGGGGAAATCCCGCCGGAGCTGGAAAAAGGCCTCCTGGACGCCGTCCTGGGCGGCGTGGGCCTGGCGGGCTGGCATGGAGGGCTCTGCGATGCGTTCCGCAACAATCCCGCCTACCAGTTCATGACCGGCGGCCAGTGGGTAGAGCATCCCGGCGGCATCGTGGACTATGCCGTGAACATCATCCGCCCTGAAGACCCCATTGTTGCAGGGGTCGACGATTTCACAATGCGCTCGGAATGCTATTACCTGCATGTTGATCCATCCAATGAGGTACTGGCAACGACAACCTTCACGGGAGACGTGTATCCGTGGATCGCGGGGTGTGTCATGCCGGTGGTGTGGAAGCGCCGCTATGGAGCGGGCCGGGTGTTTTACAGCTCCCTGGGGCACGTTGCGGCAGATTTCAGTGTGCCGGAGGTGATGGAGATCATGAAACGCGGCTGCCTCTGGGCGGCGCAGTGAGGGAACGGGGCATGGAACCGGTCAAAGTGGGCCTGATCGGGTGCGGGGACATCTCGGGCGTCTATTTTCGCAACGGGGCCCAGTTCAACAGCATCGACATCGTCGCCTGCGCCGACATACTGCCGGAACGCGCGGTCGCCAGCGCCGAGCAATATTCGATCCCGCAGGTCTGTCCGGCGGACGAATTATTAGCGAATCCTGAAATCGAGCTCGTGTTGAACCTGACCACTCCCGAAGGGCATGCACCGGCAGGTATCGCTGCCCTCGATGCGGGCAAGAGCGTATACACCGAAAAACCGCTCGCTGTCTCGCGGGAGGATGGCAGGCGGATGGTGGAGCTGGCCCGCGAGAAAAACGTGCTGCTGGGCGCCGCGCCCGATACGTTTCTGGGCGCGGGCCTGCAGACCTGCCGGAAACTGATAGATGACGGCTGGATCGGCGAGCCCGTGTCCGCTACCGCGTTTATGCAATGCCACGGACATGAGCATTGGCATCCGAATCCCGGCTTCTATTACCAGCCCGGCGGCGGGCCGCTGTTCGACATGGGGCCCTACTATCTTACGGCACTGGTCTCGCTGATCGGGCCAGTGGCGCGTGTGGCCGCCTTGACGCGGACGGCCTTTTCCGAACGCCTGATCACGAGCGAGTCGCGTTTCGGCGAGACCATCCAGGTCAATACCGCCACACACATTGCCGGCATTCTGGAGTTTGCGGGCGGGGCCGTCGCCGCCATGGTGATGAGTTTCGATGTCTGGGGGCACCACGTGCCCTGTATTGAGATTCACGGGACGGAAGGATCCCTGAGCGTGCCGGACCCCAATGGTTTCGGCGGCGTGGTGGAAGTATGCCGGCCGCGTACCCGCGAATGGGAGACCGTGCCGCTGACGCACCAATACGCCGAGAACGCTCGAGGGCTCGGTGTCGCGGACATGGCCTGCGCTCTCCGGTCAGGGCGCAGGCACCGGGCAAACGAGGCGCTGGCCTATCATGTGCTCGATGTGATGCACGCGTTTGGGGATTCCAGCCAGTCCGGCGCGCATGTCCAGATCGAAAGCAGCTGCGAACGGCCGGCGCCGATGCCGATGAATCCGCGCGCTGGCGGTATCGACGTATAGCACCCGAGGCAATGAAATGACGTTAGTGCCCGGGAGAAAACTCGGGTGTGAGCAGCGTCCCCGGCAAGTCAGCGTACAGGTCAAGCGGCTACCACGGAGGGCCGTTGAGGTCGACCGGAGGCCCGGGCCAATGGCGATTCGTGAGTGGAAGCACCATCGCTTCCTCGTGCCAGGTCACATCGGAGCCGCCTTGTGCAAAGCTCACCGGCCCTTCGATGGGGAACCAGCCCAGCCGCTGGTAATACGGCACCAGGCGCGGCGAGCAGAAGAGGAACCCGAACTCGAGCTGGAGAGTGTCGCGGATAAATTCCTGGGCTCGCAGCATGGCTGCTTTGGCATGGCCTTTACCCTGGAACTCTTGGGATACCATGACCCCGCCGATGCCGCCGACACGGGCAGCTTCTTCATTGGCGCTGACGGTACGTTGGCTGATGGCCGCGTGGGCCGCAAGCTGGCCGCCCACGCGAACCAGTACCCGCCAATCGGGCGTCGCCCAGTCGTACATGTCTTCCGCACTTCCGAAGAGCGCCCGGGACCATTGCCCAAGCAACTCGCGGTCTTGCGCGTCAAGTTCCCGCTCTGCGACGACTTCGATGTGGCGATCCATGGCGTACCTCGATGCGTCGTTCTTTCGTCGCGCGAAGAGTATCAGCACACCGCGTTACGGGTCAAAAGACCACAGGCGCCCTGGCACAGGGAATTGCGGGCGCCGTTTCGGCAAGCGCTGTGCGACTATTGCCCGGTCACGATCAAGGTCATGCGCTGGGCCAGGTCCGTCAGATACGCTTCATCGCCGCCATCGACCTCGGCCGTGCAGAAGCCGGTATAGCCCACTTCCGCGAGGGCCTTGCGAACTTCCGGCCAGTCGACTTCACCTTCGCGCAACGGTTTAAACGCATTTTCCTTGCGCAAATAGTCCTTGAGATGGATCTTCTCAATGCGTGGGCCGAGGGTGCGGATCCAGTCCTGAGGATAGCCGAATTTGACTACGTTGCCGCAATCGAAATACGCCTTGAGGCAGGGGCTTTCGAACTCGTCGACATACCGGGCAAATTCGATTGGGCTCAACAGGAAATCGTTCCAGACGTTCTCGACCGCAATGACCACGCCCAGTTCTTCGGCGAGGGGCAGGATCTTGCGGATGTTCTTCTGGGATCGCTCGTATGCTTCAGCATAGCGCACCTGGGCGGAGACTCTCGCCGGCACAAGCAGCACGCTGCTGACGTCCATCGCCTTTGCGCACCGCAGGGCGTTCTCGAACTCGTTCAGCCCTTTGGCCACGACCGCCTCGTCCGGGTCAGAGAACAAGGCGCTCCAGCCCCCGTAGAGCAGGCTGTGAATCACAATGCCGGCCTCCCGGGCGGCCTCCGCCTGGGCTCTGGCCGCGGCATGGTCTTCGACGGGATACGCCTCAACACCGTCGATGCCGCAACGCTTGGCGAGTTCGAATTTCTCCTTATCGGAAAGCTCCTTGGGCAGCATTCCAATGATGACGGCGATGGGAAGTTTAGGGAAGTCCTGGGCGTCAGCGGATCGAACCGCCGCAAGCGCACCAACAGCGCCCGCGGTGAGGGCAGTGTGTTTTACGAAATCCCTTCGCGTGATTGGCTGGTTCTGCATGGGTCGAGTGCTCCTTTTACGTCATCGGCGGGAACATACATCGTTTTTTACCCGTCGTATCGCTTTCCTGCACGGCCAGCATGAGCGGGGCAGGAAGTTGTGTCAAGTCTAAGCGTATCGATGGAATCACGCCGGATCAAGTTTAGAAAAAATACAGCTTCCAACGTGGGCCGCAGCCCGGATTCCCAATTCCCAATCGAGCACAGATATTACGGACTGAGAACCCGGTGCAGTCCAGTGCGCGGTCTTCCAGCCCGGAAGGCAGCTCATTGCGGGGGCTGTTGGCCGCTGGCTCCAGGAATGATCCCGAGTATACCGACCGAGGGCGGCGCCTCCTCTTGCGCTTCTTCACGTGCTTTCTGTTGTTTGTAGCGCCATTGGGTCCATTCCAGAGGGCTGTTACCCAGGTTGAGGCCGGTCAGCCGCCGCAGCGCGGCCACCACCTCCTCCCGGGTCTGAGGATAGCGGTTCATGACGCTGATCAGGACATCGATGGAAGGATCCGCGCCCATTAAACCGATATATGCGATGGCTTCCCGCCGGATGCGCGCATTATTTTCGCGTGGGTTCAACGCCATCGCCTCGATGGCGGAGAGCGCGATGGGGCCTCCAATTCGCGCCAGGCCATGCAGGGCCTCCGTGCGGATACCGGGGCTGGGATGAAGCGTCAGGCCTTTCAGTGCCGGCAGGGCATCCGGGGAGGCGACCAGAGCCAGGGCTTGGGTCGCAGCCAAGGCCAGGTTCGTGTCGCCGGGTTGAAAAGCCAGGGATGACAGCTCGTGAACCGCTCGTTCACTGCCCATCAGCCCCAATACACGCACGGCCACGATTCGCGTGGTATACGCGGTCTCACCATCTCGCAGAAGGGCCAGCAAGGGCCGCTCTAAGCGCTGTTTGAGCGCGGGCAACGCCTCTTCCAAAAAGGCGGAATAGGCGCCATCCGGGGAATCCAGGCGCAGAACCAGCTCCTGTACCAGGCGGCCAGGGTCGAGGATGGCAAGTTTCTCGAGCGCGGTTTCCCGGACTTGAAGGTCCGGATCATCCAGCGCGGCTGCGAGCCTTGATATCGTGTTCGGTGATTGGGCGTCGGCGAGGCCGAGCAGGCCCTGCACGCGCGTATCAGGGTCAGCATCCAGCGTCATGGCCTCAAGAGGCAGCGATGCGTCTTTTTCAAATGGCCGGTCCGGCGCACTGGGCCATTGGACGTCCGCCTGGAATACAGTGTCCCGTAACCGTTGGAGTGGCTGCGTTTTGTGTTGCTCGGAACGGACATCTTCCGTTGCGAGCTGCCGGGCGCGGATCTCCGGGATCAGGTCGGCATGGGCGGCGTAAAACGGCACAGCGAGGCAGTTGGCAAGCATCAGAACGAAGAAAGCGCGAAATGCAAAGGATTGGGCTGTAAGATCAGGGCTGGACTGAGATTGCGGGAGTCCTGCCGGTGCGCTCACTGATTTGAAGGGCGAGGGGGAAATCAGTCCGCACATTCTTCCGATTTTTTTCCAAGGGGCGTGGAATAAGGCCGGCATAGCATGTGTTGCTATAAACGGCTGTGGTATTCGCCTTTCCCCCAGGCGTACCGCAGTGGCAGTCAGAAATGACTGGTTCCCACCACCGGCGAGTGCGTGAACGGCAGTCCCCCCGCTGCCCGCACTCGCCTCCTCTTTTTTTGCTAAGTCTTTTGATTCCTTGCGATTACCGGGCAACCCCGCGAAATACACCGCGATCCGCGAGGAAACAGGGCTTTCCTGTATGATCTGGGCGCAGGCGCGGGGGCAGATGCCGATAATCCTGCACAAAATTCGGTGTTTTCTCCCAACTATTGACAATTTGGCTCCGAATTTCTAAAATATTCCCGTGTGCGTGCCGCAATTCGCCGAGGGGCTACATGCGTGTTTCACGGCTCACATTGTTGCCGCAGGTGGGAATTCATTTGCCCTCGTATACCAAAATTCAGCCTTCAGCATACCACAACTGAGCGCACACAGAAGCGTCACAACAGGAGAATGAAATGACCCCCAAAATTGCAGCCGCCCTGGAAGGATTCTCCGGTTCGCCGGATCGGTACTGCCCGAGTGGGTACCGCGACCCGCTCCGAATGCAGGAACGCCTGGCGGCCCTGTCTAAGATTAAGGCGATCAAAGCCGTAGAAGTCGCCCAGACTGATGTTTCCCCGGAGATGCCTGCGAAAGAGCTGAAACGCCTGTTGAAAGACTACGGCCTTGCCTGTTCGGGTGTGTCGGCGAACCTCGCGTATGATCGGCGTTTTGCGCTGGGCGCCTTTGGGCATCAACACCCGAAGACCCGTAATGCGGCCATTGACGAGGGTCGAAAAGCCGCGGATCTGGCGCGCCAGCTCGGAGCGACGGAAATCACACTGCGCCTGTACAGTGACGGCTTCGATTATGCGTTTCACATCGACTATGCCGTGCACTGGAACACCCTGATATCGTCCATCAAGACGATCGCTAAATATGCATCGCCGGATGTGAACGTTGCCATTGCTTACAAAGGGGCGGAACCCCGCAAGTTTCTCACCGTGTCGACGGTGGGGAAAGCACTGTCGCTGTGCCAGGAAATCGCGATGAAAAACGTGGGGGTTGCTCTGAACTTTTCGCATGCGATGATGGCCGGCGAGAATCCAGCCGAAGCGATTGCCTTTTTGTCGCGCTCCAACAAGCTGTTTCAACTCTATTTAAACGACAGCTACCACAGTGCCGATGATATGCTGATTTCGGGCAGTGTCCACCTCTGGGAGACGATGGAGGCGCTGTTTTATCTCAAAGTCACGAAATACAAGGGTTATCTGACGCTGGACATGCAGCCCAAGCGCATCGATCCGATCCAGGCCTGCCAGATTGCGGCAGGTAATGTCGCGATACTCTGGAAAAAGCTCGAGAAAATCGATACGACAGAACTGCGAAAAGCTCAGAAGACGCTGGATGCCGTCGAAAGCCAGAAGATCATCCGGCGCGCCATGTTGCAATAGTAAGGATCAGAAAGCAAGCGGCGCAGCATTCCCGGGCCGGCCGATAGCGTCCGGGCATTTCGTTGCGCAGCAACGCGGACTGCGGAGTTTTTTGTATACTCCCCTGAATCTTGCTAGTCCAGCGGAGCGCCCGTCTGCCGGATGGGCGACGGAAGCCATTCGACCAAGCGAGGGATCCTGCTATCCGCTTAACAGGCAATATCCAAGGCCTTAAAGCCTCTTCTCTAAAGCGGTTACAAAGACTGGGCAACCGGAGGACCCGCCCTGAGCGGCTGGTCAGCCCGGAATTGGCCCGGGCATTAACGGAGATTTCCGCGGAGATCCAACGGCAGGTGGGCATGCTGGTGGATCGCCGGGGCTACGTTCACGCGTGCATTGTCGGAGACGCCCGTTCCGTCTTTCTGCCGGACCTTTCCACGTATCGCCAGAGCCGCGCCCGGCTGTGCGGGTTGCGCCTGATTCATACGCATCTGAACCGTGAGCCACTTACCGATGATGATTTCACGGATCTTGCGCTGCTGCGGCTTGATTGCATCGTGGCGATTGAAGTCCTTGAAGGCGGCCTGCCGGGAACGCTTCACGTGGCCCACCTCTTGCCTGGCCGGGATGAGGCGCGCCCCTGGGAGATTTTGCCCCCTGCGACGGTGCACGACCTGGCGGACGATTTCCTGCAGACGATCAATGCGCTGGAAGACGAGTTTGCGCGCCGCCGCACGCCACGGCCCGCGGGCGATATGCGCGAGCGGGCCGTGCTGGTGCATGTGTCGCCTGGATTGAAGGCAGAAGCAGAGGATTCGATGGCCGAACTGCGGGAGCTTGCGGCGAGCGCAGGCATCGAACCCGCGGCCACGGTCATTCAGCGGCGCACTGTCGATCCGCGGTATGTAGTCGGCAAAGGGCGACTCACACAGACCGTAATCACGGCCATGCACTATGGAGCCGAAGCCCTTGTGTTTGATTTGAACCTGACGCCGGCGCAGGTTCATACGCTGGCGGGCCTCACCGACCTGAAAATTCTGGACCGCACGCAAATCATTCTCGACATTTTTGCCCAGCGCGCCTCGTCGCGCGAAGGAAAACTTCAGGTCGAGCTGGCTCAGCTCCGCTACCTGCTGCCCCGGCTTGGCGCCAGGCAGTCGGCCAGCGCGTTCTCACGACTGACGGGCGGGATCGGAGGACGGGGCCCGGGCGAAACGAAATTGGAGATCGATCGCCGCCGCGTGCAGGACCGTGTGGCGCAACTCGAGCGGGAGATCGGAAAACTGGGGGAACGGCGCAGGCTTCGCCGGGCGCGGCGGACACGCAATGACGTACCAGTTGTCTCCATTGTCGGCTATACGAATGCGGGCAAATCGACTCTCCTGAACCAATTGACCGAAAGCGCCGTGGTAGCTGAAAATGTGATGTTTGCCACCTTGAATCCGGTGTCCCGCCGTCTGCGGTTCCCCGAGGAGCGGGAAGTCGTGGTGACGGATACCGTGGGATTTATCCGCAATCTGCCCGACGAGCTGCGGGAGGCCTTCCGAACGACGCTCGAAGAACTGGATGATGCCGACCTGTTGTTGCATGTTGTGGACGCTTCGCGTGAAGATATTGACGAGTTGCATCAGGCTGTTGTCCAGATCCTGGCGGAACTGCAACTGAAGGACAAACCGCTCGTGACGGTGTTGAACAAGACAGATTTGTGCGAAGAGGCGCGGGTGGCGGCGCTGGTCAGGCGGTTTCATGGCGTGCCGGTGTGCGCCTTGAAGCCAGCGACGTTTGATCCGCTGCTGGCCGTGCTTGAGGGACACTTTTGGGCCGGGCATGAAATTGCGGCCCCGGAAGGGCACTGGTGATGCGCGCGTCTCTTATTCACATGGTGGGGACAGCTTTGGTGCTGCTCCAGTCTATGAGTGCCGGGGCCGTGGAAAATGCGCCGGCAGGTTCGGGCGCCCTCTGGGAAGCGCGCACGATGGCGGCGCAGGCCCGTCAGGCGCTTCAGGCGGCGGCCGACGCAGGCCGCGCCGGTGATGCTGAAACCTATGCAGCGCAAGAGGCCAAGGCGGAGGAGAGGTTCGCGGAGGCGCGCCGCCTGTTTGAAGACGCGGGCGGTATGCAGCTCGACGATGCGGAAGCGCTGGCCGATTACGCACGGGTGCTGTCTGCGCAATACGATGCGGATCTCGCGGCGGATGCGCTTCGCAAAGCCACGCGCCTGGCGCCGGAAAACGCGGAATTGTGGCTGGCACTCGGGCGGGGGCTTTTGTCGCCGTTGTACCCGCGCCCCGAGGAAGCAAAACGCGCCTTGACCCAGGCGGTGAAGCTGGGCGAAGGAGGAGCTGTCGAGGGTGCGTCGCGTGCGGTCCTGGGCCAGTATTACTGGAACAGGAGACTGTTCGATTTCGCGGAGGAGCAGTGGGTTCAAGCTCTGGATGTTGCGCCTGGAGAATTCCTCGCCCAGGCAGGCCTTGCTGCTGTTTTAGCACGGCGTGGCGCCGTGCAGGAGGCATCGGAGCGCGTCGCCGCGTTGAACCAGGCCTCTCCGGACGTGCTCGCTTCACTTGTGCAGATGCTGGGCGCGGCTCTGAATGATTTTGCGCATTCCGGCCTCTGGTTTGACGACACAGCAGACGCACATTTCGCGTACGCGTCGCTGCTGTTTCGAGCGGGCAAGTATGTGGACTGCGTGGCGCCGCTTGAGCGCACGGTCACGCTCGATCCGAAAAATCCCGTGGCGTGGAACATGCTTGGCTCGATCAGCATGCAGCTGGGGCATATGGAGCGTGCCCGGGACGCCTTTGAGGCGTCGCTGAAGCTGAATCCCGAGCAGGAACGCACGCGGGAGGCACTGAAGGCCCTGAGAGCCGGTGAGCAAAGCGGGGACAGCGGGCCCTGATCCCAATTGCCCCTGCCCATTCCGGGGCATCTGCCTGGCAGCTACACGATCTCGGGTTTAAGCACCACGATGCCGGTGTCACTGAATGCGTGTTCGATGGCGGCGTACATCTCCTCATCTTCGTACACCCCCACAATGGCCCCGCCGGAACCCGTGAACTTACAGTGCGCCCCGGCGGAACGCGCCCGCTCCACCATGTCAATATTCGCGGGGCTGATCGTGTAGATGGAACGCCGCAGATCAAAGTTGGCGTCCAGCAGGGGGCCGATCTCATTTCCGCGTCCTGCGGCGATCAGGTCGTGCGCTTCCTGGGCCAAATCCGCGAAACGCTTCATGGCATTTACAATTTCAGGCTCACCGCGCAGCCAGCGCTGGCGGATGGTGTTATGAAAAATCTCCGAGCCTTCCGCCAGATCGGTGCGGTATGCGATGAAGAGTTTCGGTAACAGGGCCGGATCCATTCGTTCGTACAGCCCGTATCCCTGACGGTCCATCAGGGCCTTGTCGAAATCCATGAAAACGCATTGCTGATAGACCTGGATGACGCGATCCTGCAGCCCGGCCGCGATCCCCAGCTCATCGGTTTCGACGCTCAAAATAAGATTGGGCAGAATCGTATCGGGGATCGCCACCTCGTAATATTCCATCAGGCAGCGCAGGGTCGCCGTGACCAAGGCGCTGGAACCTGCCATCCCCACGTGTCGCGGGATGTTCGAGCGGTACCGCACCGCGAAGTTCCGTGCCGGCAGGTCGATCGCGTGTTCGGCGCAATATTTGGCAAAGCGGCTGATGGCCGCCTTCATGAGGCGAATCCCGCCGTAGTAGCCGTACAGGCGTACGTCTTCGGCGAGCTCCTGGATCGAATTGTAGGTGGACCGGTCGCGCAGGTTCGGAATGATCTCGAGTTGCGGGCTTTCGTACAGGCTCACCTTGGCCGCGAAATTGCGGAACGTGAAACTGATGGTCTTTCCGAAATACCCGTCCGACGGATTTCCGATCAAGCCTGCCCGGGCATACGCAACTGCTTCACACGCCATACAGGCCTCCTCATCTGGAATATCCAGGAGGATACGCAAGCACGCGCCCTGGTTCAATGCGGCGCCTCGTTATCCGCGCTATGTCCTGGTTCAGCGTCATGGGTCCCAGGGGCGTGCCGAACCCCGTCTCCAGGGGATCCTGCCACTGCAAAGAGTGCTACAATAGGCGCAGGGTTGGTCAGGACGCCGAATGCGGAGCTTGGCTGTAGAGTCCTGGAGAGTGCACAGAATGCCTACAAAATACCAGCGGCAGGATTTCCGGGAGCATGTGGCTCAGGAGCATCCGTACCTGCGCGTTGCGAGAGCGCCCGGCCCGGAGGTAGCGCGCCGGCTGCGCTCGCCTGGATTCATGTTTCTGTTTACGCTCAGCGCCATCATCGTTGTGTTGCTGCTCGGGAATGCCCTGTCAAAAATGGCGGAGTTCCGCGGGCAGCCCGAGATCAACGGCCAGGGCGTCATCGTATCGAAACGGCTCGAAAATGCCGGCACTCCGTCAGAGAGCTACGTGCTCTATGTGGATATCCTCCGTGAAAACGCCCCCGCGATTCGCCGCGAAGTCCTGGCGGATAAAGCCAGTTTTGAACAGTTTTCCGAGGGCCAGGAAGTGCCCCTGGTTTATCAGATGAACCGAACCGGTGAAGACGCCCGGATCCTTACGCTTTTCATGCCGGTCTCCCAACAGGAAGCCGAACCCGAGGGCATGTTGAAACGGGACGAATAGTGCCGTCGGGCCGGGCCTTTAACGGCCGCCGCAGGCCTTCAGACATGCGTTCAGGTATCCATACGATTCCGCCGCAATCATCGCGCAGCGGGTGAGACTGTAATCGCCCGCGCCGATCACTTCGAGGTTCATGGGGCCGTCATACCCCGCTTCAACGAGGACCTGGCAGTAGCCCATGAGGTCAATATCGCCGCGCCCGCAGGCCTGCAGTTCCGGCGGCCCGGGGGAGGGGCCCCGCCCCGCGCAGTCACGGATATGCACATGCCCTACCCGCGACACGACTTGTTTCAACGCATCCCGGGGCGTCTCGCCTCCCCGGTGGATGTGGCTCGGATCCATATCGATGCCGAAGGCCGGAGAGTCGATCTGCCGCATGGCGTCCAGCGTGGTGGGTGTGTTCCAGATCGCCGCCCCTACGTGGGCTTTCACGCACAGACGCACCCCGAAGGGCTCCGCCTTTTCCGCCATTTTCGACAGCAAGTCGATGCAGTGGCGGAGGTCTTCCGGCTGATCCTTTGAACCGCCGGGCCCGACGTTCACGACCGGGATCCCGATCTCCGCACCTGCTTCAAAGGCCTGCATGAGCCGGTTTTCGTCGAGGGCAGCTTCTTCCATGGCGGTGAGGGGAAGCTGCAAATCTTCCGTGAGCGCCTTGAGTTCGCCTGCCTGGCTCTTCCAGTTGTCCAGGTTCAGATGTTCGCACATCCCTTGAATCGCCGAGATCTCTGCTGCGTCGAATCCGGCCCATTTGATGTGCTGCAGGGCCGTACGCAGATCGCTCCCCTGAAACAAGACCGTGTTCACGCCCAGTGTGATCATGCTTGCATCCTCTCGTCTTTGGGGCCGGCGTTTACCGTGCCGAACGCCCGTTTCATGCCGGCCCGGGCCGGCCGCTGCCTGGATGAACCGGCGCCACTACCGCTTCTGCAGTTTCTGGGCGGTTTCGATGGACCCGATCCGCCGGTCGAGGCCGATGCTGTGCAATTCAATGGGGTTGGTCTTGCCCGTGGCGCGGCACCGTTTCCGGACCCAGTTGTTCATACGGCCGCGTAAGGTTGCCACGAGTTCCGGCTCGCGATCCGCGAGGTTATGCAGTTCCTGCGGGTCCTCGATCAGATTGTAGAGCTCCACCGGCGGTTTGCCGTGGAAATCCGGCTCCAGCGCTTCCCAGAACTTCCAGACGGGCGTCCGCCACCCGTGTTTACGCATCCACGTGCACTCGGTGATGTAGAATTCCGAGCGTGGTGAACTGCCGGTGTCCGTAAAATAAGGTTTGAGCGATATTCCGTCGAACCTGACCCCGCGGGCCAGGCGTTTCTGTCCCATGAGGGCCAGCAATGTCGGCACCACGTCTTCCTGGAGCGTCATTGCCTGGCTGCGGACACCCGCGTTGATTACGCCCGGCCAATAGAAGATCAGGGGCACCACCAGCGTCGGCTCATAGAGTCCATGGTGATCAAACCAGCATTCGTGGTCGTACAACGTCTCCCCGTGGTCTCCCGTGATGACGATCAGGGTGTTGTCGGCGATGCCCAGTTCTTCCGTGCGCGTCACGAGCCGCTGGATGCAGGCGTCCATGTACGCCAATGCCCCGTCATACTGGGCGATGACGAACTCGGCATCCCGGATGCCCGGCGGCATCCACGACAGCAGGTAGTCCGCGAAGGGCTTGAAAGCCCGGACGGCCTTCATGGTGTCCGGCAGCTTCCGGCTGCAGGGATCCTTTGAGTAGAACAATGAATCATACGGCGGCGGGGGATAGTAGGGTGAGTGGGGGTCCATGTGCCGGAGATACAGCAACCAGGGCTTTTGGGAGGCGTGCAGCCGTTCCAGCTCCGGCAGGACCACCGCATTCAGATTCTCCGCCTTGCGCGAAGGGCGCTCTTCCCAGGGCCCGCCCCAGCCTTCGTACTGCAGGTACTTATCAAATCCGCGGTACCATTCGCCATGTCCGACCATGACCGAGCGGTACCCCGCCGGCTTCAACAATTCCGGCAGCGTCGGCTGGTCGTCCGCCATCGGGCCCAGAGGCGACAGCGCCACCTGCTGGTTGGCGACGATGTCACGGCCGGTGAGCATGGTCACGTACGCCGGCGTCGTCGGGATGTAGGCGCTGAAGGCGTTTTCAAACAACGTGCCTCGGGCCGCGAGACGATCCATATGCGGCGTTGTGAGCCGTGAATACCCATAGCAGCTCATGTGGTCGCGGCGGATGCTGTCAATCGCGAATATCAGCAGGTTGGGCGGTCGTTTTGGCATGCCAGCTCCTCTTGCGCAGGTTGAAGGTTAACAAAGGCGAGGCCATTGCCGTTCCGTCCGGTCTTTACCGGACGTTGACAATGGTGCCTTTTTCCCACGATTCGATTGCCGCCTCGATGATGAGTTGGGCTTTCAGGGCTTCTTCGCCGGAGCCGTCGATTTTTGCCGGCGCCGTTTTCCGGGCGTTCTGCTCCAGCCACACATGGATCCGGTCAGGAAACGTCTCGCCAAACCCGGTCATCCCGCCCAGATGATGGTAGTGCTCGGTTTCGGTGGATTGCCGGCTGTAGAACGTCAGATCTTCGCAGGCTTCGAGGAGCACAAACCGGCCTTTGCTCCCCGTGACCTCGCAGCTTTCCAGACCGAATCCTCCTCCGGCGTCGTAACTGCCGCAGAGATGGCCCAACACGCCGTTTGCGAACAGCAGGTTCAGCTGCAGGTTCGACCAGCAGACCCGCTGTTTGCCGTTAAGCGTCTTGCCCCGTTTGAAAAACGCCTGCACGCGCTTGACGTCTCCGCAAAAATAGCGCATCACATCGATGGAGTGAGGGTGCAGGGCCCGGATATGGAAATGCGGCGACGTCTCGTTCGGGTTGTTGATCCACATCCGCATATTGATCAGGTTCAGTTCGCCGAGACGGCCCCGCTGGATCCATTCCCGGGCCAGGCGCGCGGCCGGTGTAAACCGGTGGTTGAGGTTAATCCCGTACCGCAGACGCTTTTTCTTCGCCAGCGCAACCATCCGGCGCGCTTTGGTGATTTCATTCGAAATGGGTTTTTCCCCCAGGACGGGTATGCCCCCATTCAGAAGGTCCATCGTGGCCTGGTAGTGGTCACCGCCATTTTCCTTTCCGGCGGTGCACATGCTGGCGCAGTCGATCCGAATGCCGCTTTCCAACATGGATTTCACGCTGTAGAACGGCGGACACCCATACTTTGCGGCTGCGGCGTCGGCCCGTTCCTCGATGATGTCGCAGACCGCCACGAGCTTGGCCAGCGGGTCTTTTCTGTAGCATTCGGCATGTACGTTGCCGATGTTGCCCATCCCCACAACCGCCACATTCAGTGCCATTGCAAGTGTCTCCCCCTGTTGGCGTTTCCAGAACCTTGTGGCGGCAATTCAAGCATCTCCACCGGTCGTTGTCAAATTATTGAGTTCGAATGAAACAGCAGCGGTAATCCTCTTTTGAAACAAGCCTTGAACATCCCGCAAACTCTGTTATACTAAGTCCTTGAGAGACCCGGAGATGCTTGACGACAGGAGGTGCGGACCGGGGTTTACACGGGCGGAGGGAACATGAAACGAGCCGCCAAGTGCATTCACAAGAAGCTCAACGAGATCATTGAAGACACCCTGCAACAAGTCGATGCGGAGGGCTGCGAACGGGAGCTCCGCGCGCTGGTGGAAGGCGTCGCCCTTGCCCTGGCCGGCGAGACTTTGCCCGCCAAATTGTCGCTGCGCGCTAAGTACGAGCGGGACGATGCTTTCGTGCGGACCTTGTGTGCGGTTCAAACGGCTATCATTGAAGCGCTTCGGCCTGAATTGAATGAAGACAAGTTGCGCGAAGCAGTCCTGGGGGTTCGCAACATCTTTCGTGAAATCACCCCCGGCCTGCCTGTTTCGGAGACGTGCCGGCCTCTGCGCGCGCTCCTGGAAGGAGGCCCGGGTGAATACCGGGACGACAAATGCGTGCTGATGTGGCGCCTGCTCGAAGGCGTTCTCACCAACACGAACGACATGATCTACGCGCACGACACCAACGGGGTGCTGTTTTTCATTAACGCATCCGGGCTGGAAGCACTGAAATATACCCCTGAAGATATGCGGCCCGGCCTGTCGATCTATCAATTCGTCGTGCCCGATTACATCGATCTGGTTGAAGCGCGGCTGGAATCCCCCCGCGCAGCTATCCGCTCTCCCTATTCCATTGAGATTTACACGCGCGACGGCTTCCGTATCCCGTTTGAGATTGACACCCACCCTCTGTTCGACGATCACGGCGACATGATCGCCGTGGTCGGGGTCGCCCGCAGCCTGGTGCTGGAACGCCGCCTTCAGGAGGCCATTTCACGGGCAAACATGAATCTCGAGAACCTTTTCGAGAGCCTGCCCATCGGCGTGCTTCTGGCCAACCCGGATGGCTGCATCACGAACGCGAACCCGATGGCGGCCACTCTGCTTGGCGCGCGTGATGTCAACGCCCTCCTCGGCGATTCCGCTGTCAACCTGTGGGGAGGAGAGGATTCCAAGACTGCGGAGGCCGTCCGCCAGGCTTTGGCGAAAGGCAAGGAACTGCATCAGCGGTTCATCGGAAAGACCAGCCACGGCACGCCCCTGAAATGCGAAATTCTCGCCCAGCCGCTGGGTGAAGGCCCCAATACCCAAGGGCAACTGCTTCTGATCATCGACATCTCCGAGCAGCTCGAATTGCAACGTAATTTGCAGCAGTCCGAAAAGCTGTACACCCTGGGGGAACTGGTCGCCGGGGTGGCCCACGAACTCAATAACCCGCTGACCAGCATCATCGGTCGCACCGAACTCCTCATGCGGGGCAATCTCGAGACGAAAGTTCGAGACGGGCTTGCCCAGATCAGCGAAGGCGCTGAACGCTGCAGGCGGATCGTCGAGAATCTGCTCTCATTCGGCAGCCATCACGAGGCACGGAAGGGTCTCCATCGCGTTAACCAGATCATTGCCGACACGCTCCAGCTTCGCGAATATCAGATGCGCGTCAGCGGCATCACCATTGAGACCGAATTCGACGACGCCATCCCACCGTTGCTGATGAATCCCAACGAGATGCGGCGGGTCTTTTTCTACCTCATCACCAACGCTCACCAGGCGCTGGAACCCATCCGGGGCCGTCCCCGCAAACTTCGCATTACCACGGCGCTCGTGGGGGATACCGCCCAGATCCGCTTCGAAGATAACGGCCACGGCATCCCTGCTGAAATCCAGTCGCGGATTTTCGACCCGTTCTTCACCACCCGCAAAATCGGCGAGGCCACCGGACTCGGTTTGAGCGTGTCCTACGGCATCATCAATGAGCACGGCGGCTCCATTCAGATGGAATCCGAAGAGGGCGAAGGCGCCACCTTCACTGTGACGCTGCCGCTGCCGGATAACTGAGGCCGGGGCGCCTGCCTGGCCCGCTCAGCCCTTACTACCGGGCGCGACGCACGGGCTCCTTGATGAACGCATCCGCCGCCTGCAGGCGCCGGAAATCTGACCGGGGATTGTCTGTCATTCTTGTTCTCCCACCAGATTCAGCAGCGCCAGAGCCGGGCAGGCCCCGCATTTCGGATTGAAGCGGCACCAGTCCGTATACAGCTGCAGTAATCCCTGCTGCATTTGAAATGTGAGCCGCGGGGGCGGGGTGGCGCCGAACAGCCGCGAGATCATCGTTTTGACCACATGGTTGTCCATTTCTTTCGGCAGCACGGTGAAGAAATCGAACACCCGTGCCTCCAGGACCGGATTGTGTTCACGGCGAGCCCGGGCCAGCGCCACTGGCACAAACACGTTGCCGATGATCGCATGCACACGCCCCTGTCCGAGCATCGCTACAGGTTTTTCAAGAGGTTTGCCTGTCCAGGTGCACCGCTCGGCCCAGAACCCCATCGCGGAGGGAAACAAAGCCTCGAAGGCCCGGCGCCGGGCGACCGGTTTGACCTCGTCCTGCCAGATGGCCTCCAGGGCGGCCGACAAGCCCGGTTTCGCCGTCCGGCCGAAAAATCGAGCTGCGCCGGCCAGACGCCGCTCCGGGTAATTATTTGGACGGACGCCGTTTCGCTCCCAACGCATGGGCAGGCGGCGCAACCCGCGCAATCGCTGCTCCCGGAGGTTTTTGAGACGTTGAAAATGAGGCACATCGCCCGCATTTTCCGGCAGAGCCTCCGGCAACAGCCCTGCCAATTGAAGAAAAGCTGCTTCCACGAGGAACGGGTCCTGGATACCCAGCTGGCGGATCCGTTCGTAGTGCAGCTGCTGAGCCAGAGCGCGAAATTGTTGTTTATACGGCCCATAACCACAGGCCGCCATCACCGCTTCATACACGGCTTGATCATCGCTCGCGCGCTCCATACGCTGGGTCAGCTCCCGGGCTTTTGCGAGCATCCGCCACTCGCCGGCCAGGCGCAACAGACGCACCATGGGCTCTACGCCGTGCATGGCTGTCAGGCGGGCACATTCTCCATACGATGCCGGAACGCGATAAGGGTAATCCCGCGCCTGGATCTGTCCGGCGAGCACGTCGATATCATCGATCAATGCTGGCTCGAGAGAAAGACAGGGGATGCGGCGCCCGCCCGACGTGACATTCGTGGTGTCACCGTTGCAGATGTTCCGAATGACTTCCAGTACCACGCGGTCGTAACGCGGATCCTGATGGTGTCCATGCTGGCGCCACGCGCCGGGATCCTGGTGGATTTCGACATCTCCCGCCACATAGTCACCAGCAATCTCCAGCTGCGCGTCACGGAAATCCGGGCCATCGCCCTGATTCCACCAGCCCGGAAAAATCACGCGCAAGCTCCGTCCATCGGCGAGTGAAAGGCCGTCGCGCCGCAGGAGTTGCTCATACCATATTCCCTGGAGGACCGCCTCGGGTATCGAGACGGCGCTTTCCGCCGCATGCATGCCCCGTGCGACCATACCGCGAAGCCGTTCATATTCCCGTGAAAATTGCCGGTAGCCTCCCGGGGGCTTCTGGTGCTCGCCTCCGTGCACGGTTTTCCCTCTGTCTGGGCAATCTTTCAGTTGATGGGCACTTATTTCCATAAATACTTTATCGTAAATAAGATATTTTTTCTACCAGTGCAAATCTGGATTGGGTTGTCTGTGTGTTTCAGATGAGTCACGGTCATTTTGCCTGATCGAAGCGAGCGCACCGTTCGACTGCCTGGAGCATGCCTGCCGGCTACCTATCCGTGCCGTGAATTGGTACTATGTCGGCCGGATTGTTGTGAAGGAGACTTGTCTGCAATGAAATACGTTTCGTTTGGCCATACCGGCATTCGGGTATCCCCCGTGTGCCTCGGCACCATGACTTTTGGCAAAGAGGCGGATGAACCCACGTCCCGCGTCTTGATGGATCGGGCGTTTGATGCCGGTATCAACTTTTTCGATACCGCCAATATCTACAACAAGGGGCTCACCGAAGAAATCGTTGGCCGATGGCTTCCGGCGCGGCGCGATGCCATCGTTCTCGCCTCGAAAGTCCATTTTCCCACGGGTGCGGGCCCGAACGAGCGGGGCAGCTCGCGCCGGCATATTTTGATGGAGGTCGACAAAAGCCTGCAGCGCCTTCAGACGGGCTGGCTCGATATTCTCTATCTCCACCATTGGGATCCAGACACGCCTCTGGAGGAGACCCTGGCTGCGCTGACAACGCTGGTCGATGCTGGCAAGGTCCATTATTGCGGCGTGTCCAATTTTTCGGCCTGGCAGGCCATGAAGGCCATCGCGGCGTCCCGGGCGGGTGGATGGGCTCCCATTACCTGCATCCAGCCCATGTACAACCTCGTGAAACGGCAGGCCGAAGTCGAAATCCTGCCCATGGCCGTCTCCGAACGCCTGGCCGTATGCCCCTACAACCCCCTCGCCGCGGGCCTGCTGACCGGGAAGTACCGCCGCGGCGGGACCGGCCGGCTGGATGAGAATTCGATGTATAAGGACCGCTATGCCGACCCCGCCTACGCAGAGAGCGCCAGCCGCTTTGTGGACTACGCCGGGGAGCGCGGGTGGCCGCCGGCAGCACTGGCTGTGGCCTGGGTCATGACCCATCCGGCAGTCACGTCCGCCATCATCGGCGCGCGCAACCTCGAACAACTTGACGAAACCCTCGGGTGCCTGGATATTTCGCTCGATCCAGTCCAGCGAGCCGAGATCTCTGCGCTTTCCATCGAGCCGCCTCCCGCAACCGATCGAACCGAAGAACGCCAGGTTTCGAAAGCCGCGCCATGAGCAACCGGACGCTTGCGGGCCATTCGGTCACCGTGGAGGCGCCCGGAGCATCCGCAAAGGAATGAGGAACCGTCATGGGGGAATTCAGAGACGTCGTTAAAAGTATTGTAGCCACTACCGAGACCGTCGTTTTCGGCAAGACGGACGTCGTCAAGACTGCCCTGGCGGCCGTCCTTGCCGGCGGGCACGTCCTGCTCGAAGACGTGCCGGGCGTGGCCAAGACCGTCCTCGTCCGCAGCCTGGCCATTGCCTGCGGCTGCTCATTCCGGCGGATCCAGTGCACTCCCGACCTTCTGCCGTCAGATGTCACGGGTGTCTCGATCTTCAATCCCCAGACCCGCGAATTCGAATTCCGGCCGGGCCCCATCTTCTCCCAGATGCTCGTGGCTGACGAAATCAACCGTGCCACCCCGCGAACGCAATCGGCATTGTTGGAGGCCATGGCGGAGAGCCAGGTGTCTGTGGACGGCCAAACCTACAAGATGGCCGAGCCTTTTATCGTATTTGCCACACAGAATCCCGTCGAGCATGAAGGAACATTCCCGCTCCCGGAAGCCCAGCTCGACCGCTTCATGCTCAAACTCTCCATGGGCTACCCCAGCCTCATCGTTGAAGCTAAAATGCTTGAAGAAACCCGCCTCAAGCACCCCCTGGAGGCCCTGCGGCCTGTCGCCGACCCGGTCACGATCGCCCGTATGCAGCGCGGTGTGCGCGAAGTCTTTGTGCACGAAAAAGTGCGCGATTACCTTCTGCGGATCGTTGCAGCCACCCGGCAATCCGCTCATCTCTCTCTGGGCGCCAGCCCGCGGGCGTCCATGGCCCTGTTCCGGGCCGGCCAGGCGCTGGCCGCCCTCGAAGGGCGCGGCTACGTCATTCCCGACGACATAAAAGTCCTCGCTCATCCTGTCATGGAACACCGCCTCATCCTCAATCCGGAAAGCCGTTTACGCCGAGTCACCGCCTACACGGTACTGCACGACATCTTGAATCAAGTTCCGATCCCCGCTGGCCGGGCGGAGTGGAAACCCTAGGCCGAATGCTGCATAATCAAAGCAACTTTTTATGCCACTTCTGACACCATCCGTTGTATACTGGAGGCGGCAGTGGCAATAACTGGGGCAAAACCGATAGAATCAGCTTGCTCATGATGAGACTGTTTGCACGAAAGAAAGACGCGCCGCAGGAACTGGACGAAAAAGGGGAGTTTAGTGATGAACAACCTTCCCTTTCCACACTCGAACTGACCCACGTCGGCCCGTACGAGATTATCGCGCCCATCGGCAGCGGCGGCATGGGGACCGTGTATAAGGCCCTGGACCGAAAACGCGACCAACAGGTCGCCATCAAGGTCCTGGACAGGCGCTACGACCTGGACAAAAAACGGCGCAAGCAGGACTACCTCGGCCGCGAAGTCTTGATTGCAGCCTCGCTCGAGCACCCGTCCATCATCCGCATGCACAAGGAAATCGTCGAACAGGAAGATGCCAACGGAAATATCCGGCGCTGCCTCGTCATGGAGTTGGTCGATGGCCACAACCTTCGCAAACACATCAAGGATCGCGACCTGAGCATGAATCAGATGGTCGACCTGACCATCCGCTTGTGCCACGGCCTGGATTTCCTGCACCAGCACGGTATTGTCCACCGCGACATCAAACCCGAGAACTTCCTCTTCTCCCGCGACATGCGCAAAGTGAAGATCGTGGACTTCGGCTTGTCCAAATCCAATGCGAGCTGGCGGACCCGCTGGATGAAGGAAGGCGGCGGGACGCGCCGGTACATGTCGCCTGAGCAGCTTTCGAAAGAGAAGCTCGATGCCCGATCCGATATCTTTTCTCTCGGCATCACACTGTACGAGCTGTTCGCGGGGAGGCATCCCTGCGACGGTCAGGATTCGCGCGAAATCATGCGGCAGATTCGGAGCAGCAAGTACAAGTTTGAACCGCCCTCCAAATACAATCCCGAAATCCCGCGGCAAATGGACCAAATCATCCTGAAAGCCTTGCGCCGCCGCCCGGAACGGCGGTACCAGTCGGTGACGGAAATGTTGCTGGATCTGTCGCGGGTCTCGTCGTCGCGCATCTGATGCAGGTGCGCCCGCCGCGTGCGGGCCCCGGCAATGCATGGCATGAGAAAACATAAGGAACACAGGGAAAAGCATGGGTCTTAAGAAACGTAAAGACGATGTCAGTCTGACCAAAATCATCCTGGGTATCTGCCTGGTTGTGGTTATTGCATTCGGCGTGCATCGCGTCGCGCGCTGGTTCAAGGACGAATATGTCGGCGGCGCCCTGGAAGCGGCGGCGCCCTCCGAACTTGCGCGCGCGGAAGAAGCGATTCAGGCCGGCAACCTTGATGAGGCGCGCAGCATCCTCCTTCCGATTGCAGAAAAAACGCGAAACGACGCCATTTCCCCCCAGGCCCTGCTTCTTCTCGCGCGGCTCGAAGAGCGCGGAGGAGACAGCCAGAAGGGCCTTGCCTACCTCAAGGAGGCCGTGGAAGAGTTCCCGGGGAGCCCGTTAAATGCCCAGGCGGAACTGGCCTATGCCCGCGCCCTCGAAAAGCACGGCCAGACTGAAGACGCGCTCGCCATCTTCACCGCCCTGCAGGAAAACGCGGCGCCGGAAGTGCGCGCACCTGCTTTGTGCGGGCTGGCCCGGACGGCGGAACGGAATGGCGACCTCGAAAGTGCGCGCGCGCTGTGTCGTGAAGCCGTGCGCGACGCGGCGTGGAACTCGCCCGACTGGGCCGAGGCCGCCGAGGCGCTTGGCCGCTTGAATATCGCGCTCATCTTTTCTCCCAAGGCGACGTCCGACAGCAAAGTCTACGTCGTCGAACGGGGCGACAACCTCACGAACATGGGGATGAAGCTGAATACCACCCAGGGGCTTTTGATGCGCGCCAACGAACTCCATAAAGACAGCACGCTGAATGTCGGCGACCGCCTGAAATACACCCCCAAAGACTTCCGCATTCTTATCGAACGCTCCGCTTGCCGGCTCTTTCTGCTGGATGGCGACGGACTCTTCAAATGCTACAGCGTCGGACTGGGCAGGCCAGGACATGAGACCACCCTGGGGGGGTATCGCATCGGCAACAAGCAGGTGGATCCCACCTGGTTCAAACCCAACGCCGGGCCCATTCCACCGGGCGACCCCCGAAATGAACTGGGTTCGCGCTGGATGCCGCTTGTGCCCGAACGGGAGGAACTGCCCACCGACCTCGGTATTCACGGCACCGTTGCTCCCGAAACCATCGGCAAGCATTCCTCGAGCGGCTGTGCCCGCATGCACAACGCCGACGTTGAGGAATTGTATGATCTTGTCGTACGTTCCACCCCTGTTGAGATCGTTGATACGGTAGAGCCGCGCGATCTGGGGCTTTAAGCGTCCATGAACCGTTTCCCGGCAGTGCCGGGGTTTTGTGAACGGTATGGATTGACTTTTGTTCTGCAACATCTGAATAATTGCGCAAACGTGGCGGAAGTACTTTGGGGAGAACATCTTGAGACTGGACTGCGAGGAAGGGGGATCGACCGCCCGGGGACATCATGGAAGCGTTTTGGGATCGTATTGACGAACTGGCCCTGGACAAATCCGGGACCAGCAAGCTCGTGCCGGTGGAAGATGCCGACCTGTTTCGCACGCTGGCCGTCGAAGCCGCCCGTTTTTGTGAGGTCCACGGCGCCTCCGGCGCGATCGTGCTCGCCGATGCCCAGACCGCCGGGCAGGTATCTCAATTGGCCGCCATCATTCAAGAAGCCGCCCTGGCCGTGTGCGCCGGGCCCCGCCCGGATATCTGGAAGAAAGCCGGCAATGTGGTTCAAGTAAAGCTCGCGGGCCTCTTGCGCGACCACCGCTTTCTCATTGTTGTGACGCCATCATTCAGTCTGGCCCTCATCGGCGTCCAGACCGGGGGGGGGACGCAGGATTTTCTCCGTGGCGGATGGTCCTGCGAACGTGATTTTGTACGAACCGTCCTTCAGGAGTTCGCCCAGACGTTTCAGCTGGCCCAGGACGTCTTGCCTGGCCCTGCGCTGTCTCCGGGCGCGGCCGACGCCTCGCTGCTTCTGGCCACGCGCCTTATGGCCAATATGGTGGCGCATTTTTCCGCCCGCCAACAAGACATCGCAATGGACCGCCATGACCTGTTCTCGGTGCTGGAGATCCTGAAGGCCATCTCCTCGAGACGGCGGGCGCACGATGTGTTGTTCGTTTTCGTCGAACAAATCGCCCGCGTCATCGAAACCAACCGCTGCTCCATCGTGCAGGTCTGGGGCGGGGAACGGAAAGGGCGCGTCCAGGCCTCTCACGAAGACGAGACCATCTCCGACCTGGTTATCGACCTCGAGAAGTACCCTGAAATCCTGCATGCCATGGAGACGCGGCAGAAGGTGGTGATTAACGACGTTTCGCGGCATCACCTGACGCGGCAATATGCGCGTCAGCTCACCGAGGCCGGTATTCGCGTGCTCATGGTCATCCCCATCGTTCTGTTCGACCCGAACGTGGGCTCCCTGTTTTTGCGCGTCACCCGGCGCCGGCGCTCCTTTGCATTGCGCGAGGTCGGTTTTTGCGAAATTGTTGCCGAAGCCGCCGGCAACGCGCTTGAACGCGCCCAGCTGTTTGAACGCATCCAGCGCGCCAATGAGCGCCTGGAACGCCTGGCGGTCACTGACGCGCTGACCGGCCTCTACAACCGCCGCCATTTCCATCAACGGCTTCAGGAAGAATACCAGCGAAGCAAGCGCTATGCCTTGCCTCTCGCATGCCTCATGTTTGATATCGACGACTTCAAGAAGATCAACGATACGCACGGCCATCTCCAGGGCGATTCCGTGCTTCGAGAGATCGCAGCCCAGACCAACGCGCACATCCGAAAGACGGACATCTGCGCCCGCTACGGCGGCGAAGAGTTTATCGTCGTCATGCCCCAGACCGGCCTCGCGGGCGCGCGCACCCAGGCACAGCGTCTGCTCGAGGCCCTCCGAAACCACCCGTATCCCGGACTGCCTCCCAACGCCAGAGTCACCGTAAGTATTGGCGTGGCCGTCCTCGACTTGGACACGATGGACAACTGCGACGCCCTGGTGGCGCAGGCCGATGTCGCCCTGTACGAGGCCAAACGCCTCGGAAAAAACCGGGTGGTCGTCGCACACACTTCGGGAGATAAAACGTGAAACGTCCCGCCCTGTTTTTGTTGATTGGGTGCGTCTCGCTTGCAGGCTGCCAGACGTTCATCCCCGCCTTCACGCGCCTGAAGCCGTCCTATGGGGAACTGCCTACGGAGGCGCTCAAGGAAAGCGCTCTCAAAATCGAGCGAGCCATCCAGGACGGCGCCACCCCCGAACTCATCGACACCCCCGCGTTGACCTATAATGCAGCTCCCATCCAGCAGGCTATTCAAACTCGTGTGTCCCGAGCGGCGCTCGTCAATGAACTCCTCGACAAGGGGCATGCCTGGGAACGGCGAAACGGCCACCTCTACATCATTCGCAACCGCGAATATAAACGGGCCACCACGCGCCGGGAACGCGACCGAAACGCCCTGATTGTCACCGGCGAATGGGACGACCGCTGGATGCTTTACGAGCAACTGCTGAAGATCAATGGCTTCCCTCAGAAGTCTCTCTCGGCCATTCAAAGCATCTTCCATGAAGCCCGGCTCGAGGTCATGAAGACAGGCCAGCTGTACGAGACGGCCGGCGGCGACCCCGCCCCGAAATGATGACCATTCGCTGACGCGGAAGGGCGCTTGACGGGCTTCCACCCCGGGCGAGGTTGCCCCTGCCAGCAGGGAGGCCTCGACACCCCTGCCTGGCAGGACATGCGGCCTACAGTTCCCGGGCCGCTTTCAGCACCTCTTCGGCGTGGCCCTGCGGCTTCACCCTGGGCCACATTTTCGCGATGGCGCCGTTCCTGTCGATAAGAAATGTGCTGCGTTGAACGCCCCAGTACTTCTTGCCATACATGTTCTTTTCAACCCAGACGCCGTATTTCTCCGCGACGTCGTGTTTCTCATCCGCCAGCAATGTGAACGCGAGCCCGTGTTTTTCGGCGAACTTGCAGTGTGAATCGACGCTGTCGGGGCTGATTCCCAGTACAGACACCCCGGCCTTTTCGAAATCCGCCGCCAAGGCCTGAAACTCCCTGGCTTCCATTGTACATCCGGGCGTGTCGTCCTTCGGATAGAAATAGACGACCACCGGGCTTCCTGCAAAATCTGATAATTTCACGTGGCGCCCGCTGCTCGCCGGCAGCGTGAAAGCTGGCGCGTTTCTCCCGACTTCAGGCTTCGACATACGGCTTCTCCTTGAAGGCCTGGGGCGGCTCCGCAACCATTGTCTTCCCTGTAGGCTAACACGAAAAGCCCATCGAAACATCCCCCGAAATGACGCGTCATGAATCGGAGAGGTCCAGCCGTACAACAGACAGAGAATACGGGCAGTGCACGCCCGCCTGTACGCGGCCCGTGCGGGTATAAGAAAACAGTGTGCGGAAGGCTTGCTCCACGCGGCGGGCGCGTTGCGCCTCGCGCGCCCAAACCGGTATGCTTCCTGTCAGCTGCGTGGGTTTACGGGTAGGGGCCGCATCGTTGTGAATGATCCATCCCCTTCGATCACTGTCGAGCAGATTCAGGCGTTGCCGACGCTTCCGTCGGTCTTGACGCGCATTCTGAGTACCGTGGCCGACCCCGAATCGTCCGCGCTGGACCTGGCCAGCCACATCGCCGCCGATCAGGCGTTGACCGCCACACTGCTGCGCATCGTCAATTCGGCGTACTACGGGTTCAAACGTGAGATCGCGGGCATCGCTGATGCTATTGTGATTCTGGGTTTCATTGAAGTGCGTAATCTCGCACTCGCTGCAACCACGTTTGACGTCTTTCCGAACTCCGGATCCGGCTATGATCGCGTCCAGCTCTGGCGTCATTCGCTCGCGGTGGCCATCGCATCTGACCGTTGCGCGCGCGCGGCCCGCCTGGTCAACCCCGATACCTATTTTGTTGCCGGGCTCCTGCATGATATCGGCAAGGTCGTCTTTGATGTGCTGTACCCCGGGCGCTATCCCGCCGCCGTGGCGCATGCTCAAAAGCAGGGGCTGCGGGTCATTGAAATGGAGCGCCAGTGTTTCGGCTGCGACCACACCACGCTCGGCGCCGCGCTCAGCATGCATTGGAACCTCCCCCGCCTGATCAGCGCCAGCATTCGCGAGCATCACGCAGCGGAAACAGACCTAACGGTCCCCGATTGCGCGAAAATCGTGGCTCTGGCCAATTGCGCCGCCAGCGAGGCGGGACTGGGTCAAACCCGAAGCGGCACGGTGCCCTTGCTTTCGATGGATTCGACTCAAGCTCTGGGGATTTCCCCGGAGAAACTCCGTGAGATCGGGGTCGAATTGCGTCAGGCTGCTCCGCGCATCGACGCGCTCCTCGGTGTCTTCCCGAAAGAGTAGGGGCGGTTACCGCCGCGCTCCTCAGCCTTCACGCGTCCGGTGTATCCGGATCAAGGTGCGGAACCGTTCAAACGAAGGCAGGCATTCGTCGCTGGAAGTAAAATGCCCATCGATCCAGTCAAGGACCGCGGCAATGACCGGCAAGCGCCACCGGTGCAGCGGGCGGGCGAGTTCGTCGCGCAGGTACTGGATGTCGCGGAGCAGCGCGCGCCGTGCTTCGCCATCCAGGGCGCTCAATTCGGCTTCTTCGACGAGACGTTCCATCAGGATGGGCACTTCAGCCGAGAGCGCCTCTTCATCGTCCAGCTGCCGGGGAAAGCGCAGCCCGAACTCGGCTGTATTTTCGACCAGATCGATGCCGTTTGCGGTGATACGCGCTCCATCAAACATGGGCGCGCTGAAGCCCATCATCAGTTCGACCAGGCCCCGGTCGTGAAGGTAGTGAATGTTCGGAATCAGGTTCTCCCGGTCCACGGTCGTGTTGTCCAGGAGCTCCGACGGCGTCAGGGAACCCAGAGGGTCGCGCATATAGCGTTCGTACAAACGTTCTAAAAGCAGGCGTCGCACATGTTTGGGATGCGGTGTGTCCATGCCGGGATTATAGCAGGGCGAACCCTCCGGATGGCAGTCTGGCCGCCCGGATGGTGCTTTCCAGGGCGGGTGTCCTTGAAGTGTATGCACCGGACGGACATAATCTTCGCCGTCGGAGGCCGCTGTCACGGAATGTAAGGAAACCGAGTCGCCATCCGGCGCGGGGGATGCGGAATGCAGCGAAAGACCGCGGTGATTATTGGAGGAGGCCCGGCCGGCCTCACGGCGGCATATGAATTGGTCACGCGCTCCGATATCCAGCCGCTTGTCATTGAACAATCCAGCCTGGTGGGCGGCATCTCGCGCACGGAACGGTACCGTGGGAATCACATCGATATTGGCGGCCACCGTTTTTTCAGCAAGTCCGATCGTGTGATGAACTGGTGGCTGGGCATCATGCCCATGCAACAATCCAGTGAGCCGGCTTTTGCTATTCAGTACCAGGGCCAGTCCCGCGATGTCGGACTCCCCCATGAGGGCCTGGATCCCGAGACCACCGACCGGGTTATGCTCATCCGCCCCCGTAAGTCCCGCATCTACTGGCGCCGCAAGCTTTTTGATTATCCTCTCAGCTTTTCAGTCGACACGATTCGAAAGATGGGGTTGCTGCGCCTGGGTCGTGCGGGATTGAGCTATCTCCATGCGGCCGCATTCCCGGTTGCCCCCGAGCAAAACCTCGAAGATTTCATCATCAACCGGTTTGGCCGTGAACTGTACGATACATTCTTCAAATCCTATACTGAAAAAGTGTGGGGAGTGCCGTGTAATGAGATTCCTGCGGATTGGGGCGCCCAGCGGATCAAAGGACTGTCCATTCTCAAGGCGCTCAAACATGCGCTCATGCACCGAAAGGGCGCCGATGTATCCCAGAAAGGCACGGAAACCAGCCTCATCGAGCGTTTTCTCTATCCCAAATTCGGCCCCGGGCAGATGTGGGAGATCGTCGCCGACGAAATCCGCGGGTGTGGGGGAGAGGTGCTGTTGCGCCACAAGGCCGTTGCCATCACCACCGAAGAGGGCGCGGTGAAGGCCGTCACGGTGCGCAATGAGGACACCGGCCAGGAAATCACGCATCCCGCGGATTACGTTTTCAGCGGCATGCCCATACGTGAACTGGTGGAGATCCTCGACGCCGATACGCCCGCATCCGTGCGCGACGTCGCGAGCGGGCTCATGTACCGCGATTTCTTCACTGTAGGCCTCCTGGTCGAGAAAATGAAGCTCGAAGATCCGCAGACCGGAGGCCGCATTCGCGACAACTGGATCTATATCCAGGAACCGGACGTGCTTCTCGGGCGTCTGCAGATCTTTAACAATTGGAGCCCCTATCTTGTTGCGGATCCGTCAAAAACCTGGCTTGGACTCGAATATTTCTGCTACGAATCCGACGAGATCTGGTCCCGCCCGGATCCCGAGCTCATCGAGCTGGGTACCCGCGAACTCGGACAGATCGGGATCATCGATCCTCGCGACGCCCTGGACGGCTGCGTTATTCGCGTGAAGAAAACGTACCCGGCCTATTTTGGCACCTATACCCGCTTCAACGAGGTCCGTGATTACCTCGATCGCTTCGAGAACCTCTTTTGCGTGGGGCGCAACGGCCAGCACCGCTACAACAACCAGGACCATTCCATGCTCACCGCCATGCTGGCGGTTGACAACATCCTGGCGGGTGTCACCAGCAAGAAGGACATCTGGGAAGTCAACACGGAAGAAGAATACCACGAGACGAAGTAGCCTCCGGGCAGCATGGAACCGGTTTCGTCAGGGCGTGAGACTGGCTTCTCCGGCACTCCGTTCATAGACCCGGAAGCCGGTGTCTGTATAGACCGGCTGGTAGTGCTGTCGCAGCCAATCTTCGAGCCAGGGGTGCGGTTTCAGGTCCGATTCGTATTGAAACAGGACGTAGCGCGGCGGATGGAGTTCCGCATCGCGCAGGAACCCGTCGCGGGCGCCTGGAAGGTCAAGAACGCAGTGGTGAAAATACGGGCCGGGTGCCCGGCGCCCCGTAAACGGCAGGACCTGGGAGATCGGGCCTCCGGCCAGCTGCACATAATCGCCCTCGGTGGAGTGTTGCCGCACCCACAGCCCCATTTCCTGCGCGGGATCGGGTTTTCTGAATGCGAGATGGCTCACACCGTTCACGAGCGCGTTGGCGGGAAAGAACAGGGCAACTACCAGCAGAAATGCGATTCCAACCGCCAGGCGGCGCTCATCGTCATCTCGAAACTGCCGCCGGATAAACTCCCCGGAGGTGTAGCCCACGAGAACGCTGAGCGGGGGGAGAATCTGCTTGAAATGATGCCCGAAATATCGGCCGGAGGCGTTGACTCCCACAAAGTCAAACGCCAGCCAAATCAGAAGCACGGCAGCCAGCAACCGCGTATGGCGATCGCGCGCGAATAGACAGAGCAGATACCCAATGAACGGCAGGAACAGGCGCATCTCCGGCCCGGTCCATTTTACCAGTGCGACATAAAGCCGCTGTGTCATCGAGGCATCGCTCGCCGTGCCCGGCAGTGCCAGAATGAACCAGGCCCCTTCCCAGTAGGCTTTGAGAGAGACACCAGCCAGCAGCACCGGCAATGTGAACACCGCAAAACCCAGGAAGGTGCCCGCACCGTAGGCGCAGAGCGCGGAAAATAACCCGCGCCAGTCTTTTCTGGCGGCCCCGTAGAGCAGCAGCGCCAGTGCCATGGCCGCCCACGAGGTCAGGGCGATCTGTTTGAAGTTGATGGCGGCCGCCATGGCAACTCCGGCACAGAGTACCCAGGGCATGGCCGCGCTGGCCTGCCGGTATTTTTCCCAGGCCTGCAGCAGGCAATACCATGCCAGGAACACAAAAAAGATGAGATACGTCTCCGTCACGTTGAGCAGCGCGCCCTGCATGAACTGCCAGCAGTTCGCCAGCGAAAAACATGTGGCGCCCACGATGCCCGCCCACCGGCTGTGAAAGCGGTTCAGTCCCATCACAAGCAGCAGTGCAGAGCCTGCGCTCACGGCCAGAGCGATCACCCGCCCGGCAAAATAGCCCACACCCGGGAAAAAGGAAGCCAGCGCGAAGATATAATAAATCCCGGGGGTTTTATTCTCGAAGGTGTCTACATAGGGGCGCAGCCCCTCTTGTGCCCACATCTTTCCAATATACAGCCAGACGCCTTCGTCGTTGTTGGTGGGCAATGCGAGCCCCACGACCGCCAACAGGGCCGTACATGCGATCACCAGGACCGCCGGCATCCACCGGCTCATCAGCATCGATGTCAAGAGTCTCATGGGTTTCCCCTGGGTGGAACGTGCCGCTGCAACCGCCTGAGTTCTGTCGTAAAGTATACGGGCATGCAGAGAGTCGCCTCAAATCACAGGTATTTCCTGTAATTCGGCGCGTTTTAAGGTTTGGATTAACGCGGTGGATCGTGAGGCCTCACATTGCCCCGTCGCTCTGTTCCGTCAAGATTACAATGGACAAGGCAGCGTCATTCCCGGCCGTTGCTGGATGACACGATTTGTAAGGTACCTGTCAAGCCATTTGCTAATCTTACCGGGGCGTATATCGTCGCGCCATTTGGTTTCTTACCAGGCATGGGAGGTTGGCCGTGGTTTTAGGGTCCTCTCATCCCCTCCCCGCGGGGAGGGGATGAA
>Ga0255347_1000622_pt1 | contig 63032 bp, 68 predicted proteins | sample wastewater_treat_2_FD_192479 | JGI IMG/M metagenome (GOLD analysis project Ga0255347, IMG submission 192479) | Wastewater microbial communities from Lulu Island WWTP, Vancouver, Canada - plant24 | ecosystem: Engineered > WWTP > Wastewater > Unclassified | place: Canada: Vancouver, British...
TATTCTTGCACTGCCGCTATGCGTTCTTCATCTGTTAGCTTACTTCCTCTTGACATAAAATAACCCCCTTACAGCTTTCACACGCTTTTGTTTTTTCGTGTGTCTACTTTAAGGGGATTATATCATCATGGCGTTCAGGGGCATTATTTTTATTATGATCAAGTTGAGAGTTTAGAGTTGAAAGTTTTGGAGTCGCCTGCGGCGGCAGGATCTAAGTATTGTGAGCGAAGCGAACACACTAATTATCCACTCCCAATTCTCAATTTCAGCGTATGCGCTGATTATTCCGTATATTTCTTTTTCAGCTTCCTGAACCCTCTGATGCAGTATATGAATATGGAAACATACAATGCAAACACTCCCAGATATAAAACCGCCAGAAAAAGAAGTGTTGAGCGGTCCCAATTCATGGAATTAACGACGATCATATACATATTGGGCAGTATCCCCATGAAGAATATGATGAGCAGGGGTGTCATTCTGGTGAGTATCACCCTTTTCATCATGTCCAGCTTTGACTGGGGATCGCTGAATATCTCCATTTCTTCTTCTGAGAGCCCGTCAGCGTTCCTGCGGAAATAATCAAAGCCCATTACCCTGCCGCAGTGCTCCCAGCCGTAGTCCGCAAACATCTTTATGTATTCGGGATAGTTTGTGTTATTGGCGGCATAGTCCAGCTTATATATCACGTTTTCGGGCTCGCACTTTACAAAATGCTGAGAAAATCCCGATACTCTCTCAAGCTTCCAGCCCACGCTGTGCATTTTTGTGAGGTATTCCCCTTCCTTCTCGTAATCAGGGAGCAGAAACAACTTATGTGTAGTCATCCTTGCCTTGTCACTCATCTCATTTTCCTCCTATATTCCGGTACAAACGCCTGATACGGGCGATCTCTATCTCCAGTATCTCGTTTCCAAGTTCGGTTATCTTATAGAGCTTTCGCTTATCCTCCTCGCGGATAAACCTTATGAGCCCGTCCTTTTCCATTTTTGACAGGCTTCCGTACATAGTCCCCGCAGTTATGACCACTTCCCCGTCGGTCATTTCCTTTACCCTCTGGGTTATACTGTAGCCGTGCATCTCATCGCGGAGGCAGAACAGTATATAAAAGGCGGTTTCCGACATGGGGATGTAGACTCGTTTCAATCTGTCTGTCATGATTACCTCCCCCCAATATATTCCGTCACGATATATCGCAGTACGATATATCTGACTGTGATATAAGTATATCACACTGCGATATACTTGTCAATACCCCCGTATGAAATTGTCATAATGCACAATAAACTCTTGTTCCAATTGTGCAGATAATAAAAAAGCTCCCCTTTCGGGGAGCTTTCGGTTTATTTATGCCTTGTTAGGATCAAGATTTGAGATCTTGTGGAGCAGGAACTCCTGAATGCGGAGGGCGTCATTAGAGGTAAGTCCCTCTGTAGACTTGTCAACGTCACCGTTGATCTTGCCCTGATCCTTCAGATGCTTGCTGTCGCTGCCCTTGAGACCGTACTTGTCGGGATTTGCAAGGCTCTGCATGATGAGGATAGCGTCTGCCAGCTCTACCTTGCCGTCGCAGTTGGTATCACCGTAAAGAGTATTGCTGTCGCCGCCGGGGACAGGAGTGGTGGTAGTTGTTGTAGTTATAGGCTCAACAACGGGAGCTGTTGTGGTCGTAGTAGTTGTTGTTGGCTCGGGAGCTGTAGTTGTAGTGGTAGTTGTTACGATGGGCTTTGTGGTAGTTGTGGTCTTGGGAGTATCGCTGCCTGTGCCGCCCATACCGTCAGCCTTTGTGCCGTCGGGCTCCTCACCGTAGTAGAGCTTTCCGTTGATGTAAACGGGAACATAGGGTGACATAACGCCCTTTGTAGAGCCGTCTGCACCTGTTGTGGTCTTGCCCAGTGCCTTTGCAGAGAAGTCATTTGATGAATCCCAGCCGCTGCCGTAATCGGGCATTACGAATGCGATGAGCTCCTCACACTGCTGCTGTCCTTCAGAGATAGGAAGAACAACACGGCCGTCGGGGAATGTGACCTCGATGTAGTAGATATTACCGCTGTACTGGATAGGCTTTGAGATCTCGGCAGCCTTATAGCCCTTGCCTGCGTACATACCTGCCTGGTCACGGTCGCAGCGGATGACCAGATCCTCGGGCTTCTTGCCTGCTGCGATGACCTCGCTGAGGTCCATGAAGTATCTGAATGAAAGATTGTCCTGAACTCTTGCAGGCCAAGCGGAGTGGTTAGTCATCTTGAAGCTGACTGTCTGTCCGCTGGCGTCGCCGCCCTTTGAGAGCACCTCAACGTAGAACTCGGGACCGTCGTGCTTTTCGGGCTGAGGGAATGAAGGATCCTTTGTGCCGCCGTACTTGTCGATCATCTTGCAGAGCATAGCTGTAAAGCCTGCGTTATAGTCTGTAGCCACCTCGTTGTTGATGAAGTCTTCACGGTTGTCTGTATATGAGCCGTCCTGTGCAGGACCTCCTACGAGAGCTCCGTAAAGGATATGACGTGTATAACCGGGATCATAAACAGAGTTCTTCCATGAACCGTGAGCTGTACGGTGGTGAGGATTCTGGGGATACTTATCGCCGAAGCCTACCACATAGCTCTGCTTGTTCGGGTTATCACCGAGAGCATAATTTACCTGAGTCTCGGCGAAATCTGCATATGTAGCAGCCTCTGACTTGAGTATCGTATCTCCTGCTACTGTAGCAATGAATGCTGATGTATTGGCATATCTGAGACAGCCCCAGGTATCCAGCCAGCGAAGTCCGCCGGGGATCTTCTTTGCTTCGTCGCCGTTTACCCAACGGTCGCAGTGCTTCTTGACGTGCTTGATAGCGTCAGTGTCATTTGTATTTATAGCATAGAGCAGCATAGCGCCCTGAAGGTTATCGTCCCAGCAGTGTGACCAGCCGTAAGCTATTACATCGCCTTCACCGAGCATCTTGCCCAGATTGGGGATAAAGCTCTTTGCGTCATCAAGGTAGGATGAATCGCCTGTTGCGATATACAGCCAGTTTGCAGCGTAGAAGAGCTGATCATAGCAGTGATGTGACATATAGAAGCCCTGAGCATCGCTATCGTTGTAAACATCGTCGCTTGGCGATGACTTGGCAAGCTTGTACATACTCTCTGCGTGCTTTATGTAATCAGCCTTCTTTGAAGCCGATACAGAGCCGTCAAGTGCAGCTGCGCCTGATGCAAGTGCCGCAGCCATTTCTGCGATGACCGCACAGCAGCCCTTTGAGCCCTTCAGAGCCGCACGAGCCTCTGCGATAGAATGGGAATTGTCCTCCATACCGTATTCAAGCAGCTCAACGGGGCCCCACCATGTGTGGTCGTGCTTACCGATACCTACCTGATATACTACCTCGGTGCCCTTGTCGCAGTCAACGAAATAGTCAAGAACGAATTCCAGATTGTTCTCATATGTTGTTTTCAGTCCTGCCTTCTCAACGCCGTCCGGATACTGATAGAGACCCCATGCCAGCATAGAAGCTGAATAAGCCATAGGAAGATTGAACTTTACATGGTCTCCTGCATCGTACCAGCCTCCGAGAACGGGATCCTGCATAGCAGAATCTGCCTTCCACTCAACGCGGTTCCATTCAGGAAGAGGACCTGCCTGCTGTGCCTCATAGAAGAACAGTGATTTGTCCAGTGCGTCTGCGTAATTGAACTTGCTGTCAGCGGCTGCCGCATTGTTCATATTTGCGGGCATTGCGGTCACTGAGCCGGAAGCAAGCAGGACAGCAGCTAAGATGCTGCTTGTCAGTTTTTTCAGCATAGTAAAACTCTCCTCTCAATTTTTATTGCTCCGTAAAGAGCGGAGCTTCCTCACGAGTATACCATAGCTATACATCTTAAATTATGCCATATATCCGCAGAAATGTCAAGTGGAGAGCAGGCTGAAAAAGGCTTTATACCGTCAGAAGCAGGGCGATTTTATAGCAATAGCCAAAACGGGGCACCCATTTTTGTACATTGTGACAGCATTATCATAAATGACAAAAAATGAAAAGTATGATATAATGTAATCAATGTATGACATAGGGAGTTCAAGCTATATGAAGAAATTAATTATACTTATTCCCCTGCTTGCAGTTATGCTGGGCGCCCTTGCTGTTCCTGTAAGAGGACGGGCGCTGGACTTCGGCGACTTCGCAGGCGACGATGACTGGGGCGACGATGATGACTGGGATGACGATGATGACTGGGATGACGACGATGACTGGGACGATGATGATGACGATTATTGGGACGACGATGATGATGACGGACACGGAAGCTCACACAGAAGCAGCGGAACCTCCGACGAAGCATCTCCCGCAGAGATCGCCATATTAGCAGCGGTCTCAGGCGCAATTGTCGTTCGCTACAGTTTACACTCTTCCAAAACATATCGCCGCGCAAAGGAGAACCGACGCCGCAACAAAGCAGTAAAACGGCACGATAAGGAGAAAGACGAAATGATAGTGCGTCAGCAGAAAGAGCCTCTCTCCCCCATGGGAAAATACATTGAGGTGGATCCCTCATTCTCTCAGGAGGAGATGAAAACCTGGCTCGCCGATATTTACGTGAAGTTCCAGAAGGCATGGCAGGCTAAGGATCTGTCACCCATAAGGCAGTACATGACAGAAGGGTACTATTCACAGATGGATATGCAGGTGGATAAGTACCGCAAGAAGGGTCAGACCAATCATGTGGACGATATAAAGGTACTCAACGCAGAGCTTCTGGGATGGAAGCAGGAGGGCAGCACCAACATCATCACCGCAAGGATAATGGCAAGGATAATCGACTACGTCACCGACGACAATACAGGCTCGCTTGTCAGGGGCAACAAGCATGACCAGAAGCTCATGACCTATGAGTGGCAGCTGGTAAAGAACGCACCTGACAGATCTGCGGATATACCTAAGATATGTCCTCACTGCGGCGCAAAACTCGATATTAACCGTTCAGGCGTATGCGAGTTCTGCGGCTCTGAGGTCACATCTGACAGCTTTGACTGGGCTGTAAGGAATATAAAGGGCATTTCTCAGAAAACGCTCTGAAAACATTTATGATATAGGGGGTATTCAAATGAAAAAGATATTAAGACTCATTCCCGTGATAGCTCTTATACTGGGACTTGTGTTAGTTCCAATGAAAAGCCGTGCGCTTGATTTCGGCGACTTCTCGGGCGACTCCGACTACGGCGGAGGCTGGGACAGCGGCGGTTGGGACAGCGGCGGCTGGGACGACGATGACGACTACTCCTACAGCGGAGGAAGCTACAGCGGCAGCTCGTCAGACGGCGGAGATCTTCTCTTCATCATTATCATTGTGGGAGCCATAATTATCATCAATCTGATAAAAGGCGCATCATCAAAGGGCGCTCCGCCGCGGCAGAATGTCTACCGTCAGCCCACAGTGCCTGCGCTTTCGCCTATAACCGACTACATAATGCAGGACAGCGCATTCTCGCCCTCTGAGTTCAAGGAAAAGCTCTCAAACCTATATGTGAGAATGCAGAACCAGTGGCAGAAAAAGGATATATCCTCTCTCCGCCCCTACTTTACCGACGCCTTCTATGCGCAGATGGACAGACAGCTCCAGTATTACCGCATGAACAACCAGACCAACTATGTGGAGCGTATCGCCGTTCTGGGCGTTGACCTCCTGGGCTGGAAGCGTGAGGGCAATATGGACGTAATGGTTGCCCGTCTCAACACAAGGATAGTTGACTACGTAAAGGACGACCGCACAGGCAATATCCTCCGCGGAAGCAACACCAGGGAAAAGTTCATGACCTATGAGTGGGAGCTGGTAAGGACTACGGGAGTCACCACCGCGCGTTCAACAGGTATGACCTCACAGACCTGTCCCTACTGCGGAGCAAATGTGGATATAAACCACTCTGCGGTATGTGAATACTGCGGCTCTGTGCTCCACACAGACACCTTTGACTGGGCTGTGAACTCCATAAAGGGCATCTCTCAGAGAACAGTCTGAATAAATCATTCAGGAGAATATAAATGAAAAAAACATTCACCTTCATACCATTGACTGCTCTTATAACCACACTTCTAACAACTCCCGCAAATGCCTGCGCTATAGGCTCCGGGGAGCTCCTGACCGCAGAAGCACTGTCAGTCTCATCTTTGAAGACGATCCCGAAATATTATTTATACTGATCCTTTTCATCGTATTCATTGTAAAAGCGATCAGCGGAGTCATCAAATTACGATCGGATTCACCTGCCAGGATCCATGTGGAAGAACAGATCCAGGCAGCTATTCCCGAGCTTTCACCCATAAATGACTACATAAGATACGATAGCGCATTCTCACCATCTGAGTTCAAGGAGAAGCTCTCAAACCTCTATGTACAGCTTCAGAACAACTGGCAGAAGAAGGACCTGTCTCCTCTCCGCCCCTACTTTACCGAAGAATTATATGCTCAGATGGACAGACAGCTTCAGCGCTTCCGCGACAGCCATGTGACCAACTGTATAGAGCGCATAGCAGTTCTTGGCGTTGACATTATGGGCTGGAAGCGGGAAAATGATACAGACGTCATAAAAGCCTGCCTGAATACAAGGACAGTGGACTATGTAAAGAACGACCGCACAGGCGCTGTCATCCGCGGAAGCGACAAGAAGGAGAAGTTCGTCACCTACGAATGGACACTGATAAGAAAAACAGGCACTTCCACAAAAAGGCTGACGGGCACGGTCTCGCTGACCTGCCCTTACTGCGGCGCAAACGTGGACATTGAGCACTCTGCGGTATGCGAATACTGCGGCTCAATACTCCACAATGATACCTTCGCCTGGGCTCTGAGCAGTATCAGGAGCATCTCACAATAAACACGGGAGGATAATAATGGAAATATTCTTTTTACTGCAATTCATGCTGGGGCCTATAGCCTTTATAGTAGTTACTGTTTTACTCTTAGTCAAGCATTTTACACCAGGTCCCGACTCTCCATACAGGGCAGTTGGAGTGAACAACAATTTAAACCAGTTTCTGGTATATGACGCTTCATTCTCGCCTGAGGAGTTTCTGGATTTTGCCAGGGAATTCTATCAGGAGTACAGGGAATGTATACAGTACAAGGACACGGAAAAGCTTCGTACCATGGTGTCGGGAGCGCTGTATACGCAGCTTGAGACACAGATAGACGAGCTCCGCCGCAAGGGTCAGACCCTTCATACGGGAAGGATAAAGTACGGCGATGTTATGATAACAGGCTGGAGACACGAAAGGAACAGAGATGTGCTTCCTGTGTCAATGAAGGCTGAGTACTGCGAATTCACCACCGACGACGTTACAGGCGAGGTGGTGAACGGAGACAAGGTCGTCCCCGAGATACTGGATCTCACCTTGGAATTCGCCAGAGCATCCTACACCCGTTCCGTGGACTTCCTCGAAAAAAAGCAGGTGACCTGCCCCAAGTGCGGAGCGAAATACTCAATGGAGCAGGAGGGCGAATGCCCCTACTGCGGCAATATCATAAAGTCGGCAAGATTTGACTGGATACTCAGTAATCTCAGAATAAACCCGCTCTTAACACCACCTGCCGAAAACTAAAGACAAGTCAGACAGGCTTCCGATACGTCGGGAGCCTTGACTACAGGAGGAAAAAATGGGAAATCGTCTGCTTATATGCGACAGCTCCCCTGCTGTCGGCAGGCTGATCGCTCTCAGACTGAGGAACATGGGGATCGCATCGGAATGCTGCCGCCCTTCGTTGCAGGCAATAACGAAAAGGTATGATCCTGCGGTACACAAAGCTGTACTGCTGTTCACCTACCGTGCCGATGAAAGGCTACTTAAATTCGTAAGACAGGCAGCATATGACGGCAGCACCGTCTTTGCGGGACTTTACTCGCCCTCTGCTGCCCTGGGGAAAAGCTTTAAAAATGCAGGCGCCGCTGTCACATTCCTTATGCCCTGCCCGCCTGAGGAGATATGCAGCCGTATCCTGCTAAGGCTTGAGACTGCAAACTCGACGGCTGAGCGTATAGAGCTGATACTCGCTGAGGCAGGCTTCCCGCGCAATCTCAGCGGCTTTTACTACCTTGCAAAGGCTGCGGAGCTCTGCACCGCAGATCCCGCAAGGATATGGGGAGGAATGGGCGGTATCTATGAGGAGACTGCCGCGGCTTTTTCCACTTCCCCTTCACTCGTGGAAAGGTCTATCCGCAATCTGAGCGCACATATCGCCGAAAACGGCGCCCTCATGCGGCTCACCAACGGGATGCTCTGCGAAAAGCTTACAAATACCGAGCTTATCTGCGCGGTCTGTGATATTTTTTCAAGACTGTAAAATATGTATATAAGAAAGTTTACTGAGTTTAAAAAAATAACGGAATTCGATTGACATTTTCCGCTGTTTGCGGTATAATTAACTTAATATAATGTTTGATACGGAAGGAAGGTATTAAAACAATGGCTAACGAAAAAAATCCGAAAGTCCTCATAGTTGACGATGACAAAAATATATGCGATCTCCTCAGACTTTATCTCGAAAAGGACGGATACAGCGTCCTCTTATGCCATGACGGCGATGACGCTGTCGTTAAATTCAAGGCTCTGAGCCCCGATATGGTGCTTCTCGATATTATGCTCCCCGGAAAGGACGGCTGGCAGGTATGCCGCGAGATCAGAAAGATCTCAAACGTTCCGATCATTATGATAACCGCCAAGGGCGAGACCATCGACAAGGTCATCGGTCTTGAGCTGGGCGCTGATGACTATATAGTAAAGCCCTTCGACGCAAAGGAGGTAATCGCCCGTATCAACGCCGTTACACGCCGTGTCGGCACAGGTATGGCTGAGCCCGAGTCAAAGGAAGTCCACTATGACAAGCTCTCTGTCAATATGGACAGCTATGAGCTTAAGGTCAACGGCAAGAATATCGATACTCCCCCAAAGGAGCTTGAGCTTCTCTATTACCTTGCTTCCAATCCCAACAGAGTTTATACCCGCGACCAGCTCCTCGATGAGGTCTGGGGCTTCGAGTATTACGGCGACTCCAGGACCATCGACGTTCATATCAAACGTCTCCGCGAAAAGCTGGAGGGAGTTTCCGATAAGTGGACCCTCAAGACAGTATGGGGCGTCGGCTACAAATTTGAAGCGGAAGAAGAGGAATAAGCTCTCATTAACTTCAAAGCATAAAGGGGACGCTCAGTCCCCTTATTTTGTATGAGGTGATAACTTTTGAAATCCAGAAAAAGCTCTTATGACAAGCTTTTCATATTTATCGCTGTTATACTCCTGTCGCTGAATATAGTCATAGGCGTGGTGCTCATCACCATAAGCTCGGCGGTGTACAAGTCCACCAAGCTGGACGAGCTCCAGTCCATAGGCGACCTGTTCATCAGCTGTATGCAGGACAACTACACCGAGACAAGGGACACCCGTTCCGAGACCACCAAGAACCTCCATAAGAAGTTCTCATCGAAATATCATCTGATGATCTATATCTACGACGAGAACGGCAACTGTGTGCTCTCCGACGCGGACTACCGCGAGGACCCCAAAAAGGTGGTAAAGAACAGCTCCAAAATGACTGTGTCAGAGGTGGAAAGCCTGAGCAAAAAGGACTTTCTCGACATAGAGAGCAGCAATATCTCCGCCAATGAGCCCTATATGCTCTACGGCACCTGCTTCTTCCTCAGCGGCGAGAATGACCTTGTGCCTTCGAGAATGTTCGCCAAGATATACGCGAAATCAAGCGACATCAATTCATTCTCGGTAAAGATAGCTGTGTTCTACACCCTGTTCTGCCTGCTGAGCCTTGTCGTACAGCTCTTCCTCATAAGGCGCAGGTTCAATAAGCTCTCCGCCTATGAGAACGAATTCAGGCGAATAAGCGAGATGTATGCAAAGCGTGACTTCTCCGAGAAGATACCTACAGACGTTCCCTATACCACCCCCGAGATCGCTGACTACGTCAACTCTGTGGCTGCGGACGTCGCAAAGAGCGAGGAGACCAGCAAGATCTTCATCGCCAATGTTTCCCACGAGCTGAGAACTCCTATCACTACCATAGGCGGCTTCGTGGACGGTATCCTTGACGGTACTATCCCCAAGACCAGACAGAACGAGTATCTGGTGCTTGTTTCCAAGGAGATAAAGCGCCTCCGCATACTCATCTCCTCAATGCTCAATATGTCGCGCTTTGAGACAGGTACCCTCAGACCTAATTTCCGCGACGTGAACCTTACAGAGATAGTTATCCAGACCGTCCTCATGTTCGAGAAGAAGATAGAGGACAAGAACCTTGAGGTAGAGGGCCTCGGCAGCGATCGTATGTCCGCAGAGGTGGACCCCGACCTTATCCAGCAGGTCGTTTACAACCTGGTTGAAAATGCCGTAAAATTCATAAACACAGGCGGTACTCTCTCATTCAGATTTGAGCGTTCCATAAACGGCATATGTACAATAGGCATAAAAAATACGGGCGAGGGTCTCAAGAACGACGAGATCTCACAGGTATTCGACCGCTTCTACAAGACCGATTCCTCCCGCGGCAAGGACACCACGGGTCTGGGTCTGGGTCTGGCAATATCACGAAAGATAGTTCATCTCCACCACGGTCACATCGTTGTAAAGAGCGTGTACGGAGAATATACGGAGTTTCTCATTCAGATACCCGAGAAACAGCCTAAAAAGAAAGGATAATCAATGGACGAAAGAGATAATTTATACGGCAGCAGCTCTCAGCAGCCCTATGTACCGAAGCATGAGAAGCCTGCCGCGGAAAGCTCCTATAACGGCTATGGAAGCTCTCAGCACAGCTACGGTCAGCAGCAGTCCGCAGCCTATGAGCAGAAGAACACAGTCTACGGCCAGTCCTCCTCAAACAGCTACGGCAGCTCTCAGCAGGGCTACGGGCAGCAGCCTCAGCAGCAGACGGGCTATCCCCGTCAGAGCAGCGGCTACGATCAGCAGAGCGGCTATCCCCGTCAGGACGGAGGCTATCAGCAGCAGCCGTCAGGCGGCTATAATCAGAGCTATAATCAGCAGAATACAGGCTACGGTCAGCCCGGCTATAATCAGCCCCGCCGTCCCGTATACGATAAATTCATGTATGAGCCAATAGGCTTTGAGGAGCTTGAGAAAAACTCTCCCGCAATGAGCTTCCCCGATAATGAGCAGCTCCGCGAGAAAAACAACTCCACTATAAAGAAGCTGTTCATCATTCTCCTTATATTTACCGCTGGTCTCGGTATTTTCGGCATCGTCCACGATATAATCGCCAGCGACAGCATAGTGGATCAGATAGGCTCTCCTCAGGCTGTGGTGCTCTATAAGGAGCACAAGCCCGACGGCGCCAACGATGCAGAGAAATACAAGGACGCAAGCGGAAAATACACTCCCGAGGGTGCAGCAGCTCTCGTAAGACCTTCTATCGTCAAGATATACACATACGCGGACTACTCAGGCTACACTGCAAAGCGTCCCCTGGGCACAGGCTCGGGCATTGTCCTCAACGAGGACGGATATATCGTTACAAATGCCCATGTGCTTGAGGCAGAGGGCTACCACAGGATAGAGACCATGGACGGCGATTTCTACGACGCTAAGGTCATAGGCAGGGACGCAAAGACCGATATTGCGGTCATCAAGGTAAATGCCGAGGGGCTTGTCCCCGCTGTTCTGGGCGACTCCGACGAGGCTGTTGTGGGCGAGACCGTTATCGCTATCGGTAACCCCGCAAACCTTGCCAGCACCGTCACTGACGGTATCGTTTCCGCAGTCAACCGTAAGATAAGAAGCGATTCCTCGGGCTTTGAGATGGACTGTATCCAGACCAATGCCGAGATAAGCCCCGGTAACTCCGGCGGTGCTCTGGTAAATATGTACGGTCAGGTAATCGGTATAACTTCATCCAAATACGTCAGCAACGACCTTGAGGGTCTGGGCTTCGCTATCACTATCAACGAGGCTTATCCCGTTATCGAGGAGCTTGCAAAGAACGGCTTCGTTGCAGGACGCTTCAGGATAGGTATCCAGCTCATAGATATGGCTTCCGAGGCTAAGCTCCAGACCATTGAGGATAAGCTGGGCTACGAGCTTCCCGAGGACTTCAGAGGCGTTTACATCGAAAAGGTGGACAAGGACGCCGACATCGCCAACACCGAGCTCAAGGAGGGCGACTTCATCTGCGAGATAAACGGCAAGACCGTCACCACCTACGATGAGCTCTATGACACCATCAGCAGCCAGTACGAAGCCGGCGACAAGGTGCCTGCCACCTGCGCTCACGTCGGCAAGGACGGCACCGTGAGATACTACAAGATAGAGTTCAAGCTCATGGAGGATACCTCTGGCAACTATTGATCTGTAAGACCCTTCGGGCGTTTTGAGTTAACGCCTGCAACTCCCCCTGCTGCACCGCATATGGTCAGCAGGAGGAGTTTTTTTATGCCGGGAAGCTCCCCAAAAAGCACTATCCCCGCGGCTGCAATGACCGCATACATCAGAGCGCCGCAGAGAGAGCCGCCATAGAGCCCTCTCCTGCGCCTGTACCTGCCGTAGACGTAGGCTCCCGCACATGAACCTGCCCCGAGAGAAAAGCCTGCAAAGGCTGCGGTGAGCCCTATATCTCCCATGATATAATATATGACCGCCGCAGACATTACCGCTGCCGCTGCTGTACAGGCAAGTCCGCAGCACACCGCTGCTGCCATACTGAGGAAGCCGTTTGCCCACAGGCTTTTTCTGTGTCTGCGCATAAAAAACCTCCGTCATAGAATTCTGTGTAATTCTATGCGGAGGTTTTTGTTTTTATTCTTCTTCGTCGTCCTTCTTCTTGTTTTTCTTCTTGGACTTCTTATCTGCCTCGTCGTCATCATCATCGTCAACCACAGCGGCAGAAGCAACAGCTGCTGACTTCTTGCCGGAAGCCTTGGCTTCCTTGATACGCTCTGCTGCGGAAACGTTCTCGGTGATAGCCCAGTTCTTTATTCTGAGCTTGTGCTTTGCGCCGCCTGTCTCGATAACGACTGTATCCTCGCCCACGCTTACAACGATACCAACGATACCGCCGCCTGTAACGATCTCATCGCCTACCTGAAGGCTTTCCTGCATCTCCTTGAGCTCTCTGTCGCGCTTTTTCTGGGGTCTGATTGCCATGAAGTAGAGCAGCACAAACATAACGATGAGCATAAGGGGCATTGAGAGAAGGCTGCCCATACCGGGCTGCTGACCGCTTGCTGAACCTGCTTCGCCCTCAGCGAAAGCATTGAGAGCAGTAGAACCTGCCATAGCCATTGTACATGCAGCTGCGGCAAGAGAGGTAAATATCTTCTTATTCATGTTATTTCTCCTATCGTTCGGGATTGTATTTCATACAATGGATATTATATCACATCTCGGTGAGTTTTGCAAGTACTTTTTCACCGATTTTCCGCATTTTTTATAGGCATATCGCAAAAAAGAGCCGCTCCCATTACGGGAACGGCTCCTGTCGTTATATCTCTGATCAAACGAGCTTGATGATAGCCATTTCAGCGGCGTCACCGCGGCGGGGACCGATCTTAACGATCTGTGTGTAACCACCGTTTCTCTCTGCATACTTGGGAGCGATCTCGTCGATAAGCTTCTTAGCAACGGACTCCTTTGTAATGTAAGAGAACACCTGACGCTTGGAGTGCAGATCATCATTTTTACCGATAGTGATCATTTTTTCTGCAACTGCACGAACTTCCTTAGCTCTTGTAACGGTAGTTTCGATCTGACCGTTCTCAAGCAGGAAAGTAACCATGCCTCTGAGCATAGCCTTTCTATGATCAGATGTTCTGCCCAGTTTTCTTGTACCCGGCATTGTATTCACTCCTTTTTATAGTGGTGCGCTAAACGCACGTTTTATGGTTTATTCCTCTTCAGAGGAGAGGTCAAAGCCCAGTGACTGGAGCTTCTCCTTGATCTCATCGAAGGACTTCTTTCCAAGGTTTCTAACCTTCATCATTTCTTCCTCAGACTTATTGATCAAGTCATCTACGGTATTGATACCTGCACGCTTCAGACAATTGAATGAACGTACAGATAAGTCAAGATCCTCAATGGTCATCTCAAGGATTTTTTCCTTACCCTTCTCATCCTTTTCAACAAGGACCTCAGCCAGTCCTGCCTCTTCTGAGAGGTCGATGAACAGCTTCAGATGCTCGTTGAGGAGATTGGCTGCCTGTGATAAAGCTTCCTTAGCGGAGATCGTACCGTCTGTCCATACCTCCATGGTAAGCTTATCATAGTCGGTGACCTGACCGAGTCGTGTATCCTCTACGGTGTAATTCACCTTAAGAACAGGAGTATAGATGCTGTCTACGGCGATAACGTCAACGGGGAGGTTGATCTGCTTCTTGTTTCTTTCTGCGGAAACATAGCCTCTTCCTCTGTCGATGGTGATCTCCATATAGAGCTTTGCGTCCTTACCCAGTGTAGCGATGTGCATACCGGGGTCGAGGATATTCACCTCAGAGTCGGTTTTTATATCGCCGGCAGTAATTTCACATTCGCCCTCTGCCTCTATATATACTGTCTTAGGGCCTTCGCCGTAAAGCTTAGCCGTCAGTCCTTTAATACTGAGGATTATTTCGGTAACGTCTTCTTTTACGCCCGGAATAGTTGACAACTCATGGTGTACTGTACCATCCTTGCCCGAAAGCTTTACAGATGTTACAGCCACACCCGGAAGTGAGGAGAGCAGCACACGTCTGAGGCTGTTTCCAAGTGTAATACCGTATCCACGCTCCAGCGGTGCTAAAACGAATTTGCCGTATTTGCCGTCACTTTTAAGCTCGACGATCTCAATATCAGGCTTATTAATTTTTTCCAGCATAAAAACCCTCCTATTTCGCAATTAATGTTGATTTCGAATACTGACGCTTCAAGTATATCCCTTTGATTACTTGGAGTACAGCTCGACGATGAGGTGAGTAGCTACCTCGTAGTCAATATCCTCAGCTGAGGGAAGACGATTTACTGTAGCGGAGAAGTCATCCTTGTTAGCTGTGAGCCATACAGGAACGAGTCTGTCCTTGGTCTCTTCTACTGTAGCCTTGAACTTCTCGGAAGTTCTGTCCTTTTCTCTGAGGGCGATAACGTCGCCAACCTTAACTCTATAGGAAGGAATGTTTACCTTCTTGCCGTTTACTGTGTAGTGGCTGTGTACAACGAGCTGTCTTGCTTCTCTTCTTGTGAGAGCCAGGCCCATTCTGTATACAACACTGTCGAGTCTGGATTCGAGACAAGTGATAAGGTTATCACCGGCCTTACCCTCCATCTTCTCAGCGATCGCAAAGTAGTGTCTGAACTGCTTTTCGAGTACGCCGTAGATGAACTTCAGCTTCTGCTTTTCCTTCAGCTGAAGACCGTATTCAGAGATCTTCTTTCTGTTGTTTGCGTTCTTGAAACGGATTGACTCCTTCTTGGAAACACCCATAACAGCGGGGCTGATGCCCAGATATCTGCACTTCTTAAGAATTGGTTCCTTCTGTACTGCCATTTTAATACACCTCCAATTTGATCAGACACGACGTCTCTTAGGCGGACGGCAGCCATTGTGCGGGATAGGTGTTACATCCTTGATCATTCTTACCTCAAGGCCTACAGTCTGAAGTGCTCTGATAGCTGCTTCACGACCTGCACCGGGTCCCTTTACGTATACTTCAACATTCTTGAGGCCGTGCTCCATAGCAGCCTTTGCAGCTGTCTCAGCAGCAGTCTGTGCTGCGAAAGGAGTTGACTTCTTTGAGCCTCTGAAGCCGAGTTCGCCTGCGCTTGCCCAAGAGATAGCGTTTCCGGCTGTATCTGTGATCGTAACGATCGTGTTATTGAAAGTGGACTGGATATGAACAGCGCCGCTTTCGATATTCTTACGTTCTCTACGTCTTCTGACAGTAGTAACTTTTTTACCCTTCTGCTGTGCCAAAGCTCATGACCTCCTTACTTCTTCTTGTTAGCGATAGTCTTTACAGGGCCCTTGCGGGTTCTTGCGTTTGTCTTTGTTCTCTGTCCTCTTACGGGGAGACCCTTACGGTGACGAACGCCTCTGTAGCAGCCTATTTCAACAAGTCTCTTGATGTTAAGAGCAACTTCACGGCGGAGGTCACCCTCAACTGTGTAATGCTCATCGATATAATCACGAAGCTTAGCTACATCCTCTTCAGCGAGATCCTTTACTCTTATGTCAGGGTCAACGCCTGTTGCTGCGAGGATATTTGTTGCAGTCTGACGACCGATTCCGTAGATATAAGTGAGACCGATTTCGATTCTCTTATTCTTGGGAAGGTCAACACCGGCTATTCTTGCCATATTATAATTGCACCTCCATTAATGCGCTCGGGGATCAGCCCTGACGCTGCTTATGCTTTGGGTTTTCGCAGATTACCATGATTCTGCCTTTACGTTTAATAACCTTGCACTTTTCGCAAATAGGTTTTACTGAAGGTCTGACTTTCATTGAAAATACCTCCTTTAGCGGATAGCGGATAATTAATATCCTGTATTATTACTTAACGCGCCATGTTATACGGCCCTTTGACAGGTCGTATGGTGACATTTCAAGCTTTACCTTGTCACCGGGTACGATTCTGATATAATTCATTCTGAGCTTGCCCGAAACGTGGGATAATACCTCGTGTCCGTTCTCAAGCTGAACCTTAAACATTGCATTTGGCAGAGCGTCGGTTACAACGCCCTCAACCTCGATTACATCTTCTTTTGACACTTTGAATAACCTCCTTTACTCAGCGCTTCCGAACTGCTTCAGAGCGTTCCTGAGTTTTTTATCAGTTATATCGTTTAGATCGATCATACTGTCTGTAACGCGGATATGCTTTATATTCTTGCGCTTGGGGCTTGAGAGCTTTCTGCTCCTGCCGTCTGCGATAAAGCAATATTTTTCATCGGTACCGACTACTGCGAAGAAGCCTCCGCCGTCTCGTCCCGCCTCCGCTCTTACAACAGAGCCTTTCATCAGCTTCACAATGTTGTCCTCCGTCAGGGCTGTGTCAATATAACGGGACCGTCAGGAGTTATTGCGATCATATGCTCAAAGTGAGCTGAAAGTGAACCACTTTTTGTAACGACTGTCCAGTTGTCCTTCATGACTTTGACGTCGTCTCCCTTGATATTTATCATGGGCTCGATGCAGATGGTCATACCCGCAACCAGTCTGGGTCCGTGACCTGCCTTACCCCAGTTCGGTACTTCGGGTGATTCATGAACTTCTCTGCCGATTCCGTGGCCGCAGTAATTTCTTACGATTCCGTAGCCTCGTGAAGCACAGTACTCTTCAACAGCATGAGAAATATCTCCGACTCTTGCGCCAACCTGAGCCTGAGCTATGCCCTCGTAAAGGCTTTGCTCCGTAACCTCAAGCAATGCTTTAGCTTCATCAGAAATTTTGCCAACAGGGAAGGTCCAGCAGCTGTCTCCGTTGAAGCCCTTGTACGCAGCTCCCGTGTCGATGCTTACTATATCGCCTTCTTTAAGTCTGTGGCTTGCCTTGGGGATACCGTGGATTATCTCCTCGTTTACCGAGATACAAGCGTTCCCGGGAAATCCGTAAAGGCCTTTGAAGCAGGACTTTACACCGTGGCGGGCATAATACTCGCCGACCAGCTTATCAACGTCAAGTGTTGACATTCCTGCTCTTAATCTTTCGCCCGCATACCATATTGCGCCGCAGGTAATCCTACCTGCTTCACGCATTATGGCTAATTCGGACTTTGATTTGATAGTTATGCTCATTACTTCTCGACTCCTACTGCCTGGAGAGTGAGCTTAGAAGTATCAGCGACCTCTTCCTGACCGATAACAGTGACAAGCTTGCCCTGCTTCTCGTAATAGTCCTTGAGAGGAGCTGTTTTTTCGTGATAAGTTGCAAGTCTGTCGAGAACGACTTCGGGCTGATCGTCCTTACGAACGATAGTCTTGTCGCCGCACTTATCGCAAACACCCTCGACCTTTGTAGGCTTGTATTCGATATGGTAAGAAGCTCCGCATCCCTGGCAGACTCTTCTGCCCGAGACTCTCTGTTTGATAGTCTCATCGGGAACACTGATCTCGATTACCTTATCGATCTGGATGTTCATTTTGTCAAGAGCCTCTGCCTGAGGGACCGTTCTCGGGAAACCGTCGAGGATGAAACCGTTTTTGCAGTCGTCCTCAGCGATCCTCTCCTTCAGGATACCGATAACGATATCGTCTGATACGAGAGCACCCGCGTCCATAGCAGCCTTAGCCTTAAGGCCGTACTCTGTGCCGTTCTTGGCGGCTTCGCGGAGGATATTGCCTGTAGAGATCTGAGGAATATTCAGAGCGTCGGAAACAACCTCTGCCTGAGTACCCTTGCCTGCGCCGGGGGCGCCTAAAAAGATAAGGTTCATATGTGTCGGTCCTCCTTTACTGTAAGAAGCCCTTATGATGACGCATCATAAGATGTGATTCAAGTGTTCTTGTAGTTTCAAGCGCAACGCTTACTGCGATAAGGATCGTAGTACCGCCCATTGAAAGTGATCTGAGCTGCTCGTCTGCCATCGAGATGAAAATCGGGATAACAGCGATGATACCCAGGAAGATCGCACCCACGAGAGAGATCTTGTTGAGGACTCTCTGGATATAATCGGAAGTGGGCTTACCGGGTCTGATACCGGGGATACCGCCGTTTGACTGACGGAGATTGTTAGCGATCTCAACGGGGTTGTACTGGATCGAAACGTAGAAGTAGTTGAACGCAATGATGAGCAGGAAGTAGATAGCTGCATAGCTCCAGTTTCTTGTGCTGAAGAACTTACAGAAGTGGTAATAGAAACCGCTTGTCTTTGTAGGCTCTCCTGCGAACAGCTGGATGGTCTGGGGAAGAGACATAAACGACATAGCGAAGATGATAGGCATAACGCCGCTCATGATGACCTTTATCGGGATATGTGTCTTCTGTCCGCCGTACTGCTTTCTGCCGACTACGCGCTTAGCGTACTGGATCGGGATACGTCTTTCTGCCTCGTTCATGAAGACGATGAAAGCGATCTCCGCGATTATGAATAAGAGATAGCCCAGTGATACGAAGAGGTACTTGCTGGGGTTATCCTTAGTGAGCTTTACGAGAAGGGCTGCGTCGGTGGGGAATCTTGCTGCGATACCTGCAAAGAGGAGCACAGAGATACCGTTTCCGATACCCTTGTCGCTGATCCTGTTACCCATCCATACAACGATGAGAGCACCTGCTACGAAGCAAGCGATGATAACGAAGGCTGCGAAAGCGCCCTCTCCGCCGCTGCTGTACTTGAGTGCGTGGAGCACTCCGCCGTCCTCAGCATCAACGTTCATACGCTTGAGTATGAGGTAATATCCGTAAGACATTACTACTGCGAGGATCATAGCAACGAATGCTGTGATCTTGTCGATCTTCTTTCTTCCCTCTTCGCCCTCATCGCGCATACGCTCGAGAGGAGGCAGTGCATAAGTCAGCAGCTGCATGATGATGGAAGCGTTGATGAATGGTGTGATCGAAAGTGAAAACATAGTAGCCTGAGACATAGCACCACCGGTGATGGTGTTCATATAGTCCAGGAAGCCTCCGTCGGAAGCCTTTGTATCCATCCATGTCTTTACGACATCGGAATTCAGATAAGGAACTGCTACTGCACAGCCGAATCTGAACAGGATGATCATGAATAATGTGTATAAGATCTTTTTTCTGATCTCGGGGACGCCCCATGCCTTTCTCAAGGTCTGAAACACATTACATCACCTCTGCTTTCCCGCCAGCCTTTTCTATTTTTTCGATAGCGCTCTGTGAGAATTTAGCAGCCTTTACAGTTAACTTAGCGGAAAGCTCTCCGTTTCCGAGGATCTTTACTCCGTCATAAACCTTCTTAACGAGACCCGAAGCCACGAGAAGCTCTGTGTCTACTACTGTGCCGTCCTTGAACTTGTTAAGATCGGATACGTTAACGATAGCATACTTTGTTGCAAAGATGTTATTGAAGCCTCTCTTAGGGATTCTTCTTGCGAGGGGCATCTGACCGCCTTCAAAGCCGATCCTTACCCCGCCGCCGCTGCGGGCATTCTGACCCTTATGGCCCTTGCCTGCTGTCTTGCCGTTGCCCGAACCGTGGCCTCTGCCTATACGCTTTACAGCCTTGTTTGAATCGAGCGCAGGTGTTAATTCATGTATCTTCATACCGTTGCACCTCCTTGTTTACGCTTCTGTAACCTCAACGAGGTGTGAGATCTTCTTGATTTTTCCGTTTGTCTGCTCATTGTCGGGCTGTGTTGTAACATCTCCGACCTTCTTGAGGCCAAGTGACTGAGCAGTAGCGATCTGGTCCTGCTTTCTACCAATGAGACTCTTTACGAGCTTGATATTCTTTGCCATTTCTTACTGCCTCCTTAACCTAATATTTCCTTAACGGACTTTCCTCTCTTAGCAGCAACATCCTTAGCGGAAGTGCAGTTTACGAGGCCGTTGATTGTAGCTCTTACTACATTGCAGGGGTTATTTGAACGCAGTGACTTTGTTCTGATGTCCTTGATGCCTGCAACTTCGATCACGGCACGGACAGGACCGCCTGCGATAACGCCGGTACCGGGTGCAGCGGGCTTCATGAGAACTCTGCCTGCGCCGAATGCGCCAACGATTTCATGAGGGATAGTAGTACCCTTGAGAGAAACCTTTACAAGGTTCTTCTTTGCGTCCTCGATGCCCTTACGGATAGCATCGGGAACTTCTCCTGACTTTCCGAGACCGAAGCCTACTGTTCCGTTACCGTCGCCGACAACTACCAGTGCGGAGAACTTCATGATACGTCCGCCCTTAACTGTCTTTGATACACGGTTGATAGCTACGACCTTCTCAACGAACTCAGGAGCCTGTGTTTCAATATTAGCCATTGTTTTACCTCCCTCTTAGAACTTTAATCCGTTTTCACGGGCACCCTCTGCGAGTTCCTTGACTCTGCCGTGGTAGAGGTAGCCGCCTCTGTCGAAAACTACTTCGCTGATTCCCTTATCAGCTGCGTTCTTAGCGATCATCTCGCCGACCTTGCGGGCACCCTCAACGTTGCCGCCGTTGCCCTCAAAGCCCTTATCCATACTTGATGCAGAAGCAAGAGTAACACCGTTTACATCATCGATGAGCTGAGCATAGATGTGCTTTGTTGAACGGAACACATTGAGACGGGGACGCTCGGGAGTTCCTGAGATCTTTGCACGAACTCTGCGGTGTCTCTTTAATCTTGCCTTATTGCTGTCAAATTTCTTAATCATAGCAATTTGCTCCTTTTAATTACTTCTTGCCCTTACCGGCCTTACCTTCCTTGCGGATGATATGCTCGCCTTCGTATCTGATGCCCTTGCCCTTGTAAGGCTCAGGGGGACGCTTTTCGCGAATCTCAGCTGCAAACTGACCTACAGCCTGCTTGTCGATACCGCTTACGATGATCTTGTTGGGCTGGGGAACTTCGAGCTTGATAGCGTCTGTTTCCTCAAGTACAACAGGATGTGAGAAGCCAAGGTTAAGATTTACCTTGTTGCCGCTCTTTGCAGCACGGTAGCCGACACCCTCGATCTCGAGAGTCTTGGAATATCCGTTTGTTACACCCTCAACCATGTTGTTGATAAGTGTTCTTGTAAGACCGTGAAGTGAGCGATGACGCTTGTCGTCGCTGGGTCTTGTTACTGTTATAGTGCCGTTCTCGACCTCTATGCCGAGCTCAGGGCTGAACTGTCTTGTAAGCTCACCCTTAGGTCCCTTTACAGTGAGAAGATTGTTCTCATTCTTTACTTCTACACCTGCAGGAACGCTTATAGGCATTTTACCGATTCTTGACATGATCGATATCCTCCTTACCAGATGTATGCGAGGACCTCGCCGCCGACGTTGAGCTCTCTTGCCTTCTTGTCGGTTACGATTCCCTTTGAAGTTGAAACGATTGCAATACCAAGGCCTTTTCTTACCTTAGGCATATCTGCGCAGCTTGAGTAGATACGCAGACCGGGCTTTGAAACTCTTCTGAGTCCGGTTATAACGGGAGACTTGTTGTCGCCGTATTTAAGCGTGATCCTGATAACACCCTGCTTTCCGTCTTCGATGAGCTGGAAGCCCTTTACATAGCCCTCGTCTACGAGGATCTGTGTGATGTCCTTCTTTACTCTTGAAGCGGGAACGTCAACAGTGGCGTGCTTAGCAGTATTCGCATTGCGAATTCTTGTTAAAAGATCAGCGATTGTATCAGTTATCTGCATGCCGAATGACCTCCTTCTTGTATTTTACCAGCTTGCCTTTTTAACACCAGGAATCTGACCGTCGTGTGCAAGCTCTCTGAAACAGATACGGCAGATGCCGAACTTTCTGAGATATGCGTGCGGTCTGCCACAGATCTTACATCTGTTGTAAGCTCTTGTGGAATACTTGGGAGTTCTCTGCTGCTTATTGATCATTGCCTTCTTAGCCATTTCTTTTCCTCCCTGATTACTTGATGAATGGAGCACCCAGAAGTGAAAGGAGCTCACGAGCTTCTTCATCAGTCTGTGCTGTTGTGATGAAGTTGATATCCATACCTCTTACCTTGTCGATCTTGTCATACTCGATCTCAGGGAAGATGAGCTGTTCCTTGATACCTGTTGAATAGTTGCCCTTGCCATCGAATGAATTTGCGCTTATTCCTCTGAAGTCACGAACGCGGGGGAACGCAACGTTGAAGAGCTTATTTACGAATTCATACATTCTTTCGCCTCTGAGAGTAACTTTAACGCCGATAGGCATACCCTCACGGAGCTTGAAGTTTGCAACTGACTTCTTAGCTCTGCACACTACAGGCTTCTGACCTGTGATAGCTGCAAGATCAGTCATGATGGCGTCGATGACCTTTGCGTTGTCCTTTGCTTCACCTGCGCCGACATTGATTACAACCTTGTCGAGCTTGGGGATCTGCATTACGCTCTTATAGCCGAACTTCTTCATAAGTGCAGGAGCAACGTCGCTAACATAAAAATCCTTTAAACTTGCCATGTCGTTTCTCCTTTACTATTATTCAAAAGACTTTCCGCACTTCTTGCAAACGCGGAGCTTCTTGCCGTCCTCTACAACGTGGCCGATTCTTGTAGCCTTGCCGCACTTGGGGCATACAAGCTGTACCTTGCTGGCGTATACGGGAGCCTCTGTTCTGATGATGCCGCCCTTTTCGCCCATTCTTGTAGGCTTAACGTGCTTTGTGATCATGTTGATGCCCTCAACGATGACCTTATCTTCCTTAGGGCTTACCTCTACGACCTTACCGGTCTTTCTGTCGCCCTTGCTGTCGAATTTATCTTCGTACTTGCCGGTGAGAAGGATTACAGTGTCACCGGTTTTAACGTGTACTTTACTCATAATCGAATGACACCTCCATTAAAGAACTTCAGGAGCGAGGCTGAGGATCTTTGTATACTCCTTTTCACGGAGCTCCTTAGCAACGGGTCCGAAAATACGGGTTCCCTTTGGGTTCTTGTCTTCCTTAATAATAACAGCAGCGTTCTCATCGAAGCGGATGTAAGTACCGTCCTCTCTTCTGAGACCCTTTGCTGAACGAACGATAACTGCCTTTACAACATCGCCCTTCTTTACAACGCCTCCGGGTGTTGCTTTCTTAACTGAAGCAACTACGACATCGCCGATATTTGCATATCTTCTGCGTGTACCTCCCAGAACTCTGATACACATAAGCTCCTTAGCGCCAGTGTTATCAGCGACTTTAAGATAAGTCTGCATCTGTATCACAGCGAGTTCCTCCTTTCAAGCTTTAAGCTTCTATCAAAATTACTTAGCCTTTTCAATGATATTTGTCACACGCCATCTCTTATCCTTGGAAAGCGGACGTGTTTCCATAACCTCAACGCGGTCACCGATCCTGCACTCATTGTTTTCATCGTGAGCCTTAAGCTTAACGGTACGCTTGATGATCTTCTTATAAAGCGGGTGTTTAACGTTATCAACGATAGCAACTACGACGGTTTTATCCATCTTATCGCTTACAACCTTACCTACTCTTGTTTTTCTAAGGTTTCTCTCAGTAGACATTAGCTAAATCCTCCCTTTCTTACTGCTGTGCAGCAAGCTCTGCCTCACGCAGAGATGTCTTGATGCGTGCAATATCCTTCTTTACAGCCTTGAGACGAGCTGTATTATCAAGCTGATTTATAGCCAGCTGAAAACGAAGAGCGAAGAGCTCCTCCTTGAGGCTGGCGAGCTTCTCGTTGAGCTCATCAACTGACATTTCTCTGATTTCCGATGCCTTCATTACTGCTCAACCTCCTGCTCTGCCTTTGTTACGAACTTACACTTGATAGGAAGCTTGTGCATAGCGAGACGCATAGCTTCTCTTGCAGTTTCCTCAGCTACGCCCTTGATCTCAAAGAGAACTCTGCCGGGCTTAACTACTGCTACCCAGTACTCGGGTGAACCCTTACCTGAACCCATTCGTGTTTCAGCGGGCTTCTCTGTGATGGGCTTGTCAGGGAAGATCTTGATCCAAACCTGACCGCCTCTCTTGATGTAACGGGTCATTGCGATACGGGCAGACTCGATCTGGTTGGATGTGATCCAAGCAGGCTCAAGTGCCTGAAGACCGTAATCACCGTAAGTTACCTTATTTCCTCTGTATGCCTTACCCTTCAGACGTCCTCTGTGGACTCTGCGGTACTTAACTCTCTTCGGAAGCAGCATTACTGATTACCTCCTTCTCTTTTAGCGTCACGATTGAAATTTCTGTTTCCGCCTCTTCTGTTACCGTCACGTCTGTCGTCACGGCGGCGTCTGTCATTATTTCTTGTATCGTTCTTGCGCTCGATCTTTTCTCTCTGAGCAGCTGCCTTTGCAGCGTCGCCCTTGAGAACTTCGCCCTTGTAGATCCAAACCTTTACGCCAAGCTTGCCGTAGGTTGTATCAGCCTCTGCGAAACCGTAGTCGATGTCAGCACGGATAGTCTGGAGCGGGATAGTACCCTCGTGGTAGCTCTCGCTTCTTGCGATCTCGGCACCGGCAAGTCTGCCTGAAACCTTGACCTTGATACCCTTTGCGCCAAGACGCATTGTTCTGCCGATAGACTGCTTCATAGCTCTTCTGAATGATACTCTGTTCTCAAGGTCGAGAGCGATCTTCTCTGCTACGAGCTGGCTGTCCATATCGGGCTGCTTTACTTCAATAATGTTGACGAGAACCTGCTTGTTCATCATCTTCTCGAGCTGTGCTCTGAGCTTCTCGATCTCTGCGCCGCCTCTTCCGATAACGATACCGGGCTTAGCGCAGTGGATGTGGATTCTAACCTTATCAGCAAAACGCTCGATCTCGATTCTGGGAACACCTGCAGCATACAGGCTCTTCTTGATGAAGTTACGAACGTTGTAATCCTCTACGAGAGTGTTGCCGAAATCGGACTTATTTGCATACCAGCGAGAATCCCAATCCTTTATAACGCCGACACGAAGACCGTGCGGATTAACTTTCTGGCCCATTCTTCAAACCTCCTTGGGATTATTCTTTTTCTTTAAGAACAACTGTGATGTGTGATGTTCTCTTTAAAATTCTATATGCTCTGCCCTGTGCTCTCGGCATGATTCTCTTCATGATAGGACCGGGTGTTACGAAGCACTCGGAAACTACGAGATTATCCTTATCCATGCTGAAGTTGTTTTCAGCGTTTGCCTGAGCGGACTTAACAAGCTTTGCAACGATAGGGCTTGCAGCCTTAGGAGTAAGATCTAAAGTAGCTAAAGCGAGATCAACAGGCTTGTTTCTGATAAGATCCAGAACAATCTGCACCTTTCTGGGTGATATACGAGCATTTCTTAAATAAGCTCTTGCTTCCATCTCTGAGCTCCTCCTTCCGCTTATTTCTTACCGTTGTTGGATGTCTTTGAGCCTGCGTGGCCCTTGTAAGTTCTTGTAGGAGCAAACTCACCGAGCTTGTGACCTACCATATCCTCTGTTACATATACCGGAACGTGCTTACGACCGTCATGTACAGCAAATGTGTGACCTACAAAGTCAGGGAATATTGTTGAAGAACGGCTCCATGTCTTGAGGACCTTCTTCTCACCTGCTTCATTCATTGCAACGACCCTCTTCAGGAGAACTTCCTGGACATAAGGTCCCTTCTTAATGCTTCTGCTCATTTAATCAGTTCCTCCTTTCAGATTACTTGCCGTTGCGGCGCTTTACGATGAACTTATCAGTTCTGTGATGCTTCTTACGAGTCTTGTAGCCGAGTGCGGGCTTGCCCCAGGGGGTAACAGGTCCGGGACGGCCGACAGGTGACTTACCTTCACCACCACCGTGGGGGTGATCGCAGGGGTTCATTACAGAACCGCGAACTGTAGGTCTCCAGCCCATGTTTCTTACACGGCCTGCCTTACCATAGTTAACGTTCTCGTGATCGATGTTGGAAACCTGACCGATTGCAGCCTTGCATCCGATCGGAACCTTTCTCATCTCGCCGGAAGGAAGTCTGATAAGAGCGTAGTTGTCCTCTTTGCCCATGAGCTGAGCCTGGTTGCCTGCGCTTCTTACGAGCTGAGCGCCCTTGCCGGGATAAAGCTCGATAGCGTGGATGAATGTACCAACGGGGATATCAGCGAGCTTGAGTGCGTTGCCGGGCTTGATATCAGCCTCGGAACCTGACTCGATCTTGTCGCCTACCTTGAGGCCGTTGGGAGCGAGGATATATCTCTTCTCTCCGTCCTCGTACTGAACGAGAGCGATGAATGCGCTTCTGTTAGGATCGTACTCAAGAGTCTGAACAACAGCGATCATATCGTCCTTGTCTCTCTTGAAGTCGATTACACGGTACTTTCTTCTGTTACCGCCGCCTCTGTGGCGAACTGTTATACGGCCGTAGCTGTTTCTTCCCGACTTCTTCTTCATGGGTTCGAGAAGGCTCTTCTCCGGCTCAACCTTTGACAGGACCGAGTAGTCAGTTACAGTCATCTGACGTCTCGAAGGTGTCGTAGGCTTATATGTTTTAATAGCCATTTTAACTTTCTCCTTTAATGCATTTTTTGCGGGAGCATTACTCCCATACTTTCTGACTTATATTAATGTAGGGATCAAACCATACCCTCGAAGAACTCGATTGACTTTGAATCCTCTGTAAGAGTGATGATAGCCTTCTTCCAGTCAGATGTCTTGCCGGCGAATCTGCCAACTCTCTTGGAGCGGCCGTTGCAGTTCATAGTGTTTACCTTTGCAACCTCTACGCCGAAGAGCTGCTCTACAGCCTTCTTTATCTCGGACTTGTTAGCGTCCTTAGCAACCTTAAAGGTGTACTTTCCGTTCTGGAGCTCATCCATTGACTTCTCAGTGATAACGGGCTTCAGAATGATGTCCTGAGCTGCTTTCATTATGCGTACACCTCCTCGATCTTTCCAACGGCATTCTTAACAACGATGAACTTATCGTAGTTGAGTATGTCGTAAACATTAAGAGTATTTACAGCAGCAGTCTTAACACCGGGGATGTTAGCTGCGCTCTTTACTACCTTTGCGTCAGCCTCTGCTGTTACGATGAGAGCCTTGCCCTCAACGCCGAGAGCCTTGAGCATTTCAACAACTGTCTTTGTCTTGTACTCGTCAAGTGTGAGAGCGTCAAGAACGATCATGTTGTTGTCGAGAACCTTAGCAGAAAGCGCAGACTTCATTGCGAGTCTCTTTACCTTCTTGTTAAGGGAATATCTGTAATCTCTGGGCTTGGGGCCGAGAGCGATTCCGCCGTGTACCCACTGAGGAGCACGGGTCGAACCCTGTCTTGCATGGCCTGTACCCTTCTGTCTCCAGGGCTTTCTTCCGCCGCCGCTTACTTCTGTTCTTGTAAGTGTGGACTGTGTACCCTGTCTCTGGTTTGCAAGGTAATTAACAACTGCAGCGTGCATAACGCCTTCGTTGGGAGTGATTCCGAAAACTTCGTCGTTGAGCTCTGTCTCGGAAACCTGCTTACCTGTCATATCAAAAACTGAAATTGTAGACATTTACGCTTCCTCCTTCCTTAAGCCTTTACGCTGTCAACGATATAAACGATACCGCCCTTAGGACCGGGGATAGCGCCCTTGATAGCGATGAGATTGTTCTCAGTGTCTATTTTAACGATTTCGAGATTCTGAACAGTTACCTGCTCTGCACCCATGTGACCTGCCATGCCCTTGCCCTTATAGATTCTTGAAGGGGATGAGCAAGCACCCATTGAACCTGCCTGCCTGTGAACAGGGCCTGTACCGTGAGTTTCCTTGAGTCTGTGCTGGTTGTGGCGCTTGATAGCACCTGCGAATCCCTTACCCTTGCTGGTGCCGACAACGTCGATAGCGTCGCCTACAGCAAATGTATCAGCCTTGATGATGTCGCCTACGTTAAGAGCGTCGCAGTCGTCAAGTCTGAACTCCTTGAGTTCCTTCTTGCAAGCTACGTCAGCCTTGTCGAAGTGACCCTTCATAGGCTTGTTAACTCTCTGTACCTTTACGTCGCCGTAGCCCAGCTGAAGAGCTGCATAGCCGTCGTTCTCTACAGTTTTCTTCTGTACAACGACACAGGGGCCGGCTTCTACTACTGTTACAGGAACAACTTTTCCTGTCTCGTCGAAGATCTGAGTCATACCGATCTTCTTACCGATAATGCCTTTCTGCATTTTCTTTTCCTCCTATAGGTTATTGGTTGATGATTTACACATCAACATGACCGACGGTCTACCGTCATTCCGCTTCCCGAGCGGTGGTTTCAAGCGTAATTTCGGTCAATTACTTGACTTCCATAACAACGTCTACGCCTGCGGGGATCTCGAGCTTCTCAAGAGCAGCTGAAGTCTTGTCTGTAGGACGGATAACGTCTACAAGTCTCTTGTGAGTTCTCATCTCGAACTGCTCACGGCTGTCCTTGTACTTGTGTACAGCACGGAGAATTGTAACAACTTCCTTGTCTGTGGGGAGCGGGATAGGACCCGAAACTCTTGCACCACTTCTCTTAGCTGCCTCAACGATCTTAGCTGCTGCAATATCAACAGTAGCGTGATCGTAGCCCTTGATCTTGAATCTGATCTTTTCGTTGACTGCCATTATTTTCGCCTCCTTGGAATTAATTACGGGGACGCAGATTGGAATATCACACGTTTCCGTGTGTTTCATGCCTCATCTCATAAAAAAACTCGAAAAACCGTTGTTTTCCGAGCCGTCTTAACAAAATATGAGCACAAAAAGAGCATAATCCACGCATACGCAAGCTGCGTGAAGAATAACCACAAACTGTGTTCGATATCCCATTCGCCCGGTTTAAAATCGGACATACTCCACGGAAATTACCTGCCATACCGGCAGCAACCTTCCGCTTCAACGCATATCTTCTGCAGTCAGCGCGCATATCAGCGCACTCAACGTAAACCATTATACCACATATATAGGGATAAATCAACAATTTGCAGAAATTGTATTTGTAAATTTTTAATGAACGATAATTTTATTTTAACAATATATCCTGTTTTCATGTAACAGGGCAGGTATTTCAGCGAAATACCTGCAAATCAGCTTCCGAAGATATATTTCAGCGCAGTCAGAACAGTGTCGCCTACGGACTTGGAATTGACCACTTCGAGAGCTCTGTCGGGACGGTCGGTGATGATATTGTCCACGCCGAGAGCCATCATCTTCTGCATCTCGCTCTGACGGTCAACGGTCCAGACGAAAATACGCTTTCCGTTATGGTGAGCGGAGTTGACCACGCTCTGGTTCACGAAAAGGTAATTCATGCTGACAGCGTCGATATAGGGCAGCTGCGAGTATGAGGTGGCTGTTGCCAGATTGGCGATGAAGGCAGTCTTTATCTTGGGGTTGAGCTGCTTCACCTTTTTCAGCGCAGGATAGGAGAACGAGGTCACATAGCAGGAATTGACTATGCCGTACTCCTCCACCAGCTCCACCACCTTCTCGGCGGTACGCTTGGGGTTTCCCGAGCGCTTTATCTCAATATTGAGCATTATGTCCTTGCCCACCAGGTCCAGTACCTCTGCCAGTGTGGGGATACGCACGTCGTCGAACTCACCGTCTTTGCTGAACCATGAGCCTGCGGAAAGCTGCAACAGCTCCTCGTAGGTATGCTTTCTCAGCTCGCCCTTGCCGTCGGTGGTGCGGTCAAGCTTGTCATCGTGGCAGACCACCAGCACATCGTCGGCGGTGAGCTGCACGTCCAGCTCTATGAAGTCCGCGCCGCAGTCCATAGCTGCCTCAAAGGCAGGAATGGTGTTCTCAGGAGCTATCCTTGAGAAGCCTCTGTGGGCTGTGACCTGAGTCCTGCTGAGGAGTCCTACGTTAATGCTGACGTTGCCCCGATACAGTGCCCTGAAGTAGGAAAGGTTCATTACCAGCCCCGCTGCGATAAGGCAGGTGACGATGATAACACTGTGTCCCCTTTTCATCTTCTTTATGCTGCGGTTGGGAAGTTCCAGCTCCTCGTCCTTGTTGTCGGCAAGGAACTTGTTGGTGAGCCACCACATCACCGCAGGTGCGGAGAAGAAGGCGGATATTGCGGTGAATATGCTCCATGTGTAGCGCAGCACTTTAAGAGCCGTACCGAAAGCCGCTCTCGGCTCGGAAAAGCCCTTGATGACGAATACGATGATGAAACTCAGTCCGAAGGTGACCGCCGCTATGATTAACATAACCGCAAGGGTCCACAGGAACAGTGAGATTATCATTTTAAAGCGCTGACCGCTTATCCTCTCGCGGCTCTTTTTGATGCAGTCGCGGAAGGCGTATTTCGTAAGTATCAGGTAGTGTATGCTGTAGCTGCCGCCTATCATCAGTATGATGAACAGGAGCTGTATCAGTATATACGCGGCAATAGCCATGCTGCCGTTTACCGAGTAGAATATCCTTCTCAGCACAGGCAGCAGCGGTGCCATGAACATACCTGAGGACAGCGAGAACTGCGCCAGAGGCATGACCGCCATGTAAGCCAGGAAGGAAAGAATGCCCGAGCCCTTGAACGCCTTTCCGAAGGCGCGTAATCCCGTCCTGAACATACCTCCCGTGAATATACGCTCACCCTTGCCGAAGCAGGAGAAGCAGGCAGCCAGCGCGGACAGCTCCACGAAAGAGAAAAAGGCATAGCAAAAGAGCATCAGCACGATAACGATTATCGTGGAGGGATGCTTTAAGTAAACAAGCAGATTTTCGTCGTTGAGGTAGGTTACGCCCGAAAGCTTCATTGTCAGCTTCAGCAGCAGCGCCAGCACGGGGGTGCCGATAGCCAGCAGCAGCAGCTTGAATATAAGTTCAAATATGAGGAAGTGAGGTACAGCTCTCAGGAAAACACCTGTGTTTTTCAGGATCTTTTTCATATGTTTTACTCCGGACAAGTGAATATACTTAAATTATACGCTCTTACAGACAACTTGTCAATAAAAAGTTAAGAGCTGAAAGCTTATGTTTGCGCCCGGGGCGTTAACACAACTCTCAACTCTCAACTGAAATTATCCGACGATGCCTGAGCGCTCTATGCCCTCGGTGAAGTGCTTCTGCATGAACACATACATCAGCAGCACAGGAGCTATGGACAGCAGGCAGCCCGCTTCCTTCCAGACTATCTGCTCTCTGGGGCTTATCTGCACCGTGGGGTCATTGAACAGCCTTATCTTCAGCTCATTGTCCAGATTTGTCAGCATCAGGGCAATGGTCTTTGTGTTGGTGAAGAAGGTGTTGCTCACATAGTAGTCGTTCCAGTACCACACCACCGAGAACAGGAACACCGTCAGAAAGGCAGGTGCCGCATTGGGTGCGATAACGCTTACGAAGGTCCTGAACGGACCGCAGCCGTCTATGTATGCCGCGTCCTCAAGCTCACGGGGGAGCCCCTTGAAGAACTGCCGGAATATGAATATCATCAGTCCGGCTCTTATGCCGTTTGCAGTCATGGCAGGGAGGTACATGGTGAGCCTGCTGTCGATGAGGTTCACGCTGAACAGTCCCTTTATGCCGAAGTAGCGGAAAAGAGTGTACAGGGGCAGAGATATTACCTGAGTGGGCACCAGTATCATCATTATGACTATGGCGAAGAACAGCTTCTTTCCCCTGAACTCAAATCTCGCAAAGCCGTAGCCCGTTATGGCGCAGGATATGACCTGCACCAGGGAGCAGCCTATATTCAGCAGCAGGGTATTCCCCAGCGTCTTCCAGTAGTCCATGGCGTCTATGGTCTCGGTTATTATCCTGAATGTGTAATGCCTTGGTATCCACATTACAGTGGGGTCGCTCATGTCCGCCCTCTCCCTGAAGGCGCAGCTTATCATATATATAAGAGGATACATGATGACGAAGCCCAGCCCGATGAGTATGACCGCCCTGAATACGGGCCAGACCTTCTCTGCGGCAGCCTTTCTGCGCAGATAGCCTCTCTCCTCACGGGTCATGGACTGCATACGCAGCCTTTTCAGCTCACGTCTGCTCATTCCGCCGCCTATCTCCTCTGCGGACTTTACCTTTGGTGCAGCTGTCTCATCAGCCATGCTTCTCACCTCCTCAGTCGGTCTCGTATTGTATGAATTTGCCTGTGAGCCATGCGAAAACGCCGATAGCTCCCAGAACTATGGCGAAGTACACCCACGCCATGGCGGAGGCTCCTCCGAACTCCCACTGGTTCTTCATTGCCACGATACGGTTCATGACGCTGTTCATGGGATTGGTAAAGGAGTCTATGACGGTGAATATAAGGTTTGCCAGTATGAAGGGGCTCACCGATGGGAAGACTATCTTCCAGAAGTACTCCCACGCCGTAGCGCCCTCCATCTGAGCGGCTTCCCTGACGTCCTTGGATATGTTCTGGAGACCTGCAAGGAACAGCAGTATCTGTATGCCCGAGCTCCAGACTATGCCGAAGATGTTGTCCGCCACCGCCGTAATGAAGTCATTGGTCCTGTCGCTTATGCCGTAAATGCCAAGGAACTGCAAAAGCTCACCCACCAGGTCCGTGGAGAACATGGTAGAGAACTGCTCCGCTCCCGCATTGCCCGTGGACTCCATATCGCCGCTGATTATCCTGAAAACAGGTCCCGTGGCGATGATGACGGGCAGGAAGAAGACAGCTCTTGCCAGAGTCCTTCCCCTGAACTTCTGATTGAGTATCACCGCGATGAACAGGGAGAAAACCAGTATCAGTGGCGTCTTCCAGAGAGTCTCCAGCAGAGTGTCTATGAGGTAGTCGGTGTAGTAGGGGTCCTCGTTGAGGACTACTGTGTAGTTTTTAAGCCCCACGAACCGGGTTTTCAGTGCGCCGGGCTCTACGGAAACATCACAGAAGGAGTACCACAGCGACTTTCCCAGAGGGATAAGGAAGAACAGTATAGTCCCCACGAGCCACAGGCTAATAAAGCCGTAGCCGTACATTGATTTCCGCCGCTGATATGACATTATGCGGCGCTTTTTCTTGTTTTCTGCCGCAGGGGCAGTCTTTCCGCTCATATTTTCCTCCTTCCCTGTCATTATTTCAGGTCTATGATGCCGCCGTCCCAGGTGACGGTGCGTTCGCCCAGGTCGGTGGTGACGGTGATACCATTGGAATAATCCGTGGTTATGATGTCCCCGTCCCTTTCATAGCCTGTGATGAAGCTGTCCGACACCTGCTCCAGCATGGGCGCAAGGAGACTCTGCTCTCTTGCGGCAGTGTCGGTCCAGTATTTATAATTGGCGTAATAGAGCGTATCCAGCTCTGTGTCCTTCAGCTCCCCTGTCTCCTCGTATATCATATCGTAGCTGAGGCAGCTTCCCGTTGCCGCCGCCATAAGCACAGCGGTCTCAGGGTCGGCGCTGCCGTTTATGGCTTCCGAGGAATAGGGCAGAACTCCGTGGAGCACCATCTGATAGAAGGGTATATCCTCATCGAATATATCCGACCTGCCCGAGCTGAGGGGAACGTTCCGTATCCTGCTGACGTATGGCAGTGCATAGGCGTTGGCAGTATCGGCGAGTATGCCGTTTTCAAGGCTGCTGTCCAGCCTGCTGTAGCCCTCCTCAAGGAGAGTCTCCGCCTTTGCGCGTGATATGCCCTTCTTGCCATAGTCTCCGTAGAGCGAGCAGGTAAGGTCCGAGAGGGAAACTCCCTCAAGACCGTTTTTAGGGTAGTTCTCGGCAATATCCCCGAATACCTCGCCGAAATAGCTTGGCGAGAGCAGGGACATATTCTTCCTGAACTTATTTGGTATTCCGTAGGCTCTGTCATAGCTGACTATCCTCGAATATGAGCCCGAAACCCGGACGGCTGTATCCGTAAAGGAGTAGTAGCCGTTGCCCGAATAGAAGTCCCTGTTGTCGGACACGGGATAGAGGCTGTAGCCCTTTTCGTCTATAAGGTCGGTGAGCTTTCTGAAATCAGACCTGCCGCCCAGCTTACCGGAGGGCTTGCCGTCAGTGTCCACCTTGTTCTTTATGCCGTCGTTGGTCCAGTTCTTATAGGAAATGACCATGTCCTCCACGCCGCCGCTGCCCAGACTGCCGATAATGTCAGCTGCCTGACCGTAGTCGGTGACAGAAGTCCTGAGGGATATGGGTATGCCCAGAACGGGCTTTTTCTTCATAACTCCGCCGTAAAGTGTGAGATACATGGGAGCCTCACCTGCCGTACTCTTTGCGGTGACGCCCTTCTCCTCCGTGAGGTATCTGCGGTATCTTGCAGCAATGTCGGTGTAATCCGCGCCTTTTTTATAGATGGGATAGTATCTCATCTCAATATCGTCAGACTTTATGCTGCCGCTTTCAAATACGGTGTATTTCTCGTTGCTGCTGCCCGACATATAGAAGCTGTCGGTGCTGCGGAGAATGAACGAGAGATTGCAGATGTTGTAGCTGCTGCCCGACTGCCTTGACACATTGGCGGTGAGGTATGCGTTGGAGTCACCCTTTGCAGCAACTGCCAGCAGGGCGTTGTCCTCCTTGACCACGCCGTAGACGGGCAGATATATCTGTCCCGTGACCGCCCCCTTGTTCTGGGGCACAGCGGTAACGTCGTTTCCGTAGACTCTCTGCTGATAGATATTGTTCTGGAAGGAGCGGTTGTTATTGAAGCGCACCAGCGCTCCGCAGCCGTCGGGGACAACGTAGTAACCCTCCTCCTTGTCGGAGGCGGCTCCCAGACTTCCCAGCACGGTCATCTCCGTAGCCACATTGGCGGCGTTGGTCTCCTTTATCTCCGACACCTTCACCGAGGCGATGAGACAGTCCTCCCCGAGAGTATACTCCACAGGCACTTTGAAGCCTGCGCTTTTGTAGTCATACTCCACTCGGATACCGTTCTTTATGTCCTTGACAGTAAAGGTGCAGTCATTCTCATTTCCCGAGCGAAGCACGTTGTTGCCCGAGCGCTTGAGAGGCACTCCGTAGCGGAGCACATTTGAAGAACGCAGCTCGTCCGCCAGAAGTGCTGTGGCAGCCCTGTCCTGTGTGGCTTCAAGGGGCGAGGACCACCAGATATAGCCTGTATCCTTTACCTCAATGCCGAAAACTGCGCTCCTGTCGTCAACTATCATGCGCAGCTTCTCATTCTCCGCGCCGCTGCGGTAGGCGCCCAGGAAGTGCTTCCTGTCGGAAGTTAGCCATGCAAAGCTGTCCCCTGCGGTGTAGACACGCCTGCCCTCCTCAATGCCGTCATAGGTGAAGGTCTCGTCGATGCCCTTCATATCCCTGCTGAGGAGCTCCAGTGTCTTTCCGTCTGCGGAGAGGAATGCGTATCTGCTGTCAAGGGTGGAGACTATCTGTCTCAGCCTTATGACTTTAGCGGCGTCTTCGTCGGTGATGATGAAAAATCTGCCTGCGTCGCTGACCCAGAGCTTTCCCTCATCGCACTTTTTGCCGCTTTTGAAGGAAGCCGCAGCCTCCCCCGTCTTTGTATCGATTATGACAAGCTCTCCCAGCTTTTTCAGCTCGGCTATCTTGTCTGCAAGGAGCTGCTGCTCCTCTGTGTATTCCTTTTTGCTCTTTGGCTTGCCGCCTGCCTTTTCCCAGAGCTCGTCGTCGAAGTCCTTGTCCTTGCAGTAGACATCGAAGCCCTCGGCAGAGCCTATCTTTTTCAGGTACTTCTCAGCGTCCTCCTGAGACAGTTCCGCCTTCTCCACCGCCTCGGAGCGCTTTGCCTTCTCCTCTGCTGCGGCAGTCTCCTCAGTGTCCTCCTCTGTTATCTCCGGCGCAGGCTCAGGCTCGTCACCGTCAGCATAGGCGCTGCATGGCACAGTCATGGAAGCTGCCGTCACAAGGCAAAGCAGGAGCTTTTTCGCTATCCTTCCCATACGCACCGCCTCTCAGACACGGGCTCTGTAGGAGAGCTCGGTGTAAACGGTGGATATGAATATGAATATCTGCTGTATCAGCGACATCAGCAGCACCAGCAGGAACAGCATGATGAGCATTGCCCCTATGGTGAGAACTATGGCGAGAACGGTCTTGCCGAAGGAGTACTGGTGCACCGACTTTATCGCCGAGAACAGCAGTATCACCGTCCACCCCACGCCAATGAGCTCTATTATCTGCATGAACACATACTCGTCCCGTATGAGGAAATGGGAGAGTATGACGTTGATGTAGAGCTGTACCGTGTATGGTATGAGTGCATAGGCACTGTAAATACATATATTTTTCAGCGTTCCCTCGCCGTCAAGGAGAGTACACACCGACCAGTTCCCCACTGTCCAGGCGCCGAAAAGCACGAAGCTCCGCACGATGTAGGGGATTATATTGAAGGTCTTGTCATAGGCGATATAGAACTGGAAGCCGTAGAGCCTGCCGTAGGCTATCTCTCCAAAAAAGAGCAGCACCAGTATCAGGGCGGCTATCTTCAGCGAGCCCGACTTCTTCCAGCGCATATCCTCGAAGCCCTCAACAGGGTGCATGACGGCATACTTCACCCACTGTCTCTGTGTAAGATCCATCATGACTGCTGCTCCTCCTCTCCCTTATGACTATCCGCCCTGCGTCTCTTTTTAAGTCTGCCGCGGACTATTAGCGCCGCTGCTGCAAGGGCTGTAACTGCGGCGATAACGGGGAAGTTCTCCTTGAGGAACTCCCTGCGCCTTCCCTCGAAGGCCTTGTTGTATATATCGCCTGCGTCTGCAAGCTTTGCGTATTTCATAGCGCCCTTGTAGTCCCCCTGCCTGAGCAGAGCGGAAGCCACGCCCACATAGGCTCTGTTGTAGTTTCCATCCCTTTTCAGCACCTCCTGCCAGGGACCCAGCGCCTCCTCATAATAGCCTGCATTATGGAGAGCCGCCGCCTCGTGGACTATGCTGCCGAAGGAGGTCTCCCTGAACACGGTTATGGTGTCCTTCATGGAGTCAAGGACGTAGAGGTCGCTGCCCAGAGACTCCACCGCTGCCACATGGTCAAAGCCACCTGTCTGCTTGGCGATAGTGCCTGTGATGAACAGCAGATTGCAGTCCTCATCGTACTGGAACACCCTGCCCGTGGTGAAGTCGAGGCAGTTTATGCAGCCGTCCGCGGATACGTCTATATCCACTATGGAAGGCGAGAGCACCTTGTTCCGCGAGGTATCGTAAACGGGAGTGATGTCTCCGAATATCAGTTCCTTGTTGGCAAATATGTTCCTGCCTGCGGCGTTGAGCTTCTTCACCGTGTCGGTAGTCTGTATGCCCGAGGCAGTGCAGGTGAAGATAAAGTCGCCGTCTATATCGAATGAGGTTATGCCCGAGGGAACAGTTCTCGTTCTGTGAGCCTTCTTCTCGTCGGACATAAATATGCTCTTTATGTAGTTGCCTATTATCTGCGCCGTGGGCTCAACGCGGTTTGCGCCGTAGAAGCCCGAGAAGCTGCCGTTGGGAGCGAACATGGCTGCGCCCGTGGTGATATTGCCCAGCACCACATAGACGTTGCCGCCCTTGTCGGCAATGACCCGCTGGGGCAGGAATGTACGCTTCCGGTCATAGACCTCTGACTCGGGCTTGGTTATCTCGCTCTGAACATTGCCCTCCTTGTCGGAGATGAGGACTCTGGAATTGTCGCTGTCGGCAATGTATATGAATCCGTTCTCCGCCGACACGAAAACTCCCATGGGCTTGTTGAGGGTGGTCTCGGAGCCGTCGGGCATGGTGAAGCGGTCATAGATATGTATGACCTTCTCAAGGCTGCTGTCCGCAGCGATTATGCGGTTGTTTCCTGTATCGGTGATGTAGAGCACGCCCTCATCATCAAAGAAGATGTCGGAGGGGTCGCTGAAGGCTCCAACTCCCAGGTCAAAGCCCGAGACAGCGCGGTCTGCGGTATATCCTGCCTGTGAGGGTATAGCGTCCCCCCAGTTGTCGTAATTGTAGCTCTCATAGGGCTCTCCCGAAGCCGCCGAGCGGTAAGGGGAAGAAAGCGTCAGTGCGGCAAGTGCCGCCGTAAACACGCCCATAAATTTCTTCACTTGCCTCACTCCCTTCAGACAGCTGAACTGTCTATTATTCCTTTATTCCCGAATGCGCCATGGTCTCGATGACCTGTCTCTGTGCCAGCATAAAAATGACTATAGGCGGTATAAGCAGGAAAACTGCCGCAGCCATTGCCACGCCTGCTCTGGCAAGTCCCGAGGAAGCCGCCTGTGTGACCACCGTAGGAAGAGTCTTGTACTGCTCCCTGAAAACCACAGAGCCCGTCTGGATATTCCATGCGCCCTGGAAGGCGAATATTATCAGCGTCATGAGGGCAGGCTTCTGATTTGGTATGACTATCTGCCAGCATATGCGGAAAAGACCTGCTCCGTCCACCTTTGCCGCCTCTATCATGGAGTCGGGCACCTGACTTATGGACTGCCTCATGAGGAAAAGTCCCATAGGCGAGGCTATGGCAGGGAATATCAGTGCCATGTAGGTGTCTATCATGTGGAGCTTCGCCATGACGATGTACTGCATGATGTATATTACGCTGCTCTGGTAGAGAAGCGCAACGACGATAACTCCGTTTATGAATTTGCTTCCCGGGAATTTGCACTTAGCCAGCACAAATGCCGCCATTGACGAAAACACACATTGCAGCACCGTTACAGTCACGGTGACGAATATGCTGTTGAACACATATCTTGAAAAGGGCACCCTGTTCTGGTGGAGCACCCTGAACATATCCCTGAAATTGTCAAGGGTAGGTCTTACGGCGTAGAGCTTTGGGGGAAAGACAAAGAGCTCCTCCACAGGCTTTATTGACATTATCACCGTAAGATATATGGGCAGGAACATGAAAAGTCCCAGCAGTGCAAGGAAAAGGAATATTACCACACTGCCGCCGTGCTTTCTGCCTGCCTGTCTGTTTGAGCCGCGAAGCTTCGCGGTATTGATCTCTGCCACAGCTTCGCCTCCTCAGTCCATATACTTGCCCAGCACCTTGCTGATGAGCTTGTTCAGCAGGAACATGGCAACGAAAAGTATCATACATATAGCCGAGGCATAGCCCATCTCAAAGCGCTGCCAGCCGTAGTCGAAGGCGTGGGTCATGATTGTATGGGCTTTGTAGTCGGTGCTTGGGAAGCCTACAAGGTTCTGGGCGACTGTGCCTGCGGTAAAGGAGCTCACTATCTGCATTACCGCCGCGAACATGAGCTGGGGTCCCATTGAGGGGATAACGATGTATATGAGCTCCTGCCAGCGGGTGCGTATGCCCTCGATAGCTCCTGCCTCATACATGGAGCGGTCGATGTTCTGGAAGCCTGCGCGGAGGGCAAGGAAGCCTGCTCCGAGAGAGATCCACAGCTGCACCACTATGGTGACGCCCAGGACGTATCTGCCGTCGGTGAGCCACTGCACGGGAGCATTGATGATGCCGAGATCAATGAGGAATGAGTTGAGATAGCCGTTCATATCGCCGCTGAAGATCAGCTTCCACACTGTATAAACGTTAGCCATTGAAGGGGCGTAGAATATGAGTGTGAAGAAGGTCTTGAGCTTGGGGTGCATCTCGTTTATGAGCCAGGCAAGCAGGAAGCACAGCACATAGCTGACAGGTCCCGTAAGAAGGGCAAACACGATAGTGACCCTTATGGAGCGCATGAATATCTTGTCGGAGAAGAAAAGGGTGGTGAAGTTGGAAAGTCCCACGAACCTGGGCGGTCTTGCCATATCGAAGTCCGTAAAGCCCATAGGCAGGGACATGAGCACGGGAACTGCCGTAAAGAGTATGAAGAATATCATAAAGGGCGCAAGCATACCGTAGCAGGCTTTATTGCGCTTTATATCGCGCCAGAGAGCGCCTTTTCTGCTGACTTTTTTCTCTTTTGCATCGACCGCCATTTTTCACACTCCTTTCAGCATTTTTTCGGAACCCGGGGGACGGCGTCCCCTGCATCTGATAGCCGAACTCAGCCCTGCAAGAAACACAGCCGCTCCCCTGATGGCTAACGGCTAAGAGCTGAGGGCTTTTTCATTCAAGCCCTAAGTTTTTGCGCTTTCGCGTGATCTCATCGTTTATGTCCCTGTTGTACCATATAAGGGTATCACGGGGATTTGTACCCTCGTTGATGGTCTCGCGGAAGGCGTTCATGATATTTCTGGTAACCGCGTAGGACGCAGGGGTAACGGGTATCTCCGTCAGCTCCTCCTGCTGGGCGCGGAGCCTTGCCAGCTCGTCACCCGACCATGACATCTGTCCGAGAGCCTCGGTGTTGGCTGTGTCAAATCTTCCCATAGTACCCATGAGTCCCTCTATCTGGGCGGCATACCTCACCTGTGTTTCGGTTTCGGTGAACCACTTGATGAACTGCCATGCGTTCTCCTTGTTCTTCACCTTTTTGAAGATGACCGCTCCCGAGCCGCTTGAATTTGCCGCGTGGGAAACAGTTCCGTCCTCTCTCTCGGTGCCGGGCACGGGACAGAAGTCCCACAGACCGTTTATCTCGGGAGAAGCGGCGGTAAGCTGGTTGAAGAAGGTATAATTCGCGATAACTATGGGGTACTCTCCTGTCCTGAACCTGCTGAACCCGTCGTAGACCTGCTCGAAGCTGTACTTGGTGTAGAAGTCCGTCCACTCCTCAAAGGACTGCACCGCCGCGGTGGTGTCCAGAGCGGAGGCAGTCTGCTCGGGATTGTAGTAGTTCTGCCCCTTCTGGAGCAGCAGCATTGCAAAGGTATGGCCGCATTCCGTGGCAGGGGATATATCATTGGGCGGCAGGACAAGTCCCACCGACATATACCTGCGCTGGAGCGCAGGCAGCATATCTGTAAGTCCGCTCCAGGTCTCGGGCGGAGAGGTGAAGCCTAGCTCCGTCAGTATATCGGTGCGGTAGAACATCATGGGGAAGGTCTGGCTGACGGGAAGTCCGTAGCAGCCGCCGTTGTAGGTATACTGAGTAGCGGCGTTTTTCTGGAAGCGCCCCTTTACCTCCTCAAAGTCATCGAACTGAGAAAGGTCCACAAGAAGGTCACGGGCTGCCAGGTTCACGGGGAACTCTCCGCCCAGGAAAAGCGCCGCATCAGGTCCTTTGCCTGCAAGAGTAGCCTCCACCACGCCGCCTGTCACAAGGTTCACGGACACGGGAATGCCTGTTTCCTGCATGAACTGGTTCTCGGTCATCTCCTTGACCACCTGCGCCTGGTCTCTGCCCAGAGCAACCCAGACGTCGATGGCGTCCTCTCCCGAAACGTCGGAGAGTGTGGTGTAGTCCTCAAAGAATGAGCCGATGAAGCCTTCAAAGCCGAATTTCAGCGACTTTCCCAGCTTCTCCTTACAGCTTGAAAAGCTGCGGTCAGCGGACGCCAGCTCGATATAGTCCACCTCAAGAGGCTGGTCGCGGTTGTCCCTCATCCACGCCGAAAGAGAGGTGATACCGGTCTTTATCTGCGAAAGATAGGAGGGTATCTTCAAAGGCTTGGCAGTGCATTTATCCAGTATTACCGCCATATTCTCTATGGCAGCCGCCTCTGTTCCGCTGCTGCCCGAAATGGACTCGATGTCCTTCTGAACGTCCTTGAGCTCGGTGGAAATGCTGCCGAATTTGTCCACCAGCTCGGGTATCTTCTCGTGGACGTAATAATCCGTATACTTATCGGGAGCGGGTCCCGTTATCATCAGAACTCTGCGGTAGTAGGTGTTAAGCTCCTTCACCGCGCTGTCAAGCCTGCGGAGACAGCCGCCTATCTCGCCGGGAACAGCCTCCATGGTAATGGTATGGCTCATTCCGCCCTCCAGCCATATATACACTGGCTCGCCGCCGCTTTTCGGTGTAGTCACGGACCAGTCCGTATCGTAGCTGAACCTGACGCCGTCAAGCTCCTTACAGGGCACCTTACCGTCGATATAGATACGGCGCTCCGAGTCAAAGCCTCTTATCTGATCCTGTCTCGCCTTTATTCCTATTTTATACCAGCCCCCTGCGCCGGTCTCCTCCATGGGTATCTCCCATGTGACCGACTGGAGCGCTTTTTTCCAGCTTCCGCTGCCCAGGGTGTTGTAGACCATTTTCCTCGGGTCCGAGGGCGAAGCAAGGTAGCTGCTGTTGTCATATGTTGGGTAGAGAGTAGGATCGGACTTGAACGCCGCATTCTCCCCTTCTATCCTGAAAAGTGCGGAGGCAGTGCCCTCAACCGAGATGTCCGCGCTTACAGAAGCCACATAGCCGCTGTAGTCGGGTAGCTCCTCACGCTGACAGAAACACAGCTTCTCAATAGCCAGCTGAGACCTTTCCGAACTAAGCTTCAGCTCATGGGCGCCCTTTTCCAGGTAAAAGAACAGCGGCTCGCTGAAAAGTCCGTCCACGTCCCCGAAGAAGCGACTCTGCCACATCGCCTTCTGGACCTGTGCAGGACGCACCTGATTTCCGCGTATATCCGTATATATGTCCTTCTCGTTGACCCATACCCTGCCGAGGGTCAGTCTCGAAGCGGTATCATAGGGAGCCTGTCCGTCTATCTCAAGTCCCAGCTCTATGTAGGTGCTGCTTGATACCATGGGGCAGTAATCCGCCGAAAGACAGTAATTTCCCGTCTCGGGGGCTGTGAAGCGATAGGTCACCTCGCCGTCAGCGCTGTTCCAGAGCAGGACATTGTCCCGTTCCTCGCCGAAGTCATCGGTGAAGCTGCCTTTGCGGAATTCTCCGCCCTCTGCGGAGACGTACTCCGCTCCTCTCAGGACTATTTCCTTGTCCGGTCTGGGCGCCGCGGAATGGAGGTCATAGTAGTCACCGAAGCTGAGCATATCACCGTCGGGTGAAGCCATGGCATAGTAATCCTCAGCCATTGCCGCACGGACAGAGCCGTCCTCAGCCGCCGCAGGGAATACCTGTGCCGCACCGCAGAAAACAAGGGCTGCTGCCCCCGAGACCAGTCTCCGCAAAAAACTTTTCACTTCCGCTCCGCCCCCTTTCCTCGGACATATAAACAAAAAAAGCGCAAGCTCCCTCGGTCGGGGATCATGCGCACAGTCAGCCTGACCGCAGTTCTGCCAAACTGCAATTTTCCATCTAATAGTCAGTATATCAAATTTACGGTGCAATGTCAAGAAACGGAATGTGTCTGTATTATAAATAATATATTTTACATCACGACGTTTAGCTAAATAACGTGTTTCCTTAGCAAACCACACAAACAGAGCTGCATTATTCTGTAAATTCCTCCAAGTATTTTCTGCTGATATTGCTGCCCGTTCCTGCAAAATTTACTATTATTAAAAAACTGTAAAATCTGTGCTGCATTTTACGTTTTGTATTGACATTTGGACGTTTTTGTGTTATCATAAAAATGAGGAAAAAGCAATTATCCCGATACAAAACTTGACAATAAAAGGAGCGATAGACTTGGCAAACGTGCTCGAAGTAAAAGAGCTGTCAAAGCAGTACTCCAAGGTCCTCGCCGCCGACAAGGTCTCATTCGAGATCGGCGAAGGTGAGATATTCGCACTCATCGGTCCCAACGGTGCAGGCAAGACTACTACTATACGCATGATCTCCACACTGCTCCAGCCTACATCAGGCGACGCAGTTGTTGCAGGACACAGTATCCTGAAAGCACCTGAAAAGGTAAGGGAGTCCATTACTTACCTCCCCGACGAAGCAGGCGCATATAAACAGATGACGGGCATCAAGTACCTCAGATTCATGGCGGGACTGTTCACATCGGACATCGATACCCTGAACGGCTATGTTGACCGCGCAAAGAATATCTGCGGACTGGGCGACCGTCTCAACGATAAGATAGGAAGCTACAGCCGAGGCATGATAAGAAAGCTCCTCCTTGCGAGAGCTGTTATGACAAAGCCGAAGCTTGCAATACTTGACGAGCCCACCAGCGGTCTGGACGTTCTCAATGCCATCGAGATACGCAAGACCATCAAGAAGCTCGCCGCAGAAGAGGGAATGTCTTTCCTTCTCTCATCACACAATATGCTCGAGATAGAGTTCGTTTCCGACCGCGTAGGCATCATCGCCAACGGTCACCTCATGGTGACAGGACGCACGGACGAGCTGAAGGAACGCTACAGCGCTCCCAACCTTGAGGAAGTATTTGAAAGGGTGGTGAAAGAGAATGAAATTCATTAACCTCCTTAAAAAAGAGATCTCCGAACTCGTAAATGCTCAGATGATAATCGGACTGGTAGTTTCCCTGGGTCTTTTCTGGATCATGGGAAATGTTATGCAGTCAGTCACCTCAGAGCTTGCAGAGGACGCTAAGAATACCAACGTGTATATATGCGATATGGACGACAGCGACGTGACCCATGAACTGATAAAGAACATGGAGAGCGACGGCGCCACCGTCAATAAGGTCACCGTAAACGGCGAGGATTACGCCTCAGCCTTCAAGGACAACAGCTTCAAGAGCTTCGTGGTCCTGCCGAAGGGCTTCGCAGACCAGCTGGCAAAGGGCGACAAGCCCGAGGTCATCTCGGTGACCAAGCTCAGATCCGCTTCCACATTCAGCGGTCTCACAGGCGGCACAGATACCGCTGAGGCTCTCATAAACAAGTATGTTTCTATTGAGATCTCAAAGCAGCACGGTGTAACTGAGGAAGATCTGAAAAATATCGAGTCGGAGCTTACGGTAGTCAGCCATACGGTAGTCGCCGATAAGTCCGCAAAGGTATCCAGCGGAGCTGTCCTCGGAAAAATAACCACAACAAACCTGATACTCCCCATTATCATAATGGTTCTCGTTCTCATGACGTCCCAGTCACTGATAGCATCAATATCAAACGAGAAAATAGACAAGACCCTTGAGACCCTGCTCTCGGCACCTGTTTCAAGAGGCTCTGTAATAACGGCAAAGATGCTTGCAGCAGCTATCGTAGCTCTTATCAATGCAGGCGTTATGATGATCGGCTTCTCGGCATACTCAAAGGGCATGACAGGAGCTGTGACCAACGATCTCGGTGTTTCGGAGGCAGTTGACAAGGCTCTCTCCGCAGGAGATGCAATGAAGCAGCTGGGGCTTAACCTGGGCTTTACGGATTACCTCCTTGTGGGAGTTCAGCTCTTCATCACCATTATGATCTGTCTGGCGATCTCAATTATCCTGGGCGCACTGGTAAACGACTCAAAGACGTCACAGACCATGCTCCTTCCCATAATGATGATGGTAATGATCCCCTGGTTCGTGTCAATGTTCACCGATGTGAACTCACTTCCCATGATCCCCAGGATCATAGTTTACGCTATCCCCTTTACCCACACATTCACCTCTATACCTAACCTGATGTTCGGCAACATGACCGAGTTCTGGATAGGTATGGCGTATCAGATAATCGTATTTGCAGTGGTGATGTTCTTCGCACTGAGACTTTTCAAGTCAGACAAGATACTCACCATGTCACTGAACTTCGGTCAGAAGTCCAGATTCAAGAAAGCAGGCAAAACCATCGAGGATTGATTCCTCTTCCCTTTCCCCATGAAAAGGCGCAGCAGTTTCCGCTCGGGAGCTGCTGCGCCTTTTTATTTACGTGTATCCGCATATAAAGCAAAAAGCTATGCAGTAACTGCATAGCTGTCAAAATAAAATGAATAAATATAGAAGGGGAATTGGGGGATTACTTAATCCACTAATAATATACCAATCCAACCTTAAAATAATCTTAAAGTTACCTTAAATTACTCTGAAATTTTCATTTTACGGAATATGCGGTCTCAAGAGCTATCTCCATCATGTCGCGGAAGGTGGTCTGCCTCTCCTCGGCAGAGGTGGAAAGTCCCTTCATCGGGCAGTCCGAAACTGTCAGTATGCAGAGGGCGTTCTTCCCTGCCCTTGCGGCATTCATGTAGAGCGCAGCCGCCTCCATCTCGATAGCAAGGACGCCCATCTTCTGCCACTGTGCAAGGCTGTCGGCGTCATCATAGAAGGTGTCACTGGAGAAGATATTGCCCACATGGAAGCTTGCCCCCTTCTCCTGCGCAGCCTTGACCGCTGCGGAAATAAGGCTCCATGAGGCTGTGGGAGCATAGGTGCCGGGAAGCCTGTACTGTGAAGCATAGGCAGAATTGGTGCTGGCACTCATTCCGATAACGACGTCGCGGAGCTGAACATTGTCCGCAACAGCTCCTGCGGTGCCTACTCTGATGATATTCTCAACGCCGTACTCGTTGAAGAGCTCCCAGGAATATATACCGATGGAGGGCATACCCATGCCGCTTCCCTGAACGGATACGGGTACTCCCTTGTACTTCCCCGTGTAGCCCAGCATACCTCTTACCTCGTTGTAGCAGACGGGGCCCTCAAGATAATTCTCGGCGATGAACTTTGCTCTCAGGGGGTCTCCGGGCATGAGAACGGTTTTTGCGATGTCGCCTTTATTGGCGTTGTTGTGTGGTGTCGGCATGAAAAATTCCTCCTTTTTGTATTGGACGGTATCCTGCAAGCAGGCTTATCCGTCACGAATTTATGTCAGCTTCTCTTGAGAAGCTTCTTTGCGGTGTCGATTATCGCCTGATAGTTTGTGAACATGATATAGGCGAAAAGCAGGAATACCCACAGCAGATACAGCTTGGGCGAGCCTATGATAAGCACTGCCATCACCATCAGAACTCCCGTATTGATAAGGTTCTTTATGGCATTGAATTTGAAGGGCACATAGTATCTTGCGTCAATTATTCTCGCCCAGAAGCAGATGAGATAGCTGAGGAGAGTTGCCACAGCTGCGCCCTGTATGCCCCAGAGAGGAATGAGGAAGTAGTTCATGGGGATATTTATGCCGCAGGCAACGAGAGCTGTCCAGCAGGCGTTTTTCGGGTGCTTGGTGGCTGTGTAGATGCTTCCCAGGAACTGATTGAAGCACATGAAGATAACTGCAACAACGAGTATAGGAGTGTAGATGTAAACATTCTCATACACCGCATACTTGTCCGAGGGGACAAGGAAAGAAGTGACCGGCTTGATTATAAGGAGAAGTCCGGCGCCTGCCATGAACATTATGGCTTCATAGGCTGAGAATACTCTTTCGTAGAACTTGTTCCTGTCTGCGGAGTTGTTCTCGGTTATAGCGGACATACTCCACGCCTGGAAGAAAATGGTGGAGACCACGGAAATGAGGTTCGGTATCTTGTTGGCGTAGCCGTAAAGACCTACAGCTCCCTCGCCCAGGTCGTGATAGTCGCTGTGCATAACTCTGAGGAAAAGTCTGTCGGAGAGTGAGGTTATTGCCCACATTACTATGGTAGGGATAAGAGGGCCCGCAAAGCGCATCATTTCCTGTGCAAGCGCTCTGTTGAAGTAATCCTTTTTCAGGAAATCCCGGAGCCTTGCCGCCACGAAAAGAAATACAACGGAGCAGCTGTCCGAGAGTATGACCGCAAGAAGGAAGCCCTTGACGCCCATCTGCATCTTTGATATGAAAACGATGTTGAACAGGAAGAATGTCAGGGTGGTCAGTATTCCGTCAAGTGAGAAAAGCTTTACCATATCCCTTGAGCGGACGAAGTTCTGACACAGCATTCTCAGGGACGACATGGTGGCATAGGCTATGAACAGCAGCGTGTAGCCTTTGAGGAAGTTCAGTGCAGGCAGCCCCCGCATTATGGGGACGCATACTGCCATTATCGCCATTCCCGCCAGAGTTATCATGCTTGAGGTGGTGAATACCTCCCTCTTGTCATAGTCCTTATCGAGACCGAAGCGGATAAGATACTCCTGAAGCGCGAATGTGAACACAGGCTGTATGAGGAGCAGAGTGGTCTCAAGGAGGTCCTTTACACCACTGTTTACATCGTCGATATTATGCGCATACAGTCTTGTCAGCAGTATGACCAGTATCTTTGAGCCGAATACGCCAATGGCAAAGACGCCCGTATTCAAGGCAAGCTTTTTATATTTATTCATTTTCCACACTCCGAACAGTTTACATGATAGTATTATACACAAATTATTATATCATATAAATTTAAATAAATCAACGCTCGCGGAGAAAAACTGCGGCTTTTTATATCTGTAATGCGAAAAGCCCCGGGTATTCAACGAACACTCCGGGGCATTTTTTCTTAAACTATTATATTCAGCGCACCATAAGGCTTACTGACTCCATAGCATCCCATACAGATGATGTACCTGCCACTGCCATGAGTATGATGAAAAGAACTGCGGCAGCAAGTGAGATCACGGAAAGAACTATACCTGTAACAGCCATTCCCTTTCCTGCGGGACCCTTCTTGATAGCGACTGCGCCAAGAATAAGACCGATTATAGCCAGTATTATAGTAACAGGGTATAAACAGCATGAAATAAGCATACCTACTATACCAAGCACCATTGAAGCCACAGCCATTCCCACGCTGCCCTCCTGAGGAGGTGCCTGGTAGGGATTCTGCATATTAGGCTGAAAACGATTCTGAGGTCCGTAGTAGTTGGGAGCGGGACCGTTCTGGTAGCCCTGCTGCTGATACGGGTTCTGAGGTCCGTAGTAATTCGGATTAGGTCCGTTCTGATAGCCTCCCTGCTGACCGTAGGGAGCTCCGCCGTTCTGGTAGCCGCCCTGCTGCTGTCCGTAAGGAGCGCTGTTGTTTGAGTAGCCGCCCTGCTGAGCGTTAGGGTCGGGACCGTCTACATATCCTGTTATCTGCTCGCCGCTGTCGATACCACCCTGCTGAGCATTCGGGTCAGTTCCCTGCTGTCCGTTGTTGTAATTGTTATCCATTTGATAGACCCTCCTAAAGGTACTTTTAATAAATAAAGTATACCATTTTTCCCGTATTTTGTCAATATAAAAAGAATAAGCTCCCGCATGGAAACGAGAGCTTATTTGTGTCATCTTTAAGATACAGGACCCAGCACGGGAAAAATATTCCTCAGCACGTAAAAGACCAGGAATGCTGCGATTATCAGCCCCCAGACAAGTCCCTTACGGGGAAGCAGCTTTACCTCCCTGCCGCTTATGCCGATAACTGTTTCCAGATACAGCATCAGAAGCAGGAACGCAATGAAAGGCATTGCAGGGTTATCGCGTATAGCTGTGATAAGCCTGAGATGGAGCAGATCGTTCACGCTCCTGGTATTTCCGCAGCCCGTACACCATAATCCCGTCATTTTATGCACATAGCATTCAGGGAAGTGCTTCTCGAATCCTATTATATAGTTCCTGAGAGCGAACAGGACAGCGACAGCCAGAGGCGCCGCCACACCTATTATTATTCTCAGACGTTTAGACATATCTTACTTGATGAAAAGAGCGCTGTCCTGAAGGCTCTCTGCCCACTCCTTGAGTGATTCGCCTGCAACAAGGCTGAATATCCAGAGACCTGCTGCAAGAGCAACACCGATAATGCTCAGTACAACGCCTGCTGTAGCTAATCCTGTAGGATTGTCCTTCTTAGCCTTGAGACCGAGAACCAGACCGATAACGCCAAGAATGATAGCGATAAGGCCGAAGCAGCAGAGCACTAATGAAAGAATGCCGAGTACGAGAGAAGCGATCGCCATTCCGTTCGGCTTAGGAGCACCATTCATGTTGTTGTAAGGGTCCTGAACATATCCGCCGCCCTGTGCGTAAGGATCAGTAGACATATTCTGCTGATTGTTGTCGTTGTTGTAATTATTATCCATGATAAAATCCTCCCTAAAGGTATTATAATACATAAAGTATACCACCTTTGGTATATTTTGTCAATAGATTGAGAAAAAATATTTGAAAAATTTATGAGCCTATATGTATAAACTATTGCACAATTGCATAAAAAGGAGAAGGCGCTGCCGTTGTTCGGGCGGCAGCGCCAAAAATAAGGAGGTTGTATTTATATACGAAAATATGTGAATAGCATTAATAATTATACATAGCTTATCAGCTCTGCTCGCTTACCAGGAGCGATACGCGGTTCTGGATAAGATCAATGATCTCGTCGGCAGTCTTCTCGCCGCCAAGGTAAGCCATGATCTCTTCCTCAAGTATAGACTCTACCTCAGGATCGAAGTCAGCAGAAACGTTGTCAGCCTTTTCGATATAGTCTACGATAAAGTCTCTTTCCTCCTGTGTAAGAGGAGCTACCTTTACTTCCTTGGAACCGTCATAGTAGGTATAGTCTTCTTCTATCTCCTTGCCGTTCTCGTCCTTGTAGGTGGGCTTCTTCATAGTCTTGTCAGCTTCCTTGTCAAATTCGGATCTGAGTGAGGAGAAGCCGTAGCGGTAGGAACCCTCCTCGTCATCTGCGGGCTTGAAGAATTCCTTGATGAATGCCCAGCAGGCGTCCTTATCCTCTGCGTTTGAGAGGATAGCGAAGTGCTGATTGAGTGAGAGGACTGCGCCTCTTCCGTCAGTTGAGGGGTTGCCTACAAAAACAATGTCCTCGCCCTTTAATCTTCCCTTGATCTCTGTTATATATTCGCTGAATTCACCTAAATACATATCGCCGAGGAGCACCTTGTCGTTCTTGAGGTTATCCTCAGAGAAGTACTCGTTTACCGCACTCTGATCCTCCCAGTCGATGAGCTCTTCCTGTGAGGGGAATTCGTTGCAGAACTCAAGGAGCTTTCTGATCTCGGGCGTGTCGAAGTTGCAGGTGCCCTTCTCATAGTCGATAACGTTGCCCAGTGAGCCGATCATCATCTGGAGTATGGATTCCTTGCAGTCGATGTCTGTAAGTCTCATTCCGTCGGGGAGGTTCCTGTATGTCTCGATCATATCATCGGGAGTCCAGTTTTCCTTGTCAACGAACTTCTTCTTTGCGATCATGGTGCTGACAGTGAATGTAGGTGAAAGTGAAAGGAGCTTGCCGTCGATCTCACAAGCGCTGAGCACGTTTGGCATGATGTCGTCCTTGCTGAGCTCGCTGTCATTGTTCATATAATCATAAAGGTCAACGAAGAGCCCCTTGTTGTAAAGGCTGTGGATAAGAGCACCGTTATATGAAACGATCATGTCGGGAGCATTGCCTGAAACAATATCCTTCTTGAGCTGGTCTGCTCCTGAGGTTATAGTCATTCCCGTCTCCTGATCGTATTCGTCGTACTTGCTGTAATCAACCATCTTGAAGCGCATATCATCATGGGACTTATTATAGTCTGAGATCTTTTCCTTTACCTCCCAGTCGTCATAGAGAACGCCAACTGTGATGACCTTTGTATTCTCAAGCTCGGAAGCGTCACGCTTTGTAAGTTTATAGAGACCTTCCTCGCCGTTCTGATAATCATTGAAGCAGATGACATAGTCGCCGTCAGCCATGAAGAAGAGGGCGCTCACATAGCCGTTTCCGAGGTCGGAATCAAGCCAGTTTACTATCTCTGTAGCCTTGTTGTCGGCGTCAAGACCGTAAAGTCCCGAGGAACCGCTGACATAGAGTTTGTAATTGTCATCGCCCTTGAATATGGAGCCCATCTGTCCCTCAAGACCTGCTGCGCTCATGTCGATAGCCTCGTCCTTCTCCTGAAGAGTCTCGGAATCAAGGAACTTGATAGACTGAGAGTTCTTGAAATAGCCTGTAACAGCGATCGTCTCATCATCAATGGCTGAGAAGCTGTCGATATAATTTGTCTCACCCAGGTCAAGCTTATCCTGTGCCTTTCCGTCAGCGTCCACGATGACGTAATCCTCACCCATATCGCCGTACATTGCAAGAACAGCTCTTCCGCCGCCGATAGCGGACATTCTGCCGATATTGATACGTCCTTCCTCGTCAGCATACTCATCAAGACCGGAGATCTCGTTCTCAGACTTTATGGAACCGTCAATGTCGACAGTGTACATCTTATATGTACGCTTTATATTCTTGTCGAACTCCTCATAATCGAAGTTCTCATAGTCAAAATCCGGGTCTTCAAAATCAGGCTTTTCCATATCGCCGTAATCGGAGAATGTAGCGAGAGCCATGATCTCTCCGTCGGGAGCGACATTTACATCAAATGTCACATCATCATCGGGCTTTACGCCGAAATCAACGCTGATCTCGTTGAACTCACCGAATTCATTGTCTGTAAGATAGAATGTAGGTATTCCGTTATCGAAGTCATAGGTGCTGATGATGATCTGATCGTCATTCACCCTTCCGATGGAGCGTATATTTTCCACATCACAGTCCATCTCAACGGCTCTGTATGAGCCTGCCATGAGCTGCGCTGTATCCTTGGACTTTCCGTCCTGTTTTTGGTCCTTTGAGCAGGATACCGCCGCTCCTGCTATAACGGTGAGTGCTGCGGAAAATGCTGTGATTCGTTTGAAAAATGTTTTTTCCATAATAATCCCTCTTTTTCAGATTTTTTATTTTTATTGAACTTTCTTTTGTGTGCCTCGGTCTGTGCCTCAGCTTTCTTTCTCTTTGGTCTGCGCAGCCTTTTTCGGCGCCCTGTCCTTCAGCGATCTCCATCTTGCTGAAATGAGGTTTGCCGCAGCTTTTTTCAGACCTTCTTTTTTCCTCATGAACAGTCTGTACGCCATTATCAGCAGGCATACCGCCGTTATGAGTGGTATAGCAAGGAGCAGTCTTCGCGCTCCGTAGATGAATGAGAGCCTGATCTCCACTATCCTTGATGCGTTCTCCCAGAAGGGATAAACGATCTGATTTTTCACGACAGCGTATTCATCAAGCTTTTTCAGAGCCTTCACTCTCGTCTTCGGGAGAAAGCGCTCTGTGTTGTTTACTATGCTGACCTTGCCCTTGTAGCTGTCGCCGAGACTTCCCTTTACTTTACTGTAAGCGAAATTCTCAACAGGCTCGGGTACAATACATTCATAGCTGGTGATGGTCCTGAATTCGGGGGCAGGCGGTTTGAAGTCGGGAACGGTATCCTCCATCGAAGAGCCGCCGCCGAAAATAAGTCCCGCAGCATAGTAGGATATATAAGCCTTCGGAGTTTTGCCTGCGCTACGCTTCTCGGGCTTGGTAGAAGGAGTATCTATGACTCCTGAGATAAAGAGTTTGACATTATTAATGTATATATTCATTCCCGCGACCTCATCGGAGCCGTAAAGGTCCCATGCAAGCTGGCGGTCGATAACTGCTCCTGTCTGCATAAGATCGTTTTCGGAGAAGTAGGCGCCGCTGAGCAGCTTGAAATCGCGGAACAGGAAGAAGTAATTTCCGCCCACAGCGGTTATCTCTGCATCGGAGCGTCCGCTGTCGTCGCCGCTGACTGTTGCCGTGCCTGCGGGGGCGCTGTAGGCATCGGGAACCAGGTCAACACCCTCTGTGGGAGTTACCGAGACGTTTTTCAGCTCTGTCAGAAGCTGACCTCTCAGTGAATTGACGCCGTTCCTGTCGAAGCCGGAGTCGCTGCTGAAAAAGCAGCTTATCTGGGAGTATTTTCTTTGTCCACTGCTCCAGCGGTCTGCCGCATCGTTATAGCTCTGTGCCTTTGCTGCGTGGCTTCCCAGCGCAGTCAGCACCACAGCTCCGATAATGGCAGCGGCATTCACCGCAGCAGCTGCAATGGTAAGTTTTTTCTTTAAGGGTCTCATAAGGTCCACCACCTTATTTATCCTTCATGCGGACCTGATCACCTGACTTCAATGGCTTGCTGGAGGCGGTGATGATATAGTCGCCTCTGTTGAGTCCGCCCGAAACAGCGCAGGATGCAGTATCCGAAGCCTCTACATTGACCTCGACCTTTTCTGCATAATAGCGGTTGCCGAGAGGAGTGTTCTTTGAACGCACCGTATAAACATAGGAGCCCTTATCACCGGTGTGGACTGCATTCTTGGGAACGATGGCATCGTAGTTGCCGCTTCCGAGAGGAACGGAAAGGTCAAGGCTGTCGCCTGTCTGGACATCGCCTGTAACGCTGAATATCAGTGACTTGGCCTTTGAGCCCGAGGTGCTGTCGCTCTTTATTTCCTTGAGTACAGCGGTTATATCGCCGTTCCAGTTGTTGACGATCTCAGCCTCTGCGCCCTTCTTGACCTTCTTGAGGTTCTCGTTCTCAACGGTTATCTTTACCGTGAAGCCCTCGTCTGCAAGGTCTATGACAGCAAGTGTCTCTTCGGGAGTAGTAGTAGCATCGGGCTGTACGTTTATGGAGCTTACTATGCCCGAGTACTTGGATTTTATCTCAGTGGACTTTGATTCCTTCTTGAGCTTATCCACCTTTTCCTGCTGCTTTTCCAGAGCCTTCTTCTTGGACTCAAGTGTGAGGCTTTCCTTCTTGTCCTCGATGGAGTCCTTGCGCTTGGTGTTGTCCAGCTCTATGATGAGATCCTCAAGAGCGCTCTGCTTCTCGGCAACAGCAGCTGCCAGAGTATCATAGGTCTCGGTGCCGCCCTCGCCGTATTCGGAAGTATAGTTCTCAATAGCCTCACTAACACCTGCCAGTGAGCCGCTTACATCGCTGAGCTGAGATGCAAGGTTGCCGCGGATATTGTTCTTCTCGTTGAAGTAGCTGTCCCTTGCGGTATTTCTTACGGCTTCCTTTTCATCGGCATCAGCCTTGGCGCCTTCCACGTTCTCCCCTGCCTCAAGAGCCATCTGATAGGTCTCATAGGCAGACTTGTAGTCCTCCTCGGCGATAGTGTATGCCGAGCAGAGTGCGGGGAGATCACCGCTGTATTCGGGAGCGGCTTCCGAATAGGAATCAGAGTCGATAGCCCTTATGGTAGCCTGGAGCTTTTCCTGGAGACCTGTGAGCCTTGTCTGCTCTGACTTGTTGCGTCTGTATTCTTCCTTTGCGTTAGCCGCATTGCTGTCATTGTATCTTGCTGCGTCACGCTTTGCGATGAGGTCGTTGAGCTCTGCGCGGGCAGCCTTTATCTTCTGATTTTCGGCTGAGTAATCCAGCGGGTCCTTGAGGAGGGCTGTCTCATACTCCAGCTTGAGAGTATCCAGTGTAGCCTCTTCGGTCTCCAGCTTTTCGCTTTCCACCGTATTTACCGTAAAGAGGACGTCGTCCTTCTTTACCTCCTGACCTGTTTTGATATGTATCTTTTCGATCACTCTGTTGCCGTCAACGGTAACGTTGTAAGCCTGATTTGCTTCAACGACACCGCGCTTCTCGATGCGCTCGGTGAGCTTGCCTGAAGCCACGGTCTCTGTTGATATTTCGGGCAGCGACTTGTTCATGATGGTGTTTGAGAAGAATGTGAGCACCAGCATTACCGCAAGGAATATGATTATGAGAGTCTTTATGAGCTCTCTCCTCTTTGCGGGAGTCCTGGCTTCCTTCTCGCTGCTGTCCGAAGTTATTTCCTTTACTTCTTTTGTGTCGTTCATATTATATTTACTCCTTCTGAGAGAATAGCTTCGTTGATTGAATGATAGCCTGTGTTTTTCAACTTTTTATCAACCCTTTATGCCGCCCGAATAGGTTATGCCCTCAACGAGATAATCCTCGCCGTAGAGGAACATCAGCACCGTGGGTATCATGTACACCACTCCCACCGCAAAGGCGAGACCGATGTCTCCCGTATTTATCTGGGAGAGGAATACCGAAAGGGGGTGATAAAGAGGATCCTTCATGAGGACCAGGGGCTGCTCCACCATGTTCCAGTAGTCTATGAATACCAGCATTGCAATGGAAACTATAGCGCCCTTGCACAGGGGAACGTATATCTTGGTGAGTATCTTCAGCTCGCTGGCGCCGTCAAGCTTAGCCGCCTCAACATAAGAGACAGGTATACGGCGCATTACCTTTGTCAGCAGGAATATGCTGAAGGGCGAGAAGATAGCGGGCAGGATTATCGCCCGCCGCGTATCGAGCATATGGAACTTTTCAGCCACAAGGAAGTTGGGCACAAGAGTTACCTGATAGGGCATTATCATAAGTATGATGTATGCGAAGAAGATTATGCTCTTGAACTTGTTGGGGTATCTCGAAAAGCCGTAGGACGTGAGTATCGCCACTATCATCTGGAACAGCGTTATGGGAACTGTCAGTATCACGGAATTCCAGAACTTCATGAGATAGTCCGAATTCTGTACCAGCACAGCCTTGTACTGGGCGAAGGTGACCTTGTCGGGAATGAACTTCAGATTGACGTTCTGTGAGATGAAGGTCTTTTTGTCCTCGGTCATATTCGAGAACATTGAGCCGTAGTTGGCTGAGATCTCGTTTGAGGTCATGAAGGAATTCGCCAGTGTAAGCACTGTGGGGAACAGGAAAAGTATCGCCGCCGTCAGTATGAATATGAACACTATAACGTCGAAGATCTTCCTGCGTTTCTTTATGTCTAACATTTTCAGCTTCATATCACTCCACATCCTTTCCGAAGATGTTCTCCGCGATGAGGAGGATCGCCATTATGACTATCATGACAAGGGCGAACAGCACCGCCGCCGCCGACAGCTTCTGGTAGTCCAGGCTGTTGAAGGTATTGTTCATGAAGTGCTGGAGCATATACAGCTTATCCTGGGGATAATTTCCCGTCAGCAGATATACCTCGCGGAATATCTTGAAGGAGTTTATCATGGAGAGGATAAGTACGAAGAGGATAGTCGGTGAAAGGTATCTCAGCTTGATATGTACGAACTTGTACCAGCTGCTTGCGCCCTCAAGGTCTGCCACCTCGATGATGTCACGGGGTATGGCACATAAAGCCGACATGAAGAGTATCATATTATATCCCAGATTTTTCCAGAGGAACATACATATGATGACCACCTGTCCGTAGGGTGACTTTATCCAGTCGATGGAGTTGCCTCCGAAATGCTCGATTATCTGGTTTATGGTACCGTGGTTGTGGAAGAGCACCTGCCACACAAGGACTACGGAAGCCGTAGGTACCATGAGGGGGCTGAGGAAGAAGGTCCTGAATATGCTCTTTCCGGGTATCTTCCTCTCAAGGAGCATCGCCAGCCCCAGTGAGAGCACCACCGAAAGGGGTACAGATACTATTGAGAAGAAAGCGGTGTTTTTCACCGCCTTGGTGAATGCTACGTTGTGAAAGAGCTTCGTGTAGTTCTGCAGCCCCACAAAGTCCTTCAGAACAGGGTTGTTTATTAGAGAGTAGTATATTACTATGCAGAACGGGATAAAGAAGAATATCATTACTCCTATCAGGCTGGGCATGACGCATATATTGCTGAATACGCGCTCGCCTCTCCTGCCGCACTGGTTTCGGGTCTTGTTTTTCATCTGGTTACAACCTCACAAATGTGTCTTTTGTCCTGAGTGCTTCGTCTGACCTCCGATGTATCAGTCTCTGTAAATAAGTGACCTGAGAGACTGAAAAAGACGAAGGTCAGACATATTTTTATATTTTAACTATATCATGTTGCCGCCGGGCAGTTTGTAACTGTATCATTTCTCCTTCTCAGCGGAGACTTTACTGTATAAAGGTATATGATAGCTGCAAGGCATACAGTACCAAGCAGTGCCATGGACCAGCGGTATTCCCATGAGGCGATGTCACCTGCTATGAACAGCAGCTGAACCGCAATGAAGGGGAGAACCATTATATTATAAAGAACAGCCTTGTTCCTGTCGAGCAGCTTTACCATGAGCCAGCCCCACGCTGCTGCCGCTGTACCGAGCACCGTGTAGACTATAAGATCGGGAACATCAGAGAACAGAGCCGATGAAAGGCTTCCTCCGAACTTCATATACCCCGCCAGGTTCTTGACCGCCACATATCCGTAGTAGCCAACGTCCAGTCCGAGAAATGTAAGGAAAATATCGCGGAGCATCGTCTTTGCATCAACGTCCCTGTGTATTATAAGAAGTATCACCAGCGGCCATATTGTCATATCCGATATGAGATTGCTCACGCACAGCGGAACGCTGCCGCTCAGTTCTCCCAGGAGTTGTCCTGCGATCCCCATCGCCGTTCCTATCAGGAGATATGCTGTGTTTTTCATTGTTTTCATAGTCCCACTCCCGAACATACCACACTATATACACAGATCAGAAGCTTTCTTTTGTGCATCGGTATGCAAGTTTATTTTTACTATGAACAAGGAACACTGCCGCAGCGGACTTCCCCTCATTTTAATATAATACATCATTGACAAACCATTGTCAATATCCCACAGTAGATTTTTACTCTTTCTTTACTATATGGAATACATATACCGGGTAAGATCATGCGAGTTTTTGCAGCCTCTTCAGCTGCCCTTTTCATAGTTCTCTTATATCTTACACTGTCAAGATGACATTAACGTGACTTTTTTATAACAAATCTGTCACTTAACTTTCCGTAGAAAAGCGTTCCTAAATATTAGACGTTTTAAAAGCCCGAATTGTGACAACAATTTTAAAATTTTTTCAGCCCGAATGGACATAATCGGCATTTTGACTTTCGGTAAGGCGGCGTCAAAGAAAAATTTAGTCAATGTGACTGTTTTTCAGAACTGCTATTGACAATCGGCTCTGATTATGATACAATATTTTCTGTTGAAACGCCGTGCGGGTGTAGTTCAATGGTAGAATTCCAGCCTTCCAAGCTGGTTACGTGGGTTCGATTCCCATCACCCGCTCCAATCATTAGCAGCTATGGCTGCTAAAGTTTTCTGTGCGCCTTTAACTCAGCTGGATAGAGTAACTGCCTTCTAAGCAGTAAGCCGCTGGTTCGAATCCAGCAAGGCGCGCCACACCGAAACTCTCCGTTATATGACTCCATCTAATGGAGAGCTTCGTTTTTATTTATTGAATATGGTGGGTGTAGCTTAGCTGGTTAAAGCGTCGGATTGTGGTCCCGAAGACCGTGGGTTCGAATCCCATCTCCCACCCTCAATGATATAACAACTACTCAGATCGCAAGAATGTGTTCTGAGTACTTGTCATATCTACTTGATTATGAAATAAGTTCGTAACGCTTCATGGTGAGCTAAAGTGTTATTGCAATTAATCGTAACCCAAAGAATTGCCAGTAGCTGCTTCATATATACTTAAAGGTTATGTCATTCTTTATTGTATATCTTTGAGGTTCTTACTCAAAGCCGCTCGCACGGAAGTATCATTATCGCATTCCTTGTCATCGCCCCTCAAGAACAACTTGAGATTAGAAGAATTGTGTTAGTCGCTGATCAGACGGTTCGCAAGGTGTTCAGATCATAAGCGCACATCTTCTTTGGCTATCGATGTTCACCACACCGACAGAATGTTAATGTTAGGTACAGCATGAAGTATCACTTATTCTGTTTTCAAGTTTCATTTTTAAAGCAATAAAAAGGCAAGCCCCTCAGACGCTACAACACAAAACTTCTGAAAGGCTTGACAAGTTCTATTATTAAGTGTTATAATTATGCATGACACCATGCATTACAACACACAAATAGCATTCTCACTAAGTCATTCAGGCGTTCCGATCGTCTGTATGATTAAGAGGCGTAGTCAGTCTGCAAACTGTCTATGCCTTGTGGGGGTGCTTTTTATTAGCTAATAGCATTATATCACATTTATATGTCCTTTGTCAACCACTTTTTGAAATATTTTTTTACTGGACAATTTTCGACTTAAACAGCAATAACCGCTTACTCTATAGTAAGCGGTTATTTTTTGATGGTAAGTGCTAAAAATTCCCAACACTTCCAAAGCAATAGATAATGCTAAAATAGTTCCAAAGGAAAATATTCGGAAGGAACTATCAATATGCCAACAGTGAAAGAAGTGTAGCGATATCATATGTTAAAAATAAATATCTACATTGCTAATATACTGAATGTTATTTTGAATTTATTTATTAGCAGAAATGTTAATAATATATAAATATTCATGTGCTTTATTGAATGCTTGTATGCGTAGTGCTATAATAAAGATATAAGCTATTTAGGAACATTTCGAGATTTTATTTTTTAAATATTTTGGAGGTATTTATATGAAAAAAATAATTGCTACTATGGGTTGAAAGCTCAGGTATGTATACTTATAAATCTATTTTAAAGCAAGAAATAACGTTACCGAAAATATAAGTAGTTTATTTAGAAAATAAAGGTAAAGATACAAAGGAATGATTCTATAATTACGCTCTTAACTTTAACTTAAAGTTGAAGCAACAAGATAGCATATTCATTTTGGATACAAGCTAACTTATATTATAATAATGGAAACAGGAGGTCATAATTATGAGATCAATTAAAAAATTTATATCTATTGTTATTGCTGAATTGATGATTATTTCAATGTTTGTTGTTTCTTCACCAATTAAATTACAATTTTCATTTGCTGCTGATAGCGAAATAAATACAGATATTTGGGATGGTACAGCAGATACCAGTTGGTATGACGATGATGAAACAACTTTCCACATATATACCGCAGCTGAGCTTGCAGGAATAGCAAAGCTTGTTAATAGCGGTAAAACAATGGAAGGTAAAACCCTTATACTAGAGAATGATATAAGTTTAAAGGAGTTCAGATGGCAACCAATAGGTAATTCGGATCGAGAATTTGCAGGAATATTTGATGGAAACAAACATACAATAAGCAATCTGAATATAAAAGCTGATAATGAATATCAGGCAATGTTCGGACAATCAACTGGCGAAATAAAAAATCTGAATTTGACAGGAATTGATATATCCAATTATTCTGTTGGAGCAAAAGCGGCATATAGTGCGATTTGTAGTCTATGCTATGGTAAGATAAAGAATTGTACTGCTGATGGTGTAATTAATTGTCATTCAATATCATCATCTGCTATCTGTGGTGGAATATGTGCAAAAGCATCTGGCAACACTGTAATCGAACGTTGCAAATCAAACGTAAATATAACTGTAGATTTGAAAGATAATAGAGGCGAAATTTGGTGTGGGGGTATATGTGGAAGATCTTATTCTGGTACAAATCCTGATTTAGATCCACCAATTATAAGTGAATGCTGTAACTATGGTAATATAACAGGAGGTCAATATACAGACATCTTAAATAACTGCGGTGGTATATGCGGAAAATCTGAAAACAGTGAATTATCGATTATAAATTCATATAATGTTGGAAACATCTCAGGTATAGCATATAAAACTGCAATTTGTGGAATTCTTAGTGGTTATAATCCTTCTTTTAAAGAAATATCAAATGTATACAGCATTGGAAAATGTGGTAATACCTCTGACTTAACATTTGGAATATGTAATTCTACTCAAGGTGCAATAAACAATGCATATTATTTATCTGACTCTGCTCTGTGTGGAACAAACAGCACAAAAGACAGAGCAGTTTCTAAAAACAAGGCTAATATGCAGAAGAAAGCTTTCGTAGAACAATTAGGTTCATACTTCGTTTATCAAGATGGCAGCTTTCCTATTTTAGCTTGGGAAATTGATCCTGAGGTTGTAACGGTTACAACAACGGCTTTAGTTACCTCGATTTCTACTACAACGACATCTACCATTGAAAGCAAAGATCCTACATCGTGGGATGGTACATCAGACACAAGTTGGTATGATGATGATGAAACAACTTTCCACATATATACCGCAGCTGAGCTTGCAGGAATAGCAAAGCTTGTTAATAGCGGTAAGACAATGGAAGGTAAAACTCTTATACTTGAAAAAGATATAAGTTTAAAGGAGTCCAGATGGACTCCAATAGGTAATTCAGATCGTGTATTTGCTGGAATCTTTGATGGAAACAAGCATACAATAAGTAATCTTAATATAAAAGCTGATAAAGAATATCAGGCAATGTTTGGACAATCAACTGGTGAAATAAAAAATCTGAATTTGACAGGAATTGATATATCCAATTATTCTGCTGGAGTACAAGCAGCATATAGTGCGATTTGTAGTCTGTGCTATGGTAAGATAAAAAACTGTACCGCAGATGGTACAATTAAATGTAATTCAGTATCAACATATGCTATCTGTGGTGGTATATGTGCAAAAGCTTCTGGAAATACAATAATAGAGCGTTGCAAATCAAACGTAAATATAACTGTAACTCTAAAGAATAATAGTGGTGAAATTTGGTGTGGAGGTATATGCGGAAGATATTATTCTGACAGAAACCCAGATTTAGCTCCACCAACTATAAGTGAATGTTGTAACTATGGTAATATAACAGGAGGTCAATATTCAGATATATTGAATAATTGCGGTGGTATTTGTGGAAAATCTGAAAACGCAGAATTATCAATCAAAAATTCGTATAATGTTGGAAATATATCAGGTGTGGCATATAAAGCAGCAATATGTGGTATTCTTAGTGGATATAACTCTGCTTTTGCAGAAATATCAAATGTATACAATGCTGGAAAATGTAGTAATGCATCGGATTTAACATTTGGAATTTGTTATTCTAATCAAGGCACAATAAGCAATGCATATTATTTAGCTGATTCTGCTCTATATGGTACAAACAGTATCAAAGACAGAGCAGTATCCAAAAATAAGGCAAATATGCAGAAGGAAGCCTTTGCAGAACAATTAGGTTCATACTTCGTTTATCAAGATGGCAGCTTTCCTATTTTAGCTTGGGAAAAGAATCCTGATGTTATAATTACCACAACAACGACAACAACTACAGCCACGACTACGACAACCACAACGACAACAACTACAACTACAACGACTACTACAACACAGAAACCGACAACAACTACAACCACGACTACTACAACACAGAAGCCAACAACCACTACAACAACCACGACTACTACAACACGGAAGCTGGACCATAGTCAATAAAGTGGACAAGTAAAAGAAGCAAAATTCACAAAAAATTCACTTCAGCAAGGTCTGGGGAAAGACCATTATTGTGAGAATGAGGTCTGAAAGAATTATAGAAACCATGGAT